>Ga0137364_10000963_pt1 | contig 12872 bp, 13 predicted proteins | sample SagtaG_10_FD_104798 | JGI IMG/M metagenome (GOLD analysis project Ga0137364, IMG submission 104798) | Vadose zone soil microbial communities from Sagehorn Ranch, Mendocino, California, USA - Sage1_L_20_16 metaG | ecosystem: Environmental > Terrestrial > Soil > Vadose zone | place: USA... | reverse complement strand
TGCTGGCGGCGCTGCATTACCGGCGGCGTACCGGGAAGGGACAGTACATCGATCTGTCGGAACACGAGTCGGCGATACCGGTCGCAGGGTATGCGATTATGGAGTACGCGCTGACGGGCCGAATGCCGGAGCGTATCGGCAACCGCAGTGAATGGTACGCGCCGCAGGGCGTCTATCGCTGCAGGGGTGAGGACAACTGGATAGCGATCACCGTCCGAAACGACGCCGAGTGGGAGGCGTTTTGCCACGCGGCCGGACATGCTGAGTGGGAGAACGGGCGCTTGGGCGACGTGCTCGGGCGGTTCAAGTATCACGATGAGCTGGACGAGCTGATCAGTTCTTGGACCCGAGAGCAGGACCATATCGAGGCGATGCATCTACTGCAGAAAGCGGGCGTTATCGCGGCGGCTGTGCTCAACCCGAAACAGGTGCTTATGGACCCACATCTCCGGGAGCGCGGCGCCTTCGACATGATCGACCAGCCGGACGTGGGAGTCAGGCCGGTCGCTCGGCAGCTCGGGGCGAAGTTCTCGGCGTTCGAGCCGGACGGCGCGCGGCCCGCCCCGAAGCTGGGCGAGCACAACCGTGAGGTGCTCCAGGGAATGCTCGGCCTGAGCGACGAGGAGCTCGTGCGGCTGGAGGAGCAGAAGGTGATTGGCGACACCCCGGAAGGGGCGGTGCCGCTGGACGTGATGCGGATGTTCGTGCAGTGGCCGACGACGACGTTCCAGCAGATGGGGACGATCGCGGGGCTGGACGCGGACTACAGGGAGCAGTTGGGAATCGACGGTAATGGGAATGAGAAAGCGAAATGAAAAATGACCAATGTGAAGTTCGGCGTTAATACGGGGCAGGCGAACACGACGTGGGAGGAGCTGCGGGACCTGTGGGAGGAACTGGACCGCGAGTCGAACTATGACTATCTCTGGCTGGTCGATCACTTCGTGCCCGGCGCGGGCGGAGCGATGGGCGCGGACGGTCCGCACCTCGAAGGCTGGACATCACTGGCGGCTCTCGCAATGGCGACGGAGCGGGTGCGGATCGGCACCTTGGTGACCGGCAATACGTATCGGCATCCGGCGGTGCTCGCCAAGATGGCGACCACAGTCGATCACATTTCCGGCGGGCGTCTGGAGTTCGGGCTCGGGGCGGCGTGGCATCAGTATGAGCACGAGGTGTTCGGCATCCCGTTCCAAACGGTGCGCGAACGGCTCGACCGGCTGGAGGAGTCCGCGCATCTGATCAAGCTGCTATGGACGGAGCCGCGACCGAAGTTCGAAGGGAAGTACTACCAGCTACATGAGCCGCCGTACAACCCGCCGAACGTCCAGCAGCCGCACCCGCCGTTCTTGATCGGCGGCGGCGGCGAGAAGCGAACGCTGCGTACCGTGGCGCAATACGCAGACGCCTCCAACGTCAATGGGACGCCGGAGGAGGTGCGGCACAAGTTCGACGTGCTCGAACAGCATTGCCGTGACGCGGGGCGCGATCCAGGCGAAGTACGGCGGACGATGCAGGTCATGCTCTTTCTGAACGAGGACCCGGCGTTCCAACAGCGCGTCGTGCAGGGCGTGATGGCGTTCCGGCAGTGCAATGAAGATGAGGCGCGGCGCTCCGTCCTGATGGGATCGGTCGATGACGTGAAGGCGGGCGTGCAGTCGTTCGTGGACGTGGGTGTGGAGGAGTTCTACCTTGCACAGTTCCCACGGACGCACCGCGAGTCGCTGCTGCGGTTCTCGAAGGAAGTGATTCCGGCGTTTCGTTGAACGCATCAACGACAGCGATCTTGCGGCGGCGGTGGATGGCAACTATTGGCAGTCATTCAAACTCCTGGCGTGTGCGTGCGGCGGCGAGGTGCTGGAGCGGGAAGGGATATTGGCGGTCTCCACCGGTCTTCCCGTAGCAATGCTCAACATCGCATTTGTCAAGAGAACGCTGGCCGACCCCCAGGCGAGTCTGAAGGAAGTGATGCACTTTTACGACGAGAAGGGACTGCCCTTCGTCGTGAGGGTAAGAGAGGGAGTCGACCTCGAATCACAACCCGCTTCGGCGGCGCTCGGCATGCCCTACAGCGATACGGTCCCGGGGATGGCGCTATACCCAGTGCCGGCTCCGCCTGAGCCTGTGCACGGTCTGAGTATAAAGCGGGTGTCGGATTCAAAGCGGCTCAACGATTACCAGCGCGTAGCCGCGGAGGGATTCGGCATTCCGCTAGAATTCGCGGAGCGGCTGATGGGGCCGGCGTTTCTCGAGGTGGAGGGCTTCGAATCTTACCTGGGGACGATGGATGACGAACCGGTAGGGGTATCGAGTGTGTTCGTCGACGGGGCGGTTGCCGGTGTATACAACGTGGCCGCGTTACCGAGCTACCGCCGGCGGGGGATCGGCGAAGCGATGACCTGGCGGAGCGTGGCACGCGGCGGCGAGGCGGGGTGCACTGTGGCAGTCCTGGAGGCCTCGGAGATGGGAAAGCCTATGTACGAGAGAATGGGCTTTCGCGTCGTGGCGCCGTACAGGACATTTCGGCGTCCAAACCTATAGCGGAATATCTCTAGCCCTCACCACCGATGCGCGCACCGGATTCTGGCTCGAAGCTCTGGGGGCCTGTCATTGACTGCGCGCCCATTCCTGCTATACTTACGAAGGTCGCTCCGAGGGGGCGTCTTTTTTTGGTTCGCTCTCGGATGGAGCGGCGGTCCGTTAGGGCACAGCGCCGAAGTGGCGCAACGGTAGCGCAAGCGATTTGTAATCGCTAGGTTGGGGGTTCGACTCCCCCCTTCGGCTCCAGATGCATGGAACACGGAACAGCGAACCAGGAACAGCGGTGACTCGCCCCTCGTTCCATGTTCCTGGTTCCAGTTCCTGACCGATGGCGGGGTGGCAGAGTGGACAATTGCAGCGGGCTGTAAACTCGCCGCCTTCGGGCTACGGAGGTTCGAATCCTCCCCCCGCCACCAAGCGATGAATATGGCAAGATGGGAGTGGATTCTGGGTTGCGCCCACGTAGCTCAGTTGGTAGAGCACGTTCTTGGTAAGAACGGGGTCACCGGTTCGAGTCCGGTCGTGGGCTCCATTGGAAAACGGAATGCGAAATGAGAAATGGGGAAATGATCAAGCGAACAATTCGTGCCTTGTCGAGCCTCGGGCCGGGCGCGGGGCATAAGATGTACACCGTTGGTAAGAGCCGGGTTATTATGGAGACATCGGGCCGACTCGCCCGGCCACTGACCCGCGAACGATAACAGGAGGATTCCCGCATGGCCAAACAGAAATTCGTGCGCACGAAGCCACACCTCAACGTGGGCACGATCGGCCATATCGACCACGGCAAGACGACGCTGACGTCGGCGATCACAAAGGTGCTGGCGCAAAAGAAGATGGCCGAATACCGGGACTTCTTCAGCATCGACAAGGCGCCGGAAGAGCGCCAGCGCGGCATTACGATCGCGATCGCCCACGTTGAATATGAGACCGACAAGCGGCACTACGCGCACATCGACTGTCCGGGCCACGCTGACTACATCAAGAACATGATCACGGGGGCCGCGCAAATGGACGGTGCCATTCTCGTGGTGGCCGCCAACGACGGGCCGATGCCGCAAACGCGAGAGCACGTGCTGCTCGCGCGGCAGGTGGAAGTACCGGCGATGGTCGTGTTCCTGAACAAGGTTGATATGATGGAGGACCCGGAGCTGCTTGACCTCGTTGAGCTCGAGGTGCGCGAGCTGCTGACGAAGTACAACTTCCCGGGCGACGACATTCCGATCATCCGCGGCAGCGCCCTTAAGGCGATGGAGAGCAAGTCAGAAGACCCGGACGCGCCCGAGTACCAGCCGATCTGGGAGCTTATGAACGCAGTCGACAGCTACATCCCGGAGCCGGAGCGGACGAAGGACAAGCCTTTCCTGATGCCGATCGAGGACGTCTTTGGCATCAAGGGCCGCGGCACGGTGGTCACGGGCCGCGTCGAGCGCGGTGTGGTCAAGGCCGGCGAAGAGGTTGAGATCGTGGGCTTCGGGGAAACGCGAAAGACGGTCTGTACGGGCGTCGAAATGTTTCGCAAGACGCTGGACGAGGGAGAGGCGGGCGATAACGTCGGCTGTCTCTTGAGAGGCATTGAGCGAGAGGACGTGGAACGAGGGCAGGTGCTGGCCAAGCCGGGCTCGATCAAGCCGCACACGAGGTTCGAGGCGGAAGTCTACTGCCTGAGCAAGGAAGAGGGCGGACGGCATACTCCGTTCTTCAGCGGGTACCAGCCGCAGTTCTACATCCGGACTACGGATGTGACCGGCTCCATTCAGTTGCCAGACGGTGTCGAGATGGTGATGCCCGGCGACAACATCAAGATGACGTCGGAATTGAAGACGCCGGTGGCGCTGGAAGAGGGCGTTCGCTTTGCGATCCGTGAGGGCGGCCGGACGGTCGGCGCGGGCGTGCTGACCAACGTACTGGAGTAGCAGTGGCCAAGAAAGAGGACCGCGTGGTGATCGACCTGGCGTGCACGGAGTGCCGTCAGCGGACATACACAACGCAGAAGAACAGGCGGAACGATCCGGACCGGATAGAGCTGCGAAAATTCTGTCCGCGTTGCCGGATGCAACGGCAGCACCGCGAAGTGCGCTAGGATAGTAGGTAATATGAACCGCTCGCTGCGAAGGCAGCGCCTCAAGGAGCCAAAGGAACGCCCCGGCGTAAGGACGCCGCGCGCGATACCGCGCGCGGCAACGGGTACGGCGGGCGCGGCGAAAGGCGCTGCGGGCCGGGCCGGCGGTCTCGGCTGGCGCCCACGGTTCGTGATGGACATCATCAGCGAGCTGCGGAAAGTCATTTGGCCGACGCGCGATGACGTCGTCTACCTGACCATCGTTGTTGTACTCGTTACAGTGATCCTCGGTGCGGTGCTCGGGGCTATCGACATCGCCTTCGGCTGGGTGATCGAGAAGACGCTACTTAGCTAGGGTGGTCTGAGCTTGCCAAAGAAGAGGAAGGCGGTGGAAGCAGCCGCCGAAGCGTCCGCCCCCCAGCGCGCCGGCAACGGCCAGACTCCAATCAGCGAGGACGAACTGTTCGCCGACGGGCGCTCCTGGTACGTGATCCACACCTACTCCGGCTACGAGGACAAGGTCAAAACGAACCTCGAGCAGCGGATCAAGTCAATGGACGCTGAAGAGCTTGTCTTCAGGGTCGTCGTCCCCTCTGTGGACGAGATCGAGATCAAGGAAGGCCAGCGCCGCACCGTTCCGCGCAAAATCTTCCCGGGCTACGTGCTCGTGCAGATGATCACGCTGAAGCAGGAAGACCCGAAGGCCAGCGAGCAGGACAAGGCGCTTTCCAGCAAGGGCTGGACGGTTGTGCGCAACTCGCCCGGGGTGACGGGATTCGTGGGTTCGGGAACCGCCCCTACACCGCTCGATCGGGCCGAGGTGCTTTCCATCATGAAGCAGATGCGGGCGGATGAGCCGCGCGTAAAGGTCGGGTTCCAGCAGGGCCAGAGCGTGCGCGTGATAGACGGCCCATTCGCCGACTTCGTTGGCACCGTCGAAGAGATCAACACCGAAAAGGGCAAGGTGAAGGTGGCGGTATCGATCTTCGGGCGCGAGACGCCGGTGGAGCTAGACTTTCTGCAAGTGGAACGGCTCTAGGCGCCGGCTGCACGCAAGCCTCTAACCAGCAAACGCAAAAATTGAACAAACGGGACAAGCGGACCGACAGGGCCGTTTTCAACAGTTAGAAGCTCACGATGGCAAAGAAGATACGCGCGATTATCAAGCTGCAATTGCAAGCGGGGCAGGCGACGCCGGCGCCGCCGGTGGGGCCTGCGCTCGGCCAGCACGGCGCAAATATCATGGCGTTTTGCAAAGAGTACAACGAGCGCACTGCGCGGGCTGCGGGCAGCATTATTCCCGTCGAGATCACGGTCTTCGAGGACCGCTCGTTCACGTTCACGCTGAAGACGCCGCCGGCCTCGGACCTGATCCGCAAGGCGCTGGGCATTGAAAAGGGCAGCCCGGCGCAGAAGCGGGAGAAGGTTGGCACGCTGAGCCGGGCGCAGGTGAAGCAGATCGCCGAGGCGAAGATGAAGGACCTCAACGCCAACGACATCGATGCCGCGATGCGGATGGTGGAAGGGACAGCGCGCAGCATGGGCGTGGAGATAGGGTAGCTAATGGCGACTGCTAGGTCTGAAAAAAAGGCTGAAAACATGGGAACGTTCACCGTCGCTTTGGAGTTTGGCACACCAGACAGAAGCCGGTTCGAGCCAGTCAGGGCCGTTGCCGATTCGGGCGCTCTGTTTTCGTGGCTACCGCGGAACACGCTAGAGAATCTCGGACACGCGCCTGCACTGCGGCGCACGTTCGTCCTGGCAGACGGCCGCGAGGACGAGCGTGACGTAGCGGAAGTGCCCGTTCGCTACGGGGGCGAAACGCTGAGCACCCTTTGCGTATTCGGCGAAGAAGAAACACCGCCTATTCTTGGCGCGCTCACGATGGAGCAATTTTTGGTAGCGCCCGATCCGGCCTATCGCCGTCTCATTCCGATCACGGGCCTCGCGCTCACGGCGCATTCCGCAAAGAGTTACGAAAACATGGGCTGTTGAGATGATTCGAGAGGCAATGGCCGCGTCCAAAAAAATACAGGGGGAATCGGTGGGCATCTTCAGATTCACAATTGAGATCGGCTCACGTGATGAATCGCGGTTCCGTTCTATCGATGCATTAGTGGATACAGGGGCGATTTTCAGCCGTGTGCCAGGGTCTATCTTGCGGGATCTCGGCCACCACCCGTCTGGGCGGGAGTCATTCGAACTCGGTGATGGCAGTATCGTCCAATGGGATGTCGGGGACGTGCCCGTCCGTATTGGAGACCGGGTGCGAGTGACGACGTGTATTTGGGGGACTGAGGAGGCGACACCCGTACTCGGGACGGTAACGATGGAGCAGTTCCTTCTCATTATCGATCCGACTCGACAGGAGATCGTACCCATCGTCGGGCCATTTCAGATGGCGCAGCGCGGTAAGAAGTACCGTGCCGCGCTCGAGAAGATCGATCGCTCGCGGACGTACGAGCCGAAGGAGGCCGTCTCGCTGGTCAAAGAGACCGCTTACGCCAACTTCGACGAGTCGGTCGAATTGCACATCAAGACGGGGCTGGATACCCGCCACGCCGACCAGCAACTGCGCGGCACGCTCGTCCTGCCGCACGGGCTCGGCAAGGGGCAGCGAGTGCTCGTCTTCGCAGAGGGCGAAGCGGCGAGGAACGCCGAGCAGGCGGGTGCGGACTTCGTTGGCGCCGATGACCTCATCAAGCGAATCGAAGGCGGGTGGCTGGAGTTCGAGGTGGCGCTCGCAGTGAGGGAGATGATGGGCAAGGTGGGCCGCCTGGGGCGGGTCCTCGGCCCGCGCGGCTGATGCCGAATCCGCGCACGAACACCGTGGTCGAACCCCAGGACCTGCCCAAGGCCATCCGCGACTCCAAGCAGGGTCGCGTCGAGTTCCGTACCGACCGGACGAACCTCGTGCACGTCCCGTTCGGCAAGGTCAGTTTCCCGGAAGAAGCGCTCGTCGAGAACCTGGGCTCACTGATCGAGGCGATCGTGCGCGAGAAGCCTTCGGGCGCGAAGGGACAGTACATCCGCAGCATGACCGTTACGACAACGATGGGCCCCGGCATAAAGCTGGACATCTCGGCGACGCTTTCCACCACGACAGGCGCGGGCGTATAATCGGCGGAGCTAGCAGACAGGATTAAGGAGCTGGAGAAACGACGAGATTGCTGCCGTAGACAGCGGGCTCCCCGACGCGTCGGGGATTAAGACGCCAGCCCGCCGAGGCGAGAAGACGATAGCGAACCAATCGTAACGGCGTGCCTTCGGGCTTCCGCCGCAGGCTGCTTTTCGTCCCTTGCCTTGAGGTAAGGGATTTTTCGTTGCAAGAGGAGCGCCTATGCCAACACAGAAGAAGATCGACACCGTCGCCCACCTGAAAGAGCGCATCGAGCGGGCGACTCTCCTCGCAAGCGCCGATTATCGCGGGCTGCGCGTGAAGGAGATGGTCGAGATGCGGCGGCGGCTGCGGGAGGCGGGGCTAGACGTGAGGGTGGTGAAGAACACGCTCCTGCGGCTCGCGGCGAACGAATCCGGCCAGCCGGAGTTGCTCGAAATCATAGAAGGACCGACAGCGCTAGCAGTGAGCTTCGGCGACGCGATCGAGGCAGCGAAGGCGCTGGCCGGGTACGCCCAGGGAGCGCCCGCGGGCTTCGGGTTACGAGGCGGCTTCATGGACGGCCGCGTTCTGAGCGCGCAGGACCTTCGCGATCTCGTCCGGGTGCCGCCAAAGCCGGTCTTGCTCGCGCAGTTCATGGGCCAGATGCAGTCCCCGCTGGCGGGATTCGTCGGCCTGATGGAGGCGCCGCTGCGGGAGCTGGTGGGGCTGATGCAATCGCTCCTCAGCGAGCTGCCCGGGTTGGTGGAAGCACGGGCGCGGCAGATGCAGGCGGCGGGGATAGGAGTGCAGGAGCCAGCCGCGGAAGAACCGGCAGTGGAGGAGCCAGCCGCGGAAGGACCGGCAGCGGAGGAGCCCCCTGCGGAGGAGCCGCCAGGCGAAGAGCCCGCAACAGAAGAGGTTGCGGCGGAAACGCCGTCCGAAGAGCCTGTGGAGGCGACGGCGTCGGAAGAGGCGCCAGTCGCAGAGGCACCCGCAGAGACGCCGGCAGCGGAGGAGCCAGTAGAAGAAGAGCCCGGAACCGAGGAACCAGCAACAGAAGAGCCGGAAACGGCGAAGGAGGACAGCAATGGCTAAGGGCGCGAACAAGGTTGATCAGGTGCTCGACATCATCAAGGAGATGACGATCCTCGAGCTGCGCGACCTCAACCAGAAGATCCAGGACGAGTTCGGCATCACGGCGGCTGCGCCGGTGGCGATGGCTGCCGCTCCGGCGGCGGCCGCAGGCGACGGAGCTGCGCCGGCGGCGGTCGAGGAGGAGAAGACCGAGTTCGTCGTCGTCCTTCAGAACATCGGTGCGAACAAGATCAACGTCATCAAGGCCGTTCGCGAGGTGACGACGCTCGGTCTGAAGGAGGCGAAAGACCTCGTTGAGGCGGCGCCCGCGAACGTCAAGGAAGGCGTTTCCAAGGCGGACGCCGAGGGCATCGTAAAGAAGCTGCAGGAGGCGGGCGCTACCGCCGAAATGCAATAACGTCTACAATAAGCGAGCCGCCTGAACACCAAGCGTGTGCGGCCCGCCGTTATGGAATGCTACGCCTGCGACCGAGAGGCGACCCAGCGCTGCTCTCGCTGCGGTAACGCCTATTGCTCCGAGCACGGCGGTGACCCAGATGCGCCGGGCGGGCAGGCGCTTTGCGCCGAGTGTCTCGACCCGGTAAGCGCAACGCCGTCGGGCACCGTCTTTCGCGCCTCGCTCTTCGCGCTTCTCGGGACGAGCGTATTGGCTCTCTGGCTGCTGGTCCGGCCGCCCGCTCTGCCGGGTGAGTCGTCAAAGGCTCTCGCGCCGCCGCCCACGTCGTCGCCAAACGCCCCGGCCGAGACCGCGGCCCCGACAGCTGCGCCGGGCGCAACAGCGGGAGCCACGCCGGCCGAAGCGACGCCCCCGCCCACGGCTCCACCCGCCGCACCTCCACCCCTCCAGTACGTCATGCAGCAGGGCGACACCGTGTCCGGTGTTGCCGCGGCACACGGAATCAGGTATCTTGACCTGCTCGCCTTCAACAACCTGTCGGAGGACGACGCCACCCTGCTTCGCCCCGGCGATGTCATCCTGGTTCCCCAGTAGACGGGCTGCCGGCAATCCAGAGTATGATGTTCGACGCCTGAGCAGACTGCGGCTGTAGCAGCCGATTCTTTTGCTCGACGGCGAAGGAGGTTGGTATGACGCAACAGATCGACGCCGCCAGAGTCAAGGAGCAGCAGAAGAAAGACTGGGGCCAGGCGGCCGCGGGCTGGCGGCGCTACGACGAGCAGCTCATGCGCAACAGCGCCCCGGTCACCGAAATGTTGCTCGAACTCGCTCAAGTCGCGCCCGGCAAACGAGTCCTCGATGTCGCCTGCGGGACTGGCGAGCCGGCGTTGCCGGCCGCCAAGATGGTGGGCCCGAGCGGCTTCGTGGTCGCGACGGATATGGCGGCCGAGATGGTCGAAGTCGCCCGCGAAAAGGCGAGCGCGCAGGGTGTGGTGAACGTGGAGTTCCGCCTCATCGATGGCGAGGAGCTCGGCGTCGAACCCGCCTCGTTCGATGCTGTGACCTGCCGCTGGGGAATGATGTTCATGCCGGAGCCTCTGAAGTTCCTCTACCAGGCGCACGAAGCGCTGAAGGCCGACGGTCGCATCGCTGTCGCAGTCTGGGGGCCGCCCGAGCGCAACCCCTTCATCACGCTGCCAATGGCCACTGTCCGCAAGTACGTCGAGGTCCCAGCCCAGGACCCGAGCGCGCCCGGCGGCATCTTCTCTCTCGCCGACCGGAGTAAACTCGAGTTCATCTTCGAGCAGGCCGGGTTCGGCGACATCCGCGTCGAAGCCTTCGAGTTACCGATGGCGATCTGGGACAGCGGTTACGAGTACTGGCAATTCTGCACGGCTATCATGGGACCGCTGCGCGCTCTGCTGGAGACGCTTCCCAAACCGTTACGCGACCAGATCGGCGAGGAGGTCGCGACCGCGGCGGGTGGTGGCGACCCGAACGGCAGCGTATCGCTTGCCGGCTACCCGCTGCTCGTCTCCGCCAGGAAGTAGGGATCGTGCCGACCGCCCACGCTAACGGCATCGACATCTGGTACGAACGGCTCGGGCCGGACGACCCTCAGCGTCTCCCGCTCGTCCTGACGCACGGCTTCGCGGGGCCGAGCCGGCAGTGGCGCCCGGAGCTGCTGCCGCTCGCTGAGAAGCGGCCGCTGCTGCTGTACGACGTGCGCGGGCACGACCGCACGACGGTGCCCTCCAACCCGGCGGACTACTCGCTGCCCGTGTTCGCCGCCGACCTCGCCGCTCTCCTGAAGGCGATCGGGATCGAGCGCGCGCACATCGCGGGGAACTCGATGGGTGGCGCGATCGCCTACATGACTGCGGTGACCGCGCCGATGAGGACGCGCTCGATCGTCCTCGTAGCCCCGGGCGGTCTCGGACGCGATGTCGCCTTCTTCCTGCGGGCCTGCTCGCTGCCCGGGTTCGGTCTTGTGGCGCGGCTGCCCCGACCGCGCGGCGCCGCGCGGAACGTTCTGCGCACGTGCTTTTACGACGCGAGGCGGATCACACCCGAGCTCTACGAGGAGGCGGAGCGGTACGGCAACAGCTCGTTCCCGGAATTCGTGCGCGCGCTTTCCGCGGGCGTGGGTATCCGCGGCGTTCGGCGCTCATTGCGCGAGGCATGGGTCGCGCGCTCCGCGCTCTATACCGGCCCGGCCCTGGTGGTGTGGGGCCGCGAGGACTTCGTGCTTCCGCTGCGGCATCTGGCCGACGTCCACGCCACGCTGCGGCAGGCGCAGGTCGCGCTGATCGACCACTGTGGGCATATGCCCCAGGCGGAGCGCCCCGATGAGTTCCTCGCCGCGACGCTTCCATTCCTCGATCAGGCGGAGCAAGCCGCGGCGGCCTAGTGGCAGGGAACTGGCACCATTGAAGGCGGATGAAGACGGGCACCCGCCCCGACATCGCGGTCACCACTCCTAAAGCGAAGCTCCGCCTCAGCGCTCAGGACGTCCTCGCCGATTACCGGCTCGCCGTTCGCAGCCGGGCGGCGAGCGAGCTGTCGAGGCGCGAAGTCCTCGTCGGAAAGGCGCCCTTTGGCATCTCCGGCGAGGGTAAGGAGGTCGCCCAGCTGGGAATGGCGCACGCCTTCAGGCCGGGTGACTGGCGATCCGGGTACTACCGGGACCAGACTTTCATGTTCGCGGTCGGCCTGGCCGATCTTTCCCAGTATTTCGCGCAGCTCTACGCGGATCCCGACGTCGTCCGCGACCCGAACTCCGCCGGTCGCCAGATGCTCAGCCACTTCGCGACGCGCACGCTCGACGAACGAGGGCGCTTCAAGGACCTGCTCGCGACGGGGCAGTCCGCGTCGGAGCTGTCCCCCGTGGCGGCGCAGATGCCTCGTTCGGTCGGTCTGGCTTGGGCATCACGGCTGTATCGCGAATCGCCGGCGGCACGTTCGGTCGCGCGCGGCTTCTCCCGCGCCGGCGAGGAGGTCTGCTTCGCGACGATCGGGAACGCCGGGACCAGCGAAGGCGTGTTCTGGGAAAGCCTGAACGCAGCGGGAGTCCTGCAGATCCCTCTGGTGATCTCTGTATGGGACGACGGCTATGGGATCTCGGTGCCCAACGAGTTCCAGACGACGAAGGGCTCGATCTCCGCGGTACTCGAAGGATTCCGGCGGGACCAGAACGGGACGGGCATCGACCTGTACACCGTGAGGGGCCACGACTACGTCGCGTGCTGCGACGTCTACCAGCTCGCGGCCGAGCGCGCCCGCCGCGAGCACATCCCGGCTGTCATCCACGTGACCGAGATGACACAACCGCAGGGACACTCCACGAGCGGCTCGCACGAGCGCTATAAATCCAAGGACCGTCTCCGGTTCGAGATCGAGTTCGATCCGATCCGCCGAATGCGGGAGTGGATCATTCGCGAAGAAATAGCGGATGCGGCGACGCTCGACGAGCTCGAGCGGGCGAGCCGCACGGATGTCGAGCGCACCCGCGAAGAGGCCTGGGAGGCGTATCAGGAGCCGATCCGCGCCGAGACCGAACAGGCTCTCGCGGTCCTCGAGGCGGCGGCCGCGGAAGGCCAGACCGATCTCGACGCGCTCGTCGAGGAGCTGCGCACCACCGACTCTCCGAGCCGGCGGCTCATCGCATCGACGGCGCG
>Ga0137364_10000957_pt1 | contig 12898 bp, 8 predicted proteins | sample SagtaG_10_FD_104798 | JGI IMG/M metagenome (GOLD analysis project Ga0137364, IMG submission 104798) | Vadose zone soil microbial communities from Sagehorn Ranch, Mendocino, California, USA - Sage1_L_20_16 metaG | ecosystem: Environmental > Terrestrial > Soil > Vadose zone | place: USA... | reverse complement strand
TGAAAAGACGGTCTACAGTTTCGACACGCTTTCGCAACGGCTGCGCGAGCTAGCTTTCCTGAACAAGGGCTTGAAAATCACGTTGACGGACGAGCGCACTGAGAAGAACGCGGAATTCCGCTTCACCGGCGGGATTACGGAATTTGTAAAGCACCTGAATCGCGGCAAAACCACGCTCCACGATTCACCAATCTACATGGAAGGCAAGCGCGGCAACGTGGAGATCGAAATCGCGCTGCAATACAACGACACCTACGGCGAAAACGTGTTTGCGTTCGCCAACACCATCAACACCGTGGACGGCGGCACGCATCTTTCCGGCTTCCGCTCCGCCTTGACGCGCTCCATCAACAATTTCGCTTCGCAAGCCGGCATGCTCAAGGAGCAGAAAGACGAAGTCACCATCACCGGCGATGATGTGCGCGAAGGGCTCATTGCCGTAGTAAGCGTGCGCCTGCCGCAACCGCAGTTCGAGGGGCAGACCAAGGGCAAGCTGAATAGCGACATCAAGGGCGACGTCGAGCAGCTCGTGAACGAAAAGCTGGGTGAATGGTTCGACAAGCATTCCACGGTGGCGCGGCGCATCATCGGCAAGTGCATTGAGGCGGCTCGCGCGCGTGAGGCGGCTCGCAAAGCCCGCGAGCTGACGCGGCGCAAGTCCGCCATGGATTCGAGCGGGTTGCCGGGTAAACTGGCGGATTGCCAGGAGCGCGATCCTTCCCGGTGCGAATTGTTCGTGGTCGAGGGCGAATCGGCGGGCGGCTCGGCCAAGCAGGGACGCGACCGCAAGTACCAGGCCATCCTTCCGCTCAAAGGAAAAATCCTCAACGTCGAAAAGGCGCGCTACGACAAGATGTTGGGCCACGAAGAAATTCGCGCCATCATCACTGCGCTAGGCACCGGCATCGGCAAAGACGATTTCGACGCCGGCAAGCTGCGCTACCACAAGATCATCTTGATGACCGACGCGGACGTGGACGGCTCCCACATCCGCACGCTGCTGCTCACATTTTTCTTCCGGCACATGAAAGAGCTGATCGACCGCGGGCACATTTACATCGCACAGCCGCCGCTCTACCGCGTGAAGCGTGGGAAAAGCGAAAAATACATCCGCGACGAGCGCGACTTTGCGCGCGAGCTGATGAAGCGCGCCACCGAGGATCACGTCGTCCAGGGCAAGGAGGGCGTGACGCTCCAGGGGGCGGGTCTAACTTCTTTCTTGCTCAACGTGCAGGAGTACGACGCCGTCGCGGCAAAACTCGGGCGCCGCCTGCGCGATGCCGGGCTCGTCGAAGTGCTTGCGGAAGGCGGCCTCGACAAAAAAGCCGAGTTTGAAGAGAAGAAGTCCCTCGAAAAGTTGTTGAAGGAAATCGACAAGGCCAAGCTGAAACTCGAAGGCAAGATTGCCTTCGACGAAGAACACAGCCTGTACGAGGTTCAGTTTGACGCGCCGCACAACCAGAAAATCAACTGGGCGCTGGCTTCCACTGCCGAATACAAGCGGCTGCGCGCGCTCGCCAAGCAAATCGAGGAGTTCAACAAGCCGCCCTTCACCATTTCCCGCAACGGCGACAAGGCCAGCAAGGAAAGAGCGCAGGACGTGCTGAGCTACGTGATGGAAGACGCGAAGAAAGACTTCACCATCACACGCTTCAAGGGCTTGGGGGAAATGAATCCCGCGCAGCTCTGGGAAACCACCATGAACGCGGACACGCGCACGCTCCTAAAAGTAAAGCTCGAAGACGCCGTGGCCGCGGAAGTTATTTTCACGACGCTCATGGGCGAAAACGTGGAAGCACGCCGCAAATTCATCGAGGACAACGCCCTCGAAGTTGTGAACCTGGACATTTGATTTCGATGGCCCAAGTTGATGGCTGAAGTCGCAATTAAATCCACTCGTGACGCTGTTCGCTGGGGCTTGCTGCTGTCCGCCATGGCCGTTAGCGGGTTCCGTTTGCCGCGCACATACGGGGATTTTCGAGGATGGCAGGAAGTTCGCTTTTCGGATCCATCGGCAGCGGAGTTGTACCGAATCAATTTCACGGTCAACGCCGTAGGAATCGCGATTATTGTGGTGCTCGCGGTGGGAGCGTTTTATCTCCTGCGGCCTCCAGCGCCAAAGCAGCCATGATGTATCAATTGGGCTGGAGCACGCTGCCAGGGCTGCGAGGATTGAGCGTCAGCGAGTTTCGCGCCATGCCGACCGACGCTCCGGACAACGAGCGAGGCGTGGCGCTGGAATTTGCGAGTAACGACGAACGCGATAGCTTTTTGCACGAGATCGAGGCAGCGTTTGCGGCGCGCCGCTTCACAAATGCGGCCGACGCCTTCGACACGGTAAAGGCATACGCGCTGGAACACGCTGCGCAGGGATAAGGTTTTATGTAGCGTCGTCCTTCGGGGCGGCATGCCGGGCTAAAGCCCGGCGCTATAGAAACAAGAACCGAAACACGAGGACCAATGGCGGACGAACAGAATCAGTCGATCATGATTCCAGTGGACATCGAAGCCGAGATGAAGAAGTCCTATCTCGACTACTCGATGAGCGTGATCATCGGGCGCGCGCTGCCCGACGTGCGCGACGGCTTGAAGCCCGTGCACCGGCGCATTCTTTTCGGCATGTATGAGCTGGGCCTGACTTCCACGCGCCCCTATCGCAAATGCGCGAAGATCGTCGGCGAAGTCCTCGGCAAATATCACCCGCACGGCGACACGCCCGTATACGACGCTCTGGTGCGCATGGCGCAGGACTTCAACATGCGCTATCCGCTGGTGGACGGCCAGGGCAACTTCGGCTCCGTGGACGGCGACATGCCCGCGGCGATGCGTTACACGGAAGCGCGCCTCTCGCGAATTGCCGAGGAACTGCTGGCGGACATCGAGAAAGAAACCGTCGACTTCAACCCGAATTTCGACGAAACGGAAAAAGAGCCGACCGTTCTGCCCACGCGAGTGCCGAACCTTCTGGTCAATGGCGCAAGCGGCATCGCCGTGGGCATGGCCACCAATATTCCGCCACACAACCTGCGTGAAATCATCGACGCCACCGTGCTGATGATCGAGAAGCCGGACACCACCCTCAAAGAAGTGCTCAAGATCGTGCCTGGGCCGGACTTCCCGACCGGCGGCTACATCGCCGGCCGCGAAGGGATCGAAGCGGCCTACAAATCCGGGCGCGGCAGCTTCACCATGCGTGCGAAGGCGGCCATCGAAGAAGTCGCCAAGGACCGCGAGAACATCGTCATCACGGAAATTCCCTACCAGGTGAACAAGGCCACGCTCATCAAGCGCATCGCCGAGCTCGCCCAGAACAAGAAGATTGATGGCATCGCCGACGTGCGCGACGAAAGCGACCGCGAGGGCATGCGCGTCGTCGTTGAGCTCAAGCGTGGCGAAGAATCGCAGCTCATCCTCAACAATCTCTACAAGCACACGCAGATGCAGGAATCGTTCGGCATGATCCTGCTGGCCATTGCCGGCGGGCAGCCGAAAGAGCTGGGGCTGCTCGAGTTCATCCGCCTGTTCATCGAGCACCGCCGCGACGTGGTGCTGCGCCGCACGCGCTACGACCTGCGCAAGGCCCGTGAACGCGAGCATATTTTGGTGGGCTACCTGGTCGCGCTCGATTACTTGGACGACGTGATCCGCATCATCCGCGGGTCTTCGAGCCGCGCGGACGCGAAGCAAAACCTGCTGAACTTCTTTTCCGAGCAGGACGTCACCATCACCGAGAACGGAAAATCCCGGAAGATCACCGGCGTCAAGTTGGACGGCAGGAAATACAAACTGGGCGGAGTCGAAGGCGAGACGGCTCGCACCATCACCGGCGGACTTACGCCTGTTCAGGTGGACGCCATCCTCGAACTACAATTGCACCGCCTGACGCAGCTCTCCGTTGACGAAATCACCAAGGAATTAAAGACCATCCGCGAGCGCATCGCCGACCTGGAAGAAATTCTGGCCAGCGAGAAAAAACTGAAGGCCGTGATCACCGGCGAGCTGAAAGAAGTGCAGAAAGAATACGGCGACGACCGGCGCACGCAGATCGTGGACAAGGTCGACGAAATCAAGCTGGAAGACTTGATCGCCGACACCGACATGCTGATCACCGTCAGTCACGCGGGTTACGTCAAGCGCACTTCGGTGGATATCTACCGCCATCAGTCGCGCGGTGGAAAGGGCCGCATCGGGGCGCGCACCAAGGAAGAAGATTTCGTCGAACATCTCTTCATCGCTTCGGCGCACAGCTACATCCTGCTGTTCACTACCAAGGGCCGCGTCTACTGGTTGAAGGTGTATGAGATTCCCGAAGCCGCGGCAGCCACACGCGGGAAAGCGATTTCCAGCCTAGTGCGCTTCCAGGAAGACGAAAAGCTCAGCGCTATCGTGCAAGCGCGCAACCTCGAGGAAGAAGGCCAGTACGTCTTTTTCGCGACGCGTAACGGCACGGTGAAGAAATCCACGCTGACGGAATTCTCGAATCCCCGGCCCAGCGGCATCATCGCCATCAACTTGGAAGCGAAAGACGAATTGATTGGCGCCAAGCTCACCGACGGAAAGAAGATGGTTTTCCTTGCGAGCCACGAAGGCCAGGCCATCCTCTTCCGCGAAACCGAAGTTCGCCCGATGGGCCGCAACGCCGGCGGGGTGATCGGCATGGACCTCGCCAAGGACGATTACGTCGTCAGCATGGACGCCGTGCAGCCCGAGTTCGAAATCATCGCCAAGGAACACAAGACCACCACGCAAAATCTGGAAGAGCTCGAGAACGAGCAAATTAAGGATTCGCTGACGTCGCTGATGCTTACCGTGGCCGAAAAAGGCTACGGCAAGCGCACGCCGCTGGCCGAGTACCGCATCACGTCGCGCGGCGGCAAGGGCGTCGTCAACATGAAGACCACCGACCGCAACGGCTCGGTGGTTGCCACGCTGCAGGTGACCGAAGAGTCCGACGTGATGATCATCACGCACAACGGCAAAGTAATTCGTGTGCATGCCAACGAAATCCGCGAGGCTGGCCGCTCGACACAGGGCGTGCGCCTGCTGCGGCTCGACGCCGACGATTCTGTCGCCGCCGCCGCCGTCCTCCAGGAAGAAAACGAAGAAGAAAAGAAGTAGTAGTCACGCCTACGGCCGAGCTGGGCGCGCAGACGCCTTTCCATTTTTGACCGGCAGCCCGAGTGATAGAATCGTTGCCCTTATGAAAATCGCGCGACGAGTGTTTGCGTTTCTGCTGGTGCTGTCCGCCGTAGTTGTTGTCCTGCTTCCTGCGCAAACCGCCGAGAAAACCGGCGCAAAAAGGAATTACCGGGCTTATGTGGGGACCTACACCACCAAGACGGCGAGCAAAGGCGTGTATTCCTTTCACTTTGACCCAGCGACTGGGAAAATGTCGTCGCTCATACTCGCTGCGGAGTCAAAAGACCCGTCTTGGGTTGTGGTCCATCCGAACAGGAAGTTCCTCTATGCGGCAAACGAGGCAGGCAAGGAGAGCATGATCAGCGCGTTTGCGATGGAGCAGAAAAGCCGCAACCTGACGCTGGTTAAGCAGCTTCCTGCACTGGGCGAAGATCCCTGCTACCTTTTTTTCGACCGCACTGGCAAATTCCTTCTCACCGCCAACTACACCAGCGGGAACAGTGTTGCCTTTGAGATTCTGCCCAACGGAACGCCAGGTACGCATGTCGAATCTCCGAATTACGGTATGTCGCCAAACGTTGGAAAGCTTGGTCCGAACAAAGAGCGGCAGGAAGCGCCACATGCTCATTGGATCCAGCCCTCCATGGACAACCATTTCGTTTACGTTGCCGACTTAGGACTAGATAGTATTCTGGTATTCCGGTTCAACCCCGACGCGTGGAAACTCGGGAAGCCCATCCTTGCCGCGACGCCCAACGGCGACTTCTTCGACAGCGCAGCGGTCCTTGCTCTTGGGACCGGGCCGCGTCACGCTGTGTTTTCTAGTGGCGACCGCTTCCTATATGTCTTGGGCGAACTGAAATCCACCGTAACCGTCTTCGCCCACAATGGCGAGAAGTTTCGATCCGTTCAAGTTATACCGACGCTGCCAGCGGGGTTTTCCGGCCGGAACGATGCCGCGGAGATCGCCTTGCATCCCGGCGGAAAATTCCTTTACGCCTCCAACCGCGGAGAAGATACCATCGCCGTTTTCTCCATCAATCTGGCAAATGGCACGCTGACAGTTGTCGATCGCGTGCCGACTGGCGGAAGGGAGCCGCGGCATTTTGTCATTGATCCCACCGGACAATTCCTGCTCGCCGAAAATCAGCACTCGGACACTATTGTGGAATTTCGCATCAATCCTTCCACCGGAAAACTCACGCCGACCGGAGAGACTCTGCAAGTCCCCTCGCCCGTGTGCATTGCGTTCGTGCCTGTCGAATAACCTGACCTGCGCATAGCGACGCGATGTGCGCTAGAATCCCGTCTCTACGTTTCGAGGGTGAAAATGACTTCTATAAAGCGAATCACCGCAGCATTTGCATTCTTGTTCGTCACGAGCGCCACCGCCTGGGCGGACGGCGAAACCGCTCCCGCGCGCGACCCCAAGCAGCCCGTGGACGCGGCCTATACCGAGAAAATTCATAAGTACACCACGCAGCCATACTTCACTTCGCCGCTGGTCGACTATCTCCCCGCGTCGAAGACCGTGCCGACGCCCGAAGCCGTTCTCGGCGACGTCTCAGGCGCGCCGGGAATCCTGCCTTACGCCGAGGATGTCTACCGCTACGTGCGCCTGCTGGACAAGGCCACCCCGCGCGTGAAGGTCTACTCCATCGGGAAGACCGAAGAAGGCCGCGAAATGATCGCCGTGGCCGTCTCCTCGGAAGAAAATCTGCAAAACCTCGACGAGAATCGCGCTCGCCTCGCCAAGCTGGCCGATCCGCGTACCATCAAACTCGACGACGCGGAAGCGGACAAGCTCGTCGCGCAAGCCGTGCCCATCTACTACATCACGGGCACGATTCACTCGCCGGAAACGGGCGCGCCCACCGCGCTGATGGAGCTGGCCTACCGGCTCGCCGTGGATGAAAGCCCATACATCAAGGAAATTCGCGATGGCACCATCACGCTGATTACTCCGGTCGTCGAAGTCGACGGCCGCGACCGCATGGTCGATATCTACAAATGGCACCTCGCGCATCCCAAGGAATTTTTCCCCTGGCTCGTCTATTGGGGCAAGTACGTCGCGCACGACAACAACCGCGACGCTATGGGCGTGACGCTCAAGCTCACCGAAAATGTCTTGAACACCTACGTCGATTGGAAGGCCCAGGTGATGCACGATCTGCACGAGTCCGTGCCCTATCTCTACGACAACACCATTGGCGACGAGCCGTACAACGCCTGGATCGATCCGATTCTTGCCGACGAGTGGCAAATCATCGGGTGGAACAACGTTTCCGCCATGACGAAATTCGGGATGCCCGGCGTCTTCGCCCACGGTGATTTCGATACCTGGTCGCCGGGCTATTTAATGTTTGTCGCCGCCATGCACAACGGCATCAGCCGTTTGTACGAAACATTTGGCAACGGCGGCGCGGATACCGAGGAACGCACGCTCCAGCCGGAAGAGTACGCCCGCACCTGGTACCGCCAGAATCCGCCGCTCCCCAAGGTGCTGTGGTCCCAGCGCGACAATAACAATTATGAAGAGACCGGCCTGCTCACCTCGTTGCACTTCTTCAATGAAAACAAGCGCATGTTCCTGAAGAATTTCTATCTAAAAGCCAAGCGCTCCACGATGAAGCCCGGCGCCGAAGGCCCGGCCGCGTACGTACTGCCCGCCGACGATCCACGGCCCGGCTTGCAGGCGGAGCTTTTGCACGTCTTGCAAAAGCAAGCCGTTGAAATTTCGCACGCTAAATCCGCTTTCACCGTGACGCTGCCCACGAAGAAATCCAAGGAATCCGGCAAAGGGAAAGAAAAGAAGGAGAAAGAAGAAAAAGCCGAGCCGGCCCCGCCGACTACCCGCGAATTTCCCGCCGGCAGTTACATCGTTCGCATGGACCAGCCCTATTCCCGCATCGCGGACGCCCTGCTCGACCATCAATACTGGAGTCCGGACGATCCGCAAAAAACGCCCTATGACGATACCGGCTGGACCTTCGGCGAACTATTCCATGCGCAAGTGACGCGCGTGACGGACACGAAAGTTCTCGAAGTCCCGATGGACCGCGTGGCGGAAGTCCACGCGCCCGGTGGCGTGAAAGGCGATGGAGCCGTGTTCGCCATCAACAACAGCGCCGAGCCCGCGCTCGCCACACTGCGCTACAAGCTGCGCGACGCGGCCATCGAAGCCGCGGAAGAGCCCTTCGAAAGCGCAGGCAAGAAATTCAACCGCGGCTCCTTCCTCGTTCGAAACGTCAGTCGCGCGGACCTGGACCGCACCGCAACCGACCTCGGCGTGCAAGTCACCGCCCTCGGCGCCGCGCCCAGCGTGAAGACGCATGCGGTCCGCGCCGCCCGCGTCGCTTTCATCCACACCTGGCTGAGCACGCAGACCGAGGGCTGGTGGCGCCTGGCGCTCGACAAGCTGAACATTCCCTACGACTACATGAGCACGCAAGCAGTGGCGAAAATCCCGGAGCTCAACGCCAAGTACGATGTGATTCTGTTCCCTCCCGTCGGCTTCAACGCCGGCGTCAATCCCGTCGTCAACGGCATTCCGACGGCCTGGGGCAATCCGCTTCCATGGAAAAACACGCCCGAAACACCCAACCTCGTCGGCAAAAACGATTCGACTAATGACCTGCGCCCCGGCCTCGGCTGGGATGGCGTGGCCCGTTTGCAGGAATTCGTCCAAAAAGGCGGCGTGCTCCTAACGGCCACGGACACCTCGTCGCTCGCGCTTTCCTTGGGATTCGCCGACGGCATCAGCACACAAAGCGCAAGCAAAATGAAAATTGTCGGCTCCGTCTTGGGAACGCGTCTTGTGGATGACGCCAGCCCCATCGCCTACGGCTACGACGAAAAAGGAGCGGCTTACTGCGACAACGGGCCGATTTTCTCCCTCAGCAGCATCGCCGGACAGCGCGGTAGGCGCCGGCTTGGTCCGGATATGCATGCGCGCCCCACCGGTCGCGGCAGTCCGGACGATCCCGACTTCACCGTCGGCCGCGTTGGCGCGGAGGCCCCGGAACAGCCCAAGTGGGAAGCCTGGGAAGCCCCTCCGGTGATGGACGAGCAGAAACGGAACGCCTTCCGCGTCATTCCCCCGGCGAATCGCCCCCGCGTGATTTTCCGCTATGCCGACAGCAAAGATCTGCTTATCTCCGGCTTGGTCGAAGGGGGTGATGAAATCGCCCAGCATCCCGCGGTGGTGGACGCGCCCTCCGGCAAAGGCCACGTCGTGCTGTTCTCCATCAATCCCGTGTACCGCGGCGAAACGTGGGGAACCTACTCGATGGTGCTCAACACCATTCTGAACTTCGACAACCTAAACGCCGGCCGCAAAGACGCCACACAATAGCCTCGACTTTGCCCGGCCCCGCGCCCCACGGGGCAGACGTCAGCGTTAAACATAGCCCGGCCTTCCTGTCATTGCGAGGAGCCGCAGGGGACGAGGAACCCTGGCTTGAATTCAACATTGGCGAGCCACTAGGTGCTGGCCGATAACGGACTCCACGTATTCCTTGCGAAGGAACCAATTTGCGCTACAATCCCCGCCACTATGCCGAAGCGAAAAACGAAGGCTCGGAGGCCGGCTCGATCGAAAGCGCGCAGAAAGGCAGCCTCTGGCGGAAGACTGCCCAGAGACGCCGTCACGCTGATCGTAATTCTTCGCGCCCGCGAGGGCCAGGAAACGCTGTTGGAAGCGGAGCTGCGCGCGCTCGTGGGTCCAACCAGAAAAGAAGAAGGCTGTCTCACCTTCGACCTGCACCGTTCCGTGGACACTCCAGGGGCCTTTTTGCTCCACGAAGTCTGGGCCACGCGCGACGCCCACACTGAACACATGCACACGCCGCATTTTTTGCGTTGGAACGCCGGCAAGGACGCGCTGCTGGCTTCCCGCGACGGCACCTTCTGGCAGCAAATCTCGTAGAATAACTGCATCGGAGGCGCCTATGTTGCTCTCGCTCTCCAATCCATGGACGGATCCTCAGCCAATGCCTATAACCGTGCCGGTCTCCTGTATGGCAACAATCTGAAGGCGCCTGATAGCCCTCCGTATGATACGGGAAGCATGCTCGATCTCAACAATAGGCAAAGTATTCAGGCTCATGAGCAGAATTAGGAAGTACTGGTTAGCTTTCCGGTGGGGCAAGGTAGTATCCGGGCCGGGCTCGAATCTTCAGATTCTTCGCCTCCTTTCGAATCACCGACACTTTGATTTCGTGATAGCCGGTCACATTGGCATCCGTTGGCGTGTAGCTGAGCGTGTATTGGGAGTGCAGTTCCCCGCCAATTTCGTCGATAGCGTTTTCGATGGAGCGGTCCTTGAACGTGGCGAGGTGCGCGCCTCCGGTGGCCGCCGCCGCGACTTCCAGCGCGTGATCCTTCACCTGATCGTGAATGTGCTGCACCACCCAGACCGCTGCGGCCATCAAGTCGATGTTGCCGTAGCGGTAGTTGTCTTCATAAGTCGGCGTGGCCGGAACGCCAGGTGGCGGAGGCACCGAGCCCACGGGCAGGTTGGGCCGCTGGGGAGGTTTGGGTTTGGCCTGCAATGCCGCGCGGGTGGTAGAAAGTCCCACACTGTAAATCGTCACGTTCGCGAGCTGCGCCTCTCGCAGCGCTTCCCCCAGTTTCTTCTCGCTGCCGTCGTCCATGGCCTCCGACAGAATCAGCATCACGCGGCGCCGCCCTGGCTTTTCCGCCGTGGCCTGTGGGCGGCTGGAAAGCATTTCCACGCCCACCGCCATCGCATCAAAAAGTTTCGACCCGGAAGTTCCCAGCCGCAGATTCGCGACTGTGCTTTCGATCTGGTCGGCGTTGCTCGAGAAATCTTCCAGCTTGTCCACCGAATCATTGAAGCCTACCGCTCCGGCCTCGCCGGTCGGTCCCATCACCGTTTGCGTGAAGAGGATCCCCGTTTTGCGAATCTCAGGAAAAATCGGCTCGATGCGCGAGCTGGTCTCCACAAGAATCACCAGCGAAATCGGATCGCCGCCCAAATCGAAATGCGAAATCTTCTGCGCGCTCCCGTTATCGGTCACTCGAATGTCCTGCGCTTCCAGGTCGTGGATCATCGCGCCGTGCGAATCTCGCACGGTGACCGGGGTGGTCACCAGCGCCACCTGCACCTTGATCCCGTTCTTGGGAGGCTGCTGCACCGCGACGCCGGGCTTTGGAGGAAGCGGCCCGGTCGGGGCTTGACCCAGCACTGGCCCGGCCGCGGCCAACGCAACCACAAGGAGCCAACCTGCCCGGAATCCGTGTCGCTTCATTCGATTCATACCATCCATGCAAAGTCCTACGCTTCCGCCAGGTCCTTCCCTTTAGGCAGTGTACTCAATTCGACGCATCTTTACCGGAAGACGTTGCCGCAAGCCGCCGGTCTCCCTACAATCAAAGTTCGTCTTTTCTGGAGAGTAGCGACATGCCCGACGGCAAAAAACTCAAGCCGCAGCACGCCCCCAAAGCTTCTCATGAGGATCAAAAATTCCTGAACAGCGTGCCGGCCCGGCCCATCCGCATTCTCGGCGAGTACATCCACCCTCTCGTGCAGCTCAAGAATGAAGGCATCGGCGACACTATCGTGATGTTTGGTTCGGCGCGCATCGAATCGCACGAAACCGCGCAGGCGCGCTTTACGCGGCTCAAGCGCACAAAAACGGGCAAAATGTCCGCGGAGTCATTAAGCAAGCACCGCGCCGCTTTGCGCACCGCCAAGAGTTCGCTCGAAATGTCCCGCTATTACGAGGAGGCGCGCCAGCTCTCGTATAAGCTGACCAATTGGGCGCTGACGCTCGGCCCCAAGCCGCGCCGCTTCGTGGTTTGTTCCGGCGGTGGGCCGGGCATCATGGAAGCAGCCAATCGCGGGGCCTACGAAGCTGGTGGCAAATCCATCGGGCTTTCCATCGAGCTGCCGCACGAGCAATTCGCCAATCCCTACATCAGCCCCGAGCTCAGCTTCAACTTCAAATATTTTTTTATGCGCAAACTGTGGTTTTCGCAAATCGCCAAGGCGCTGATTGTTTTTCCCGGTGGCTTCGGCACCATGGACGAACTCTGGGAAATGCTCACCCTGCTGCAAACTGGCAAGCTGCCCCAGCACAATTTGATTCTGATCTACGGCCGCAAGTATTGGAACGATGTCCTGAACTGGAAAGCGATGGTGCGTTGGGGCACCATCAACGAAGAAGAATACGAGATGCTGCAGTTTGCCGACACCGTGGACGAGGCCTTCGACCGCATTCGCGCCGGCCTCGAGAAATACCACATGCAGGCAGAAGCGTTCCTGCAAGCCTACTGATTTGCACCGAACTAGGTCCCTTTGTTATTCCGAGCGGAGCGAGGAACCCTGGCTTGATTGATGCTACACGCAACTCGATGAGAGCAACGTCCAAGGTGGGCCCGCGATGCTCTTATAGCCCCCCGCTACATTCTCCCCGCCACCGTGTTTAACAAAGTGGGACCAACGCCCCATCCCAGTCGGGGAAAGTACGGGAGGATGGAGAATCCATGACCAAGCATTCGGGAGAGAAGAAGTTTCTGCGACGCGCGGTGCTCGCCGCCGCAGCGCTGGTTGGCCTTCTGGCCTTTGCGGCCGCGCCGCGCGTCTATGCTGATGACTACGGCCGTTGTCAGCGGCGTATTTACAAGGCCGACCACAAACTGCATGAAGCCGTCGAGCACCATGGCTGGAACAGCAGACAAGCCGACCATGCCCGCCATGAATTGCGGGAAGCACGCGAACGTTGCTGGAACGAGC
>Ga0137364_10000956_pt1 | contig 12902 bp, 8 predicted proteins | sample SagtaG_10_FD_104798 | JGI IMG/M metagenome (GOLD analysis project Ga0137364, IMG submission 104798) | Vadose zone soil microbial communities from Sagehorn Ranch, Mendocino, California, USA - Sage1_L_20_16 metaG | ecosystem: Environmental > Terrestrial > Soil > Vadose zone | place: USA... | reverse complement strand
TGATTCGAAATTTCCTCAGCCGAGCAAGGTATGAAGCTACTGTCGTCAATGCGCCGGCAACGCTCTCTTTTGAACTGCGCTCCGATCAGCGCGCGTCAGTTGGCCGACCGTCCCATGCGTTCGGCAATATCTCGCGCAGACAGCTCCGCCGAATTTATCGATCAACAGAATTTCGATCGCGCCGTCGCTCACCTCGTTCGTCTGATTCCCATTCCGGCGGAGTCCGCCGAGTGGTTCTCAGGAAAAGACCTAGTCCCCACCTCGAAGCGGAGTTGGGCAGAAACGCTGCGCAACCCCGCCGTGCTGGCGATCAGCATCGCAGTTGCGGTGATTGCAGGAGTGTTCGTGTTCAATTTCGTTAGCCACCTAAATGATTTCCCGGGCTCGGCGCCAGCTCGCAAATTGTTGGGGGTAGCTGCTTCCACGCGACCGGTAATGCTGGACCCGGTGAACGCTGAAGCAGGAACATTAAGCGACTTGTTCTTTATGAAACACGGGTTGGAACACTACGATGTTCCGGAAGAGTTCGCCGATTTTGGCACCATTGGTTGCCGTGTTTTTGAAGACGACGAGTCACGTCGTATCGCTCAAATCTGGATTTCTGAGAAACGCATGCAGTTCTTTCTTTTCCCGGCGGAGAGAGACAGCAAGACCGGAGCAGTGCTGCGCTTCTCTGGCTGGCGGCATGTTCATCAGGAAGGCTGGACAGGTGCGGTGGCCGAGCACAGCGGCGTTTGCTTCATGGCTGCGATCCGCGGCGGCGACAAGAACTTAGAGCCATACCTTGCGAAACCCAAGGAGTAAAGGAATGCCAGGGGGGAGATTCGAACTCCCGACCAAGGGCTTATGAGTCCCCTGCTCTACCACTGAGCTACCCTGGCTGAAGGCAGGAAAGCTGAATCTCATCACACTCAGTGTCAACGCGCGCGAACACGCGACTGGCTTGGGATTATTCATACGCGTTGAGCGTTGTTGAAGCTCAGTCCGCGTGCTGGTAAGCAGAATGAAATGACTAACGACGAAGGCATTCTCGAAAAACTTTTCGCACCGGGAAATTCGTATTGGCTGACTCGATTTGTGATTCTGCGACTGGTTGGATTTGTATATGCGGTCGCATTTTTGGTCGCGGCAAATCAATTGATTCCGCTGATTGGCGGCCATGGGTTAACGCCGGCCACGCATTTTTTAAACGAGGTTCAAACGCAACTCGGCTCGCGAAGTGCCGGCATGCTGCAAGTGCCGACGCTCTTCTGGTTCGGAATTTCCGACGATGCATTGTCAATCTTCTCCTGGGTTGGATTCGCGCTATCGCTCATTGTTCTCGGCGGGTACGCGAGCGCAATTCTGCTCGCTGTTCTTTGGGCGATGTACATGTCGATCGTTCACATCGGCCAAATTTGGTACGGCTACGGCTGGGAAATCCAGCTACTTGAGACCGGGTTCTTATCCATCTTTCTTTGTCCACTGCTCGATGGCCGGCCTTTCCCCAAGTCGAGGCCCCCGATCCTGGTGATCTGGCTTTTTCGGTGGCTCGGTTTTCGCATCATGTTTGGCGCCGGCTTGATCAAATTGCGGGGCGACCCCTGCTGGCGCGATCTGACCTGTCTCTACTATCACTATGAAACGCAGCCTATCCCGAACCCGATCAGCCGCTATTTGCATTTTGCCCCGCTCTGGTTCCACAAATTTGAAGTGCTTTGGAATCACTTCGTCGAGTTAATCGTGCCGTGGTTTTCTTTCGGCCCACGAATGGCGCGGCACATTGCCGGCGTGCTCCTGGTCACGTTCCAGATTTTTCTCATCATCAGCGGCAATCTTTCATTTCTTAATTATCTCACAATCATTCCATTTCTGGCGTGCTTTGATGACAGTTTTCTTGGGCGTTTTCTCCCGCCATCAATCGTGAGACGCGCACAACTCGCGGCTCAGAATTCGCAACCGACGCGCGTCAACAACGGTATTGCTGTTGCGTTAACGGTTATGGTGATCTGGCTCAGCATACCGACGGTGCTTAATCTCGCCTCCGGGCGGCAGTTGATGAATTACTCCTATGATCCGCTTGATCTCGTCAACACATACGGCGCTTTCGGCACAATAGGACGCGAACGTGACGAAATTGTCTTTGAGGGAACAGATGACTCACTGATTACTGGCGACACGAAATGGAAAGAGTACGAGTTCAAAGCCAAGCCCGGTGATCCGAATCGTCGGCCGCCGTTCGTCGCGCCGTACCAGCCGCGGATTGATTGGCAAATCTGGTTCGCCGCGATGTCATCACCTTCGGAATATCCGTGGACGCTGCATTTTGTTTGGAAACTTCTGCAAAACGATCGTGGCACGCTGTCGCTAATCACGAACAATCCGTTTCCCGACGCGCCGCCCCATTACATTCGAGCGCAACTTTATCGTTACCGATTTACGCCGGTTGGCGAAAAAGCGTGGTGGAAACGCGAACTGGTAGGAGAATGGCTGCCCGTGCTCTCCGCTGATAATCCGCAGTTTCGTAGGTTGCTTGAGTCGATGGATTGGCTTGATGAGTAACGCGCAGGCATGCTGCCGGAACCGGGTGAGTACAACGTAGCCTGGGCGAGATGAAATCTGCTCCGTTTGTCAGCCCGAACTTCCTGGAGCGGCTTGCTGAACCTGAGTCACCGTTACATCCTGATTATTTGGCGTACCGAAGAAGCGAGATCACGCGCGCGCAGTTGGTTAACCGGTTGCCGCACGTCGCCATACTCGGTGACAGCGTCTGCACGAGCGTTTACATCTCGTCGCCGTGGGGCACGTTGTGGCGCGCGCACACATCCCGCGGCAAGAATTGGTTTCTTCACCTCGACGCTGCTCCGAGCATTTGCAGTATTTCCAAAAGCCTGGAGGCAATCACGCCTTTTGTCGCGATCGAATGCGCGGGGGTTGGTGCGCTCGTAGATCATGAACATTGCCGTCAAAATCTTCTTCGCCGCATCCTCGGGACACGCAATTTCTCAGGGCAAGTCGGTGAGTTACTGCAAGCGCGCCGGTTCCCCGATCTGATTCTAATTTGTATTGGACACAATAATGTCGATTGGGCGTGGCGATGTCCGCAACATGAACTCGACACACCTGAGGAACGATTGCCACGGCTGAGCGAAGAATTTCGGCAGAATTACGCGCGCGAGTTGCGACGCCTGCTTGAGGGCGCGCGCATCCAGCAACATCGGGTGGCGATCGTCGTTTACGGACTCATTAATTTCGAATCGTACTTCAAAGGCCGTGAGGCAGCCGAGCGTCTTCAAGAGTCAGACACAACTTTGTATCCGCACCTGGAAACGACGTACAAATATTTCATCTCATTCCATCCCGCCTACCGGCGCAATTTGAGTCGGCTTGCGTCGATGGTGAACGAAGAGTTGCGCGCGATGGTGGAAGCGTTGAATCGCGAATTCAGCAAGCAGATCGAGCAAATTCAATTACGATATTCCAATGCGCTCGCGACGGCAGACCTTAGCTGCGCGGAATTACTGCATCCAATCGATGGCTGGCACGCCTCCGTGGAAGGACACAATGTTCTGGCGGACGCCGCGTTCAGCGATTTGAAGCCAAGCTTGGAATTCCTTGGAATCAGGTGATTCAACGAGGGGCGGTTTCCAATCCGCCCCTTTTAGGACGGCGGACTACAGCCCGCCGCTCCTTGGCAACAGATCGCCGCGGTGTTTCAGGTGCGCGATCGTTTCCCGCATCATGCGATGGCCGAAATGTCCTTGTCGCACGTGTAACAGTTCTGAGCCGTGCCATGTTTGGTGGATCGCCTCGATTTCTGCAGGCGGAGCAATCGAATCGAATTCCCCGGTGACGAATAGAATCCGCGTGGGATCGCAGACCGGCCGACCGTGCAAAGGTGAGCTCAGATGAAAATGCCGCTCAACCAGAGCGCGCCCGACGTTTGCCTGGACAAGTTCGCGCCGAATACGACGCGCTGCTGGGCTGTGCCAGATGGCATGCTCAACGTTTACGATCGGCGACATCAACGCCACAAATCGGAAATCGCTCTCCACGAGCGTTAGCAGGGCGCCAACCCATCCGCCGTAACTCGTAGCCAGCACGCCAAACTCATGGCAGCCGTGTCCCCGCAATGATTCCATTATTTGCCGCAACTCGATGACGCCCTGGCGCAGTCCTTCCGCGTTGCGAATCAAATCCGGTGTGATCGCTAGTTCGCCATTCCAGTAACCAGTCGGGACACGCGAAAAGTGGTATGGCAAATGAACGAAACACGCATTCCAGCCGAGTTCATTGAATCTCTCTGCCCAACGGTAATAGCCGGTTGGACTGGATGACATCAGTGCGTGCAGCAGAAACACTGTCGGCGCTCCGGTCCATGCATCCGTTCGCAGAAAATCCACCCGCGCCGTATTGTTTGCTGCAAAAGCTGTTTCGATCGGGCTGCGCCATGACAGTGTTGCCATGCGTGAATCGTACATGCCATTCACGGCCGGCGTTGAATCCGAGGCGCCGTTGCCACCGATCACTTGCGGAAGGACATAATATTCCTGCGGCGAGAGCCGTTCGCACGCGGTTAGATAACGCTCCATCTCTTGTCGACTGTGCCCATTTAGCGGATGACGTCGATGAAGCCAATTGATCGATGCGCAGAGAAGCGAATCGACAGCTGTCGTTCTTACTCGCCGAACTTTGGAGCGCACAGACGGGTCTGCGGTTTCCAGAGGGGCGGCATCCCTCGGCACTTCAGAGCGCTCGCGCGGCGAATGCGGCAGATCATCCGTTGTGAGGCGAAATTCTTCGCGCAATTCAGCGTAAAGGTTTTTGAAAGCGGCAGCCAGTTCGGATTCGATTCGTTCGCGCGCCTGCGATTTTTGCAACTCTGGAAAACGTGAAATCGGCTTTCCAAACGCGATCCACACTGGCGTGCGCCGGAACGGCAGCCACTGCTTTTTGGAATAAAAGCGATCCGTACCCAGAATTACACACGGCACGACGGGAACATCGGCAATCTGCGCGAGCGTTGCTGCGCCTGGCCGGAGCGGTGCGCCTTCGAGCAAAGAGCGCGCACCATCGCGAATACCGCCCTCAGGAAAAAGGCCCACGATGCGTCCGGTTCTTAACCGGTTGATTGCAGCGCGAATTGTTTTTAAATCGGCGCGGTCCCGCTCTGCTGGAAACGCGCCAATTGAGCGGAGAAAAAAACCGAGCGCAGGCAGCCGAAAGAATTCGGCCATGGTCATCCAGTCGATCTTCCGCCGCACTGGCAGCGATATGAGAAACGGATCGAAATGACTGATGTGATTCGACGCCAGCAAAAACCCATCGGCGCATCTTGCATTCTCTCGGCCAATTACGTGAATACGCGCGACACAGCCGAACACGAACCTCACCAATAACTTGCCAGCGTGATACATGGCCGTTTTCATCCTTGCGTTTTGAGTGTGTCGCGACTTCGTCGCGATCGGAAAGTTATTTTTTCAGGCTGATTGAATTTTTGAACGTGGTATTGTGTTACTCGTTCCAACCTCAATGTCGGTCAGAGTCTATGAAACCGAAGACTCCTTCTACGGGCGGTAAGGGGCGTTTCCCGCAGACGGACTATTTTTTTCATTCCGGTTTCGGTCAATGGCGCGGTAATTTCTGGTCTTCCGATGGAGAAGATCGATCTCGGTTCAGGAATCTTTTTAATTTAGGGCGGGAATACCGCATCGAAGCGGCGCGGGAACGAGCAAGGGAGATGGCGGCGTTTGTCGTGATTGTTCTCACCTCAGCCTGGCCGGTGGTCTACATGATTGTGACGGTTGTGAAGTTGCTCAGCAAAGGACGACCGCTCAATTAATCGTCTCGCTGTTCAACTGGCTAGTCTCGCGGTGTACGCCAGAGAAATTCGTCCCGATACTCGGGCGACTGTTCCGGAGCGAAGCCGTGGCGGCTCGTATTTTCGGTCACTACGCGTGGCACGAGAAAGTGCAGAAGGTAATCTTCGCCACCGGCCTTGGTGCCGCTGCCGCTCATTTTAAATCCACCAAATGGGTGACGCCCGACGATCGCGCCCGTGCACGATCGATTAATGTAAACGTTGCCAGCTTCCAATCGGGCTTTGACGCGCTCGATGTTGTCGGGGCTGCGCGAGAAGAACCCGCCGGTCAACGCGTAGTCGGTTCCATTCGCGACTTCGAGTGCCTCGTCGAGATCGCGCACTTTCAAGACGCTTAGCACCGGGCCGAAAATTTCTTCGCGCGCGATGCGCATGTTCGGTTTTACATCGGTGAAAATTGTCGGCGGAATAAAATATCCATGCGGCGGAACTTCCTGTGCCTGATACGCGAGTGTAGCTTCTTTTTTCCCGATCTCGATGTATTCGAGAATGCGCCGATATGCAGGTTCATCAATAACCGGGCCGACCAAGATGCCTGGTTGCTCGGGATTGCCGATTCTCAGACTGGCTGCGGCCGGAATCAAACGTTCCATCACACGATCGTAGTTTTCCTCGAGCAGAATCAGACGCGAAAGCGCGGAGCACTTTTGTCCCTGGAAACCGAATGCGGAATAAATTGAATACATGATCGTCTCATCAAGATCTGCGTCCGCATCGACGATCATTGCGTTTTTGCCGCCCATCTCGCAAATCACCCGCTTCAGTTCGCGTTGACCGGGGCGGGTGATTCCGGCCGATTCCCAAATCTTCAGTCCGACTTCCCGCGAACCGGTGAACGCAATCAAATCGACGTCCTTGTGATCGACCAAATGCGCTCCGATGACAGAGCCGTGCCCCGACAAAAAGTTCAGCACGCCCGGCGGGACGCCTGCTTCAGCGAACACCTGCATGAGCATGGCGCCGCAGACAATGGACTGCTCCGACGGTTTCATGATCACGGCATTTCCCGTAACAACTCCGGCTGACGCCATGCCGCAGAGAATCGCGATCGGAAAGTTCCAGGGCGCGATTACGAAGGCGACGCCGCGCGGCCAGTAATGATGATAACTTTCTTCGCCCGGCACCTGTTGCGTGAGTTTGGGGCGTCCGAGTCGCCGCATTTGCTGGGCGTAGAAGGTGCAGAAGTCGATCGCTTCGCGGATATCGCCGTCGGCTTCGGACCATGGCTTTCCGACTTCGAAAACTTCTACTGCCGAGAGTTCGTAGCGCCTGCGTTCCAGGATATCGGCCGCGCGTTCCAGCAACTGCGCCCGCTCCTCGAACGACGTCCATCTCCATTTTTCGAATGCCGCGCGCGCAGCTTTAACGGCACGCTCGGCTTCATCGACGCCTGCTTCCGTTCCGTAGCCGACGATCTCGGTTGGCTCGGCTGGATTGACCGAGGGAGTCAGATTATCGGTCCAAATCTTTTCCCCTCCGATGTATAACGGATGTTTTTCGCCCAAGCGCTTTCGCACTTCGCGCAATGCGCTCTGCATTTTGTCCTGGTTGTCTTTGTAAATGAAACTCACAAGCGGGGCGTTTCGGAAACTATGGCCAGCTGTCGCGTGAAGTGAAGTGCCATTTTTGTGATTCGATCCACTGAGCTCCTCAGGGTCACCAATCCCGGTTATAGCCTGCTTGATTAGCTCTCTTGGATTGCGCAGCAATTCTTTCGCGGGCACGTTCTCGGCAAATTTTGCCCGCAAAAATCCTTCGTTCGACGTATTCTCGAGGAGGCGGCGAACCAGATAAGCCATGCCCGGCAGCAACTCGCCGATCGGGCAATATTCCCGAACGCGGTATCCCATTTCCACCAGCGCGCGCTTGATCGGGCCTGCCATGCCGTAAAGCAGTTGGAACTCGAATCGGCTGCGATCAATGCCAAGCTCATTAGCGACTGCTTGCGCATGCGCGATGCTGCGGACGTTATGCGACCCGAAAGCAGGCGTAACGACGGAATTATTTTCAAGAAGCACGCGCGTAAGCTTTTCGAAATTCGCATCGCTCTCGGGCTTTTGAAGAAACACCGGAGGATTTGATCCGTTCTGGCCCGATTTCGTTGTCTCGTAATCCCAGTATGCACCTTTCACCAGCCGGACTGCGAAGCGAGTACCACGTGCACGGCCCCACTCGATCAGGTCGCGGAGGTCGGCCTCTGAATCTCGCAAGTACGCTTGAATAACAATCCCGGAACGCGGGCAATCTTTGAACTCCGGCTCGGTCAAAATAGTTTTGAACAGCTCGAGAGTCGTATTTTTCAGCGCGTAACTCTCCATGTCGAAATTGATAAACGCGCCTAGCTCGCGCGCGCGGCGGAGAAGCGGCCGGAGCTTAGTGCTGAGATGGGCAATCGCATCCGCCGGAGCAGCCGGACTGATTTGCGAATACAGCGCTGAAACCTTGACTGACAGATTTACGATCGGGAAAAGTTCCGCGTTTTTCCCGAGCGGGTCGGTCCAGTCTCTCGTTTCGTGTGCCAGTTTCTCCAGTAAGTCCCCGTAAAGCGCTGCATACCCATCCGTCTCGGCTTCGCTCACAACAGCTTCGCCCAGAACATCTACGGTGAAGCCGATTTTTTGTGCCTGCCGCTTGCGCAATATCGCGATGACGTCATGCGCATTTCGTCCGGCAATAAACTGGCGAGCCATTTCTGAAACGTTCCATCGCAGGACGGGAGCGCTGATCCACGGAACGAGGCGCGCCACACGAACTCCCATGCCAACAAGCGGGGAAAAACCATCGTTGCTATCGCTGAAATATTCTTCGAGATGCTGAATAATCTCACTTGGTCGACGGAGTGACGGCAGGACGGCAACAAAGCGAAACAATTGCGTCTTGAATCGCTCGTCATGCATCGAGAGCGCCATAAGGCGCTGATAAAAGCCGGCCTTGCTGAAAAGTCGTTCCGGATGTTTGTCGACCAGCTCAAAAATACGCGTGCCGCGCTGCTCGACGTCGCTCTGGAGCGATCTCATTCGCGAAGGTTAGTCTGCCCCCGCGCGTTAGGCAAAATGCAACGAAAACCATCAAAGCTGCAAAAATTTACTGGAAACACGCTCATCCGACGCTCTCTTTTCGAAATAGAAAATGAAACTGCTGTACGCAATTCGAGGAGCAAATAGATGAGGGATTTGCCTGGCAGATTCGGAGGCCCAGGGCTCCGCTGTCAGGCAATCTCTTTGTACTGATTGTCAGTCGATAAAACTCGCGTAATAGAGGCCCGATGCGCGCCGACACGATTCGTCATCAGTTTGCCAGTGACAACACCGCGGCGATCTGTCCCGAGGGGTGGACAGCTCTAGAGCAAGCGAATGCCAGTTATGCAGCCTCTTACGGAGATGACGAATGGACCGCGGAGGTTTGCGAACGCATCCGGCAAATTTTCGAAGTCGATTGCGATGTTTATTTTGTGTTTACCGGTACTGCGGCAAACGCGCTTGGTCTCGCCCAGCTTTGCCAACCTTTTCACGGCGTAATCTGTCACGAGCGTGCCCACATCCAGACCGATGAAGGCGGTGCTACGGAGTTTTATACACGAGGAGCCAAATTGTTTTTAACGAAAAGCAACGACGGAAAGATCGACTTGGGCGAGGCAGAAAAACTTCTCGCGCAACAAGTGGAGTTGCACGGGCACATGATGCACGCCATCAGCATCGCACAGGCGACGGAGCTCGGAACGGTTTGCACGCCGGATGAAGTCGAGGCGATTGGCGCTTTTGCGCGGTCGCACAGAATGTTCCTTCATATGGACGGTGCGCGCTTTGCCAATGCCGTCGCATCACTTGGCTGCGCGCCGAAAACGGTCACTTGGGAAGCGGGGGTAGATATCCTCAGCTTTGGCGGGACGAAAAATGGCGTGGCGGCAGGCGAGCTGGTTATCTTTTTCGACAAGGAAACCTCGCGCGATTTTCAATATCGGGTGAAACAAGCCGGGCATCTCGGCTCGAAAATGCGCTTTCTCGCTGCGCCGTGGCTGGCGTTATTGAAGGAAGATGTCTGGTTGCAAAACGCGCGGCACGCGAACGAGGCAGCGCGCAGGCTTGCGCAGCGCCTTCGAAATGAGGCAGGGGTGAAAACCGTATTCCCGGTGGAATCGAATGCCGTGTTCGTGCAATTGGACGAAGCATGCGTGCGGGGTGTACACGCACGTGGCTGGCGCTTTTATAAATTTGTGGAGCCCGACATTTACCGTCTGATGTGTTCGTGGGCCACCACAGACGAGGAAATTTCAATGCTGGTTGGCGATTTTGTCGCGATTAAATGATTGAACGGATCGCGCTTGGAACGATCTTACGAACGACATGAACCTACTTGAACGAACTGTGGTGTTGGGGGCAGTTTTACTCGCCGGATGCGGAACCACGCGCAACGTAGCTGTGAGTTCATACCATGTGACACGCGACGTGGCAGTCGGTTCTTATCGCGTTGCGACGGCGCCGGTGCATTACGCTCTGGGGCGCCACAGCAACGAGCCAACCATGGTCGGAACGACAGATGCAATCGAATCCGATGTGACCGCGCCCGGTCACCCTGCTGCATCGACGCAGGTGGCCTCGGCGCCGCAGCAACGGCGAAAAGCTGATACGACAAGATCTCAAAAGCAGCCCAAAACAACTCCGCCCGTCGCTCACGTCGACACCACGCAGCCCGAACCAAAACCATCGCCGCCGGCGGAAGTCTCCTCGTCAACTGCGTTCCCAACTGCCAAGGCGGTACCTGACAAGCCCGGATACGTGTTTAGTCCGTTTGATTCGAGCGGTAGATACGTTGATGTGAGCGGTTACACTCCGGGGACCAAAGTTAAAGATCCCTGGACAGACAAAATTTTTATCGTGCCGTAGGCTTTTGTGGTCGCCCTTAGCGCGACCCCCGCTGGGGTGAATACCGATATCGATGTCACGCTTCGCACAGCGGAAGCGGCTACAGTTGGCTGAATTGCCGCCGAGTGCAGCGAATGTTACCTAATCTTATGCGAATTGCGTCGAGATCGTCTGTTTATTCGCTGCTCTTCTGGCTTCTCGTTGCTCTTGCCCCACACGGTCTTGCGCAGACCTACCAGGGAAAGCAGCTCGTTAAGGCAGAGCTCCTGGCCGACACAAACGCCATCGTTCCAGGCAAGCCGTTCACGGTCGGGCTGTTGCTGCGAATGGCCCCCGGCTGGCACACCTACTGGAAATTTTCCGGCGACGCAGGGCTGCCCACGGAATTGAAATGGAAACTGCCGCCGGGCTGGAAAATCGGCGACATCCGATGGCCAATACCGCTGAAAACGAGCGATCCCGGCGACATTGAAACGTACGGCTATGAAAATGCAGTCCTGCTGATGCAGGAAATAACGCCCCCAGCAAAAATCGACGCTTCGTCAGCGAACCTTTCTGCCGAAGCAAATTGGCTCGTGTGCGAAAAAATCTGCATCCCAGGCGGTGCAACGTTGCAGTTACATCTGCCTGTAGCCTCAACAAGCCAGCCGGCGAACACGGACGTTTTCGCCCGTTATCGGCGTTTGCTTCCGCAAAATCTGCCGGGACCTGATGTGGCGCGCGCCGATTGGAATCGGGTTGGATCCGATCTTCGCTTGAAAATTACGAGTGAAACTTTGGCGAAATATCCGGCAGTCGATTTCTTTCCGTTGCCGGGGCAGGACACAATCACTGGACATCCCGCGGTTCAATCGCGGAGCAACAATGAAATTGCTTTTCGCATTCCGCTTGAGTCGGCGCCTAAAGATCTGTCGTCGATGGCGGGTCTCGTGGTGTTTGCGCAGCAGCCGAACAGCGACGATCGCGCGGCGTGGCAGATCACGAGTGCGCCGGCTGTTTCTGCGAGTCGTCCGGCGCCCGCGCACGGAATTTTCACGTTTCTGCTCTTTGGGTTTCTCGGCGGCCTCATTTTGAATTTGATGCCTTGTGTATTGCCGGTGATCTCGCTCAAGATTTTCGGTTTTGTCCAACAAGCGGGACAGAGTCGGCAGAAAATTTTTCGCAGCGGAATTGCGTTCACCATTGGGATTTTTGCGTGGTTCATCGCGCTGGCGGTCCTGCTGATCGCGCTTAAAGGCGGCGGGCGTGATGTAACTTGGGGCGGTTTTCAGTTCACGAATCCTTACTTCGTCCTCGTTTTGAGCGTAATTGTGCTTGTATTCGCGCTGAATCTGTTTGGCGTGTTTGAGGTTTCGTTGCCACAATCGGTTACGCGCAATTTGCTTTCCACGAGCGAGCGCAAGGATCTGCTCGGCTCATTTTTCCAAGGCGTGTTCGCGACTGTACTGGCCACTCCGTGCACGGCGCCGTTTCTCGGCACGGCGCTCGGCTTCGCGTTCACTCAATCAGCGGCGATCATTCTGGCGATGTTCATCGCCATCGCTGCCGGTATGAGCGCGCCATATCTGCTTTTGAGCGCGCAGCCTGCGTGGCTGCGCTTTTTGCCGAGACCCGGGCCTTGGATGGTGCACGTGAAACAGTTCATGGGGTTCCTGCTGTTGGCGACGCTGCTCTTTCTGCTTTACGTGCTCGGCGCACAACGCGGCTTAGAAGGAGCGATCTGGGCGAGCTGTTTCCTGCTTATGATCAGTGTCGCGTGCTGGATGAAAGGCGCGTTCGTTTTGCCAACAGCACCAGCTCTGAAGCGGATCGTCGTGCTTTTGATTATCCTCCTGCTCGTGATCGGAAGCGGTGTTTATTTCATCGGCGACAAATTTGAATCCGCAAAAATTGCTTCCCCAGATTCGCAGATCCGGGGGGACTGGCAGCCGTTCACGCCAGAACGCTTGCAAACCGAACTGGAGCAAGGCCGGACTGTCTTTGTCGATTTCACCGCCGCATGGTGTCTTACGTGCAAATTCAATGAAGCCAGTGTTCTTGAGGCGCAAGATGTGCGCGAGGCGTTCCAGCGGCACGCGATTGTGAAATTGAAAGCCGATTGGACCAACGGCGATCCGGTAATCACAAAATTATTGCAGCAGTTCGGCCGCCCGGGTGTTCCACTCTACGTGCTTTATCCC
>Ga0137364_10000954_pt1 | contig 12907 bp, 10 predicted proteins | sample SagtaG_10_FD_104798 | JGI IMG/M metagenome (GOLD analysis project Ga0137364, IMG submission 104798) | Vadose zone soil microbial communities from Sagehorn Ranch, Mendocino, California, USA - Sage1_L_20_16 metaG | ecosystem: Environmental > Terrestrial > Soil > Vadose zone | place: USA... | reverse complement strand
CTCCTGAGCTGCGGTGGTGCGCGGGAAGCAAATAGTGGCTAGCAAGAAGACAGAAACAAGGATCAAACCCTTAGGAATGAACACAAGCCGGAATCTCCTTTGCAAATTATTTGCAACTGGATATAAGACTAATCTAGTCCGCTTTTGTTTGCAAGGATTAGATTGGAGGCCATGCAGAACGTCTTTCAGAAGTACACCGATCGTGCCCTCCCCTCTGCCCCAGGTTACTTCTTGGTAGCTGCCTTCAGGCTTAGCACTTCCCTGGTATTCCTGACTTGGTAAACTTCTCGCTGGTTAGGATGCGAAGACCGTCGCATCAACAAGCTCGCCTGCGGGCCCGATGCTCTCGCCAGCAGGAATTGCCGTTCCCCACGAACGCCTTCCCCGTTCAGAAAGACGCATGTAATTTGATGGCTCATCGACCGGCACTTGAGCATCTACTGGCAGCTCTTCTCGAGTCCTCTGAGGACGCGGTGCTTACCGTCTCGCCCGATGGAACGATTGAAACGTGGAGCGCAGGCGCAGAACGCCTGTACGGATACACGGCCAGGGAGATAGTAGGGCAATCGGTTAGGCGTCTTCTGCCGCTCTATGAATTGCCGCAATGGGGGGGGTTGCACTCAACAAACGGTGGAAATGGCGGGGGCGGATCAAGATCTATCCAAGTTGGAGAGCGGCTCCACAAAAACGGCTCGAGGATTCTTCTGGCTATACGGCGCAGCATTATTCGCGGTGACAATCGCGAAGCGGAAGGAATTCTCGAGATGGCTCAGGCGCTCGACCCCCACAAAGCGCTCTGGTTGCCCGAGGAGACCACCGTCCGCCTGCTGATGGATCAAGTGCCTGGCCTCCATTGGACGACCGACCGGAATCTTCGAATTTTGACGCATTGGGGCAGCGCCCTGCCCGCCGCCAAGATTCGCCCCGGTTCCCTTGCAGGGCGGGACATCCGCAAGTTCCTGGAAGCCGCCGATGCTCATGCCACGCCCATTGCCGAGCATTACGCGGCCCTGCGCGGCGCCGTTTCGCGCTGCGAATACACGTGGAAAGGCCACATGTTGGAGATCCGCACGGGGCCGCTGCTCTCGGCATCCGGCGAAATCAGCGGATGCCTGGGCGCCGCCGTGGATATCACTGACCGAAAGAAATCTGAGGAACAGGCGCTCTATCAGGCGCGCCACGACGGCTTGACGGGGCTCGCGAATTACCGCGAATTCATGGACCGCCTCGAGAGCGAAGTGCGCCGCGCCGACCGCAGCCGTCATTCTTTCACACTGCTTCTTCTCGATCTTGACGAGCTCAAACGCATCAACGACCTTCATGGCCACCTGGCGGGAAATCGCGCGCTTCGCCGGCTCGCGGCGGTCATGAATGAACATTGCCGCTCGACAGACGTAGCTGCGCGCTATGGCGGCGACGAATTTGCCGTGCTGCTCATCGATTCCGACCGCGGCATGGCGGAACATGTCGCACAGCGCATTGAACAGCGCCTGCGCTCCGATCAGGAGAAACCGCAGCTTAGTGTGAGTATCGGAGTCGGCATTTACCCGGATGACGGCAGAACTGCCGCCGAAATTATCGACGCCGCCGACCAGCGTCTGTACCGCCGTAAAAAAAGTTCCACGCAGCGCAGCGTCTCCGCTCCCTGAGAGCTTGGCCAAGTCAGGCGCTTCGAGCGAATTCTTCGCTCTAATTTGAAGATGGTTCTACTTGATGACCACGTCCGCTCGCGTCGTGAAGACCAAACGGGTTTCGGCAGGAAACTCGATATCTTTCTTGCCGGTTGCCGCGGCTCCCGCAGTTCCCGCCCCGGCGCCCGCCGCCGCTCCGATGGCCGCTCCCTTGCCGCCGCCTGCCAATGCGCCGATCGCCGCGCCTCCGGCTGCTCCCCCGCCGATAAATCCGGCATCGCGCTTGCCCTTGCCTTTCTCGGTTCTGCCGGCGGAGTTGGTCGCTACCGTGTACGTCTTGCCTTTCACCGTCACCACGCGCAGCCGCAGGTAGAGTTTTGCAGGCGTCGAAAGCCGCCCCGAAGCCTGCACGCTGCTAACCGACAGCTTAACCTCGGCACCTTTCGGAATGACCACCTTGCCTCCCACAATCACATCTTTGGCAACTGAGCCCGAGATACTCTGCCCCATTTTCGCATCCTTCGAGTTGACCGCCTGATCCGTTAACACCGGAATGTGCATGCCTACAGGAATTGTCCCGCCGGCCCACGATAGGGCGGGCACAAGAAACACAACAATAAGAAAACTGGCCACTGCGCGAAAACGTGAATTCATCTCCGTCACCTCCGTCTGGAATTGGGGCTGTAAGAGAAGTCTAGCAAAAGAGATGACCGCTGAATGAATGCACTATGCGCGCGGCGCTAAAGATGAAACATGAACTCATCAGATTCCGGTGCCTTGGGTTCCAGGTACAAATTGTCAATCAGGCGCGTCTTTCCGATGAACACGGCGAGGAGCACGTAACAGGCGCGGCTGACCCGGACGACTGGCTCAAAGGTCTCCGCGTCCACGACCTCCGCGTAGTCAACGGCTGCAAGTGGCTCGGAATCCAGTTTGCGGCGCAAACTCGTTTGTAGATGCAGCGCGTCCCGGCCTCCGGCCTCAAGTTCCTTTTTCGCGGCTTCGAGCGCGCGGTACAAAATTGTGGCGGCTTTGCGCTGCTCCGGATTCAAATAAACGTTTCGCGAAGAAAGGGCCAGCCTATCCGGCTCGCGCACGATGGGGCAAACCACAATTTCTGAGTCGAGATTCAGGTCGCGCGCCATTTGCGTAATAAGGCGCGCCTGCTGCGCGTCTTTTCTCCCGAAATACGCTCGATGCGGCTGCACGATTTGCAACAGTTTCATCACCACGGTCGTGACGCCGCGAAAATGCCCGGGCCGCGACCGACCCTCCAATCTTTCGCTGAGCCCCTCGACGTGGACGTAGGTCGAAAAATCCTTCGGATAGATTTCCGCAGCCTCGGGCGCAAACAGCGTATCCACGCCGGCTTGCCTCAGCTTTTCACTGTCACTCTCGAACGTCCGCGGATATTTCGCAAAATCTTCATGCGGGCCGAACTGTTTTGGGTTCACGAAAATTGAAGCGATGAGCGGCGAGCATTCCCGTTTTGCTCTGGCGATCAGCGAGGCGTGGCCCTCGTGCAGCGCTCCCATCGTCGGGACCAAGCCGATAATGCGGCTCTCCGCGCGCGCCTGTCGCGCCATCTCTTTCATCCACGCGATCGTTCGGATGGTTTCCACGAAGAGGAACGAAAAAACTACGAGCCCGCGGCCACGGAGCGCTCCCTATAAAAGTGCATCAGGTCGGTCAGAATCGGCTCCGCGCCAAGCTGCCGCAAAAGCGTGGTCACCTGCCCGCGATGGTACGTTCCGTGATTCACCAGGTGCTGCATCGATTGCCACAGCGGATTCTTGTACACACCGAATTTCAATGTCTTGTATTCCATCACGCGGTCCAGGTCCGCTGGCGTCAGTCCGCGCACAAAATTCAACAGCCTGGGCTCGAATTCGGTCCAGCGCTCTTGCAAGGTGGCGACATTCTGGAATTGCGTTGTGTCCGGCAGAGACGACGGCGAACGGCCCTGAAAGCGTTCCAGCCATAGCCACTCCGCTCCATAAATGTGCGCCAGAGTGTCGCGAACGGAGCCGAAGCTCGAGCCCAACGGCTTTGCGAATTGTTCCGCCGGGAGTTTGGAAGCGGCCTGCAACTGCCGATGGTTGGCCCAGGCATTGTAGTCGTAGAGCGTACGCATCTCTTCCGGTGTCATGACCTGCTCCTTAAGCAAAACGGAAGTGTCGCGTCATTCAGCTGGCGATGGGCATTGTTTTGCGAAGCAAGGAAGCCGTTTGCTCGCCTTCTACCAATCGCCGTCAGTATTGACGGGCGCCTCTTTTTCTTCCCTCGCCATCTGCTGCACGTGGTAAGACTCGGCATCAGAAGGAAATCTGCCGCTGCGCACGTCTTCGCAATAGGCATGCACCGCGCTCGAAATGACCCTTCCGACGTTGGCGTATTGCCGTGCAAACTTGGGCGTCTGGTTGAAAGTCAGCCCTAAGATGTCGTGTAGCACTAGAATCTGACCGTCGCAGTCTGGCCCCGCGCCGATGCCGATGGTAGGAATGCGCAAGTCGCGCGTGATGCGCGCAGCCAGTTCTCGCGGCACCGCTTCCAGCACCACGGCAAAGGCGCCCGAAGCTTCCACGGCACGCGCATCGCGAATCAATTGTTCCGCTGCGTCCGGGGTTTTTCCCTGCACGCGATAACCGCCCAATGCATTCACCGACTGCGGCGTCAAACCGACGTGCCCCATTACCGGGATCTCCGCATCGGTCAGGCGGGCGATCAGCTCCAAGCGCCGCTCGCCACCTTCCACTTTGACCGCTTCCGCACCGGCTTCTTTCACGAAGCGCACGGCGTTGCGCAGCGACTCCGCCGTGTCCGAGTGGTAGCTGCCAAAAGGCATGTCAGCCACGAGCAGGGCGCGCCGCGTGCCGCGTCGCACGGCTCGCGTGTGATGCAGCATGTCTTCGAGCGTCACGGGCAGCGTACTTTCATGGCCTAACACCACCATGCCCAGGGAGTCGCCGACAAGAATCACGTCTATGCCGGCTTCATCGAGCAAGCGCGCGGTCGGATAGTCGTACGCCGTAAGGCAGGTGATCTTTTCCGGCTTGGAGTAGGAGCCCGCAGCCAGGCGCTTGCGCTCGAGGAGGTTGGGAACAGTGATTTTGGCGTTCCCGGGATTAGGAACAACGCTCATATTGGCCTCCGGTGCCGCTCCCTGCCTCTCTGGAAGGTGGCCGCTCGAGCGGCCAACGGGATGCAGCCCTGTACCTTGTGATTTTGCAAGAATAACAAAGTTCGATGCGAAGCTCCAGAAACTTCGATGCCGCGGAGCAGTGTTTGGGCATACCTGGGCGCGAAGTTTTCAGCGGAGCGCTGGCGTCAAACAACTGCTCTTGACAACGCCGTGTACTTTGCAATATAAAGTACTCTATGGAGGCTATCATGGAACACCCCGCAAGCCCGTCGAAACTCTTTGCCGTGGCCCTCTCGGAATGGCTACTCGTTTTGCCCGCTACCCTGTTGCTCGGAGCCGCAGTGCTGCGCCAGTTGCAGCCTCGACAGTTTGAGCCCGCCCGAACAAGTTGGATGATTTTCGAGTGGACAACCACGAACATCTCGCATGCCGGCGCCGCCCTGTTGTTCCTCGGCTTGCCGGGCGTCGCGGTTGTCGCAGGCGGTGCCGCGCTCTTGCTGCTTTGGCGCGGAAGCGAAACTTTGCGCCAGGACGTAAGGGCGGCAGTGGCAAGTCTTCGGCGGCATCTCGCTGTCGCAATTCTGGGAACAGGCACGCTGCTTGCGGGCGTCATTCTTGCCGCGGTCCTTGTTCACATCCTCACAGACTGAAAGCCGCCGAAGAAATGCACAGGTAGCGCTCTCGCGTGCAATGAGTTGGCCCGCTCAGGTTTTCAGTGGTGCCTGCGCGCGGCCCTTCCACTGCCCGCCGCGGCCGAGCCAGTAGCGCACCGCGGAGACACACGTTGCGTAACCGTAGAAGAGCGCAGCGAGTGGAAGCGTAAGAGCCCAGGGCCAGGATAAGCCGTAAAACCGCACAGTTACGGCAAACGAAGCAGCCATCAAGGCGACCGTCGTGTCCACGAGCAGCCAAGCCTCTCCCGGATAAGCAAAAAAGAGCACCCCGGGGAGCAAGCAGGTTACGAAGAGGCCGGACAGCGCACTAAGCAGCAAGAGGGCAGAATAACGAAGCTGCGTGAACGCCGTGCGCGCAATCATGTCGCGAATTTCCACGAAGCTACCGTAACCGCGCAGGCTTATGCTGTCGCGGGTCACCCCTAGCCAGATTTTTCCACTACTTTTTTTCACAGCGCGGGCGAGAGCGCAATCCTCAATGAGTTCGCCCCGAACTGCGGCCATTCCGCCAATGCGCTCCAAAGCCTCGCGCCGCAACAAAATGCATCCGCCTGCGGCGGCTGCGGTGCGTGCCTTCGGATCGGCCACCCAGCTCAGGGGATAAAGCATCATGAAAAAGTACAGGAATGGTGGGATCAGCAGCCGTTCTGGAAATGTTTTTGTTTGCAGGAGCACCATGAGGGAAGCGAGGTCGAGCGAATCATTTTCCGCGCGAAAGACCAAGCGTCGCAGAGTGTCCGGTGCATGCGAGATGTCTGCGTCCGTGAACCAGAAATAAGCCGGCGCATTTCCTGCTGCCGCCGTAACGCCTTCGTTCGTTGCCCAAACCTTGCCGGTCCAGCCCGGAGGAAGTTCCGCCGCGGGACGGACTGCGATTCGTCCTGCCGCGGGAGAATCTTGTGCGGTTTTCCGTGCAAGATCAGCAGTGCCATCACGGCTGTGATCATCCACGATGATGACAGAATATTCCCCAGGATAGTCCTGTTTTGCTAGTGAATCGACAGTGCGCGCGATGGTTTCCGCTTCGTTGCGCGCCGGAACAATGGCAACGACACGCGGCCAGCGTTCCAGACGTTGCGGGTCGATCGCGTCTTCGTGGACTTGCCAGAAATTCCCACGGACAAAAAAAAGATACAGCCAGATGGCCAGCGGAATCGCGGCGAAAAGAGTTGGCGTCAGGAGCACGCGCTATTGTGCAACAGATTCAGTTCTCAAATTTATGACCTGCAACTTTAGGCCAAATCTTCCTTGCGAATGGGAAGCCGGCGAATCGGTTTTCCGGTGACGGCAAAAATGGCGTTGCACACCGCGGGCGCGACCGGCGGCGTGCTGGGCTCTCCACAGCCGCCGGGAGCTTCGTTTCTCGGCAGGATGTGAACTTCGACCTTGGGCATTTCGTTGAGGCGCAGCATTTCGTAGTCGTTGAAATTGCGCTGTTCGACGCGTCCCTTGTCGATGGTGATCTGTCCCTTCAAGGCAGCGGTGAGGCCGTAGACAATTCCGCTTTCCATCTGCGCCGCGACGATGTCGGGATTGACGTGGCGGCCGCAATCGACGGCGCAGACCACGCGATGAACCTTCACGGCCCCCGAGCTTTTGTTGAAACTGACTTCGGCGACTTCCGCGACAAAGCTGCCGAAGGATTCGACCACGGCGATGCCGCGTGTTTGTCCTGCCGGTAGCGGCTTTCCCCAGCCCACCTTTTCGGCGGCCAATTCCAGAACGCCGCGATGACGTGGCGCGTTGGCGAGCAACCTGCGCCGGAATTCGAATGAGTCTTTTCCGGCGGCCCTGGCGAGTTCCTCGATGAAACACTCCGTGATATAGCCGTTCTGTGAGTTTCCCACAGAGCGCCAGAAACCTACAGGCACTCCGGTTTCGGTTAAGACATAATCGCAGAAGAAATTCGGAATGGCGTACTTGCTCTCGACAATGCCTTCGACCGAACTGCCATCGAGGCCATTCTTTACCGACCCGGGAAAGAAGCGCGACATGATGGATGGGCCGACCACGCGGCATTTCCACGCTACGGGCACGCCATCAGCGTCGAGCCCACCCGTCAATTTCGTATAAGTCGCGGGGCGGTAAAAGTCGTGCTGCATGTCGTCTTCGCGCGACCAGGTGATCTGCACAGGGGCGTTCACGGCCTTCGATAGCTCGACAGCCTCGGCGACAAAGTCCTGCTCCGCGCGGCGGCCGAATCCACCTCCGAGATACGTCGTGTGGATGCGCACTTGCTCGGGCTTGAAGCCGGTGAGCTTCGCCCCGGTATTTTGATTGAAGGTCTGGAATTGCGTGGGCGCGTAGATGTCGCAGCCATCGGCGCGAACGTCCGCCGCGCAATTCATGGGTTCCATCGTGGCGTGCGCCAGGAAGGGAACTTCGTAAACGGCTTCGACCTTTTTCGCGGCACCGGCAAGGGCGGCCTCCGCGTCGCCGTCCTTGCGCGCGATGGCGCCGGTTTTCTCGACGTTTTCCAGATAGAGCTTGCGAATCGAATCCGAAGAAACGGCGGCGTTGGGGCCTTCGTCCCATTCGATTTGCAGCGCGCGGCGGCCTTCCATGGCGGACCAGGTATTGTCGGCAAGCACGGCGACGCCGGAAGGGATTTGCAGAACTTGCTTTACACCGCGGACGGCTTTGGCCTTGGTAGCGTCGAAGCTTTTGACTTGGCCGCCAAAAACGGGGCAGCGCGCGACAACGGCGTGCTGCATCTTGGGAAGGCGCACATCGATACCGAACTCGGCTTTCCCATTGATCTTCACAGCCGTATCGAGACGCTTGATGGGTTTGCCGATGTATTTGTAGTTTTTTGGATCTTTTAGCGCGGGATTGGCCGGAACAGGGAGCTTCGCGGCTTCCTCTGCTAAGGCGCCATAGGTTAGCCGCTTGCCGGAGCCGTTGTGCACGACGGCACCATTGTCCACATGGCAGGCCGACGGCTCCACGTACCACTTTTTGGCCGCGGCGGCAACCAGCATTTCTCGCGCGGCCGCGCCCGCTTTTGTCAAAGGTTCCCAGGACGCACGCACGCTGGTGCTTCCGCCCGTTCCCTGCAAGCCAAAGATGGGATTGAAATACTGCGTCGCGGCTGGGGCAAACTCAAACTTCACTTTTTTCCAATCGAACTCGAGTTCTTCCGCAAGCAGCATGGGAAGAGAAGTGGTGACGCCCGTGCCCATCTCGGATTTGTCGATGATGAGCGTGACGGTGTTATCGTGAGCGATGCGCACCCAGGCGTTGAGCGCAGCGGGTCCCGCCGGCGGGCTGGTCGCGAGCGCTTCAAACTTTCCGGGCAGATAAAACCCGATCACGAGAGCCCCGCCTCCGGTGGCACTCTTCTTGAGAAAATCGCGACGATGCAGCATTGCTACAGGGGACACACAAGCCTCCATGTCGATACTGGCGGAATTGTCCGTCAGTGCGATTCAGGAATCAAACAATCTGGTGATCAAAGTGGTCAAGCCAGGTCTTCGTTACGAATCGGCAGACGGCGAACACGTTTTCCCGTGGCGGCGAAAATCGCGTTGCACATGGCCGGGGCGACGACCGGCAAGCCGGGCTCGCCGATGCCGGTGGGATCTTCTTTGCTCATCACTACGTGGACTTCCGTTTTCGGAGTCTCGCTGATGCGCGGCATCTGGTAATCGTGGAAGTTTGATTGCTCGACGCGCCCATCCTTGATGGTGATGGCATCGTGCAGGGCGGCGGAAAGGCCGTAGATCGCGGCGCTTTCGACTTGCGCGCGGATGCCGTCCGGATTAATGGGGCGGCCGCAATCGACCGCGTAAACGAGACGATGCAGCTTCACGGCGCCATCTTTCACGCTGGCCTCTGCGACGGCTGCCGTGTAGGAATTGAAAGAAAAAAATGTGGCGATACCTCGGCCCACACCTTTGGGCAAAGGCTTTCCCCAGCCGGCCTTTTCCGCGGCCAGTTGCAAAACTCCCTTGAGCCGCGCGGTGTCGAGTGGCGTTGCTTTCTCTTCACCGAACCGCGGAATCTTGCGGTCCCCGCCGATGAGTTTCAGGCGAAAGGCCAGCGGATCCTGGCCGGCAGCAGCCGCAAGTTCATCAATGAAGCTTTCCACGACGAAGCCGCTGCTGGAGTGTTCAACGGAGCGCCACCACGCGCGCGGCACGCTCGATTCAGCCAAAGCGTACTCGAGGCGGAGGTTCGGCGTTATGTAAGGAATTGTGGCTCCGGTGCCGAACTCGCCCAGCCCCGGATCATCCGCGCCTTTCTCGCTCCACTTGGCGGCGATGGAGGTCGAGGATTGAAAATGTTTCCAGGCCGCGAGATTTCCGCTGGCGTCGAGAGCGCCCTGCATTTTGTGATAGGACGCCGGGCGGTAAAAACCGTGCTGCATGTCGTCTTCCCGGGTCCACAGAACCATGACCGGCTTGCCCGCGATCTTTGCGGCTACCTGCGCCGCTTCCATCACGAAATCCGCCTGATAGCGTCGGCCGAAGCCGCCGCCCATCAGCGTAGTGTGTACGATTACTTTTTCCGGGGGCAGCTTGGAAGCTTCCGCAATAACGCCCTGTGCCCACTGCGGTGCTTGCGTGGGCACCCAGGCTTCTGCTCCATCGGGCCGAATTTGCACCGTGCAATTCATCGGCTCCATGCAAGCGTGCGGCGCAAAAGGAAGCTCGTAGACGGCTTCGATTTTCTTCGGACTGGAGCTGAAAGCGGAGTCCGCATCGCCCTCGTTCCGCAAAACTCTTCCGGGCTTAGCGGCGTTCGCGAGAAACTGCTTTTGCAGCTCGGCTGTCGATTCCTTTGCCGCCGGGCCTTCCTCCCATTTCACTTCGAGCGCCTTGCGGCCCTGGATGGCGGCCCAGGAATTGTCGGCAAGCACGGCGACTCCACCTGTGGTCGAAGCGCCGCGACCACTGGTTTCAAATGGAATGACATCGCGAACGCCCGGAACGGCTTTCGCTTTGGTGGCATCAAACGAGGCGAGCTTTCCGCCAAAAACCGGGCAGCGCGCAACGACGGCAAAAAGCATGCCGGGAACTCGGGAATCGATTCCGAACTTGGCGCCACCGGTAGCTTTGTCGCGGCCTTCAAAACGCCGCGTATCGTGGCCAACAACGGTGAAATCGTCAGAGTTCTTGAGCGGCACGGTGTTGAGATTAGGGATGGGAAGCTTGGAAGCGGCCTCGACCAGTTGACCGTACGACAGAGAGCGCTGGGGATGACCGTGAATTACTCGGCCGTCCTGGGCTTTGCACGTGTCGGGACTGACTTCCCACTGCTTGGCCGCTGCAGCGACCAGCATTTCGCGCGCGGCTGCGCCTGCGCGGCGCAACGGCAGCCAGGAGCCGGCCACGCTACCGCTCCCTCCGGTGCCGAGGTCATAAACCTTTGGATTGGTAGGCGCTTGCTGGACCTTCACCTGCTTCCAGTCCACGCACAGTTCATCCGCGAGGATCATGGGAAGCGCCGTCATGATCCCCTGGCCCATTTCCGATTTGCCAAGAATCAGCGTGACGCGATTATCGGGCGTGATGCGCACCCACGCCTCAAAAGGGTTAGGGGTCTTCTCCTCCTGATCCTTAGCCTGATCGCCGAACGCGCTGGAAGTCAGGTGAAAACCAATCACAAGCGCGGCGCCACCCGCTGCGCCCTTCTTCAAAAAATCACGGCGGTTTACAACGGAAACAGTTGCCATGGGACACCTCAGAGCAGCTTGCGAGAGAAAAATTCGACAGAATTACGCCGTGGAATGAGCTTTACCCGCCATGGACGCGGCGCGATGAATAGCTTTACGGATGCGCTGATAAGTGCCGCAGCGGCAGATGTTGCCGCTCATGGCATCGTCGATGTCGGCGTCACTGGGGTTGGGTTTCTTTGACAGCAGAGCCACGGCGGACATGATCTGTCCCGACTGGCAGTAGCCGCACTGCGGAACGTCTTCCTCCATCCAAGCCTGCTGCACGGGATGGCTGCCATCGGCAGAAAGGCCTTCGATGGTGGTGACTTTTTTCCCGGCCACGCTGGAGATAGGCGTGATACAAGAGCGCGTGGCTTCGCCGTTGATATGTACCGTACAGGCTCCGCAAAGCGCCATGCCGCAACCGAACTTCGTGCCGGTCATGTTCAGGGTGTCGCGAAGCACCCAGAGCAGAGGCATGTCCGGGCTGACATCGACGGACTGGGACTTGCCGTTCAACGTGAAACTGATAGCCATGGGGACCTCCTAGAGCAGGCACATATCCTACACCAACTCCCCGCAAGTATGAAAATCCTCAGAATTCCGTCAGCCTGAGAGCAAATCGGCCGCGCGGATGGGCAGCCGGCGGATGCGCTTTCCGGTGGCTGCAAAAGTGGCATTGGCAACCGCGGGAGCGGCGGCGGGTACGCCGACTTCGCCACAACCGCCAGGCCTTTCTCTGCTGGGCACGATGTAGACTTCGATCACCGGCGGGGCGTCGCTCAGACGGAGGACTTCGTAATCGTTGAAATTGCGCTGCTCCACGCGTCCGGCGGAGATGGTGACGGCGCTTTTGAGAGCTTGCGCCAGCCCGAAATTGATGGCGCCTTCCATCTGCGCTTGCACGCCGAGGGGATTGATGGCCGTGCCGCAATCCACGGCGCAGACCACACGATCGATGCGAAGATTACCATTCTTCGCATCCCAGGTGACTTCCGCTACTTGAGCGACGTAACTGCCCCAGCCAAACGCAACGGCGATGCCGCGGCCACGGCCCGCCGTCAATGATTTGTGCCAAGCTGACTTTTCCGCCGCCAATTCGACAACCTTGCGGCGGCGGCCGACATCGAGGGTCTCCCCATTTCCGACAGGAATCTTGCGCGCAGGACCAAACGCGGCGAGCAGAAACTCGACAGCGTCGCGCCCGGCGGCCTGCGCCGCTTCATCAAAAAAACTCGAGAGGACAAACTGGTTGCCTGAGGCATCGACTGAGCGCCAGTAGCCGAGGGGCATCCCGCATTCGGCGACGCTGAATTCCAGGCGGAAATTCGGAATGAAAAGCGCCGGAAAGTCCAAGGAGTCGACTTGAGCCGCGGCGCCGGGGGAGATGCCGGTGCCGTTATAAAAAGTTTCGATGGAGGGCGAAGACCCACGGTGACGCCAGGAGCTCAACCGGCCTTGCTCGTCCAGGCCGGCTTGCAATATATGGCAGGCGGCTGGCCGGTAGAAATCGTGGCGGAGGTCATCTTCGCGAGACCAGACAACCTGCACGGGCGCGCCGGCACTGCGCGAGATAAGCGCAGCTTCGACCGCGTAGTCTTGAATCAGGCGGCGGCCAAAGCCACCGCCGATGAACGTGACGTGGACTTTGACACGTTCGCGCGGAATGCCTAGTGCGCTGGCCACGGATTCCGCAGCCGCTCCGGGAATCTGCGTGGGCGCCCAAAGTTCGCAGGAGCCGTCGTGGAAGTGCGCGGTGCAATTGCCGGGTTCCATGGTGGCGTGAGCGAGAAAGGGCAGT
>Ga0137364_10000947_pt1 | contig 12941 bp, 6 predicted proteins | sample SagtaG_10_FD_104798 | JGI IMG/M metagenome (GOLD analysis project Ga0137364, IMG submission 104798) | Vadose zone soil microbial communities from Sagehorn Ranch, Mendocino, California, USA - Sage1_L_20_16 metaG | ecosystem: Environmental > Terrestrial > Soil > Vadose zone | place: USA... | reverse complement strand
GCGCGTGCGGGATCTCGCGCGGCCCCAGGTTTTGTCGTAGCAGGTGAAATTTTCCTTGCTGCCGTCGGGATAGGCGAGGTCGCCGACGGCCATCACGGTTCCCGGGATCAGGTCCAGCAATTTGGCGGTGGCTTCTGCGCCGACGAGATTCTTGCAGTCGGCGATGTCGCCTGCGCCGACCAAGACAGCAGCTTGATCATCCTTTGCCACTGGCGGTGTGAGGAGACGCGATTCGGCGTTTCCCGCAAAAGAAGCCGGGACAAGAACCAGAACAAAAAACGCACTTCGACACAAATTCTTGGGCATCGTTCGTGCGCCCTTATCGTTCATGCAGCGGCGTCCAGCGGAATCCCGCGGCGATGGTGGGCCGGTAATATTCGCGCTGGAGCATGTACTGTGGGCTGCCGTTATAAAAGCCGAAGACCTCGTTGTTGATATTGAGGCCGTACATGACGAACTGAAAGCCGCGCATCATGCGCACGCTGCCTTGGGCATCGAACTGAAGGTGCGGATAGAAGTAGTTATCGCCGAAGGGGCCAGGAGTGCCATCCCCATAGGCAGCGATGTTCTGAGCGTTGTAAGAAAGGCCCAAACGAACCGAGACTCGCCCGCGATCGTAGGTCGGGCTAACGTTCCAGGTATGGGGCGCGTTGCGAACCAGCCGGGGATGATCGGTGCGGCCCGGTAATGCGCTCACGCGGGACACGGTGTAGCCATAATTGGCGGAGAAGCCGAGTCCACGCAAGGCGCCAGGCATGAACGACAAGTGTTGCAGGTACCCAGCTTCAAAACCATTGATCCACGCGCTGCCCGCATTGATGGGTTGACTGCCTCGACAGCTAGTCGTCGAGCAGTCCGTAGTACCAAACGTGCCGGAAGTGATTGGAAATGTCGTGGAAGCCAAAGGGTCGGTCAGGTTCTTGTAGAAGTACCCCGCCTCGATCATTCCGAACGGGTTGATGTAGTGCTCGACGAGTATGTCGACGTTATCCGCGGCCTCCGGTTTGAGATTTGGATTCCCGAGGGAAACCAAGACCGGGTTGGCGGTATTATCAACGGTCGCTGCTACTGCAATCTCTTGCGGATCCGGGCGTGATAGTCCCCGGCTGTAAACCAAACGCAGATTGGTATCCTTGGTGAGAGCAAACCGGAGGGAGGCGCTCGGCAACACTTTCACGTAGGAGCCATTGAATTTATGAGTAGTTCCAAGGAATTGGCCGTCACCATCGACGTCAGGGGCGGCGGTATCGAGGTTGGTATCCTCAAAGCGCACCCCGGCCACCAGGCGGATTTTGCTGAAATCGAGAGTGTTCATCAGGTAGCCAGCACTGACTTTTTCAATCAGGTCAAACTGGCTAGAAACGTCATGCGCGAGGGAGTAATTCGCCGCATTGGCAGCGAGATCCGCCTTAAATGCATTGTACACACCATTAAATGCCGGATTGGGGCCCAGCTTATAGGCACCCTGGTAATAATCGCTGTTGGAGAAATTATTTGGGAAGTCGGCTAGTGTAATGGATGCACCCGAGCCAGTCGGAAAAAAGTTGTCCGTGAACGTATTGGCAAATTTATGCGCGTTGCGGAACTTGCCACCCACTTCGATCGTTGCCAGGTGCGAGCCGAGGCGATAACGCTTGGCCATGGCTCCCGTAAACTGGAGATTGAGTTGGGCGCTCAGCCCGTGGTTGATCTGCATGCGGCTTAGCGGCATGGTGCTCTGATTCGTGTACGCTTCGGTGAAGCAGCTGGGGGTCCACTGGGGAAGATACAGGCTCATTGTGTTCGCCAAGTCGTATTGGCACGAACTTGTGGCTAGATTGGAACTAAAGGAAGCCGAGCGGTCACCGACCTGGCCAATTTGCCGAGCGCGCGATGCGGAAACGTCCCAGGTGTACCACGTCGTAGCAAGCACATGCTTGCCACCAAGCAGTACGCTACCGATCCCATAATCAGGCCGGCGGATCTGATCGTTGAAACTGGGTGGCCCACCGTTAGTAAACAGGTTGTCGTTGATCGAATAGACCCAGCGGTCGCCGTAATTCTTGAAGTCGGAGTAAAGGCCACGGATATAGATTGTGGATCCGTCTGAAGGCTTGTAATCGGCACTTCCCGCTAGCCCCCATCGGCTGCGGTAGTAGCGGTACTCACGGATATCCATGGAATCGAAGATGCGAACCTGCTGCCCTCCCACGGATGCAAGGCCCGGCACCGGCTCGATGTCGTCAATCCCGCGGCCATTCCAATCATAGGATCCGCCAATGAGCACACCAATACGCTTGCTGGCACCAAAGCGCTGGCCCACGGTACCGGTGTTTTCTGTAAGGCCACGGCCACCGAGGATTGGAGTGTATCCACCCATGCTGCTGAAGTTCATCGTGGGACGTTCTCCAGCGGTCTTGGTGACGAGATTCACAGAGCCACCGATACCGTCGCCATCCATGTTGGCTTGCAAAGTCTTATTGATTTCGACGGACTCGACGATATCAGCGGGGATGGCGTCGAACTTGATCTGACGAACGCCGGATTCCGGCGAGGGCACGTTGATCCCGTCGATGGTGGTGTTAGTCAACCGCGGCTCGGTTCCGCGAACCTGCACATACTTGCCTTCGCCTTCATCGCGTTCAATGGTGACGCTGGGCAGGCGGCCAAGGGCATCGGCCATATTGGCGTTGGGCAAGCTGCGAATCACGTCGGCGGGTAAAACCTGAACAACATTATCAGCGGTACGTTCGCGGTTTACGGCTGCGGCCTCTCCCGAAGCGCGTTCGGCCGTGACGAGGACCTCCAGGTTCTGGGACTCCGGGCCCAACTTGGCCTCCACGGAGACAGCCTGGCCTGCGGCGACATTCACGGCCTGTGTGAATTCTCCGAAGCCCACATAAGTGACCGTCACCGTATAACTTCCCGGCTCAAGATCGTTCACGAAGAACTGCCCCTGCGCATCGGAAACGACATTAACGCCCTTTGGCTCCACGGTGATTTGGGCACCCTGAAGAACGCCGCCCGAGCTGTCCATGACGCGGCCCGCAATGGTACCTTTGCGCCCTTGTCCGGCAGTTTGCGCCTGCGCAGGCGTGTTCAGCAGCAGCGAGCAAGAAAAAACAACGAGCAAACCCACAAGACTTCGCATGAGAACTCCTTTTTTAGAGAGGAATTCGAGCTGTGCCGCGCTTCGAGGCGGATGATCCGAATCGTTCAACTGATCGTGTAACCAGAATCTCAGCGTTCCCACTTCCCCACACACCCCAAAAGACTTGGCGAGGAGGAGTAAACGCGAGATTTGTGACTGGCAGATAACAGAAGAATGATAAAGACGTTAAGCGCAATTCAGGCGCGCGGAGAGACTGGCCAAAACGAGTGCCTGAGGCCGAAAGCTGAGATGTTGCCAAGCTGGGCGCAGCATGACGCGCCTTTGTGGACGCGTTAAAGCGCGCCCACACCTCGCGCTGGTTTTGACTTGTCCTGTTCGCCTTATTCGTGGGCAGCGGCGGCGCGCGGACGCAAGTAGAACTGGATCGCCGGAGTGAAGATCAGTGAAAGAACCATGGAGCTGAGCAAGCCGCCAATCACCGCGACCGCCAGCGGCTTGAGCATTTCGGAGCCGGAGCCAATGCCGAACGCCAACGGAGCCATGCCTGCAATCGTGGCAATCGCCGTCATCGCGATGGGGCGCAGGCGCCGGCGGCCTGCTTGAATCATGGCCTCTTCGGCGGCAAAACCAAGCTCGCGGAAATGATGCTCGGCGTCGAGAAGCAAAATGCCGTTTTTCGCAACGATGCCGATGACCATGATCATGCCCATGAATGACGCCACGTTGAATGTCGTGCCCGTGACCAGCAGCGCCAGAAACCCTCCGAAGGTCGAGAGCAATGCCGAAGCCAGAATCGCCGTGGGCGCGGAGAAAGTGCGGAATTCGAACAGCAGAACAGCAAACAGCAACACGAGCGCAAGCAGGAAAACCATCAGCAGGTCGCGGAACGATTTCATTTGCTCCGCGTACGTCCCCCCGTACTCCACGCGAATGGAGGACGGCAGATGCAGACCATCAACTGCCTTTTTCACCGCGGCGATGCCGGAGCCCAGATCCACTCCTTCGAAGCGCCCTGTGATTTGCACGAGCCGTTGAAGATTCTCACGGCGGATTTCGGTTTGGCCGGGGTCTAAGCTGACGCTTGCGAGAGAGCCAAGCGTCGCGGTGCGTCCGGTGGAACTGGTCAGCAACGTATCGCTCATGCGTTCCAAAGAAGTCCGATTCTGTTCCGGGAACCTAACCCTGATGGTGTAGGCACGGTCATTCAGCACCACGGGAGTGGCGGCGGGTTCGCCTTCCAGAATTGCAGCCGCGTCCACTGAAACCTCTTCGGGCGTAAAGCCAGCACGCGCGGCCACCGTAGGATTAATCTGAAACGTGGTTGCTGGACCGCTGATGGTGTTTTCGATTCCGTTGAGCACATCCACGACACCATGAACGTTCTGTATCGCCTCCGCGACGCGCGGCGCGGCGCCGGCCAAGAGCTTGGGATCCGGGGAAAAGAGCCTGATGACGATGGGCTCCGGCTGGCTGGTAAGGTCGCCAATCATGTCCTGCAAAACCTGCACGAACTCGACTTTGGTGGCGGGCTCCGTCTGCTCAATCTCCTTTCGAATGTCATTCATGATTTCCTCAATGCCCCGCTTGCGATCGCGCTTGAGCTTCACGGTGAAATCGCCGCGATTCGCTTCGGTAACTGCGGACAACCCTAGCTCCAGGCCGGTGCGACGCGAAGTGTTCTCCACTTCGGGCTGAGACTTCACGATCTCTTCAATGTGCAGCAGAATACGATTGGATTCGGCAAGCGAGCTGCCGGACGGCGTCCAGTAATCGAGAATGAAGCCGCCCTCGTCCATTGCCGGAAGCAGGTCGGTTCCCAGGAAGTTGTAGCAGAGGTAGGAAGCCACAATAATCACTGCCGAGCCGCCCAAGATCAGCACAGGCCGTTCGAGGACAGCGCGTAGAGCTTTTGCATAAAAGGTGACGATGCGGCCAAACAGTCCGGTGAACTGAGCCTCCTCGACCGCGAGCAGTGAAGCAACATCCGTGCCGGAAGGTCGTTCGCCCGCGGCTCGCGGAGCTTCTTTGCGGCGCACAAGATACTGGCTCAGCGTCGGCGTCCAGGTAAGGGCGAGCAACAGCGAAGTGAAGAGCGAGACCGTCATGGTGACGGCCAGCGCGCGAAAGAAGGTCCCGGTTACGCCGGTGATGGAGATGAGCGGAAGAAAAACGACAATAGGCGTGATCGTGGAGCCGATCAGAGGAATAGTCATTTCCCGGAGCGCGCTCTGAATGGCTTCGACCCGCCCCTGGCCGGCGTCGCGATGCAGCACGATGTTTTCCAGGACCACGATAGCGTCGTCAATCACCAGGCCCACCGCAGCGGCGAGACCACCCAGCGTCATGAGATTAAAGCTCTCGCCTGCGAGCTTCAGCACAATGAAGGTAATCAGCAGCGTGGCTGGAATCACCATGCCGGCGACCACCGAGGTACCCCAATCGCGAAGGAAAAGAACCAGGATGATCGAGGAGAGCAGCAGGCCGAGCAGCACCGCGTCGCGCACGCTGGCGATGGATTCGCGAACAATTGTGGATTGATCGTAGAACGGCTCGATGTGCACGCCCGGCGGCAGCGTGGGCCGAATAGCTTCTATTTGCGCGTGGACCAGGTTGGCTACGTCCAGCGTGTTGCCGTCCGGCTGGCGATTGACGTTGAGCAGGACCGCCGGCTTGCCGTTGGCAGTCACAATCGAATAAACGGGCGCCACCGAGGGCGTGATTTTCGCAATATCGCCCAACCGGATGGGAACCTGCGACGACGAAGTTTTCACCACGATTTGCCCAATCTGTTCCGGCGTGCGCACCTGCCCGCTGACAAGGCCGAGCACCAATTTGTGCTCGTTCTCGATTAGTCCTGGGGAGTCGATCAGATTCGTCTTGCGAATCGCTTCAAGAATGTCGCTGACGGTGATTCCAGAAGCCAGCAGCCGCGCCGGATCCGGAGTCACCTGGAATTCCGGAACGCGCCCGCCTTGCACGATAACGGAAGCAACGCCATCCAAACGGTTCACGCGCGGCTTGATGTCGTAGGTGGCGATTTCCCAGAGCTTGTCGGGGGGAACGGTGTCGGACGTCAAGCTGTAGCCGATGATGGGAAACACCGCGAATGTGAGCCGATGCGTTTGCACTTTGGCTGTGGGAGGCAGTTCGGCTTGCAGGCGCGCGACGACGGCGTCGACGCGCTGCAGCGTCAAAATCATGTCGCTGCTCCAGTCGAAGAAAAGATCGACCTCCGCGTCCCCACGGCTGGTGACCGACGTGACTTTTTGGAGGCCAGGGACGCTGTTGACGGCTTCCTCGAGCGGCCTGGTGATAGTCACCAGCATTTGGTCAATCGGCATCACGCCGTTGTCTACGCCAATAACGATGCGCGGGAAATCCGTGTTGGGAAAAACCGCCACGGGAATACTGAAGGCGAGATACGCGCCAACCAGCGTGAGTGTCACTGTCAAGAACAGAATCGGGCGCGACAGCTTTTGGAACCACGGTGCGGCTGGCTTCCGGGCATCGCTCTGCGCATCCGGCACTTCAGGCCGAAGCTCCATGGGCATTTACTCCTTGCCCTTCTTGGCGGGTTTCGCGTCAGCAGCCTTATGGTCTTTTTCTTCTGTGCCCGCCTTATCTCCGGCTTCTTTTTCTTCCGCGGCGGGAGCTTCGATTTTGATTTGGGTGTTGTCCGGTAGCGCGTAGCCACCCGAACTGATGATTGCGTCCCCGGGAGTCACGCCGCTCGCCACTTGAGAAAAATCCGCGTTGCGTACGCCGACTTGGACCGCCTTGACGTGTGCATGGCCATCCGAACCGGCAATCACCACGTAGTTTGCGCCTTCGTCGTTCTTGAAGACCGCCGGAGTTGGCACAACCAACGCGTCTTTCACCGTTTTCGCGGTCATGCTCACTTCCACGGTCATCCCTGGTTTTAGCGCGGGATTCGGTTTGATGGCCTCGGCCCAAACTTCAATGGTTGTGCTCCCCGGGTCCAGCGCGGGGCTCACCAGGCTGACGCGCCCCTTGATGGGTTCATCGAGGCCCGGGATTTTCAATTCCGCAGGATTTCCAACCTTCAAGACTGCCGCGTCGGATTGCGCGATGTGGGACTTGGCGATCAACCGGGACGTGTCCATCACCGTCAGGATTGGCTGATTTGCCGCCGCCAGGTCGCCCACATACAGCGGGCGGTCCGTCACATAACCATCAATCGGGCTGCGAATCTCGGAGTAACTGAGCTGCGCTTCCGCGCTGCGGTACTTCCCTTCCGCCGACATGCGCGAACCTTGCGCGGCCTTCAGCGCCTGCTCTTTGCCGAGCCGTTGCAGGTCCGCCAGTTGCCGCTGGGCCTGTTCGTTCTGGCTGCGCGCTTGCGCCAGCGCCACCGTTGCGGAATCAAAATCCCGCTGGGGCAAAGCGCCTTGTTGAAAGAGCTCTTTGCGGCTGTCGTAGACTTTCTGCTGCGCGTCAAAGGCGGCCTTTGCCGACGCGGCGTCGAGCTCTGCCTTCTGGATTTGCTGAGGCAGGCTCGCATTCACCGTGGTCACGTAGTTGGCATCAGCCTGCTCAAAGTCACCTTTGCTCGCCTCCACCGCCGCGGTGAGGTCTTTGTTTTCCAGAACGACGAGCAACTGGCCTTTTTTCACCCGACTGCCCCGTTGCACCAAAAATTCCTTCACGGTAGAAGTGATCTTCGGAGCGATGGTCGCTTGCTGCAGTGGATAGACGACCGCTTCCGCGGAAACATTCTGTGAGATGGTCGCGCGCTTCGCCGGCGTGACCTGCACGGTGACGACCGGGTCCTTTTCTTTTTCTTCTTTTTTGCAACCGCCAGACAAGAAAAGCACCGAAGCGCTTGCAAGCGAAAGAAGGGCCAAGCCTCTGCGCCTCGAAATTCCAGGATGTATCGTGAGTTTCATGGAGTTGTCGGCACTCCCGTCAAAGTTTGCAAATTCGCCAAAGCCACGCGATACCGCACCGCGCCATCCTGATACGCCGCGCTCGATTGCGCGTAAGTCGTTTGCGCATCGACGACTTCGAGCACAGTCGCTTCCCCGCCCTTGTAGCGCAGCGTGGTCAGCCGCAGACTTTCTTCCGCCAGTTCCGCAGAGCGGCTGAGGCCGCCCAGCTCGTTCATCGCCGTTTCGGCTTCCGAGTAGAGTGACTTGATTTCCGCCAGCAGCTTGCGCTGGGCCAGCGAAAGTTCCCGCTTTGCTTGCGCCCGCCTTAGCTCTGCTTGTTTGATGCGGCTCTGCGTCGCACCCCAATTCCAGATGGGAATATTCACTGTGCCCAGGGCCGAAGAACCGAGATTAGAAACGCCGTTGGGGCCGTTTACGGCAAACTGCCGCGCATCGATGCCGTACCAGTAATCGAAACTCAGCGATGGCAAGTATCCCGCGCGCGCTCCAGTGACATCAAACCCCGCCGCGCGCACGGTTTCGAGCGCCGCGCGAACGTCAGGATTGTCCCGCGCCGCATGCTGTTGCACTTCGCCGAGCGTCGGCAACGGGGCGGACGCGTGCAGATCATCCGTGACTTCGAAGTTGTCGTTGAAATCCGGGAAAAGCAGCACCGCCAGATCGAGCCGCGCATTGAGCAGCCCCAATTGGGCTTCCTGCAAGGCCCGGCGGCGATCCTGGGCCTGCAATTCCGCCTTGATCACGTCCGCATGCGCAACTTCCCCGCCACGCTCCAGATCCTGCGTCAGCTTTAGAAAGCGGTCACCTTCGTCCGCCGCTTTTTGTGCTGACAGCACTTTTTGTTGAGCCGCCGCTACCGAGTAATAATTCTGAACCACGGTAACCACCAAACCGCGGGAAGCAATTTCCGCTCGAGCCTTGGCGGCGGCCGCCAGTGCTGTTGCGCGGCGAAAATTCGACACGCCAGCCAAATCCAGCGATTCATGCACGTTTCCTTGGCTGACGTATTCGTGCGCCGCGTTATTCGCGATGAAGATTACATCATTAGTCTTGTTGAGCTGGGTGTACCACGCCTGATTGTCGTAGGTCACGCTGGGGAGCAGCGCTGCGCCCGCCTGCCATCGGTCCTGCCGAGCTATCGCCGAATCGGTGAGCGCGGACTGAAATGGCACGCTGTTTTTTCTCGCGCGCACGAGCGCATCCTGCAGTGTTAGCTTCAGCGCCGGTGCTCCCGTGGAAGTCGCTTGGTCCGGATTCTTCGCGGCCGTACTCGTGGCCGCGGTTCCGCCCTCTTGCGCCGCTGTCATTCCCGCTCCGCAGAGGCATAGCGCTGCGACCATTCGCCACGACATCGCAAAGATTCCAAGGGAGCTCATGAATCTTGACTCCTATGCCCGATCCGCCCAGACGCCAGGCAGCAAGCTTCAAGCTAGCAATTCGGAGATAAACGCAGGATTAACCAGGAGATAGGGAATGTCCAGAATCGGCCGGAAGATAGGCGCTGAAAGTGCTTCCAGTGGAATCCGATTGCGTGAGTTCCAAACGCCCATGATGCGTCTCGGCAATCCAACTTGAAATGGCCAAGCCGAGTCCTGCCCCGCCACCGTCGCTCTCGGAACGCGAACGTGCCTTGTCAGCACGGAAAAATCGCTCGAAAATGCGTGGCCGCAACTCCGCCGGGATACCGCTTCCCGTGTCCGCGATACTCACTTCGTATTCCTGGCCGTTGCGCCGGCAAGCTACGGTAACTCGCCCGAAATCCGGCGTGTACTTGATCGCGTTGTCCAACAGATTCAAGAGCATGCGGCGTAGCAGGGACTCATCCGCATGAATCGGAGATTCGGCCGCCCCCTCGAATGTGAGTGAAATCTTTTTGGCTTGGGCGAGTGTCCGCGCCGAATGCACGCATTCGGCAATCAATTCATCCAAGTAGAAATTGCTCGGCTGGAGCGGGTACTGCCCGGCGTCCGCCCGCGTCAGCGTGAACAGGTCGTCCACGATGTGCGTGAGCCGCTCCGCCTCGTGGTGCAACACTCCCAGCGATTCGCGGTACTCTTCTGGCGTGCGCGCCTGTTGCGACAGCGCCACTTCCGATTCGCCACGCAGAATGGCCACCGGCGTACGCAGTTCGTGCGAGGCATCCGCCATGAAACGGCGCTGGCGATTGAACGATTCACTCAACCTGTTCAGCAAGCCGTTAAAGGATCGCGCCAGATGCCCCAGTTCATCTTTTTCGTTTTGCACCGTGAGCCGCTCGTCCAAATTCGAGGACCCGATGCGGCCCGCCTGGCTGCTCATCGCTACAACCGGCGCAAGGCTCTTGCGCGCCAGAAAATAACCCCCGATGCTTGCCATCAGGATGGCAATGGGAATCAACCACGCGAACAGCGATCCAGCTTCCTCCATCACCTCTTTTTGTGGATGCAGGGATTGCAAAATGATCAGCGTGTAAGAACTTCCCTTGGCTAAGAAACGCTGCGCGAACGCCCGGTAGCCGGCTTCGGTGACAGCAATGTGACCGAAAAGGCGATCGGACTGCATCGATGATGCCAGGAACTTTTGAAAAGAAGCGGAAGAAAGAATCTGCCGTCGGGCAGCTTTCATCGGGGCATCAGCCGAAGGAGTCTCTTGCGAGCTGATAATCACTTTTCCTGTCTGATCCACAATTGCATACACGGTGTCGCGAAAATGATGCTCATCGATCGCCACTTGAGCCGCGGTGCGAAATACGTCAGGGCCAGTTTGATCTTCCAGTTCCGCCCGCAACGTCACTAGGAAGGAATCCGAGAGTTCGACAAGATTTGCATCCGTGCGTCGTACGGCGCTCCGCCAGAAGATGAAATAGGCCACTACGCAAAGTACGACAATCACCAGCGCGAGCACGCCCGTGTACCACAGCGTCAGCCGCATGCGAATCGAATCAAGCATGGTTCTTCCGAGCGGGAGGAGTCTTGACTCGCGGGCGTGGCGAGGTGCTTTCTTCTCCCTCATCTGTGCTAGTCAGGTCCTCTGCGGAACCGAGGACATAGCCCACGCCGCGCCGCGTATGCAGCAGCGGCTTGGCCGCATCCGCGTCAATCTTTCGCCGCACGCGGTTGATGTACACCTCGATCAAATTCGAGAACGGGTCGAACGTTTCGTCCCAGACGTGCTCCGCGATTTCCGCCCGGCGCACCACTCGCCCCGCGTTGCGCGCCAGATATTCCAGAAGGGCATATTCTTTCGCCGTTAGCGTCACCTTACGTCCGGCGCACTTGGCAGTCTGCGCTCCCGTATCGAGCACCAGGTCGGCAATGGTGATTTTCTCCGGCCGCAATTCACCAGAGCGCCGCAGCAACGCCCGCAGGCGCGCCAGCAACTCCCGAAATTCAAATGGTTTGGTTAAGTAGTCGTCCGCGCCATGATCCAGACCCGCGATGCGGTCTTCCACGGCGTCGCGCGCGGTCAGCATCAGAATGGGCATGCGCTGGCCCGACTTGCGCAGCTCGCGACACACCGCGAAGCCGTCCGGCGCCGGGATCATCACGTCGAGGATCACCAAGTCGTACGTATTCACTGCGGCTTGATAAAGCGCATCTTCGCCTGTGCCGGAGACGTCCACAGCGTACGCCTGTTCGCGCAATCCCTTCGCCACGAACCGTGCAATCCGCGCATCGTCTTCAACCAAGAGAAGCCGCATGAGAGCATCATACGGCAGAAGCAAGGAAACTAATCAAGCTGCGCTCTTCCCCTTGGCGGGCCTATACGAAGGAGCATTCTTGTCTGGCCCCTGCAGCCCGCAATCGTTCACGCTATAATTCTGGCTTAAGTCCTTTTGCGATGAACATCGAAACTACCCAAGCGAATTCCTCCAGCCTGGAATGGGCGCACCCGCTCGTTCGCGATTGGTTTGTTAGCCGCTTTGGAACGCCCACCGAGCCGCAACTTCACGGCTGGCCTCGCATTCTGGGTGGAAAGACCACATTAATCTCAGCTCCGACCGGCTCAGGGAAAACACTGGCGGCTTTCCTCATCTGCATTGATCGCCTCGTGCGCAAGGCACTCGCCGGGGAGTTGATGGATCAGACCGAAGTTCTCTACGTGTCGCCACTCAAGGCACTGAGTAACGACATTCAGAAAAACCTGGAAATTCCTCTGGGCGAGATTCTGCAACTCGCCGGACAGCGCGGCATGCTCATGCCGGAGATTCGCACTGCCGTGCGTACGGGAGACACCCTCGCGCATGAGCGCCGCGCCATGCTGGCGCATCCGCCGCACATTTTGGTCACCACTCCGGAATCTCTGTATATCCTGCTGACCGCCGCGAGAAGCCGCGAGGTCTTAAGGACCGTCGAGTCCGTCATCGTGGACGAAATCCACGCCGTCGCGGACGACAAGCGCGGCGCCCACCTGTCGCTCTCTCTCGAGCGCCTCGATCATTTAACCGGCAAGCGCCTGCCGCGCATCGGCCTTTCTGCCACGCAAAAGCCCATCGAGGTAGTTGCGGATTTCTTGGCCGGTACGGACCGGCCCTCCGGCTACATCGTACAAATCGGGCATCGGCGCGAGCTCGACGTGGCCATTGAAGTTCCCGGCAGCGAGCTCGGCCCCATCGCGTCCAACGAAATGTGGGACGAGATTTACGAGCGCATCGCCGCGCTGGCGTCGCAGCATCGCTCCACGCTGATTTTTGTCAACACGCGCCGTCTGTCTGAGCGCATGGCCCATCATCTTGGCGAACGCCTGGGAAAAGATTCCGTCGCGGCGCATCATGGCAGTTTGTCGCGCAAGCTGCGTCTCGCCGCCGAGAGAAAACTGAAAGCAGGGGAAATCCGCGCGCTGGTCGCTACTGCTTCTCTCGAACTTGGGATCGATATCGGCAGCGTTGATCTCGTTTGCCAGATCGGGTCGCCGCGCTCCATTTCCGCAGCTTTGCAGCGTATCGGTCGCGCGGGGCACTG
>Ga0137364_10000944_pt1 | contig 12955 bp, 10 predicted proteins | sample SagtaG_10_FD_104798 | JGI IMG/M metagenome (GOLD analysis project Ga0137364, IMG submission 104798) | Vadose zone soil microbial communities from Sagehorn Ranch, Mendocino, California, USA - Sage1_L_20_16 metaG | ecosystem: Environmental > Terrestrial > Soil > Vadose zone | place: USA... | reverse complement strand
GTGATCTCCCCCGCGTGCACGTTGAGACCCGCGGCGAGCCCGGGGTCGCGCCCGAGCGCCGCCTGCCAGCCCAGGTCGGCCAGCGCGCGCACGTAGGGGAGTGTTGCGTTGGTGAGCGCGAGCGTCGAGGTGCGGGGAACCGCGCCGGGCATGTTGGCGACACAGTAGTGGATGACACCGTCCACCACGAAGGTCGGCTCCGCGTGGGTCGTGGGCCGGCTGGTCTCGAAGCAGCCGCCCTGGTCGATGGAGATGTCGACCAGCACCGCGCCGGGTTTCATGGTCGAGAGCATGGCGCGGGTGAGGAGTTTGGGCGCGGTGGCTCCGGCCACCAGCACGGCCCCGACGACGAGGTCGGCATCGCGCACCAGCCGCTCGATGGTGGCGGTGGTCGAGTACTCCGTGCGCAGCGCCGAGCCGAACATGGCCGACAGCTCGCGCAGTCGATCGACCGAGCGGTCGACCACCGTGACGTCGGCGCGCAGGCCGACCGCCATGTCCGCCGCGTGGGTACCCGCGACGCCACCGCCGAGGATCACGACTTTCGCCGGCGGCACACCCGGCACCCCGCCGAGCAGGATGCCAAAGCCGCCATTGGCCTTCTGCAGGCTGGCCGCTCCCACCTGGATCGACATACGGCCCGCCACCTCGCTCATGGGCGTGAGCAGCGGCAGCGAACCGTTGGGCGCCGTGACCGTCTCGTAGGCGATGGCGGTGACGCCGGACTTCATCAGAGCCCTGGCCTGCGCCGGGTCGGCGGCCAGGTGCAGGTAGGTGAACAGCACCTGGCCCTGGCGCAACATCTCACACTCGGCCGGTTGCGGCTCCTTGACCTTGACCACCAGGTCGGCGCGCTCGAAGACTTCGCTGGCGCGCGCGGCGATCGCGGCCCCGGCGGCGCGGAACTGGACGTCGTCGACTCCGATGCCGTTGCCGGCGCCGCTCTCGACGAGGACTTCGTGTCCGGCGGCCACCAGCTCGCGCACTCCCGCCGGCACCAGGCCGACGCGGTATTCATGAATCTTGATTTCCCGCGGAACCCCGACGCGCATAGAGCCTCCAGCCTTCTTGATCGGCAGCCAGATTAGGATTCAGCGCGCGGAGACTGTTGCCAAATCCAAGGTCCGGGCCCGCCGGCTATGGCAGAATCTGCGGTCTACCGGCCGTTCTGTGAAGGAATTTTGCGCCCATGGAGCTTGACCGCTACGATCGCGCCATTCTGCGCCTGCTGCAGCAGGACGCCCGCATCACCAACACGCGGCTCGCGGAGAAAGTGAGTCTGTCCGAATCGGCCTGCCTGCGGCGCGTGCGCGCGCTCGAGGAATCCGGACTCATCGAGGGCTACACCGCGCTGATCGATCAGCACAAGGCCGGCTTCCCGGTGAATGTGTTCGTGAGCATCACGCTCGATCGGCAGAGCCAGGCCGGGCTGGAGGCCTTCGAGAGCGCGGTGCGCAAGGTGCCGGAGGTCATGGAGTGCTATCTCATGACCGGCGAGCATGACTACCTGCTGCGGCTGGTGGTGGCGGACCTGGCGGACTTCGAGCGCATTCACAACCAGCATCTCACGCGCCTGCCGAGCGTCGCGCGCGTGCACTCGAGCTTCGCGATGCGCACGGTCACACGCGCGACGAGTCTTCCGGACAGGTAGCCCGCGACTGCGGCGCGCTGGGCGCTAGCCGCGCGCGTAGGCAGGCAGGCCTTGCGCGAAATCGCGCAGCGCGCGGATGCCGCTGCCCTCGGCGCGGCTGCACCATTCACGCAGCTGCGCCACGGCGCGGGCCGGATTCGCGCCCGTGCCGTTCCACAGCAGCTGCAGACTGTCGCGGTACTCGACCACCCGGCGCAACACCTCGTGGCGCTCGAGCAGCTCGCGCAGCTTGCGGCGCGCCTCCTCGGCCAGCAGCGCCGGATGCCGCACCAGCAGCTTTGGCGCGATCACCGGCAGCGAGCCGTGAGGCTCACGCCGCGCCAGCTCACGGCACACGGGCAGCACCACGCGGCGCGCATAGTCGCGCAGCACGTGCATGCGATGGGTGAAGAGCGCGTTCACGGTGTCGGCGTTCAGGTCGCGCCGCCGGCGCTCGAGCTGCGGGCGCGGCGCGACCCAGCGCACGCGCGCCAATCCCAGGGCGCTGAACAGGCGTATCCACAGCCAGCCGATGTCGATCTCCCAGCGCTGCACCGCGAAGCGCGCCGAGCGCGGGAACGCGTGGTGATTATTGTGCAGCTCCTCGCCGCCGAGCAGCAGCGCCCAGGGCACGAGGTTGGTCGCGGTGGACGGCATCTCGAAGCTGCGGTAACCGACCGCGTGCCCGAGCCCGTTGATGACGCCGCCGGCAAAGAACGGCTGCGCCACGAGGTGCACGGCGATCATCACGATGCCCGGAACGCCGAACAGCAACAGGTGCGCGGCGACGAACACCACGATGCCGTGGTGCGGGTAGGCGCTGTAGAGGCGCCGTTCGAGCCAGTCCTGCGGCGTACCGCGCCCGTAGTTCTTCAGCGTCTCGGCATCCTGCGCCGCGACGCTGTACAGCTCATAACCCTCGAACAGCACGCGCCGCAGTCCAAACACCACCGGGCTGTGCGGATCGCCCGGCTGATCGGCGTGCGCATGGTGGCGGCGGTGGACCGCGACCCACTCCTTGGTGATCGCTCCGGAGCTGAACCACAGCCAGAAGCGGAACACGTGCCGGAGCGAGGGGTGCAGGATGAGGCCGCCGTGGGATTGATCACGGTGCAGGTACAGCGTCACCCCGAGAAACATCGTCTGGATGGTGACGAAGGTCACCAGCGCATAGCCCCACACGGGCAGCTCGATCAGGCCATAGGGCAAGAGACTCATCCGGGCGCTCTCCTTCGACGTTTGAGCGAGTCTGGCGCCGAAGGGTAAGGCAATTCCGTGACGTTATGGCGAATTCCTGCTGCGCCGCGGCAGCAGTTCACACTTCCGGCAACCGGCGCGGGCCAGCCGCACAGCCGTGGCGCCGCCGCACGGGTGTGACGCCGCAGCACGCCGGTGGCGCCCCCGGCGGCGCCACGCGCCTCGCCCTCATGCGAGCAGGACGATCTTGCCGATGTGCAGGTCGGATTCCATCAGCTCGTGGGCGAGCGCCGCATCGGCGAGCGGGAAACGGGCGTGGATCACGGGCTTCAGCCCGCGGGAGGCGAACAGCGGCCACACGTTCTCCAGCAGCGCCTTCGCGAGGCGGCCCTTGTTCTCTACCGGCTGGGACCGCAGGGTCGAGGCGGTGAGCGTGAGGCGCTTCGCCATGAGCGAGCGCAGATCGAGCTCCGCCCTGGTGCCGCCCTGCGTGGCAATGAGCGCGATCCTTCCCTCGAGCGCGGCGGCGGCCACGTTGCGGGCCAGGTAGTCCCCGCCCACCATGTCGAGAATGACATCCGCCCCCCTGCCCTCCGTCGCACGCAGCGTCGCCTCGACGAAGTCGCTCTCGCGGTAGTTGATGGCCGCATCCGCCCCCAGTTCGCGGCACGCAGCGCATTTCTGCGCGCTGCCCGCTGTCACGATCACGCGCGCGTCGAACGCCTTGCCGAGCAGGATCGCGGTGGTGCCGATGCCGCTGGCGCCGCCGTGCACCAGCAGGGTCTCGCCGCGCTGCAGGCGCGAGCGCTCGAACACGTTCAGCCACACGGTAAAGAAGGTCTCCGGCAGCGCCGCGGCTTCCTCGAAGCTCAGCTGCGCGGGCACCGGCAGGCATTGCACCGCCGGCGCGGCGACGTACTGGGCATAGCCGCCGCCGGCCACCAGCGCGCACACCCGGGCGCCCTCCGGCGGCTCGCGCACCCCGGGACCCAGGAGCACGACCTCGCCGGCGAGCTCCAGGCCAGGAATGTCGGTCACGCCCGCAGGCGGCGGGTACAGGCCCTTGCGTTGCAGCACGTCCGGCCGGTTGACGCCCGCTGCGACGACGCGAATCAGCACCTCCCCGGCAAGCGGTTGCGGCACGGGCCGCTCCACCGCGCGCAGCACCTGGGGTGCCCCGGGCTCGCGGATCTCGACCGCGGTCATGGTGCGGGGAATCACGGTGCGCGGCATGTTGAAGCGGCGCGGCGCCCCGCGTCAACCGCTCAAGCGGCGGGCCACTCAGGTCGGCGGCGCCGTCGTGCCTTGCGCCGGCTCCACGCGGTGACCACAGCGGTGCTGGAACCTCTCCCGGAACCGCTCGCGCTCCTGCGGCGTCATGCTCGCCCAGCGCTCGCGCCACATGCGCGCTCGCCAGTGACCGTGCCAGCCGCCCCGCCCGCGCAAACTCCCGAACAGGATACGCGACAGCAGCAACAGCCCCACCGCCTGCCAGTACTGCAGCGCCGGTCCCCGAAACAGGCTCGGGACGAGCCAGTTCCACAGGCTCATCACCACCAGGCTCAGGACCGCGATGGCGGCGATCGCCAGCGCCAGCAACGCAGCCCCCTTCACTACCCAACGAGCTCGACCTCTCACATCGCTCTCCTCATGTCAGCAACCAATCGTCCCAGGCGGCCCGCAGCCGCCGCTGCAGGTGCAGCACCGCGTAGCGCTTGCGGGCGAGCAGCGTGTTGACACTCACCCCCGAGCGTGCCGACAGCTCCCTGAAGGACACGCCGTCGATCTCGTGCGCCACGAACACCTCGCGCTGCTCGGGCGGCAGCTCCCCGAGCGCCGCCTCGATTTCCCCGAGCAGCAGCTCACGGATGACGGCGGACTCCGGTCCGCCATCCGGGGCGGGCAGCAGATCCTCGAACGCCTCGTCGGGCTCCTCGCCCTGCGCCGCGCGCCGGTCCGCGAGCGGCTGCGGCTTGTGCTTGCGAAACCGGTCGATGATGCGATGGCGCGCCACCCGGGTGAGCCACGCGCCCGCCTGCTGCACCGGCTGCATCATGCGGTAGGCCAGCACCAGCTCGTACAGCGCCTCCTGCAGGACATCCTCGGCTTCAGCCGCATCGGCAATGCGCCGGCGGATGAAAGCCAGAAGGCGCCCACGCTCGCGCTGCACCGTGGAGGCGATCTCGCGGTCCTGCGCGGCGGCGATCAGGGGGTCAGTGAGCGCGGCATCCATCTGCTGTTCAAGACGAGTGACTGCGGAAGATATTGTGGCGGGGAACGGACGCGGGGAAGCTAACGCGCGCCCGTGGCATCCGCGCGAGCGAGCGGCCCGAACCGCCAGATCAGGATCGGCAGCACCACGAGCGTCATGAGTGTGGACGTCGCGAGCCCCCCCAGGATGACGCTCGCCATCGGCCCCTGCACCTCCCGGCCCGCCTCGCCGCTGCCCAGCGCGAGCGGCAGCAGACCGAGCGCCGTCACCAGAGCGGTCATCAGAATCGGCACGAGCCGCTCGCGGGTGCTGCGCAGCACGGTCGGCAGGGACCACTGCGCACCCTCGACCGCCAGCAGATGCCCGAGGTGGGCGATCAGCAGGATGGCGTTGCGCGCAACGATGCCGAACAGCGTCACGAATCCGACCAGCGAGCCGATCGAGAGCGTCGCGCCGGTGAGCGCCACGGCGAGCACCCCCCCGACGAGGGCAAAGGGCGCGGTGGCGAGGATGAGCAGCACGCTGCGCGCGTCGCGAAACGCCAGCGACAACAGCAGCATGATGCCGAGCGCGGCGAGCCCCGAGTGCACCAGCAGCTCATGGCGCGCCTGACGCTCGCCGCTCGCGGCGCCGGCGAAATCCAGGTACACCGTGGGTGGCAGCTTCACGCGCCTCGCGACCGCCTTCTGCAGCCGCGCCACGAAACCGCCGATGTCGGAGGTCGTGGGGTTGAGGGTCACCACCTGCCGGCGCCGCGCCCCCTCGTGCATGATGCCGGTGCGCCCTTCGGTGAGCGAGAGTGTGGCGAGGTCCTTCAGCGGCACGGTCAACCCGTTCGCAGTCCGCACCAGCAGTTGCCCGATCGCCTCCGGATCGACGCGCTCGGCCGGCGGCAGCCGCACGGTGAGATCGATCACCTTGTTCGCGTCGTAGACCTGCGCCGCGGTCGTACCCTGGTAAGCCGTCTCGACCGTATCGAGCACGTCGGCGGCGGTGAAGCCGTATTGGCCCAGCTGCTCGGGCCGCAGGTCCACGCGCAGGAACGGTGCTCCGGAGGGGGCCTGCACCTGCACATCGCTCGCTCCCGGCACCGTGCGCGCCACGGCGGCAATCTCGTCCGCCACCCGGTCGAGCTCGTCCAGATCCGGGCCAAACACGTTGACGGCCACGGGCGCGACCTCACCGGACAGCGACTCGCTCAGGCGGTCGCCGAGAAAGGTCAGCACCTCGGTGCGCAGGCTCGGGTAGTGCTGCAGCGCTGCGCGTATGGCCGCCTGGGTGGCTTCTTCGGCGCGGCCCGACATGCGCCCGAGCTCGACGTGAAACTCGCTGCGGTTCGGCTCCCAGGTGTCCTCGCCGGATTCCGCGCGACCCATGGTCTGCTCGACGGTCACGATGCCGGGGATCGCCAGCAGGTCGCGCGCCACGCGCGCGCCGAGGGCCCGCATGGCGGTGAGCGAGGTGCCGGGGGTGGCATACGCCTGCACGACGAAATGGCCCTCGCGAAACGGCGGCATGAGCTCGCTGCCAAACAGCGGCAACGCCGCCGCGGCGAGCAGCGTCACGAGGGCGGAACCGATGATCACGCGGCGCGGGAAGGCGCTCCAGCGGCGCAGCAGCGCCTCGTGACGGTCTTTCAGGCGCGTGAGCCACGCGGCTTCCGCATGCGGCTCGGTGCGCCTGAGCAGCAGCCAGGCGGCGGCGGGTGTGACGGTGAGCGCCACCAGGAGCGATGCCAGCGTCGCCAGCGAGAAGGACGCGGCGAGCGGCGCGAAGAAACTGCCCTGCAGCCCGGACAGCAGCAGCATCGGCGCCAGCACCAGCACCACGACGAAGGTGGCATACACGACCGGCGCGCGCACCTCGAGGGTTGCGTTGTGGATGACCTCGCGGGCCTCGAGGCCGTGGGCGTGTGTGCCACGCAGTCGCCGCACGATGTTCTCCACGCCGATGATGGCATCGTCGACCACCACGCCGAGCGCCACCGCGAGCCCCCCCAGGGTCATGGTGTTGATGGTCCAGCCGACGGCGTCCACCACGATCACGGCGGCGAGCAGCGCGAGGGGAATGGAGACGAAGGTCACGGCGACGCTGCGCAGGTCGCGCAGGAACAGGAACAGCACCAGCGTGATCAGCACCGCGCCCAGCAGCACGTCCAGGCGGATGCCGGCGAGTGCGTTCTCGATGAAGTTCGCCGGGCGGTGCAGCCCCGGGTACAGCGTCACGCCGCGCGAGCGCAGGGCCGGGGCGAGCTCCGCCAGCGCCGCCTCGACCGCGCGCGTCACGATGAGCGTGTTGGCACCGTACTGGCTGGAGAGGTTCAGCAGCACGCCCAGTCTGCCCATGATGAGCGTGTCGCCGAACTTCGGCGCCACTCCGTCCGTCACGGTCGCAAAGTCGCGCAGCCGCAGGGGCAGCGCCGTCCCGGCGGGGGCCGCCGGGGCGGGCGCCGCGACGGGCACCACGGCAGCCCCGAGCGCCGCCACATCGAGTGTCTGGCCGCGGCTCTCGATGAGCACGCGCTGGTTGGGAGTCTCGATGAAGCCCCCACCCCGCACCCCGGTAGCGGAGCGCACCGCCGCCACCACGTCGCCGAAAGCCAGGTCGCGCGCGTTCAGCTCCCGCGGCTCGACCTGCACCTGCAGCTGCCGCTCATCGCCCCCGTAGAGCGTCGCCCGGGCGACTCCGGGAACCGCGAGCAGCCGCGGCCGGATGGTCCATTGCACCAGATCGCGCAACTGCATAGGCGAGAGCTGCTCGCTCACGAAGCCGAGCTTCAGCAGGTCCATGGTCGAGGACGTCAGCGGCTCGAGCTTGGGCGGCTTCACCCCCAGCGGCAGCCTCGCGGTGACCTGACCGAGGGCTTCGGCGACGATCTGCCGCGCGCGGTACGGATCGAGGTTCTCCTGGAACACCACGGTCACCACCGACAGCCCGGAGATGGTTTCCGAGCGCACCGCCTGCACGCCGCTCGCGCCGCTGATCGCCTGCTCGATCGGCAGCGTCACCAGCAACTCCACCTGCTCGGCGACCAGCCCCGGCGCCTCGGTCTGCACCGCCGCCTGGGGAGGCACGAACTCCGGGAACACGTCGTACTTGGCGCGCGCCAGCACGAGCACTCCGTACAGGGCGAGCATCCCCGCCAGCACGCACACCACGATCGGAAAGCGCAGGGACCAGCGGACGATCGCGGCGAGCACGTCAGTCCCCGCCGCCGGCCGGAGCTTCCACCCCCAGCAGCGCTGCGGCGCCGGCGGCGACGACGCGCTCGCCCGGCACAAAACCGCCCGAGACGAACCACCCGGCGGTGAGCGGCTGGAAGCCCGTCACCTCGCGGCGCACGAAAGTGGCCGGCCCCGTCTGCACGTACGCCCACACCTGCGAGCCCTCGCGCAGCAGTGCGCCGCGCGGCAGGATGACTCCCGCCGCTGAGGCGGGGGCGGGCAGCTGCGCGCTGAGCATCTGCCCGACCGCAAGCTGGGCCTGCGAGCCGCTGAGCTCGGCGAGCACCCCGCGGGTCTGCAGGCGCGGATCCGCGACCGGCAACATGCCAAGCACCTTCGCCTGCATCGTTGCCGCGGCACTGCGCAGGCGCACGACGGCGCCCGCCGGGGGCACCGGCGCCTCGGGGGGCAGCTCGATGCGCACCAGCTCCGAGCGCACGTGCGCCAGATCATTCAGCAGCGCGACGCGGCGCCGCTCCGGCAGGTGCGCCACACCCTCGCCCCATTCGAGCAACAGGCGCCGCTGCGCGCCGCTCACGCGTTGCAGGTCGGCCTGCGCCTGCGCCTCGGCCATCTCCAGTGCGCGCGCCGAGGCGGTGCGATCCTGCGCGTACAGCTGGCGCGTGCGGCTGGCCTCGGCGCGCGAGGCCGCGAGACTCGCGGACGCCGCCGCCAGATCGGCGTCGAGCTGGATCAGCGGTCCCGGGTCGAGCACCCGTGCGGTGCTCGCGTGACCCTGCGGCGCCGGCGCCGCGGTGAGGATCTGCGTCTGCACTCCGAGCCGCGCCTGCTCGGCGGCACTCAGTGTGATCGGCGGCGGGGGGGCGCCGCCGCCTTGCGCGTAACCGGCGCCGCCCGCACCGACGCCCAAGGCCAGCAGCACGCCAAAGCTGCGCCGCACGCGCGCGTACCTCGTCATCTCGTGACTCCGTCGTTGGACACCGACGCGGGCGCCAGGGTTGCTGTGAGCGTGAGCTCCGGTCCCTCGAGCGGCCGGCGCAGCGCATCCTCGAGGGTGGCGAGCGCCTCCTGGGCGGTGCGCACCGCATCCAGCACCTGCAGCTCCGCGAGCGTGTGCGCCACGCGCGCGGCAACCAGCTCGGTACGGTCGTTGGCGCCGGCGTCGAAGCCACGCGCAGTCTGGGCGTAAATACGCTGCGCGGCGTCGTAGACGGGCCCGCGCACCTCGGTGAGCCGCGCGCGGGCCAGCTGCCACTGGCGGATCGCCTCGTCGATTTCCTGCCAGGCGAGCGCGACCGTGGCCTCCAGATGCGCGCCGGCCTCCTCGCGACGCGCCTCGGCCTCGCCGATCGCGCCGGCGTTGCGGTTCATGAGCGGCAGCGTGAGACCCAGGTTGAACTGATAGCGCCTGATCCCGTGATCCCACGTATAGGCCGGGCCCAGGTGCACGTCCGGGTACTGTCTGGCGACCTCCAGGCGCAACGCCTGCTCGGCCGTGCCGTAAGCGACCACCGCGCCGTGCACGTCGGCGCGCGCGAGTAACGCCTCATCGCGGGCGCGCTCGAGCTGCAGCGCATCGACGGCCGGCGGATCGTCGAGCTGCTCCCAGCCGAGCTTCAGGCCCGCCAGCACCTTCACCGGCACACCGACCGCGACCGCCAGCGCACTGCGGGCGAGACTCGCGCGCCGTCTGGCATCGTGCAGCTGTTGCTCGTCCTGCAGCGCATCGCGCACCAGACGGTCGAGGTCGCCGCGGGTGGCCGCGCCCACCTCGAGGCGCCGGCGCGCCATGTCGAGCTGGGCCTGGCGGTCGGTGTTGACCGTTTCACGCAGGGCGATCTCGCGCTCGGTGATCAGCAGGTCCGCGGCCGCGCGCCGCAGCGCACCGCGCTGCTTCCAGGTGAGCTCGGCAAGATCGTAACCGGCGCGTTGCGCGGCGAGGTCGGCGAGCGCGATGCGCGCGCCGCGCCTGGCCCCCGCGTCCAGCAGCCAATCGGTGACGACGGCCCACAGCCACAGGGGCGCGCCGTCGTGCTGGTTCGCATACTCGGACATGAGTGTCACGGTCGGATTGGGGTGCTCACGCGCCGTGCGGGTGCCGGCGGTCGCGACCCGCGCGCTGGCCCGCCCGGCGGCGAGGCCGTCATTGAAGTACAACATGGCAACCAGCAGATCCGCGCGGTCCCATTGCGGGCGCGGCCAGGCGCGCGCGGGCAGCTGCCGCTCGAGCAGCGCCCGCAGCTGCGGATCGCTCAAGGTACGCTGCGTGAAGCCGACCGCGATGCGCTCCGGGGGGCGCGGGCGCGGCGTGTAGTGGACGCAGGCCGAGAGCAGCGCCGCGAGCAGGCCCACAGCGCCGCCGAGGAGCCGTCGCCTGGTGGTCACTCCTTCCATTGCGACTGCAACGCCAGCGTGCCAGAGCGTCCCTCGACCGTGCCCGCCACGATGCTGCAGCGCGCGAGGCGGGCGAAATCCAGCTGCCCGGCGTAAGTCGCCAGGTCCGTCAGGCGCGTACCGCGCTGCTGCCAGGCGCGCAGCAAGCGCTCGAACGAGGGCAGATACGCGCCGCCCTCGAGCTCGGCGTGCAGTGTGAACACGTGATCGCGCGCGGGCGCGCCGGCCGTGACGGCGAGCAGGTGATCGACGGGATCCATGCCGCGCAGGTCGGTGCGGCCGATCAGCTCATCGAGCGTCGGCAGGGTGGTCGGCAGCTGCGGAACCGCGGCCGCGCCGTGGTCGAGCAGCGGCACAAACGGCCCGGTACCGCGCGTATCGGAGGCATAGCGGAAGCCGAGCTCGCGTTGCAGGGCCGCTACGTAACGGTTGGTCTGCCATCCGGCCGCGCCGTGCACGAGCGGCGCCCGGCCGAAGATCTCCACGAACTGATCACGGGCGAGGGCCAGCTCGCGGCGTGTCCACGGCTCACTCGCCCGGGCGACGCGATCCTGCCAGCGCACGTGATCCCAGGTGTGCACGCCGACCTCGAACCCGCGCTGCGCAATGTCCTGCAGCTGCGCGGCGCAGCTCCGGCCGATGTGCGGGCCCGGCAGGAGCACTCCGTACAGCAGCGTCTTCAGGCCGTAGTGCTTCAGCACCGAGGTGCGCTTCACCTTGCCGAGGAAGCCGCGGCGCAAGACGCGCTTGATCGCTCGGCCGGTGTGATCGGGGCCGAGACTGAAGAGGAAGGTCGCCGGCACGCCCAGGCGCTGCAGCAAGTCCGCGAGGCGCGGCGCGCCTTCGCGCGTGCCGCGATAGGTGTCGACGTCGATCTTGAGGGCAACCAGCGGCACGGTCAGCGAAGCGGCAACGGTGTCGTAAGCTCGCGCGCCCGGGCGGCGAGATCGATCGGCCCACGGTCAGTGGCGGCCGCGCGCAGCGTCAGAACTGCGCCATCGGCACAGGCGATGTGACACTCGCCCTCGGCGGCGAACAGCCGCACCCCGACGCCTGCGGGCGCGCGGCGCGCGCTCACCCGGGTGCGATGGATGTCCCAGCGCTCGCCGGCAATTTGCGCGAACGCGCCCGGAAAGGGTGGCGCCACCGCCCGTACCAGATTGTGGATCTCCAGCGCCGGGCGGTCCCAGTCGATGCGCCCGTCGCCCGGCTCACGCCGGCCGAAGTACTGTCCCGGCAGGATCATCTGCGGCCTGCGCGCGGCGGTGCCGGCGAGCAGCAGCGGCAGCGAGCGCGCCAGGATCGTCTCGGCGGCCACGGTGACCTTGGCGAACACCTCCCGGGCGTCGTCATCCTGCAGGATGGGGACGGCGAGCTGGTCGACGATGTCGCCGGCATCCGCGCGCTCGACCATGTAGTGCAGAGTCGCGCCCGTCTCGCGCTCGCCCCTGAGGATCGCCCAGTTCACCGGCGCGCGCCCGCGGTACTTCGGCAGCAGCGAGCCGTGCATGTTGAGGGCGCCCCGGCGGGCGGCGCGCAGCAGCGGTGTGCCCAGGAGCGAGCGGTAGTAGAAGGAAAAGATGAAGTCCGGCTGCAGCTCGCCGAGCGCGCGCTCGAGTTGCGGGTCGTTCGCCTGCGCGGGTGCGATCACCGTGAGTCCATAGTCGGCCGCGGTCGCCGCGACGCTCGCATACCACTGCCTCTCGCGCGCATCGTCGCCGACGGTGACCACCAGCGGGATTTCGACGCCCGCGGAGATGAGCGTCTTGAGGCACCGGACTCCGACATCATGATAGGCGAAGACGACGGCTCGCGCCCGGCTCACTCCGACGCTCCCCGCACGCGCACCGCGCTCGCCAGCGGCGCAGGCAGCTGCGCGGCACCGGCCTGCGCGAGCCGCTCCGTCGCGCCCTGCTCCGCCTGCTCGAGCACCGCCGCCACCATGTAGCGTGGGCGCTGGCGCACCTGCTCGTAGATGCGGCCCACGTACTCGCCGACCACTCCCAGGCCGATGAGCGCCACGCCGATCAGGAAGAAGGCGATGGCGAACAGGGTAAACAGACCCTCGGCCTCGGGACCGACGATCAGGCGGCGGATCACGAGATACACGACCAGGATCAGGGAGCTCAGCGCGATCACCCCGCCGGCCATGGAGAAGAACTGCAGCGGCGCCACCGAAAACCCGGTCATCAGATCGAAGTTGAGTCGGATGAGCCGGTACAGGGAGTACTTGGTCTGCCCGACCGCGCGTTCCCCATGCGTCACCTCGATCTCCACCGGATGGCGCGCGAAGGTGAAGGCGAGCGCGGGCACGTAGGTGCTCATCTCGGTGCAGTG
>Ga0137364_10000942_pt1 | contig 12975 bp, 12 predicted proteins | sample SagtaG_10_FD_104798 | JGI IMG/M metagenome (GOLD analysis project Ga0137364, IMG submission 104798) | Vadose zone soil microbial communities from Sagehorn Ranch, Mendocino, California, USA - Sage1_L_20_16 metaG | ecosystem: Environmental > Terrestrial > Soil > Vadose zone | place: USA... | reverse complement strand
GGCGGCTTTGAACAGGTGCGCCAGGTGCTCGAGGTTGATCTTGATGTCTTCCCGCCGCCTGATGCCCCTGACGGTAGGTATGAGTCCGACCGCGGTGTAAGGGCTGATCATCTCGCTACCCCCTGACTTGGAGCCGGCCATGTTTCGCCGGCGTCTTTGCACAGTATCGACGAGGGTCGGCGCCGCCGCTCGGCAGAGTGGCGCAGCACGCCGACCGTGCAGTTCTCGATCCCTGATGCGGCCCTCGAGCAACTACGAAGCATGGTCCGGACGGCATACCTGACGGCCCTTTCGTGGTCCAGTTGTGATCAGTGCCGAAATCGCCGGTGGCGCCGAGTGCACATCCGATCTATAGGTGCGGCCGAATCTCGATTTCGCCGAACTCGACCTCGACATCTCGCTCCAGAATCTCGGCGACGCGATACGCCTGCATCTCCGCGTTTGAGCGCTGAAGCCGGCTCAGCTGCTGATGTGCGTCGATGCGAACCAACAGGCGCTTGCCTTTCACCCGCCTTTCCCACACGCCGGCAACGCGGCCGCCGATGAGCAAGACCGCCAACGGCGCCGCGGTTCCCGGCGATGCCTTCGCCACTGGCGAGTCATTCGCAATTAGCTGATTCCTCGGATGACAACCAACTGTGTACACGTCAAATTGCGGCAGCAGGTGAATGGCGTGCGGGAAAGCGTCGGCACTCCCAACGTCGGCCTTGAGCATCCAGCGCCGTTCGCCCTCGACTAGGACCTCGGCCAGCTCATCCGCCAGTGCCTCGAACAGCTGCTTTGTGATCGCCGGCTCGAGCGCGAACCAGCGCGAAAACTCGCGCTGTGTGGAAGGACCGTAGGCGCGAAGGAAGCGATGCAAGGCGAAACGGCCGCCGTCGATCGGATCCACCTCACGCCAACCGCACCAGTCAGTAAGCCGGACCAACGTGATCCGGCCGCCATTTGCCGGTCCGTAGCAGACCTTTCCGTTGACCGCGGCCCAGCCGAGAGCCATGGGCCAATTCCGGTAGTGGCCTGCCCAACCCTGGTTCGTCCGCATCGCCCAACTCCCGGCGCGTTCGGCGAGTCTCCGCTCGAACTCCGGCCGGCTAATGGGCGTGGGTCCGACGACCGCCTCGATCGCTGAGATCACCGAACGAAATCCATCGAGTTCAATCCCGAGCCTGGACAGCCGGCGTTCCTCGGCGGGCAGGCGGAGTCGCACGGCAGCCATCCAGTCCGGCAGCTCAGCGGCCGGAAAGAGGTGCAGCGTCCCGCGGAGGCCGACCGTTTTGACGAGGGTGCGGCTCTCCGCAAGGCTCGATCTGACGTGCTGCCGAGTGATGTCGCGGACACGAAGACCGAGCATCAGCTCGGCGCTTGCGCCTACCTGCGCGTGCACGCCGCACACGTCAGAGGCCACCTCGACCAGACGACTTGATGGAGCAGGCGTCAACAGGTGATGCCGTGCGAGGCGCCGCCCGATCGCCTCGTCCCAACGCATGTGCTCAGCCGCCAATCTTGAGGAGCAGCCGAATCGCGAAAACTAGATGTACCGCTTGAACTTGACGCGCCGCCGGGACGGAACTTGGATGGGAGCTCACAGTGGCGTGTTCGGCGTCGACTTGAATGCAGGGCCGTGACCTGGAACGATCAGGTGCGGAGCTAGGCCAAGGATGCGGGCGCGGCTTGCGTGCAGCGCGGCGATGTCAGAAGCGTAGGGATCATTGCTAGGGCCGGCGATCGTCCACCAAGCATGGGTGAAAACGACAAGTCCTTCTTCGGTCGACGCCAACGTCGCAAGGTCCTCTTTCGAGTGGCCAGGTACTCGGATCAGCCCGATATTTGGTGAAATCTTATAGCCCTCAGCGTCGCGGTCTTGCCAGACGTCGTGGCGGTATATGGCCCAATAGTCATGGCAAGCTGCCTCCGCGAAGAGAGCGGCGCTAAGCGTGTGGTCCGGGTGGTGATGCGAGAAGACAACGTCAGTCACGTCGTCAGGAGCAAGCCCGAATGCTGCTAAAGGCTCGAGGATCGCGGCGTGGCTTGGCACCATACCTGGGTCCACCACAACGACGATCGGTCCGTCACGGATCAGGCCCACCGTTGATGCAACCCGGTGGTCCGGGCGCCCCGCATACCCCTCGAACAGCAGGTCGACCACCGCCCTCCCCTGATCCATATGGCCTACCGGACTCGCGGGAAGAAGCTTTCGGCCGTGATCATTGCCGACCGCACTCGTCCAGTCCGGCCGTCGAAGGCGGAACCGCAACGACGCCGAGGAATAACGAACCGGCGGGGTTCAGAACGACTCCGAGAGCACCGCGCGCTGCGGAGGCAACGTCGCGCCGCCCGAATCATCGCCCTCTGGTCTGATGTGTTGAACGAAAACTATCCACCCCAGTCCAGATGAGGAACCACCAGCCACGACTTGCACCGTTGGTCACCAGCCTCGGCTCGCTAGCCGCTGCTCCTCGTTGAGACTCGAGATCTCGATCCCTCGCATCGCTAACCCAAGCGATTCGCTCGCCTTTGCGATCACGTCCGGCCGGTCAAAGTACGTCGTCGCTTCGACGATGGCTTTAGCGCGTTTCAGAGGATCTGAGGATTTGAAGATGCCCGATCCGACAAAGACCCCCTCTGCACCTAGTTGCATCATCCAAGCGGCGTCGGCGGGAGTCGCGATCCCGCCGGCGACAAAGGTCACGACCGGCAATCGGCCAAGAGCCTGGACTTCTTTGACAAGCTCCAGCGGAGCTCCGAGCTCTTTGGCGGCATGAACCAGTTCTGGGTCAGACAAGCCGGCCAGGGATCGAATTTCACGTTGCAGTAGCGTCAGATGGCGTTTCGCCTCCACGATGTTGCCGGTGCCTGCCTCGCCCTTGGTGCGAATCATGGCCGCCCCCTCCGCGATTCGCCTGAGTGCTTCTCCTAGGCCTGTGCAACCGCACACAAAGGGCACCTTGAACGGATGCTTGTCGATGTGGTTCTCCTCGTCCGCAGGGGTCAAGACCTCTGACTCGTCGATGTAATCGACTTCGAGCGCCTCGAGGACCTGTGCCTCGACTGTGTGGCCTATCCGGCACTTGGCCATCACAGGAATGGTCACAGCGGACTTGATGGAGCGAATCAGCTCCGGGTCAGACATCCGAGATACGCCACCTTCGCGCCGGATATCAGCGGGCACCCTCTCGAGCGCCATCACGGCGCAGGCCCCGGCGTCCTCTGCTATCCGGGCATGCTCCGGCGTCACAACGTCCATGATCACGCCCTGCTTCAACATCCCCGCGAGGCCGGCCTTCACCCTGAAGGTGGCGAAGGCCGGCTTGCCACCGTTTCGCGGGGAGTCGTTGGGGTCATCCTCGTGGGAGGTTTTCGCCGGCGCGTCGGTCTGGTCGGTTGACATCACTCCTCCTTAGAGATGCGGCACCGCGGCACTTTCAGTCAGATCGGACGTGCCGGATGGATGCGTGCGGATCCATTCACGAACATTTCGAGCATGCTCGTTGGGCGGGAAAATCGGATAAAAGACATGTTCAATCGTGTTGTGCCGGATCACCATCGTCAGCCGCTTGTAGAAAGTCGACCCGCCGGCTTCGAAAGTCGGCAGGCCAAGGCTCCGGCCAACTGAAAATGAAGGGTCCGACAGCATCGGGTAAGGAAGGCGGAGCCTCTCGACGAGTTCGTGTTGATAACGTGACGTTTGGCCGGAAAGGCCATAAATGGCGTCCAGTCCCGCCTTCAGCAGATCAGCGAAGTTGTCTCGAAAGCCACACGCTTCAGCGGTGCAGCCTCGTGCACCCGGGATTTCGTCCCAACCCATCGGCATGTCTTCGCCTGGAACACCGGTTGTCGGGTAGATGAAGATCAACCATCGGCCCTTGGTGACTTCTTCGAGCTTGACCGTCGTGCCGTCGGTGGATGGGAGGTACAGCGGGGGGATCGTTCGCCCCGGAAGGTGCGCCGCGCGTCCGTCGTCCTTTGGTGCGGGAAGATTTTCTGGGAGCCCATAACGTTCTGTCATCGGGGCAGTAGCCCCGTCAGCTTCCCCGCTCGGAAAACCCCGCGAAGCCGCCGAAACGAGTCGTGCATGCAGCATTTGGCGGCGAGACCTCAACTCAACGACAAGGCAGTCAAGTCTCTTGATCTCGGCGTGATAGGCCGCAAGAGACTCCGGGCAGTCGTCGCCGTGAATGTGACCTTGTCGTAAACACTCGATAAAGGGCCTGGTCCCGTTCACAGACAGCCCGACCGAGGTCAGCTCCTTCACCTGCTTGACTATCTCGACGTCCTGAGCGCTGAAGTCTCGGTATCCATTCGGTGAGCGGGCCGCCTGGACCAGCCCGATGGACTCGTAGTACTTCAATGCTTTGACGGTCACGCCAGCCAGGGCGGCTGCTCGCTTGACGTTCATGCCTGTCTCGTACTCAGACCATAAACCTGGCCCTATAGGGGCAGGTCAAGTCCCTTGACGTGCCTGCGTAGGGCTGGGTCTACGGTTCGGGCAGGTCGTGGCAGACCCCATACATATGTGGCAGCCACTTCGGGCGCGCGGCGAGCCTCGTACCAGAGCTCCCAGTGATGGGCGAGGCGCGCAGCTGGTCCGGCGCTTGACCTGACCCTAAAGGGCCAGCCTTACAGTCGGTGCGTTGTTTGCGCGATGAATCCCATGCAACCTCCCGATTATTTCGAAGAAGAGTTCGAGCGCCATTTGGAGGAAGTCAGGACTCGTCTTATCAAACCCTATCTCGTGCTCGATGCATTGCGTCGTGCATCTGGCTTGGCATTACCCCTTGTGCGATGGGTTGGGCAGAGTTTCAGGGCTCCCGCACGCCGCGAGCGGTGAAAGCCGTCTCAACTCGGCGAAGATGCCTTTGTTGAAGCCGGTCGCCGCTGGCTTGGCGAATTCGATATGGCGCTTAAGCCTTCGAAATGCGGCCTTTCAAACAGTCTGAGCATTGATCCCTTCACTTAGATGAGAGACCCCCGAGCCGCAAGGCGGACGTGCTCGCAGCTTTAGATAGGCAGGGGCAGTACTGGCTGGTGAGGGGCGAGGTGGCCGGCCGCCCGGATGTGATCGCGGTCGGGCTCGGCGTCCGGGCTCAATCGTGCGTCGGGATCTCGTATGCGACCCATGTCGACCGCATGGCGCCGGTCGCGTCGTACACGCGTTGGGCAGAGACATTATCGGGCGCGGTGTACCACTCGAGGTGGTGGAGTCCCCGAACGCGGGTGGCATCAGTGGCTGCATCGATCAGCGCCCGTCCGATCCCGCGGCCGCGGGTCCCTTCGGCCACGAACAGGTCATTCATCAATGCGATCTCCGTGGCCCTCACCGACGAGAACGTCCAGTAAAGGCACGCGAACCCGACGAGCCGACCATCCTCCCAGGCTCCCAGAAGAAGCCCGTTTTCGGACGGCGCCGCGAAGCGCGCGAAGAAGGAACGATTTCGCTGGTCGTCGGGTTCGACGACGCCGTAGAAACGCTGGTATCCCGCGTAAAGGGGGAGGCCTTGATCGACCTCGTCGCGCCGGATCGGACGGATCTCTAAGCCCATAGCCGGCAGCGTACTTCCCTACTGAGGCCGGGACTTAGCCCGCAAGCCGCGTAGTCACCAAAGTTGCGCGAAATGACGGGTGATCATCAAACGTCACTTTGCTCGCGGGAGCAATGAGCGCGAGGCGTTCGCGTGTAGCAGGCCTGAGGGCGCGCAGGCTGCCGCCTCCGGCCGGGGCGCGTGGGAGGGGCTGGGGAGCCTAGCTCCGAATCTCGGCCAAGATCGTCGCCAGGTTCTGCAGTAACCGGCGCTGGATTGCCGAGCCGTAACTGACACGCGCGACGCCCAGCTCGGCCAGCCGGGAAATTGGCGGGGCCTGCGGCCCAAGGATGTTAACCGGGCCGGCGACAGCCTCAACGAATCTGGCGATAGTGCGCTCGTCGTGCAGGAAGATGGGGTAGACGCAGTCGGCCCCCGCGTCGAGGTATGCCCGGGCCCGGGTAATCCCCTCATCGAGTTGGTCCTGAGAACGCTCCCCGTAGCCGGCGAGGAACACGTCGACGCGGGCATTTATCACGAGCCCGTATCCTCGAGCCGTCGCTGCGCGGCGGATGGCCGCCAAGCGGCCGGCGTGACGGTCCGGTTCGGTGAGACCGCCAGACTTGTGGTCCGTATCCTCAAGGTTGCAGCCCGCCGCGCCGACATTCAGGAGCGCCTCGACGACCTCGTCTGGCGGCAGCCCGTAGCCGGACTCGGCGTCGACCGATACCGGAACGTCGACCGATCGCGCGATCCTGGCGGCGGCAGCAAACATCTCGCCGACCGGAGCGCGCTCATTGTCCTCGTACCCGAGTGCCTCGGCCACACCGCCGCTGGTAGTGGCGACGGCAGGGAACCCGGCCGCGACAACTGCCCGCGCGGACGGTACGTCCCACGCGTTCGGCAGAACCAGAGGCGTCCCGGGCACGTGCAGCGCCCGAAGCCGGTCACATCGTTCCTCAAGCATCACCACTCCACGTTCAGTCCAGACACGATCTTGCCACTACACACAGACAACAAGGTCGACGGCGTTCGACGAGGCCGACGGCGGTGATTAGTTATCGCCAGCTCTACTCCCGGATTGTGCGTCCCCCGTCCGCGGCTTGGTGGTCGAGGTTGGAGTTCGTTGTTCGCAGCGCGTCGCCGGGCCTAATTCGAAGGGGCCGGGGCCTGGTACGAACGCCCCATTGCTTGGGCGCCTGGCGGGGAGGCAGGCTCGACTGTGGCCTTCTCGAGCCTATACCGGATGCCGAACAACCGCCGCCCTCCCAACGACCTTCGGGCGGGCAGCATGTCTGGCTCTCGCGCACAAGTAGTTCGGCGCCCCCCGCTCTTACTTGCAGCGGCAGTGGTGGCCTCGGGGTGGACCGCCCTGTATTCCTGCGTCATCTGGCTGCTGGAGTTCGTGGCCGCCCCCATGCACGATGACGTGCGCCTCTACTACGTGGCGGCGGAGGCCGGACTCCGATACGGCTGGTCCACGATCTATGACCAGGAGGCCTTGCGTTCGGTCGCCAGTTCCTTCCCGGCCGCGGCACGCCTGATCGACGAGAAGACCTACGCGAGTACACCCCTCCTGGCGTGGGTGTTCGCGCCTATGACCGTGTTCCCGGAAACGGTGGCTTACGTGCTGTGGGTCCTGCTATCGGTCGGTGCACTCCTAATCGCATGGCACATCAGCGCTCCCTACGATGCCCTGGCCAAAATCACACTTCTGTTGTTGGCGATCGGGGCCGGACCAGTGCTGCTGACCATGTACTTCGGGCAGCCCACATTGATCGTGTTGGCGCTGTGTGCAACGGCTTGGTGGCTACTCGTGAAGAACCGAGACGTGGAGGCGGGAGCGGCCCTTGCGCTCGCCATGTTCTTGAAGCCGCAGGCAGTGATCCTCCTGCCGGTCGCCCTGCTGGTCAGCCGTCACTACCGAGCTGTCGTGGCCTGGGCTGCCGCCTCGGCGGCGCTCGCGCTGCTCACGGTGCTGACCCTGGGCTCCACCGGCCTGACGGAGTGGTGGCATGTGGTCCAGGGAGTTCAGCACCTGCCGATCGACACGATGTTCACACTCGCGGGACCGCTGAGCGACCGCCCGCTCACTTACATCCTCTGGCTCATCCAGGGCGCGATGGCGTTGTGGATCGCGTGGGCAAGGCGCCGCGAGCTGGAGATCGTGTTTGCCGCTGGAATCCTCGGCACGGTCGCCACCGCGAGCTATTTCCACAACTCCGATTACTGCGTGCTCGTGCTCGCGGGATGGCTGGTTCTGCGCACGTCGCCGCCGCTGTGGCACCGACTGTGGCTCCTTGTTGGTGTCCTCACCATGCAGCTACTGCTTACGCCGCTACTCGCAGCGCCGCAGCTACTTTGGGATGGCGCGTGGCTCGCGATCCTAGCGATTGGAACGCTGCCCATGCTGCATGTACCAGCTATGCCGTTTCAGCTCTTGGCTCCTTTACGAGGCGCAGACGAGGCGGCGCGGGTCCGTCTGTAGCCAGGACCTCGTTCCCGCAGTGCTGAGCCCTGCGAGCTACATCCAGCAGCGTCAGACGGCTGGAGCAGTCAGTTCGTAACTCTCATAAGAGTTGGACCAAAGTCACGGCCGGCACACTTCCTTACCGCGACGAACGCGGCAGGCTTCGCTGCGCCAAGCGCACCCGTCAGCGTCGCTACGGTTGTTGGCGTGATAGCGGCGGGGTTATCGCTGCCGGTGGCTGATCTCACGTTTGTTGGAAGCCGAGTTTCCTTCCTATTACGGCGTTCGGATACGTCCCGGTGATGGCTCATTGAGAGCAGATCCAAAATGAGCATGCGTTCACCGCGCCATCACATACCACAAGGTATAGAGACCAAGCGGGACTACAAGGAACGCTACGGCCACGAGCCACTCACGGTTCGTGCTTTTAGGCTCTCGTAAAACGCGCTCGGCGGCACGAAGTCTCAACACCTGGACATAGCTCCAGGTTGCTCGGCCAATCATTACGAGGTCAATCGAAGCTCCGAGGACGCCAGCGACGATCGAAGCCTGCCAATTACCGAGCAGCCAAAGGCCGAAACCGATCCCTGCAAATAGCACAATGACGACAAAACCCGCAAACAGCCACAGCTGCATCCGACGCCACTCCTGCTCCCAGGTCGTGCTATTGCCGCTTTCAGTCATGGCCATAATTGCTCTGTATCCACGCGAGATAGGACGTGACAGTCGAAGCTGGTAATCGGACTGAGCGTCTTCGAGCCATGCCGCCGGTGGGATCGTAACCACCCCCCCGGCGATGACGGCGGTCGCTAGTGTTCGACCAGATGCTTGATATCGACCCGGTCGCCATCGCGTCGAGTGGGATCAACGAGAACCAACTCCGGCGGGCCACCGGGATGGTCGCCGATTGGGTCGGCGAGGGCGTTGTGCCGGGAGCGGCTCTGCTCGTCGCTCGCGGCGACAACCTCGTCGCCGAAGGCTACTGGGGACAGGCCGACGCGAAGTCCGGACGCATCGCCAGTACCGAGACGCTGTGGAGCATCGCGTCCATAACCAAGCCGGTGACCGCGGCAACGGTAATGGCGTGCGTGGATCGTGGGCTCCTGCGCCTCGATGCTCCGATCGTGGAATCGCTACCAGAGTTCAGCCCGCCCGGTGACGTCCGGCCGTGGCGCAACGAGGTGACCTTGCGACACCTGCTGACGCATACATCGGGCGTGGCGGGCTTCAGCCGCGACAACATCGCACTTCGGCAGCGGCACGCTCCGATCGACGATTTCATCACGTCGTTCCTGATGGAGGAGGTGCATTTCCAACCCGGTCGATGGCACCTCTACAGCTCGGTCGGCTACGGGTTGGCCGCCGAGATGGCCGGACGTGCGCTGATCGCCGCCGGCGCGGCACCCGGCGTAATTCGATCGCTGGAGGCACACGAGTCGTTCACCCTCGATCTGCTCGAGAAGCTGGGCGTGGCTGATGCGGCGTTCAGGCCGAGCGAGCCGGAACAGGCTCGAAGCGCCTGGGTGGAATCCACCGGGCAGGAAGGTCTTGACTGGGAGATCGGGAACTCGCGCTACTACCGATCACTCGGCATGCCTTGGGGTGGTCTGTTCACCCGGGCGCGGGACGTGCTCGCGTTCATCCAGGCTTTCCTGCCCCGCCGGCTGCGCGCTTCGTCTCGCGTGCTTTCACAAGCGGCCCTCCAGGAGATGGTCCGGGCGCAGGTCGCCGTCCCCGAGGCCCCCGTCTCCGTCGCCGCCTCGCAACGGGACATCACATGGGACCCAAATAGCGAGCCGAGGGCGAGCGTCCCCTGGGGGCTGGGATGGGAGGTCAAGGGCAATGCCGCCGGGGACTACTTCGGCGAAGCGGCGCACGACACTTCCTTCGGACACTTCGGCGCCAGCGGGACGATCGCGTGGGCGGACCCGGAGGAAGACCTGGCGGTGGTCCTACTCACTAACAAGGCGTGGGCGTCGCGCTGGCCGGTCCGGGAACGTCGATTGGCGCGCCTGGCGGACGCGATCATGACGGCCCTCGATTGAGCCGAACGCGCGAATCAGAGGCCTGGTAGCGGCTCGCCTCCGGTACCGCGCCGGACATCCGTCATGCCCGGGATGGGACGCCGCTCTGGAACGGCTCCAGCATGTGGATAGAAAGACGCCGAGCTTCAGGTCGAAACGATTGTATGGTGGCCTTCTCGATGCCTGAGAGTGTTCGTCTGCCAGGCGCCAACGGCGAGCTGCACGACTACACACCGGCCGGAAGGTTTCCGTATGCGGAAGGCGGCGCGCCGCCTCGCACCCGGCTCCCCTACGCCGCCGTCCACGTGGTGGCCGATGCCATGGCCGACACCAGCCCCGCCGGGCCCGCCGCGGTCGATTGGGAGCGCACGCTTGCCTTTCGGCGGCACATCTGGAGCTACGGGCTCGGGGTAGCCGAGGCGATGGACACGGCGCAGCGAGGCATGGGGCTTGACTGGGAGGCAGCCAAGGAGCTGATCAGGCGATCCGTGGCGGAGGCCAAGGCGGTCGGTGGCCGAATCGTGTGCGGCGCGCAGACCGATCAGCTCTCCCCTGGATCCGCGCACGACCTGCGCGACATCGAGGCCGCGTACGAAGAGCAGTGTGAATTCGTCGAGGGGCACGGCGGACAGGTCGTCCTCATGGCGAGCCGCGAGCTGGCTCGGATCGCGCGCGGGCCCGAAGATTACGCACGCGTTTACGGCCGCGTGCTCTCACAGCTGCGACAGCCCGCGTTGATCCACTGGCTGGGCGAGGTGTTCGACCCCGCGCTTGCCGGTTACTGGGGTTACGCGGACCTGGATCGCGCCACCGCGTCGTGCCTGGAGATCATCACCGCCAACGCTCCCAAGGTGGAGGGCGTGAAGCTCTCGCTGCTCGACCAGAGACGCGAGATCGCCATGCGCGCGCGCTTGCCAGTCCGTGTACGCATGTTCACCGGCGACGACTTCGACTATCCGACGACGATCGCCGGCGACGGCGAACGCTTCAGCGACGCCCTGCTCGGCGCATTCGACATGATCGCGCCGGCCGCGTCCGCCGCCCTGCTCGCGCTTGATGGAGGCGATGTGGAATCGTTCCACACCGTCCTCGCGCCGACAGTCCCGCTCTCCCGGCATGTCTTCGGTCATCCGACCTTCTACTACAAGACGGGCGTGGTCTTCCTCGCGTATCTCAACGGACACCAGGATCACTTCCGCATGCTCGGCGGACTCGAGAGCGGGCGCTCGGCCGTGCATCTCGCGCAGCTGTTCGTGCTGGCCGACCGCGCCGGGCTGCTCCGCGACGTCGAGCTGGCCGTCGACCGGATGCGACCGGTGATGGCACTGGCCGGCGTGACCGACTAGCTCGGCAGGAGTGGTGCGGGCGAGGCGGCGATGCGGACTTCTCGCCCATGAAGCGCTCGTGGCCGGGATACACGGCGGCCGCGAGAACGTGGTTGTGGGCGTCGATGATCATGGGTCAACACTCACGCCGGCGGCTACTATGAAATTTCGCCGTTCTCGTTGTGTGGGAGGTGCCCGTGTCAGACAACAAGGAGACCTGGAGGGGCAAGGTCCGGGGCATGAACCCGGAAGAGGTCGAAGAGTTCCTCGGCCTCGGGGTGAACATGTACCTCGCCTGCCTCAATCCAGACGGCAGTCCCTACATCACGGTCTGCTGGCACGAGTGGAGAGATGGCTACTTCTGGGTCATCCCGCGTCAGCATTCGCGATGGGCGGAGTATCTCGCCAATGATCCACGGGTCTCCTTTGTCGTCGAACAGCCCAAGACCCTGGGCAAGGTGCTCGGAAGCGGGCAGGCTGAGCTCGTCGAGCGACCCAACATCGGTGGCGAGTGGGTACCGATCGCGACCCGCATGAGCTATCGATACCTTGGTGAGAACGGGCCCACCTACCTGGAGTCCACCATGAAACAGCCCCGCTGGCTCTTCAGGATCAAGCCGGAGAGGTTCGAGACATGGCAGGGTGTCGGGTGGGCGCGACGCTACTGGGTCGAGGAAACCGGCGGGCCCTCGTATGAGGAGGCGCACGCCTCCGTCTAGCCCGGCGTCCGCTCGAGAGCGCAGCGTCATGCTGGCTCTCGCGGCACGTGAGCAAGAGCTCATCGAGTTCGCGCGGGCGCTGATCGCTGCGCCGAGCCCGAACCCGCCCGGTGACGAGCGCCAGGTCGCCGACCTGGCCCGAGCGGAGATGGAACGGCTCAGCTACACCAGGTCGCCAACTGTCGGGATGGATCCGGCGCGGCCCAACGTCGCTGGAGTCGCATTCGAAAGCTCAACTGGGCCGACCCTAATGCTCAACGGCCACATCGACACCAAGCCGGCGGGCGACCTGGCGGAATGGTCACCAGGACCCTATGACCCGCTCCTTCGCGACGGGCGGCTCCACGGTCTTGGCTCGGCCGACATGAAAGGCGCAGTCGCGGCGATGGTGTACGCCGGGGCTGCGCTGATCGAGGCGGGTGCTCCGCCGGGGACCCTCAAGGTCGTGCTCAGCGCCGATGAGGAGGCGGGGAGCCGCTACGGAGCCCGGTACCTCGCCGGACGCCCTGAACTCGCGGCGGACGCGGTTCTTGTCGGTGAGGCGACCGGAATGCAGACGCCGTGGGCGTATGTGGCGGTCGCATCACGCGGCCTGTCCTGCTTCGTCGTGAGGACTCGCGGCACCCAGATGCATTCGAGCTTGAGCGACCAGGTGCCCTCAGTCAACGCCAGCGTGCAGCTGGCCAAGGTACTGACGCGGATGGCCACCAGCTTCAAGCCAAATTACCCGGCAGACCCGCTCGTGCCCGGCCGCCCGACTGTCAATCTCGGTGTGACCTTGAGTGGAGGCGTCTTCTTCGGCGTCTACCCAGGACATGCCGAGTTCGGCATTGACATACGCACGCTGCCCGGGATGACCCTCGCCGGATTGCGTGCCGATCTGGATGCGTTCCTGGAGGAGATGCGCCGGGCGGATCC
>Ga0137364_10000934_pt1 | contig 13004 bp, 10 predicted proteins | sample SagtaG_10_FD_104798 | JGI IMG/M metagenome (GOLD analysis project Ga0137364, IMG submission 104798) | Vadose zone soil microbial communities from Sagehorn Ranch, Mendocino, California, USA - Sage1_L_20_16 metaG | ecosystem: Environmental > Terrestrial > Soil > Vadose zone | place: USA... | reverse complement strand
GTTGCCGTCGGCCAGATACCCGGTGCGGCTCAGGCGGCGCCGCAGTCCCAGCGCCAGCCGGCGCACGGCGGTATCCGCGTCGGCGGCGCTCTCGAGCCCCGCCCCCAACGCCTCCAGGTGCTCGAGCGGCGAGCGGCGCCGCCGCTCGATCACCGAGCGGGCAGGGCCAAAGCGCACGGCGGTCATGGCCAGCCAGACGAGGGCGACGGCGATCAACTGGAGGATCGCCCACCCGGCAGGGGAGCTGCGCAGCCAGCTCCACGTGCGGTCGGCAAACGAGGTCTGTTGCCCGAATCCAAATCCCTGATGGTATTCATCCCACGCCACCCGGCCGGGACGCTCGCGACGCGGCGTGAGCAGCGGCAGTGCGACGCTGGGAACGTCGCTGTCGCGCCAGACCTGGTTCGTGAACCAGCCGGGATCGGCGACGAGCGTGATCGTTCCGCCGCCGCGATAGCGCAGGCGCAGAATCGCGGGACGGTTGTTCAGCGCGGCGACGACCGTGTCGGCCGCAAACGGCAGCAGCGTGTGGCAGATCCCCAAGCGCCAGTCTTGCTCGGCGCCTTTGCGGAGTGATTCCAACCGGCCGCTCCCGCTCGTGTCCGGTCTGACGACGGTCAACACGCGTTCGGCCCGTGGCAGCCGCAGGCCGGGCTGGGGTGAGCGCACGGCCATGCTGTCGTTGGAAATCCCGGCCGACCGAGTCCGCCACCCCGTGCAGAACGTGATGCCGCCGCCTTCACCGGTGGCGAGTACCGCGCCGCCGCCGCGCACGTACCGCACGACCTGCTCCAGCTCGGCATCCTGCAGCGAGATGATGGGATTCAGCAGGACGAGAACGGCGGGACGATGCGCGCGATCGCTCGCCAGGTTGAGCAGCGACGTACGGCGTCGCTCAGCAGGCCGGCCCAGACGTGCGAGGACCTCATTCAGCGCCTCGCTGCCGGTGGGACCGCTGAGATACGTCGACGTCCGCCGGTCGAAATCCGATTCTCGCGTCGGCCGGCGGTTGGCGGCCCAGAGCGCGATGGCAACCGCCGCAGCGAGTAGCAGCGCGAGGCCGATTTCAAGCCGGTACGACATGCCGTCCCCGCGCCAGCTCCTGCGCCGCGGCGCCGAACGACTCGTACTCTCCCGCGTCGCACGGCACGGCCCCGAAGAGGTGGCGGTACAACTGCGCGACCAGACCGGCCAGGGATGCGCGCCCCGCATCGGTGAGGCGGGCTTCGCCGACGTACTCGGCCGGGGTCTTCGACACGTGGAAGCGGAGCGCCTTGAGCCGGTCGAGCTCGAGTACGACGGCGAGGAAGCGGTGTGCGAGCGCCTCCACGTACCGGCCCGCGCGGGCGAGTGCATCGGCGCGGGCGAGATGCGCCGCCGCGTCCATGATGATGCCGGCGCCGGCAGCGGTCCTCCCCGTTCCGGTCCGCGCGGCGGGCCGCACGATGCGCCACATCACGTATGCGACATGCACCAGCAGCACGATCAGCGCGACGACAACCAGGGCGAGGCCGATGTTGAAGCCGACGGGGTAGCGATCGGCGAGATGATTGAGCCATTCAACCAGGTTGTGCCACTGCCGGGCGAGCCAGGACACGAGCCGGCGGCGCTCGACCCACTGGTATTCCGGACGGGTGAATACCTGGCCGACCACGCGGCGCAGCGAGTCGGGTGGGACGGCCGGTGGAGCGCTCGATGCTTGGAGCAGGGCGAGCCAGGTGCCGATCAGCGGATCCCCATTTGCTCGCTGAGGACCTGCAGATCGAACGCCTCGCGCCGCACGCGCAAGTCGTAGTAGAGCAGCGTGATCGCGCACGGTAGAATCGGCGCCAGGACGATCCCCATCAACGACGCCACCACGACAAAGAGGGGTTGCAATGAGGTGTTCCCCGCCGCGCCCAGCGCCCCGCTGATCCCCCCCACCACCATCTGGGGGAGCAACTGCGAGATCAGCCACGCGACCACCGCGGTTCCAAACACCTTTCCCCGCGCGCCACGCGTCAACTCCCAGGAACGGCCGAACGCATCGAACGAGCTCGTCAGGTCTTCGAGGACGACGATGGGTGTGGTAGTGCCGTAGACACAGGCAACCCACACGACGAACCACGCCAACCCGACGAAGCCGACAAATCCGATCAATCCGCCGACCCCCGCCCCCACCACCTTGCCGAGCATGACGAGCAGGACGACGACGAGCGCTCCGGCGCCCGGCACCAGGATCAGCAACAGGTTCTTGCTGAAGGTGACGAGCAGCAGCGGCAGGATCTTGGAGACACCGAATCGCAGCGCGCTGCCGAGCTGCGGCTCCTGGCCGAGGTAGGAGTCCGAGATGATCCGAATCGTCCCCGCCTTGAGCAGCAGCCCCGCCGTCGTCCATACGACGATCAACAACAGGCCGAATAACACGGTGGTGCCGGTGTGCTGCTCGAGGATGTTCAGCATTTCGAACGGGGTGTTGCTGAACCGTACCTGCATGTAGATGCCGGCGGCCGTCGGGAGCCACACCAGCGCGAGGCTCAGGCGCATGAACAGGCCGAAGTGACGGCGGTAGATGTTGAAGCTGCCGTCGAGGATTTCGCCGAGCTGCATGGGCCTGAGATTCGAGCTAACGGGTCGCTCCGCGAGGGGACAGGCGGTAAAATGAGGACATGGCGGCTTCCGCGCGAGACCTCGATCTGCGCCAACATCACGGCGTCGAGACGCCGGAGCACGTCGAGGTCCACTTCGAGCTCGCTGGTGTCGGCTCCCGCATGGCGGCCGGGCTGATGGACCTGCTGTTCCTGTTCCTCGGCGTGATGGTGCTCTGGGTGGGCGGAGGCGTGATCGTCGGCGGTGTGTTGTCGAGGCAGGGGATGCTGCAGGGCTGGTTCGCCGCCGTGATGGTGCTGCTCATGTTCTCCGGCGTGTGGGGTTATTTCACGCTGTTCGAGGCGTTGAACGGCGGCCGGACGCCCGGGAAGCAGCTACTCGGGATCCGCGTGGTCATGGACACGGGGCGGTCGATCACGCCCCCGGCGGCCCTGATTCGCAATCTGGTCCGGCTGCTCGACTGCTACTTCCCGATCCCGTTCGCGCCGGCGCTGGTCACGATGTTTCTCCACCCGAGCAACAAGCGACCCGGGGACATGGCGGCCGGCACGATCGTCGTGCGCGATCGTCCCACCGACTGGGTCCTTGGGGCCGTGACCGAGAGCGAATCGCCGGCGGACCCCATCGAGACCGGCCCGCCTGAGCTGTCCGAAGACGAATTCCGGCTGCTGGATCGCTTTCTCGCACGTTTGAGCGAGCTCAATCCCGACGTCCAGGTCCGGATGACGGCGGAGCTGGTGCGCCGCTTCGAGACGCGCATTCCGCGCCGCAGCGCCGATCCGCAAGGGTATCTCGTCACCGTCTTTGCCGAAGAGCAGCGCAAGCGCCGCAGCCGCTTCGCGCCGCGCGCGCAGGCGGGCGCGGCCGGCCGGATCACCGTGCCGGCCGAGCGCTTCGTCGAGAAGAAGCGGCAGGGATGGGAGTCGTTCCGCTTCACCGCGGTGCGCATGGAGCGGTCCGGCGTCGGCGCACTGGAGCCGGGCGAGATTCCGGCGTTCGCCGCGCAATACCGCGAGGTCGCCGCCGATCTCGCCCGCGCCCGCACGTATCAAGTCGACCCGCGGGTGATCACCTACCTGGAGCGGGTCGTCACGGCAGGCCACAACGCGCTCTATCGAGCTCGCGGCAAGCAGCGCACGCCGCTGCCCCACTACATCCTGCGCGACTTCCCGGCCGCCGTCGTGGAATCCTGGCAGTACGTCCTGCTCGCTTTCCTTTTATTCGCCATTCCCGCGGCGGTCGGCTACCGGATGATCCGTGACCGGCCCGCGCTGGCGGAGGAGATCGTTTCGCCGGTCATGGTCGCGCGCGCCGAGGAAGCGGCCGAGAATCAGGTGGAAGGGCGCGGCTATGCGCAGGCCAGCAAGGAGGATCGCCCCGTGTGGGCCGCGTTGATCATGTCGAACAACATCAACGTCTCGTTCGGCACGTTTGTCGGCGGCCTGACGGGCGGCTTGCTGACCGCCTGGCTGCTGTTTGTAAACGGGATGATGCTCGGGCTCGTCATCGGGCTGTTTCAGAACTACCACGCGCTCAACTATCTCCTGACGTTCGTAGCGGGACACGGCGTGCTGGAGCTGACGGCGATCTTCATCTCGGCGGGCGCGGGGTTTCGGCTGGCCAAGGCGCTGATCGCCCCGGGGGACCGCACTCGCAGGGACGCCCTGGTCCTGGAAGGACGCATCGCGGCGCGCATGATCGGCGCCGTCGTCACGCTGCTCGTGATTGCGGGGACAATCGAAGGCTTACTCTCGGCCTCCGATGCACCTGCGATCTGGAAATACGGTGTAAGCGCATCAACAACGCTCTTGTTGGCGCTGTATTTCGTAAATGGCCGAAGGTATTTAGTTGTTCAGCGCCCCCTGTAGAATCCAGTTGCGAATGATGTTGATCGTTGCGTTGGGCAGGCAGGTCCCGCCGCTGCAGCCCCGCGGCATGCGCGCGCCCGAGCCGCCCACCGTGCCCTGCGTCCCCTGAATCTTGTGCACCAGATAAGAGGAATCGGGGAGGAATGGCCGGACGCGTTTTAGCGCCGCGACTTCGCCAGCCGCCACGTCGACGATCAAACCATAGGAGACACCGGAGGCGAGACTCATTCCTTCCGGCGCACCGGCCCCCGAGTGGCAGCCGATGCAGTTCGCGGTGAAAACCGATTGCACGCCCGTCGCGAAGCTGACCCCGGCGGCCGCTACCGCCACAATCCGCTCACCGAACACCGTCCCGATGGTCGCGCGCACCGTCTCGGAGCCGGTGGTGGCATTCGTCGTCACCGTCACCGTCTCCGACGGGCTCGCCGACAGGCTCGCATGCGTGCCGGGCGTGACGGACCACGTGACATCGCTGCGGGTGCGCGGATCGATGTGGTTCGTCGAGTCGCGTACCACGGCGATGAAGGGCGCACGCTGGCTGATCGTCATTTGGACGTCGGGCGTCCCGAAATTGACCGGCAGGAGCGATACCGACGCGGCGACCTGATCGACGGTAACCGAGTTGACGCCGACGACGGCTGTCGCCGCCGTGGCGTTGATCGTGGTGCTGCCGTTTCCCACCGCGGTGATCGTGGTCGTTTTTGCCGTCGCCGGACTGAACGACACGACATTGGGCGTGAGGGCGCTCCAGTTGCACGGATGGTTCGGAATGGTATCGCTCGCCGAATCGCGGACGACGCAGGACGCCTGCACCGAACGGCCGATCGCCGTCAACGTGCCGAACGAGTTCGGATTGAGATCGGCGAACCGGGGCACCTGCCGCACGACGATCGATCGCGACGAATCGGTCAACGCATTCACGGTCGCCTTGATCTTCACCGTGACCCCGCTCGCGCTTGTGCGCTGCAGTGCGGTGGCGAGACCAGCAGAGTTGATGCTTAGCACCGCGTTGTTGGTGGCCCAGCTGATCGTCTGACCTGCGATCGCCGCCCCCCCGGAATCGCGCGGCTCGGCGGCAAACGACTGCGTATCGCCGACGAAGTTCAGCGGCTGCGGGCTCGCCGGGGTCACGGCGATTGTCGCGAGTACCTGGCGGATCACGAGCGGGACGCTGTCGCGTACGCCGCGCGCGGCGACCACTACCGTATCTCGACCCGTGCTGTCATTGCCGGTGACGAGGCCGGAGCTCGCGCCGACGGATGCGATCGTCCCTCGATGCAGCGACCATGCCACGCCCTGCGGTCCAGGAACAATCGTGTTGCCGGCGTCACGCACGATGACGCCGAGCTGCAGCGTGCCGTTGAGCCGGTTGATCACGCCGGAGTCGATGGCCACGGGCGTCGCGCCGGTCGTGGCGATCTGGATCGAGTTGTAGACCAGCGCCACGCCCACCCGAACCGTGTCCGAGAGGGTTCCGGACATCGCGATTACGCGCGACTGTCCTTCGTTCTTTGACGTGATCGCGCCAGTTGTCGGATTGACCGTCGCCGCCGCGGTGTTCGAGGACTGCCAGGTGAGCAAGGAGGCAGGTATGGCGTTGCCGCGGGCGTCCGTGGCTGTGATGTTGGGAGTGAGGACCGAGTCGATTCGACCGAACGTAACGGTGTCGGGAGTCAATGCGAGTGACGTCGCAACCTGTCTGACCAAGACCGGCGCTGAGTCTGTGATGCTCTCGCCCTGTGCGCTGGCTACGACTTGGGCCAGTCCGTTCCCATTCGCAATCACGCTGATGCTATCGACGGGAGGCGCGCCATTCACACCAGTGAGACCGACTATCTGGGGGTCGCTAGTGTTAAACACGATGGGCCTGGTACCATTTGTGATCGGCTGGTTCAGGGCGTCGCGCGCCTCGCCTCGGAGAACGATCGCATCGCCTAACGAGGTGAAACGCAATGTATCTGCTGGAGTCAGTACAATGGACCCAATCCGCACTCGGATGACATGTGCCGGACTTACGACGCTGGTGGGTGTGCCGTTAACCACTGCGCGGGCGGTTATGCCCGCGGACCCAGGGATGACCACGCCCGTCACTAGGCCGGTCGGAGAGACGGTTACAAACGTGCTATTGCTGGAAGACCACTCAAACGTCACGCCGGTCGAGACTGGTGTGCTGCCGGCCATGGCTGTGGCGGTGAGCTGACGCGTCCCCGCGAGGACGACCGTCGAATCGCCACTGACCACGACCGAGGTTATTGTCGGGGGACCGCCATCGCCGCCACCACCGCCGCACCCCACCACGACGCCAGCCAACCCGCCCACCAGGATCAGACGGAAACGATGCATGACGGCTCCCAGGCGAAGGACTCTCCTAGGATGGGCCGCGCCACGCTGGCTGTCTAGATGGTGGTTAGCCCAGCACCCACGGCAGACCGCCGCGACGCACTACCTCGCCCACTCGATAAACAGGCCGAGTCGCGGCCCTACGATCGAGACACTCTTTCCTTCGTCATGCAGCGTGCCGAATGCGAGCTGCGCCTGCACCACACCGGCGGTGCGGTCGCTCAGCCGATATCGCAGGTCGGTTCCCGCGCGGAGCAGATAGCCGAGCAGCGCCATGCGCGCGCCGTTGTCCGTCAACTCATGACGGAGCTCGAGCAGCGGCGACAGCGTCGCCGTGGGACTGAGCGGGCGATCGAGCTTCGCCCCGAGTGCGAGCACATTGCCGCGCGGCACGGGCACCGGCCCGGGCGCCGCTTGCAGGCGTCGCATGTCCCAGCCGTAGAACGAGAGATTGGATTTGCCGAGCGGCATGCTCACCGCCGCGTACCCGAGCACGCGGTTGCCGATCGTGCTCTGGCCGCTGCCGCCGATGTCGTTCGCAGCGGTGTTCGTGAAGACCAGCGCTCCCCGGAAATACTTGCCACCGCCGAAGGGCCCCTCGAGTCCCAGGCGCGCGCGAATCTCACCGCCCGGATTCACCTCGCTGCCCCCTTTGACGGGCACGTAGCTCGCGCTGTAGCGGTAGCTCGCGCCGGTCCCGACAGCCCAGTCGCTCCCCATCTTGAACGCCGACGCGAATCCCGCGGTGATCGCGCCGCCCGAGCCGAACGCGGGGGTCATGAAGCCGAGCAGATCGGTCGCGATCGCTCCGAACAGCGGGATCTTCGTGTCGGAGACCTCCGTCGCGCCGGTGGGAACCGTGCCAACAAGATTGAAGACGAGTTTGCCCGGTATCACCCCGAAGGTGGCGCGAACGTCTGTATCGACGAGTCCCGAATGCGTGATGGTGCCGCTGCCCGACGCTTCGTGGACTGACGCGCTCGCGTACGCCGTGCCGACGTCGATGACGAGGCGGTTGCCGATGCGCTGCGTCACACTGATGGGAATCGTGAGCTCGCTGATCCGCGTGAACGCGAGCCCCGTGCCGAAGCTGTAGGACTCGAAGAACGCGCCGCTGCGGGCGGTGGTCGTCGCGGCCTGCGCGCCGAGTATCCCCGGCAGCGCGGCGGCCAGGGTGATCAGGAGGGAACGGGCGCGGGTCACGGTTTGTGGAAGATGATGCGGAGAATGCCGGAGGCCTGGACCACACTCGTGATGCCCTGACTCTCCGTCGTGGCGTTGCCGAGCGTGCTGGCAATACCGAGCTGGCCAACGAGGGGATCGGCGATGGTCGGCGTCAGCTCAGCGGTGGCCTGGTTCAGAGCACCCGTCGCGGCAGGCTCGCTCGGCGTCGTCATTTGTGCGACCGCTTCGACGACCGTCACGACATCACCCGGCGATGCCTGCACCGCGGGCGCGGCTTCCGCCGCCTGCTGCTGCTGCTGGGCCTGTTGGAAGGACGGATCGGCGCGCACCGACGCACTGAACGCCGCGGCGGCCGCGCGATAATCGCCGCGATCCAGCGCTTCCAGTCCCTGACTATAGGCGAGGAAGGCCGCGAGGTTCTTCGGCCCCTGCCGCAGGATGCGCTGCCGCTCCGCTTCCGTTAACTGAATACCGAGCTCTGTGGCGAGGCCGAAGACGAGCTGCTTCTCGAGGTCGAGCAGTTGTTTGAACGTGCCGTTGGCCTGCGCGCCCCCCCCCGGGCGCACGTTGCCGTCGCCGCCCACCACGGTCGCCGACATGCGCACCGGGCCGTTCTGTGTGATCGACGCGACGCCCTGCACCATCCGCTCCGCGCGCAGCAGGCGCCCGACGCGCGCCGCCGTTCCCGGATCCGCGCGCGCGCTCTGTCCAAGCTTCAGCTCGTCGAGCAGCGCGCCGATCTGTACGCGCTCCAGCAACCGCAGGCTACGCACCATTGCGAGATCGGACATCAACAGCTCGGCGAGTCCCCGCGACAACGGCTGGAAGCTCGAATCGCCCGCGATCGTCATCGGCAGTACCGCGATCGTGGAGGGCTCGGGGGCGAGTGTCGTCAGCGTGGACTCGCGCGCCAACGCGAGCTTGGCGGTCTGCGCCGCCTGCGTGCGCAGCGCGAGCTGCGCCAGCGCGCGAACGGCGGCGACGCCGCGCGCCTGTGGATAGCGGGCCGCGAAGGCGGTGTAGGTCGCAAACGCGAGATCGTAGCGCCCGCCTTTCTCCTGACAGCCGCCGATCACCATCGGCCCCAACGCATCACCGGGCGCCAGCATCTGGCCCGCGTTCGCGACCACGACGGCGGTATCACACCGGCCCGCGGCCATGAGGGCGGCGGCGAGGCGGAAGCGAACTTGAGCGTTTGTGGGTTGCTGTGCTGCCTGGGCTTGTAGGGCGGGGATGTCAGCGGGTGTAGCGGGACGGCTTCGGGGCCCGCCTGCACAGGCCACAAACAAACCGCTCATTGCTAAGAGCAGATACCGCGGACCAGCCAGAATCTGGGACTCCACCTGGGAAGAAGGGGGTGTAAAATGCCTGTACCATGGACCCGCGCAAGAGCGCGAGTGGCGGTGACTGATTTACCGCTGTCTGACCGAAACTGCTATGACGCGGGTCACGCGGAACGACATGCGGCGCGCGGACCGTCTAATAAGGAAGGCGATGCGCAGGCGGGTCGGAGGCCACCACGCCGTGGAGGGGCAATACCGAGGGCGATGCCGCCGGCTCACTCTAGGCTTTGCAGCAGCTGACGCATCTTGCGCGCCAGGTCCTCGATCTGTTTGAGCCCGGCCAGCGACTCCTCGTCGAACTTCTCAGGCGTGAGGAGCAGGAGCTGAGTCTCGGCGAGTATCGCCGAAAGAGGATTGGACAGGTCGTGCCGCAACTTCGCCATCGCCTGCGGACCGGGCATCAGAGCAATGAACGGTAGAGATCCCGCAGGTGATGATCCCGCAGGTCCCGCACCGATTGCCACAGATCCTGCTCCGTGCCGGCGCAGAAGATCTCCGCGCTGGAGCGCTCCATTTCCGTTCCCTCGGCGCCGAACATGATGCGGCCCCGCCAGATGCCGTCTTCGGTGCGGCGGAGGGAAAGGCGGATGTCTATGGGTTGTCCGTCAAAGCGGATGGGGGGCAGATCATGGACGACCGTCTCGGTCGCAGCAGCTGGTGTGTATCGGGCAGGTTGTGCAGGCATGCCGATCCAGGGGCTGGTTTGAAACAACATTATAAATGGCTAGGAGTTACGCAATAGCTGAGACCGCACGTTTTTTAGGATCGGAACGGCGCGGGCGCAAACGTCAGCAGGAACAGCAGCAAACTCGCCAGCAACAGCCACAGCCTCGATCGCGGCAGCGGGCGATAGGCATCGAGCACGGGCGGATGGCGCAGCTGGCCGCGCGAGACCACGAGCACGATGAAGCCCCACAGCAGCCACCCGACCCAGAACCACCCCAGCAGCATGACCACGACCCAGAACGCGCGCGCGATCCGCTGATGCCACCGGGTGGTGGCGGCAAAGACGATGTGGCCACCATCGAGCTGCGCCATGGGCAGGAGATTGAGCATCGTCACGAACATGCCGAACCACCCGGCGAGTGCCATGGGGTGCAGCATGATCGTCGCGGTATCGCCGTGGGTCAGACGGCGGACGAGCCATGTGATCGCTGAATCGCCGAGCGCCATCACGCCCGGGCCCCACGGTGCCACCATGCCGCGGATCGGCGCATCGGTTATCCCGTGGCTGTGCGCCAATCCGATCCACAGGATCGGCAGCGCGACCACGAAGCCCGCGATCGGCCCAGCGGCACCGACGTCGAGCAGCTGCCGCCGGTCGTTGACGATCGTCCTCAGCCGGATGAAGGCTCCGAACGTCCCGATTGCCCAGGGCGCCGGAGGTGCGGGAATAAAGTACGGTGGCGAGACGTTGAGCTGGTAGCGCCGCGCCGTGACGTAGTGTCCCAGCTCGTGGCAGAGCAGGATGGCCAGTAACGGCAGCGAAAACGACAGACCGAGCGGAACGGCACCGAGCAAGGCGTCTGGCCGCCAATCCCTGGGATCTGAAGGCAGGGCACCCGCGACGACGGCGCCGGATAGCGTCGTCGTGAGCAGGACCCCCACGAACAGCAGCGCGTGCGTTGTCCACGCCTCGCGCGCTTTATGCGTGGGACGCGTGAGCACCAGATGGCGCCCGTCCGTCTCGTTCGACCAGTAGTACGTCCCTGGCCACTGCCGGAGAGCGGCGGAGAGCTCCGGGGATGGTGGGGACCCGGCATGCGCCGGATCTACAAGTGCGTCAACAACTTCGCGGTCGTGGAGGGGTGTGGTCCGCCACGCGAGCAGAAACCTTGTGAGGCTCACGTCCGCGTACTATACTTGAGCGTTCGCACACCGCCATAACTCCAAGTTTCCATTATCAACGAGACCACTCCCCAACCCCGGGTTTTCCCCGCCGTAGCGCAAACGGAGCTGAAGCACACGTGGATATCGCCGAACTAAAGAGGAAGTCCGTCGCGGAACTGCACGCGATGGCCGAGAGCCTGAACATCACCAACTACTCCGGGCTCCGCAAGCAGGATCTCATTTTCCGCATCGAGCAGTCGCTGCTCGACACCGACACGGTTCTCCGTGGCGAGGGCGTGCTCGAAATTCTGCCGGAAGGCTACGGGTTCCTCCGCAGCCCCGACTGGAATTATCTGTACGGCCCCGACGACATCTACGTCTCGCCCAGCCAGATCAAGCGTTTCGACCTGCGCACCGGCGACACGATCATGGGCCAGGTGCGGCCGCCGAAGGAGGGCGAGCGGTACCTCGCGCTCTTGAAAGTCGAAGTCGTCAACGGCGAAGAGCCGGAGAAGGCGAAGCATCGCGTCGCCTTCGACAACCTGCGCCCCCGCTATCCCGAGCAGCAGCTCAAGCTCGAGCGGAAAGACGCCGATCTGTCGATGCGGGTGATGGACATCCTGTCGCCGATCGGCAAGGGACAACGCGGCCTGATCGTGTCGCCGCCCAAGGCCGGCAAGACCATCCTGATGCAGAAGCTGGCGAACTCCATCATCGAGAACCATCCCGAGGTCTATCTCATCGTGCTGCTCATCGACGAGCGGCCCGAAGAGGTGACCGACATGGAGGAGAACGTCAAAGGGCCGAACGTGGAGGTGGTGTCGTCGACCTTTGACGAGCCGGCGGACCGCCACGTGCAGGTCGCGGACATGGTGATCGAAAAGGCGAAACGGCTGGTGGAGCACGGCAAGGACGTCGTGATTCTGCTCGACTCGATCACACGCCTGGGCCGAGCCCACAACGTCGTGGTGCCGCACTCGGGCAAGATTCTCTCCGGCGGTGTGGACGCGAACGCCCTGCAGAAACCGAAGCGCTTCTTCGGCGCCGCGCGCAACATCGAGGGCGGCGGCTCGCTCACCATTCTGGCGACCGCGCTGATCGACACCGGCTCGCGCATGGACGAGGTCATTTTCGAGGAGTTCAAGGGCACCGGTAACTCCGAAGTCATTCTCGACCGGCGCATCGCCGAGCGGCGCACCTTCCCGGCGATCGACGTGCAGCGCAGCAGCACCCGCAAGGAAGAGCTGCTGCTCAGCAAGGAAGAGCTGAACAAGGTCTACCTGCTCCGCAATTTCCTGTCCGACATGCCGCCCGTCGAGGCGATCGAATTCCTGCTCGAGCGGCTCAAGCGCACGAAAACGAACACGGAATTCTTTCAGACCATGTCGCAGGGTTGAGAGAAGGTTGGAAAGATGGAATGTTGGAAGGAATGAACGTTCCAACTTTCCAACATTCCAACTTTCCATCTCGAGGTCGTCTGCTATCCGTTGACTGGGGCCAACGCAGGATTGGTCTCGCGCTCTCGGACGAAACCCAGACGCTCGCCCAGCCTCTCGCCACTCTCACGCGCCGCGCCGGAAAACGCTTCCCGATGGCGCAGCTGCTCGAGCAGGTCACCAGAAACCACGTCGTGGGGATCATCGTCGGGCTGCCGCTGAACGAGGCGGGAGCCGAAGGTGATGCGGCTCACGCCGCGCGAGCCCTCGCCGATGATATCAAGCGTCGGGTGGGGGGGGGGGGGGGGGGGGGGGGGCCGGGGGGGGGGCGTGGGGGGGGGGGGGGGGGGCCGCGGCCGGGCGCCCGCGGGGGGGGGGAAGAGGGGGGGGACGCCACCCGCGCCCGCGGGAAG
>Ga0137364_10000931_pt1 | contig 13012 bp, 10 predicted proteins | sample SagtaG_10_FD_104798 | JGI IMG/M metagenome (GOLD analysis project Ga0137364, IMG submission 104798) | Vadose zone soil microbial communities from Sagehorn Ranch, Mendocino, California, USA - Sage1_L_20_16 metaG | ecosystem: Environmental > Terrestrial > Soil > Vadose zone | place: USA... | reverse complement strand
TGGCCGACCGGATCCGGGCGCTGCAGTACCACGCCTCCCGCGCCCGCCAGCAGCAGCCGAGCTGAGCCTCCCGCCTGGATACCGGTTGGCAGGGAAAACGCCTCCAAACAACAGGCTGGAGCCGTTTCGGTTCTGAGCAGATCACAACAGACAGGGCTCCAGCTTGACACCAGTGCCCCGCACTTCGTAAATCGCTGGCTCTGACGAAAGCGATTTGTCCAATCGGAAGCAGGCCTGCCAGCCTTTTGACGGCTTTTAAGCAAATCCCGGACGCATAGCTCAGCGGGAGAGCGTTCCCTTCACACGGGAGAGGTCCAAGGTTCGATCCCTTGTGCGTCCACCATCCAGCGTTAATATTCAAAGACTTAACGGCTTGGCTCCCTCGAAGCGTGCCCCAAAAAAGCTGGGGCACAATAGGGGCACGCTGGTTCGGCGCGGTTGCCAAAAATCGCTTCTCCACCGGCGCACGTGGACAGATTGCTCCTAGCCTGTGTCCGATAGAGTAGTGCGAGATGTGGATTGAGAAAATTCAGCCTGAGTTTGTAGGCGCGAAGAGCACCTTGCCGGTGCGCTTGCGCGAAGAAGGGCTTGCCCGTGGCACGGACTGCGATGCGTTGCTCGCGATCCTGCCACCCGAGCTTGCCGCCTGCGAATGCTTCCTTGATAGGCTGACTTCTCTTTGGCGTTATGAGTTCGGACAGCCGCGCGAAGTCGACGGATCGCTTGTGTGGGGCGTCCATATGTGGCCGCCTGTCAGGATGCTGTTTGACGTGCTGGACTGCGCGCTCAGGCGTTTGCCGGAGCAGAAAAGGACGGCCTACTTCGCCTTGCTCGTGGACCGGGCGAAGCATCAAGAGTACCTGGCCGAGATGCTTCCGCGTAAACGATGCTATTCCGGCAGAGCATGAAGTAGCGAGACTTGGCGCCGGTAACCGGACCGTCGATTGGGTGTTGGGGCAGGCCGGAACGCGGCGCATTCTATTGGACGTGAAGCGGCGCTTCGCCGACTTTTACTCGCAGATGACCGAAACCGCTGTGACGAGCGGCGCTCCCCCGGATCACCACGTGCAGCTGCTGTCAGGTCACTAGCTTTGTGCACGCTTCCCTCGAGCAAAGCACCGAAGATCGATGCCGGAGCTGATGCTATATCTTCCTGCACTGGTGCTGAGATCGATACTGCCATGATCACGCGCAACCCTGAAAAGAATTTCGAAGAGTTGTGGAAGACCTTCCACAACAGGTATCCATTTTTCGAACTGAGGAATGTCGACTGGAAAAAGCAGTATGAGATCTACAGACCGAAAGTCACAAAGGAGACCAGCGATGATGAGCTATTCGATATTTTCTGCCAAATGCTCGCTCCGTTGCATGACGGGCATGTCGAGCTGATAGCCAAAGCAAGTGGGGGTCGGAAGAGGCGATACTTCAACCCAGAGAAAAAGCCTAGATTTTGGCAGGAATTCACGAGCCGAGAGATCAAGCAGCTTTTCAAGACGACCGCGAAGACTCTTGTCGCCAATGGTTTCGGGCGGCCTACAGAGACTCAGGCCTGGATGCTTCACTATTGCAGGTCACGAGCATTTGGTTACATCCGAATCCTCGAGCTGGAAGGCGTTAAAGAGGGGAGTTTGACTGCCGCTCTGGACAAGATTGCCGGTGACTTCAGGGACTTGGACGGCATCATCATTGATATCCGTAACAACCCCGGCGGTGACGATAGTACTGCAATCACCATCATCAATCGTCTTTGCGACCGCAAGCGAGTCGCCTTCCACAGGAAGAAAAAGATTGGGCCAGGCGAAGATGATTTTACAGGCCTGAAGACCTGGCACATCGAACCACAAGGTGACGCCCAATTCACCGGGCCAATCGTCCTCTTGACCTGTGATTCGGTTTTCAGCGGTGGAGAGGCCTTTGCGCTGGCAATAAGGCAACTGCCTCATGTTACCATCATAGGTGATCGTACCAACGGCATATTCTCGTATCAACTCGAGAAGAAACTCCCCAATGGTTGGCGTTACTGCTTGTCGTACCAGAAGTACTTTTCAGCTGACCTGGTGTGCTACGAAGGTAAGGGCGCACCAGTCGACATCAGGCTACTTAACAAGAAGACCGATATTGAAAACGGCATCGATCCGTTGATTACCCGCGCATTGAAAGTGTTGAAGTCAAAGAACGCGGGACCGGCGAATAAGAGATGATCGATTGCGCGGGCCTCGTGTTTTCCGTTGGATCAGCGCGCGCGAATAGCTTCATCCAGAAGGAGTCGTATATCAGCTTGACCCCAACAAGTGCGGACTTGGACGCCCGTGCCGGGAACGATGCCCAATTCTAGCATTGCCTATCTGACAAGCACTATGCATGATGGCTAGCGCATCCCCGAGAATGAATAGGCGACGAACACCACAATCAGGAGATGTTCAAAGAGCCTGATTCACTGTCGCCCCGCGAGTGACGGCGGTGAAACTGATGAGCCGCGCAGCTATGACATATGAGGTCTGGGCGTTTCCGGTCCCGGGGACGACAGCCTGGGCTGGCGGTCGGAGAAAAGACGAGGGCGGAACACTCAAGTTGATGGCCCGAGGAAAAAGGCCTTCTGCTCAAGGGATGCCGAACTATGATCATCGAGTCGCCCTTACAGTTGATTTTTCGTGATTTGTTTTATCGTCTTCCAGCTTTTGCCGGAAGACACGACGTGTTTCTAAAGTTGGAAGGGTTCAATATAACGGGCTCGATTAAGGTCAAGACTGCGATAGGGCTTGTTGAGGACCTAGAACAACGAGGTATTGCTAGGCCAAACGAAACCGTATTAATGGAATCGTCATCAGGAAATCTTGGGCTAGCGCTTAGTTTGATATGTGCCATTAAAGGCTACAAATTTATTTGCGTGACCGATCCAAACGCTAATCGCGCGACTTTAAGAGGTATAGAACTCTATGGGGCAAAAGTTATAGTAGTTGAAGATCGCGACCCCGCTGGGGGATATTTGGGAAGTAGATTAAAGAAAATCGATCAAATACTGCAATCGGACCCGAACGCAGTTTGGCTCAATCAATATGCTAACATAGCCAACAAAAATGTTCATGCCGAGCAAACGGCAGATGAGATTGCGCGCGAATTTGACAAAGTCGATTGGGTTTTTGTTGGGACCGGCACTACAGGTACCCTGGCCGGGATCTCAGAACGACTTCGTGCAGAATTCCCAAGGATTAAAGTTGTGGCCGTCGAGCCAGTAGGCTCTGTCACATTCGGTGGCGCGCCCGGCGAAAGAAACATCCCTGGCATTGGCGCGAGCGTGAGACCAAAGCTTGCGGACCTCGCAAAGCCGGATAGAATCGTCGCAGTGAGTGAAGAAAAAACGGTAGAAGCTTGTCTTTCTTTCGTTCGAAATTATCACTTACTTGTTGGGGGAAGCACCGGAACAGTCCTGACCGCTGTACAGCAGCTAGTTCCGGAGTTCAGTCGCGGCGACACCATAGTCGCCATATCCGCGGATCTCGGCGAAAAATACTTAGACACTATTTATGACCCCACCTGGGTAGAGAAGGTCATTGTACCTGAAGATGACAGGCCCGTGCGAACTTATGCGGTCCGTCGCGCCTGAGTGAAGCACAGAAAAAGCGCTTGATCGTCGCGCTCACAGCCAGCGCTCTGGCGCAACGATACGCTAATTGACCCGCCACTGTCGGCGCGCGTCAGCCAGCTGATTGACGCGATCAGCGACGAAAATAGTCGAGCGTAAACGGGAGAATAAAACATGCCATCCGCTCCCACATTCTACGTTGTTCCCGGCTCGACAGTTAAGCGTGTCATTGACGACAACAAGAAGCAAGTTTTCGATGCTGTTGAGGCGGCATACCGTCTTCACGGCTCCGGAAATACTCTAAATCCGGACAGCTACTTCCTCCGATATCCAGATAGACCCAGCGCTCGCATCATCGCGTTGCCGGCCCATCTCGGCGGTGCGGTTCAAAAAAGCGGCATCAAATGGATATCGAGTTTCCCTGAAAACAGGGCTAGCAACTTAGCCCGAGCGTCGGCAGTCTTGATTCTGAACGATGCCACGACTGGCTATCCCCTGGCCTGTATCGAGGCATCGCTGATCAGTGCCACGCGCACTGCCGCCTCTGCCGCGTTGGCAGCAGAGCATATTTCCCCCGATCCATTTGAAGGAACTCTTGGCGTAGTCGGAACTGGGGTAATCGCCCGTACAACCGTCGAGTGGCTTTTATTTCGAAATTGGAAGTTTCGTAAAATCAGTTTGTACGATGTGGACCGCAAGGAGGCGGAGCACTTCAGTAAGTGGCTTCGCGATCAGCACAACCTGCAGGCCGATATTCAAGATCGTTTGGAGGGCGCGATATCCGACTCTTCTCTGATGCTATTCACCACGACTACGCTGGCCCCGTATCTTTCCGATGAAAAACTGTTCGAGCACTGCCCCACTGTCCTACATTTGTCGCTGCGCGACATTTGCGTGAATGTGATTCTCGCATCGCAAAACATTGTCGATGACGTGGATCATTGCCTGAAGGCAAAAACTTCGCTCCATCTAACAGAAATGGCGATCGGAAATAGGGACTTTGTCTCGGGGAGTTTGGTGGATGTTCTAAAGAAAAAGTTCAAACTAGATCATGGCAGGTCTCGCATATTTTCGCCATTTGGGCTTGGTGTTCTTGATCTTGCGGTTGGCAATTTTGTACTCGATGCAGCAAAGTCGTCCGGCGCGGCAATTGCGCTACCTGACTTCTTCAGCAATTCTGCCCGATGGTGAAGAAGATGTCAGGCTTTTCGAATTCGAAATACGTCAACTTCAAGCGCGGAGCACTCACGCTGTTCCGAAGGATACAGGGCAGATCATTCCCACTCAGAACAAGCGAGCGGACAGATTAGACATGCCAGGTGTATGGAGTTGCAATGAATGGGATCAACTGGAAGAAGTTATTGTGGGCAATCCACTGAATGCGCGGTATCCTACGCCAGACCGAAGCACCCAGCTTGCAGAATTTTCTGACCGTTCATTGGCCGAAATTCCATACGGCCCTTTTCCTCAACAGATTATTGAAGAGACGGAAGAGGATTTGAATGGATTTGCCCAAATCTTGGAAGGTTTGGGCATCACCGTCAAACGTCCGGACACTTGGCCACACGAGGGCAAATTTTCCACGATCCATTGGGAAGCTCAGGGGTACTACAATTATTGTCCCCGCGATGTTTTGTTGGTCATCGGCGACAACATAATCGAAACGCCCAATGTCATCCGCAGCCGCGCCCAGGAAACGTTCGGCTATCGCACGTTGCTGATGGAGTATATGAAGTCAGGCGCAAAGTGGTACAGCGCTCCCAAACCCATGCTCTTGGACGCACTCTTCGAGGGGGTTGATCTAAACAAGCCCACGCCACGCAACGATGAGCCGGCCTTTGATGCAGCTAACGTCCTGCGTTTTGGCAAAGATTTAATCTATCTGGTCAGCGCCACGGGTAACGAGTTGGGAGGACATTGGCTACAGTCGATTCTAGGCGACAAATATCGGATCCATTTCCTCAAAGATGTTTACTATGGCAGCCATATTGACTCGACCCTTGTGGCCTTACGCCCTGGCCTGGTCCTCGCCAATCCTGCTCGTATCAATGACGATACCCTGCCCAAAATCTTGAAGCAGTGGAAAGTCATTTACAGTTCACCGATGGAGAACGCCGACAGATATAATGCCGACTATCTATCCAAATGCATTGGCAGTGACTGGATTGACATGAATGCATTCAGCATCAATCCCAATTTGGTCGTGGTCGATCGAAATCAGCCGTCTCTGATAAAACTCTTGGAGAAGGAGGGTCTTGATGTAATCCCCCTAAAATTGCGTCACTCCAAACTGTTGGGTGGTGGACCCCATTGCGTTACCTTAGACGTCCGCCGAAATGGTACACTACAGCGATACTTCGATTAAACGTAGTACCTTCGCCATGCTCAGGCAGCAGGTAACTTTGACCTTCGAGGTCAAAAACCCAAGGGTCCCTGAGAACTTGGCAATCTCTGAGAACTTAGCAGTCTCTGAGAATTTGAGAGTCTAGACTTACGAGTATGTGGGGGGAAGCTTTGGCAGCAATTTTTGCAACAACTGCCGTCGCGGTTTTCTTTGCACTCACGTTTGTAGCTTGGCGGCGCTACCGTTGGGCGGCTGAGCAAATGCCTCAGGCGGACACCTGCCCATACAGCTTGACGGATGTCTTTGGCGACCGCTACCTCGTGAACGTACCGCATCAGAAAGAGATCCGGTGGCTCACGGAAGTCTTCAGCCGCTCGGCCGAGAAGTTTCCGCATCTTACGGCCTTGCAGATTCCCTACGCTGGAGAATCTCTGACCTTCGCTGAGCTCGACGGGCGAGCGGAAAGCGTGGCCGCGGCCCTTTCTCCCTTCCTCACAGGACCCGACCAGGTCGTGGCCGTGGTCATGTCGCAAGACAACTGGCAAATCGTGGCCTCACACCTGGGCATTCTCAAGGCTGGCGGCACAGTGATGGTCCTCGATACCACCTTGCCCGACGCCCTGATCACCCACATGCTCAACGACGCACAGCCGGTAGTCATTCTGACGCGGGGGCAAGACAAGTTCCGCGACCTGCCGACACTCGACGTCCTGACGTTGCCAGACAGGCCCCCCCGCAGAGAACCGCCGCCTTGGTGGCTGGATGACCCCACGCAACGCCTTGCTACCATTTTTTACACAAGCGGAACCACAGGGATGCCCAAGGGCGTTGAGTGCCCGCACGCAGGTTACGTGAACCTTGCCCTGAGCTACGCCGATTACTTCGATCTCCTTCCCGGCATGGACGCAACCTCGCTCACTTCGTCGCTGGGCTACGACGGCAGCATCTCTGAGATGTACAGCGCCTGGGTGTCGGGCTGCGCTGTGGTCATGCTCACCAAGGAGCAGGTCCGGTCCGGCCCGGACCTCGTCTCCGTCCTTCGCGAAGCTGAGGTCACAGTCCTCTTCTGTCCTCCTGTGCTGCTCACCACCCTTACACCAACACCCGAGTTGGATCTCCCCTATCCGCTGTGCCGTTACATCGTGCCGGCCGGCGAAGCCTTCCCCAGCGCGCTGGTTGAGCCCTGGACCTGGGGCAGACGGCAAATCATCAACACTTACGGACCCACAGAGGGGAGCACCGACACGAGCCGCCAGAGTTTGCGGCCGGGGGAACCCATCACAATTGGCTCGCCATTCGCCAATGTCACCTACGTCATCCTCAAGGCCGACCAACTCCAACCACTTCCCCACGGGGAGGTCGGAGAGCTCTGTATCGGGGGAGTGCACGTTGCACGCGGGTACCGCAATTTGCCGGACCAAACTGCCCAGAAGTTCATCACGCACCCTCAGTTCGGTCGCCTGTACCGCACCGGGGACAAATGCAAAATCGACATCCAAACGCAGCGCGTGCACTTCCTCGGCCGAATCGACACGCAGCTCAAAGTGCGCGGGCATCGCGTTGAGGCGCAGGCCGTTGAGGATGTCCTCCAGTCGCAGTTCACTGAGATCGAGGCCGCCGTTTTGGATTACCAGAACGAGACGCTGGTCGCCTTTGTTACCGCGCCTTCAGTCTGCGAAGGAGGGATCTCGGTGGTCACTCCGGCGCCGGCGGAGTGGGCCGCGCGGGTGACGGCGACGCTGGCCAAACGACTTCCAGCGCCGTCGGTCCCGACGAAGATCTTCCTTGTAGAAAAATTCGTCATGCAGCCGCTTTCGGGGAAGATCGACCGGAAGTGCTTGCCAAACCTATTTCATCTGCTGAGGAACGCCGAGCCGGAAACTGAGGACAATCGTTGGGACACAGCGGCCAGCGCGCGCAACACAGGGAACGGGGAAGTCAAGGTACCTGATGCCAAAGCGGGCATGGATCCCGAGTGTGAGGAAGTGTTATCGATCTGCAGGGCCGTGTTCGAGACGCCGTTGGGATTGGACGATGGATTCGCTGAGGCTGGTGGGCACTCGATCCTCATCGCACGCTTGGCGCAGAAACTGCAATCTGCAGGATGGGTGGTGCCGGTCCGGGCGCTGCTCAGTGACTGCAACACTGCTCGAAAAGTGGCCAACCGGCCACGGGCGCTCCGGCAGGCCTCCAAGGCCTATGCGGCCCCTGTGAAATCCGGCGAGAACAGCGCTGAGCGCGATGAGGCCGCGGCAAAGGTGCTCTCCATCGGATACTTTACTACCCTGCAGGTCCTCTTCGCGATTTTCTTGTATTCCCCGCTCATGGTGGCCTTCCTCAGCTTCTTCGACTTCATCGAATTCGGGACGATCTTCACGACTGCCAGCCTCTGGGCGTTCATCATCGACGGCTTCTTCCTTTATTTGCTGGCCCTCGTCACGCCCTTCGCCAGCCTGCTTTGGGTCATGACGATGAAGTTCTTCATGGGAGGTGACATCCGCGAGAACAATGTGACCCCGGGTGTGTACCCCAAGTGGAGCAAAATGCATCTGCGAATCTGGTGCATCGGACGGCTGGAGACCATGGTGCTCCTCCCGCTGCGTGCGATGTATCGCAGCGCTCCGCTTATGGCATTCGTGTTGCGGCAACTCGGCGCGACCGTGGGCGACAACCTTCAGTGCGCACACGATGCGGACCTATCCGGGCCCCTGGACTTGATCTCCATCGAGGGCGATGTCGCCATCTCGACCGGGGCTTACATCCAAACGACCAAGTGGTCGGGGCAGCACCTGCACGTCGGTCCGGTTCATCTCGAGCGTGGTTGCAAGATCGGGACGCGAGCCGCCATCGCCAACAATGTGACGGTGGGCCGCGGCACTTGGATCACTCCGTTGACCCCCATCCTCGCTAACGTGGGCTCGCAGGAGATCTGGGAAGGAGCTCCCGCGCGCCTCAATGGCCGCTGCACGGAGCTGAAGCGCACGGCGATCGCCTGTCAGTACGCATATCCGATCTGGCTACTGGAGACCCTCAACGTCCTTATGCAGATCTTCCTATCCTTTTGGCTCATTGTGGTCCCGACCGCCGCGATCTTCTGGCTCGCCCGCGCCTTGGTACCCGCCGGAGAAGCTGAACTTTCCGACGAATATTTCAGGATGACGCCGCTGTTCGAGATCGTCTGGCACCTGGCTCTTTACTCGTTTATCGTCAGCTGGCTCACCATCGTCGTGACCTCTCTGCTAGGCTGCCTCTTCATACGCTGGACGGCCGTTTCGCCGGGTCTGTATCCCGCGCGCGGGCTCAGGGGCGCGCTCCTCATGTACAGAATGAAGAGGTTGAACGGCATCCAGAGCCTGTGGACCTGGAGCATCACCGGGCAGTACCTGAGGGCTCTCGCTGGCATGCGCTTCCCGCGGTTTGGCGCCTCCGAATGCGACGTCATGTTCAACATCGTCCCGGAGGCTGTTACCGCCGACTCCCGGGTTTTCTTCTCCAATGGATGTTTCACGAACATGCTCGATTATGGCGCCGAGCATTTCAAGCTGCGCCGCCTCGATATGCCCCGGAATTTCTTCTGCGGTAACAATTGCGTAGCGGAGTACGGGAATTTCCCGTCCAACTTCCTGCTAGGCGTTTCCACGCCGGGCAATGATATACGGTTCCGACGACAAATGCAGTCCCGGCTTGGCGAGCCAATCACGGTGGCCGGAAATCCGCCGGTGAAATTCGCGAGCGCGTCATTTGAGGCGGAGAATGAAACCCACAGACTGGCGGACTTTCCCCTCTTCCTGACCCGGGTCTTCCTGTTCGACTTCCTGAGCATCGGCATGCTGCCCATCACCGAGATGATCGTCTTCCCGGTTCTGTACGTTTGTTTGCTGAGATTGGGCGGACACCCCATCGCCAGCGCGCTGATTGCTCTGATGCTCGTAGAAGTCAATCTGGTCCTGTTCAGCGTCGCGATCAAGAAATCCCTCATCGGCAGCGAATGGGGAGCCAATCACTCGGTCCCCTTCTGGTCCTGGCGCCACTTCGCCTACTTCTTCGCGCAGGACTGCTTCTTCGTCTGGTGCAGGAGTCCTCTCATGTTCGGCGCCGGGACTGTTCTCGCGAACTCCATCCTACGATGGATGGGGTGTCATATTGGCTACGGGACAATCGTGACCCGGCCAATGCAGTGCTCCGACTGGAACGCGGTGAGCTTCGGCAATGATTGTGTTATCGACGGCTTCCTGCAGTTTCACACCTTCGAGAACATGATGCTGAAGGTGAAGCGAACTCACATCCAGGACGGCTGCACCGTCGCCTTCGGGGCCACGGTGATGGGTGGCGCGGTCATCGAGCGGGACACGACCCTTTCGCCGTTGTCGCTCGTCCTCAAGGAGATGAACATGGTCACAGCTACCTACGAAGGGAGCCCCGTGGAGCCGGTGAGCGGTTCAACCCTCCTCCCACGATCGCTCTGCGACGAGGAGGCGGTGAACCTCCCGGGCTTCCCGGAGAAAGCGGCTATCGACGAGAAGGATCCCGATTTACGAAGCTCACATGACCTCGGATGAAGCGAGACGATAGCGAATGGGTGAACAGTCTGTTCGCGGCCAGCGCAGGCGACTGGACGCCGGCGCCAGCCGGTCATGCGGCTGGCGTTCTGTATGCGCCGGTTTCGCGCGATCCCGAGGCATCATGGCGTTGCGTGTCAGTCCTGTCGGATATCGAGTTGCAGAGGGCGGACCGCTTTGTAACGGAAGACGGCAAGGCTCATTTCAAACAACGGCGTGCGTTTCGTCGCTATTGCGGAGCCTTCGTGCTCGGATCAACGCAGCCCTTGTCGCGGATCGTATTCCAGGAGACAGAGAAAGGGCGTCCCTACCTTCCCGAATTGCCAAATGTCTGGTTTAGTTTTTCCTCCTGCCGGTTCGGTTTTCTCGGCGCGTGGTCGTCGACACACAGGATTGGTGTTGACCTCGAAGATCAAACGAGGAACTTGGAGGCGGCAGAACTCGCCCAACAGTTCTTTTCGCAAGCTGAGGTGAAGGCCGTTAAAGCGGTAGGCGGTTTGGCACGCGTGCGAACTTTCTGCCAACTCTGGAGCCTCAAGGAAGCAGCTCTGAAATCCATTGGAGAGGGATTGCCCTTCGGCCTCGACGCGTTCGAATTCGAATTAGCTCCAAATCTAAGTGTCGTTCATGCGCCACCTGATTATGGAGGGCCGGAGCGATTTAGTGTGCAGATTATCCAGGGAACTGATATCTGCGCTGCCCTTGTCATTCGAAGCGTGGTCTGATGCAGCGCAAGAACGCCCCATGATCATCGCATCGCCTCCACCTACATCTTCGGCACCGTCTAAGCACGAAGGAGGGCACGGGTGCAGCCTTTGGAGATCGCCAGACCGTCGCCATAGGTCCCGCACTCCAGCTTGCGGCTCGAAAACACTCCCGTCGCATAGCCGTATACCAGAACGCTAAACAGCACCGCCGGATGATAGGATGCCGATCCAGAGCCTCGATAGCTCCTAACCATCGCCGACAGGTCCAGTCCCCTGATTACTCCACGGCAAAAGCGCGCCGAGGTGCTTGTCGGGATGCCATTCATCAACTGACGGCGGTAGAAGAAATCCAGTCTCGCGATCAATCGCGCGGAAATCACTCATCAGCGCAGTGTTACCGAATCAAGGGCTTCAATGCTGCGATTCTATCCCATGTCATTCCTGTCCCGTTAAGTCCGACAGGCTGCTGGCAACCATGTAAACTTGGTCTCCATTTCAAGATCCACAAAAACGGTTGCGGCAGCGTGAGTACGAACCTAGCATGCAGGACGGCCTCGATAATAAGCTGCCTTCGTGGACCGCGCGAGTAACGCTCAACGAGTACAAGTCTGGACGCAGAGGTGCGCGACACCATGCATTCGACGAGCACATCTCATCGAAACCCGCAGACGCCTCACGCCGTTGACAACGCCGACTGGCTGAAAACCGCTGCAATCATCTCGGTCTCGGTCGGCGATTTCGGCTATTTCTTCATACAAGACGACCGCTGGTGGAGCGTTTTCGGACGCCTGGCGGCTCCGACGTTCTGCTTCCTTATGGGCTACGCGCAGACCAGGACCGTCCCGCTACACTGGATCTGGCTCGGTGTCATCTTGACCCTGCTCGAAAGCTGGAACGCAAAGTGGGCCTGGGTTGCACCGAACATTCTCTTGAGCTTGGCACTCATCCGCACTGCACGGCCCTACGTGCAAATCCTTTTGCAACGTCACGGTTGGGTCGCCTTCGCGTTCCTCGTTTCCGCACTTTCGGCGGTATTGTCGATAGCGGGCAAGATTGTCGATTACGGCTCGGAGGGATGGCTGTGGGCCCTGTTCGGCTTATGCCAACGCATGTATGTTGACAGCAGATCAGCTACCGACGTGGATGGCCCAGCCCAAAGCGCGGCACTGCCCGCGCCCGCGATGAAGGAGAACGCGGGCCTAATGCGACTGCTGGCCTGCTTTGCCGCCCTGGTCGTCTACGTTTGGCAGGAACAAAGTGAATACTCGTTTCCTCAAATCCAGTTCGCCGTCTTCATTTTCGGCATCGGCGTTTGGTCCGCGAGCCTGTGTCTGTTCCTGCGCGGCCCGAGCCGCATCCAACCGCCAGAAGCCATAGCCGGCGCCCTGCGCTTCATCGGCCGGCACACTCTAGAAATCTACGCAATCCAGCTTGCCGGCTCCGAACTCCTTGTAAAGCTGGTGCCCGATCTCGCCCCCTGACCCGAGGCCGGATCGTCGCGAAGGCAAGAGAAGTTGTCATGGCGGCGAAACAGCCATGATTACTCACCGGACATCAAACGACTTCTTGCGGCCCCCCGTGTTCACGAAGCACGAGTTTTCCGGAAGGTGGGCGCGGTGCAGCAGCGTTTGGGCTTCCATTGCTTGCGCTATTTTAGTCGTCCGTTAAGAAGCCTGTTTGACCAGCGGAGCGAGGGCGAAGACGCAGCAGATGGAGCACCAATGTTGGAACACGCACGCTTTGAAGTATCGGCCGGACGTCAATCAAGGTGTTCAACAAGAGATATGCTTTGTAAGTCCCCGGACTGGCTGAAAACTGA
>Ga0137364_10000929_pt1 | contig 13027 bp, 7 predicted proteins | sample SagtaG_10_FD_104798 | JGI IMG/M metagenome (GOLD analysis project Ga0137364, IMG submission 104798) | Vadose zone soil microbial communities from Sagehorn Ranch, Mendocino, California, USA - Sage1_L_20_16 metaG | ecosystem: Environmental > Terrestrial > Soil > Vadose zone | place: USA... | reverse complement strand
GACGACGATGGCATAGCGTATGTGTGGTATAGCCGGATTTGTGGGGATGCAGATGCCCCGCGATGAGGCGGCCAGGCGTGTGCGCGTAATGTGCGACGCCATAAAACATCGGGGCCCTGACTCTGACGGTTATCACGTAGCCGATGGCGTCGCGCTCGGCATGCGTCGCCTGAGCATCATCGATGTCAGTGGAGGTCAGCAACCCATTAGTAATGAGGATGATTCAATCACCGTAGTGTTCAATGGGGAGATTTATAACCACCGTAGTCTGCGCCGGGAACTGGAGTCCTCCGGACACCGCTTCCGGACGAACAGTGACACGGAAGTGCTGGTTCACCTCTACGAAGACCTTGGGACTGAGATGGTCCCCCGACTGCAAGGCATGTTCGCATTTGCGATCTGGGATTCACGGAACCGGGTCCTGTTGATGGCTCGAGACCGAACCGGCATGAAGCCGCTGAGTTACGTGGCGTCGCCTGAAGGTTTGGTCTTCTGTTCCGAGCTGCGCTCGCTGTGGGCCCTCGACTCCAGCCGGTTGCGGGTTGCGCCGAGTGCGGTCATGCAATATCTGGCATTTGGCTATGTGCCCGACCCCGCCAGCATCTTCGACGGCGTCAGAAAGCTGTCTCCAGGTCATCTCCTTCTTTGGAGCGCTCATAAGGGTACAGAGGTTCGCAGATACTGGACGCCCCCGCGCACTGAAGGCCCGCCAAGGGACGAGACGGAGCTGTTGGAGACATTACGCGTCAAGCTCGATGCGGCGGTTGCTTCGCATCTCGAAGCGGAGGTGCCGCTCGGCGCATTTCTGTCAGGCGGACTGGATTCGTCAACGGTCGTTGCATTGATGAGCCGCCATGCGTCAGGACGGGTGCGAACGTTTTCGATCGGATTCACGGAAGAAGAGTACGATGAATCGGCGGCAGCGCGGGGGGTCGCCGATGAGCTCGGCACCGATCATACTTCACTCGTCCTGCGACCCAATATTGAGGACACTTTTGAGACGATTGCGGCGATGTTCGACGAGCCCTTTGCAGATTCATCGGCCATTCCCACGTTTCTCGTGGCCCAACTTGCGCGACAAGCGGTAACCGTCGCGCTCTCGGGCGACGGCGGTGATGAACTCTTCGGTGGTTACACGCGGTACCGTAGCGTCCTTGGGCACAAGGTAGGGGATTGGGGTGGCCTGTTCCGCCTGGTGTCAGCTTTGGCTCTCATGTTGCCGCACATCTTTCCTGGGCGGAATCGGCTTGTCGATTTCGGGCGTTCCCGGTGGGGCCGGTACGCGGCGACGGTCGTTAACCCGGTGCGTCTGGACGAGGGCGGGGTTGCGCGCAATGATCAGCCCGGCGGGGCCGTGTATACTGCCGACCAACTGCGTGAATACGTTTCGCAAGACTTGGACGACGATTTTGCCGCCGCGATGATGCAAGTTGACCTCGAAACATATTTACCGGGCGACATCCTGACAAAGGTGGACCGAACCAGTATGGCTGTCTCACTGGAGGCCAGAGTACCGCTATTGGATTTCAATCTGGTGGATTTCGCTTTGCAGATCCCGGGAAGCTGGCGGGTCACGGCCAACGAGAGCAAACGTCTATTCCGGCGCGCTATCAAGGGAATCATTCCGGAGTCGGCGCTGTCCCGACCGAAGCGGGGTTTCGAGATTCCACTGGGTCGCTGGTTTCGTGGTCCGCTCCGGCATCGCATCGAGGCTCTCCGTAACCCATCGCCCGCGCTCCGTCAATACGTGGACACTCGCGCCGTTCGGCGGCTGGTATTTGAGCACGTGATTGGCCGACGGGACCACAGCGCCCAGTTATGGCGTCTTATTGTGCTGGATTGCTGGCTCTCGGCACTCAAGCTGGGGTCCCTCGGTCGGCCGCCGTCTCTACCTTATCTGAACCACCAATTGCTGGTTCGTGAGCACGTCTCGAATCGACAACCCGCTCAGGCAAACGGCCTGGCGAGTCCGTGACCGTCTTCTATGGCAGGCAATAGGGCGAGCTATCCAGGCTCGCCAGGATTTGCACGATTCGTTCCCCCGCCTTTCCATCCCATTTTTCAGGCACTTTGCCGCGCGGTACATCCCCATTCAGAATGTTGAGCGCGTGGCGCAGGATGCTATCGTGGCTGTTCCCAACGACGATATTCGTGCCAACCTCACAGGTAATCGGGCGCTCGGTATTGTGGCGGAGCGTAATGCATGGAACGCCAAGAACAGTCGCTTCTTCCTGTAGGCCACCACTATCGGTGATGACCATCCGCGCGTTAATGTTAAGGTGAAGAAGCTCGAGATAGCCGAGCGGGTTGATCATCCACAAACCTCGTGGCTTCTCGGTACTTGAAAAGTAGCCGCCGAACCTGAACTGCTCCACCATCTTTCTCGTTCGCGGATGAATGGGGAAAATGATCGGTATTTCCCTGGCAATCTCTTTCAATGCATCCAGGATGCCTCGAAAGACTGCCGGATCGTCCACGTTCGACGGGCGATGCAGTGTCAGTGTCGCAAAGCTACCAGGCTTCAGTCCCCACTGCTCGATCAGCCCCAGCCCTCGTGCAAGCTCCTGATGTTTCAACAGAGTGTCGATCATCACATTCCCAACGAAGAAGATCTTCTCGGGTGACACCCCCTCTGCAATCAGGTTCTCATCGGCAAAGTGATCGGTCGTAAAAAGGTAGTCGCACAGGACATCGGTGCAGAGCCGATTGATCTCCTCTGGCATTGACATGTCCCGAGAGCGCAATCCCGCCTCCACGTGAGCGACTTTTATGCCGAGTTTCTTAGCCGTGATCGCGCACGCCATAGTCGAATTCACGTCCCCGACAACGACAATCAGGTCAGACGCGTGGCGTAAACAGACTTTCTCGAATTCCACCATGATGCGGGCAGTCTGTTCCGCATGGGAGCCCGAACCCACTTCAAGATCGATGTCGGGTTTCGGCATGCCAAGATCAACGAAAAACGACTGACTCATCGCCTCGTCGTAGTGTTGGCCGGTATGAACCAGAAGCTGCTGGATTCGCTCCGGATACCTTTGCATTGCTTCAATGATAGGCGCCATCTTCATGAAATTGGGACGCGCACCGACCACGTTGATGACTCTTAGCATGATGCCTTTGTGCGTGATAAGAATGAGTTGACAGAAGTGGCCCCACTCGTTAAGACAGTCCGAAAGGGTTTCTTAAGTGGAATCTCCACGGGTTGAGGGTTATCCACGACGGCGCGCGTGCGGCGCTTTTCACGCACGCAGCCGCGCGACGCGGTGGGTAACCTAATCTCGATCATGCTGCCGCTTTCATCGTTTGCTGCCCGAAGTATGCCGCATCGGGCGTTCGGCCCCCTACGGGCAGAGATTACACTTATCGGACTGTCTAGATTTGCGGGACCACTTCCTGTCACGTAAGCTGAAGAAGGTGGCCACCAAAGTTTCATCAATTTTCAGGCTATCCAATAGGACCATCGGACGGACACGATGCAGGGATTAAAGCGATCCGACAACTCTGCAATCTCCGCGCAGCAACCGGGTGTACGTTCCGGTCTTTGGTCCTGCACCGAAGCGTTTTCCTCTGACTTGCAAGCCAAGCTTGCTCTTTCAAAAATTCCTGCGTTGGATGGTTTTCGAGCAATCGCGGTTTTTCTGGTGATCTTCTATCACTTCGGTTTCTTGTTGGTTCCCGGCGGCACTGGCGTAACAATGTTTTTTGTCTTAAGCGGGTTTCTCATCACATGGCTACTGTTAAAGGAAAATGAAAAATATGGCGCGATTTCGTTGAAAGCATTCTATCGTCGCCGTATCCTCCGCATTTTCCCGGCCTTCTACGCCTATTGGTTCGGTCTTGTGTTCTTGCTGATCATTGCCGGGAAACCAGTGCTATGGTCGCACGCGATAGCCTCTTTCTTTTACTTGACCGACTATTACAATGCGGTATTCGGCGATCCTAATACCGGATTCAGCCACACTTGGTCACTTTCCATCGAAGAACAATTCTACTTGTTTTGGCCTCTGCTCTTTTCCAGATTCAGGCAGGACCTTAGAAAGATGACGATCTTCCTTGTCTGCGTGATCGGCGGAGTGTGGCTTTACAGGTTCATCCTTTACGGCGTATTCGATGTTGATCAGGCTTATTTCTACGCGGCTTTTGATACACGCATGGACAGTTTGATGGTGGGCTGCCTACTCGCCGTCTTGCTTAAAAGAGGCGTGATGATGTCTTTCTGGAAGACTCTCTGTTCCAGCCTGTTCATGCCGCTGTTGGTTTTGGGCCTGCTGGCAGTTTCGATCTATTGCGGAACGGTTTGGTTCCACAGGTACAGGGACGTGGTCGGATTTGCAGTTGAGCCGCCGCTGATTGCATTGTTCCTCGTTCAATTGATCAGTCTCTCATCCTTTTCTGCCTGGAAATGGATCAACTGGCCCGTCGTTCGATACCTGGGAGGCATTTCATACTCACTTTATCTTTACCAACAGATCACATTGGATCCTGTCAAGAAGATTTGCGCAAATATGCCGGTGCTCGTGCAGGTGATCGCCGCTGTTGCTGTGACCGTCATCGTCGCTTCTATTTCGTATCACGTAATCGAGCGTCCATTTCTTAAATTGAAAGACGCCAAGCCAAATCGTTTCGCCCCACAAAAGGATTGAGCTATCGTCAAATCTTGTATACGGCCGGTTCCACTTAAGAAACCCTTTCGGACTGTCTTAACGAGTGGGGCCACTTCTGCGCTGAATCGATGGAATCAGGTGTGGGATGTCAAGGACCATGTGGCAACTCCTGCGCTTGTCCTCGCCCTTGATGTCCCTCTTCCCGTATCCGCGGGTAGACTTCACACAACGAGGCAATGAGAGTATTACAACTTGGCCCGTTTCCTCCACCGCATGGCGGAGTAGCGGAACATCTGTCAGCTCTTCGTGCGGCATTGCTCGCGCGCGGCGATACTTGCCCAGTCGTTGCGTTGACACGACCAACGGGCATTGGGATAAATGATACGGATGTATATCGTCCGAGAACCATACTCCAACTCGTGCGGACGCTCTTGGACTTGCGCAGTGACATAGTCCATCTCCACATTGGCGGTAATCTCACGCTGCGCGTGTTGGGACTGATACTACTGTGCACGCTGTTGCCAGGACGCAATTCGGTCCTGACGTTTCACTCCGGCGGATATCCGGCTTCGCCCGCAGGTCGAAGGGGTGGGCCGATGAGCGTGCGTGGATTTATCTTCCGTCGCTTGAACAGAATCATCGGTGTCAACGCGCAGATAATTGAGATGTTCTATCGGTTTGGAGTTCCGAAGAACAAATTACGGATTATTTCCCCATTCTCGGTTTCGCGGCCTTCGCCCGGGATAGTTATCCCTGAAGAGATCAAAGTCTTTCTGCAGGACCATAAGCCAAGACTGATTTCTGTAGGTATGCTGGAGCCTGAGTATGGTCTGGAGCAACAAATCGACGTGCTGGAGTTGGTGCGGAAAGAATTTCCGCGGGCCGGTCTAGTGCTGATTGGGTCTGGCAGCCTCGAAGCCGAGCTGCGCACACGCATCGCAGAAAAGCATTACGCCAAACACATACGTCTCCTCGGCGATGTGAATCATGACGTTACATTACGCGTGATTGAGGAATGTGACTTAATGCTCAGAACCACTCTGTACGACGGCGATGCGATCTCGGTGCGCGAAGCCTTGCACTTTGGCCTACCCGTCATCGCCACTGATAATGCCATGCGGCCAGAGGGCGTTGATGTGATTCCTGCGGCGGATCTTGAGACACTTCATGCTGCCATCAAACGTAATCTGACGCGAGGCGGCCCGCAACCGATTGAACACCCCGACGGGCAAGCAAACATTCGCGCCGTGTTACAGCTATATCATGAGTTATTGTAGGCGATTCAATCTATCGAAAGGATTATTAAGGAATTGAATTGCGCAGGATTACACTCCGAGAACTGCTTGACCGCGGTAGACAGGCGCTGCTCTCACGATTAGAGGGTAACCCCTATGTCAAGAAATGGGTCTTGCCGAGCCCGGATAATTTCCTCGCGGACGCCGCGCAGCGCCCTGTCGAACTCGCTCGACTGTCTGACTTTCTATGGACGAGGTTGGCTACGGGCGTTTTCGGCGAAGGTGCTTGTCGGGTGTCCAGTCAAGCGGAAGGGCTTCGTCGCTCAGCAGATCTGGCGCTCGAAGGTTGTTTCGACCTCTTGGGGATCGAACGATTGCAATTCGGGTCTCCGATCGACTGGCACCTTGAGCCGACGAGCGGCCGCAGAAGCCCTCTGGTGCCCTGGAAGCAGCTTGACTCATTGGACCCGTCGCTGACCGGCGATAAAAAGGTCGTGTGGGAGCTCAACCGGCATCAGCATCTACTTACGTTCGGTCGCGCCTTTCTGACCACTGGAGATGATCGCTACGCTGCAGCCATCGGGGAGCACATTACCTCGTGGATCCGAGAGAACCCACTTGCACAGGGCATTAACTGGGTTAGCAGCCTGGAGCTGGCGTTTCGATCCATAGGCTGGTTGTGGTCGTTGGCGCTGATTCGGACGTGGAGAAAATGGCCGGCGTTGCCTTTGGCTGATATCGCGCGCGCGCTGTACCTCCAAGGATGTCACATCGAGACATACCTGTCGACTTACTCCAGCCCTAACACTCACCTGACCGGTGAGGGTCTTGGCCTCTACTACCTCGGCACGTTTATGCCCGAACTTAAGCGCGCTGAGCGTTGGCGTGGCCTCGGGCGATCAATTTTGCTCCAACAACTTGAACCACATGTTCGACCTGATGGCGTGTATTTCGAGCAGTCCACCTGGTATCACCGCTACACAGCAGACTTCTACATGCATTTCGTCGTTTTGGCCGAGCGCGCAGGTGACCGGTTGCCCTCGCGCGTTCGCGAGCGACTCGCAGCGCTCTTGGATCATCTCATGTGGATCACGAGACCTGACGGGACTTCGCCCTACTTGGGAGATGACGACGGGGGCAAGCTCGTAAAACTGGAAGACCGTGCACCCAACGACTGGCGTGATGTGCTCTCTAACGGCGCGGTCATGTTTTGGCGCGGCGACTACAAACATGTTGCTGGTGAGTTCTCGGAGGAGACCTATTGGCTCTTTGGGCCGGATGCGAGGGCGAAGTTTAAGTGCATCTCCGCCACACCGCCCGCCCTGACCTCGCGCGCTTTCCTTGATGGAGGTATCTACGTGATGCGCAGTGGATGGAGCCAGAATTCCAACTATCTGCTAATCGATTGTGGTCCCCATGGTGCCATGAATTGCGGTCACGCGCATTCGGATGCTCTTGCAATAGAAGTCGCTGCACTGGGGGCGACAACGCTTGTTGATCCGGGGTCATTCACGTACACCGGGTCGGCTGAATTGCGGGATCTGTTTCGGTCTACAGCCATGCACAACACGCTCACGATCGACGGTCTCTCATCGTCCGTCCCGGCGGGACCTTTCAAATGGAAGCACGTCGCGAACTGTACCATGCACTGTTGGCACGATCACGCGGGATTCACCTACTTTGAGGGCAGCCACGATGGGTACAAACGACTGCCGGACCCGGCAACGCACACGCGCGATCTGCTGTTCGTCAATCGAGAATACTGGTTGATGCTCGATCGCGTGGATGCCACGGGCGAACATGAGTACGCAATACACTTCCACTTGGCTCCAGGTATCGATGCAATCCTAAGCCAGGAGGCTGGGCGGCTGGAAGCTCATGCGACCTCGGCAACCCTGGATCTCGTTTGTCTCGGGGGGCTGGGCGCCTGGCACGTGGCCGACGGCCCGTTCTCGCCCTGTTACGCAGCCAAGGTGCAGGCTCCGCACGGGACATATGCGGTGGAGACTAAGGGTCCGCTGGCCTTGTTCTCGGTGCTGTTCCCAAGAGCTCCCGGCCAGTTGCCACCGGAAATCCGAAACCTCGACCTGGGGCACGCGAAGGGACTTGTTCTCGCTACGCCGCGATTCCGTGATTTTGTACTCTGGTCAGGAAACGCCGTTCTTCAAGAGGGTCTTTACGCCGCTGATTTCGAATGGGTGTGGGTGCGTCGTTCCCCAAGCGATGGTTTTCTCGAACGGGCAGTGTTTCTGCACGGGAGGTGCATTTCGATCCACGACCTCGAGGTGATCGCAGTACGACCGGTAGAATACGTCGTGGTTTCCGTGCAGGACAGGGCGATCTCAATCGACGTCTTCCCCCCGGTGGGAATGAGGATCCGCCCGCCAGCCGGCATCGAACGTATTCTGGTCAACGGCCGGATTCACGCGCTGAGCTTTAATGAAGAACTGAACGTTATGGAATATGAGATCCCGGCGCTGGCTGTCCCGCGGGACGAAACCGACTGTTGCAAGCATGTGCGGCATTAGCGGTATCGCTCACTCGTCCCGACGCGGCATCGATGTCAGCGAGGCAGTGCTCGTCCGCATGCGCGATATATTGCGGCACCGCGGCCCGGACGATGCAGGCATCTTCATCGAAGGCCGGGTCGGTCTTGCGCACCGCCGTCTCAGCATCGTCGATCTCGCTACGGGACACCAGCCCATGTCCAACGCCGACGGCTCGGTCCAGATCGTCTTCAATGGAGAGATCTATAACCACGCGGAGCAGCGCTCCAACCTCGAGGCTCGTGGCCATATGTTTGCCACACACTCCGATACGGAAGTCATCGTGCGTCTGTACGAGGAGTACGGGGACCGCTGCGTCGATTACCTGCGGGGGATGTTCGCGTTCGCCATCTGGAACCAGCGAACAAGGGAGCTGTTGATCGCCCGCGACCGTCTCGGCGTGAAGCCTCTCTACTACGTCCACGCCTACGATGGATCTCTCTTCTTTGCCTCGGAGATCAAGGCGCTTCTGGCCGCCAACGCCATCCGACCGGAGCTCAACATAGCGGCGCTTCCGGACTATCTCGCCAATCGAGGCACCTGCGACGACACGACGCTATTTGCCGGGGTGCGGCGGCTGCCGGCGGGTCACACGCTACGGTGGAATGACGGGAAGGTTGAGATCAAGTGCTACTGGGATGTTAATCCCGGCGATGCAGAGGAAGGCAATCCGCGGGCAGTGGCTGACTACGTTAACGAGTGGCGGGAGTTATTTCGAACGTCTGTCAAGCTTCGGCTGATGTCGGACGTGCCGCTGGGGATGTTCCTGTCGGGCGGCATCGACTCATCAGCCATTGCCGCCGTCATGAGCCAGATGGTCGCAGAGCCGATCAAGACATTCTCCGTTGCCTTCAATGTTCCGGAAGCCAACGAGCTCGAGTACGCGCGGGTAGTAGCGCGGGCTTTTCGCACCGATCACCACGAGGTCCTCGTCGAACCGTCTGATTTCGCGGTGGCGCTCCCACACCTGATCTGGCACGAGGACGAACCGCTCGGTCACCCGGCGAGCGTACCGCTTTACTTTGTATCGCAGCTCGCGCAGCGGCACGTGAAGGTGGTGCTGACGGGCGAAGGAAGCGATGAACTTCTCGCTGGTTACTACCGGTATCGTACAACGCTGTTGAACCTTTCAGCAGGACGGCTTTACCACCGCTTCTCAACGGATGGCATCAGGCGTCTCGTCCGGGGTTTCGCGGCCGGCCTTGCGCCGGACTCGCTCGCACGCAAGTTACGGCGGACTTTTTTGTGGCGTTCAGCCGATATCGATGCGCTTTACTTCGACAACTTCGCTGCCTTTCCGCGTCACATGCAGAGCGATCTGTTTTCAAAGCAACTCCGAGGCAAGCTCGAGCTCGTAGACCCCTACGCCAGCATTCGCCACTACTTTGACGCACATCCGTCGGCGAGCCTGCTCCAGCGGCTGTTATATGCCGATATCAAGACTTACCTGCACGAGCTGTTGATGAAGCAAGACCAGATGAGCATGGCGGCGTCAATTGAAAGCCGCGTGCCGTTCCTGGACCACAAGCTGGTCGAATATTCGACTGCGCTCCCGGACCGGTTGAAGCTCCGCGGCTGGACCACCAAGTACGTGCTTCGCGAAGCGATGAAGGGCTTGCTCCCGGAATCGATACTCCGGAGGGGTAAAATGGGATTTCCCGTTCCGCTCGGACGCTGGTTCCGCGACGAATTCCGCCCGCTGCTGGACGAGTTCGTCGTCGGTGAACGTACGATTGCCCGGGGCTTGTTCCAGACGGATGTCCTGCAGCGACTCGTACAGGAACATGCGGCAGGTACCGCCGATCACACGGAGCGGCTGTGGATGCTAGTCAACTTCGAAATGTGGCAGCGGCACTTTCTCGATGGCGAGACACTAAAGGGCGCGCTTCCACAGATCGAGGAGGCGCCGCGCCCACGATAACGGATGCTGGAGCGGGTCTATGTCGTCCACTTCCAGAGTCGAATCATGGTTTGGGTGGTTGCCAGAAACTGCCCAACTGCGCGAGCTCAAGGATTTGTTCCGTGGCCGGTTATCGGCGCCCCAGAGGCCGATAACTAGGATGAGATTTGCTATGTTTCGGGCAGTCCGTTAGCCCGCCTGATCATGTCAAGGTCCCCGGTCAGCCAGAAATGGGCCCTCGTAGCGGACTTGCTTGCGACCGGCTCCCCTCCGATGAGCCGTCGCAGCCGGATGGCGACGCGTCGACTCACCGCAGGCAACGACTGAAGTGCATAGCGCAGGGCCCGCCAGGGATGACGGCGGGCGTAGGTTCGCGGACGGGGATAGCGTGTCAACAATTCAACGCAAGTCCGCGCGCGCCGGGCTTGGTCGGCTGCCAGGATATCGACTTCGCACCCATATCCGATGATGAGAGCATCCCCGCCCCAATCGCTCGTCATCGAGTTGAGAATGACGCTGCCCATCGTATCGATCCGGACTGTGGCTAAGCCGTCCGGCATCGCCGACCGGGTGACCCGTGCCGTCTGGCCGTCGAATGCCACGTTGAACCAGCGTTCGTTTCCAAGGTCACGCAGAAGAATGGCAAATCGCAGCCCATCCAATGCGTCCGAGCCGTAGAATCTTGCCTCGCTTTCGAGGTGATCCCGCAAGACGGGCGCGATCCGATCTGAGGGAAGATCGCTCTTCGGAGCGTGCGTGAAGGCCGAGATCCCCGTTGGGTATTGGGCCCGAACCAGAACGTCGCGCGTATCGCCTTTCACCTTCGCATGGTGCTCCGGTGACGCGTGCAGCCGTTTGTCGACCAGCCGGTCACCCGGATACATCACGACGATTTCCGAGCGATCGCTGCCCGAGTGCGGATTAGACTACGTATAATATGCGGGAGGGTCTCACACGCGCTACGAATACGCGCTACGAATCGAGCGCCAACGATCGCGCGATTTTCTTGCTATATGTCTGCGAATCAGATTCCGCTTGTGCGTCAGGCCTCGCACCTGGTCTACGTCCGGCCGTCTACGCGGCACCTGAATTCGCTCGCGAACTCAGGCGCAAAGGAATCGAGTAATAAAATCTATTTTGCAGCGATGAACGTTAGATAAGACTGCCAACAAAAACACAGACCGGGTCGCACCTTGAAATGGCCACGCAGAAAAGCAAACTGAGAATCGGCCTTCTTTTAGATGGAACGGAACTTGCCGCATGGGCATATCGCATGGTCCAAATAATCAAACAAAGCGACTATGCCGAGATCTCTCTTATCGTTCAAAACACTCTCCCTGCCGAGGAGCCACGGCTTACTCTGGCAAGCAAGATCGCAAGCACGATTGGAGCGGGGCGGGTTTGGACCACCGTGATCCAGTTAGCGTTGACCACCCTTGAGCGACGCCTGATTGGCAAGCCCGGCAGCCTGCCGGACGCATCCAAGCAAGTCGATGGCAAGGAACTTCTCGCCGGCGTTGAAGTGATCAAGGTGAACCCGCGACGTCAGCGATTTGGCGATTACATCGAGGGTGATGAACTGGCAAGCATCCGCGCGCGCGACATAGATGTTTTCATTCGATTGGGCTTTCGAATTCTGCGGGGTGGTATTTTGGGCAGTGCGCGCTACGGTGTCTGGTCTTATCACCATGGCGACAATCGGGTGAACCGCGGTGGTCCTGCCTGTTACTGGGAGGCTATGGAGTCATCGCCCGAAAGTGGTTCGGTACTTCAGATACTCACGGAGGATCTCGACGCTGGCAGAGTGTTGTATCGATCCTCTTCCTCAACCAATCACGTGTCCCCGGCAGAGAACGAAAGTCAGGTGAAATGGAAGAGCTTGCATTTCATTCCTCGCGAGCTCAAAGAGTTATACGAAGAGGGCGAAAAGACATTTTTCGCCAGAGTGAAGGAAGAGAACGCCCACCCGCAATTCTATGACAGACGGCTGTACAAGGCTCCCACCAACGGTGAACTGAGTGTTCTTCTATGGAAAAAACTGTTGCGGAAAGTCAGGCGCAAATGGGACGACACGTTTTATTTTAAGCAGTGGTTCCTTCTCTATGATATTCGTGACGGCATTTCCACCTCTCTGTGGCGCTTTAAACCGATCATCCCGCCAAAGGACCGCTTCTGGGCCGATCCTTTCATCGTTTCGCGTGACAACAAGTACTACGTCTTCATCGAAGAGTCCCTATATGCCACAAATAGGGGCCACATCTCCCTCATCGTGATGAACAAGGACGGCAGCTTTGAGCCGCCAGTGCGCATACTTGAAGCCCCGTATCACTTGTCCTATCCATTCGTTTTCGAATGTGAAAATAGCCTCTATTTGATTCCGGAGAGTTTCGAGAACCGCACTGTCGAGCTTTATAAATGCGCGGCGTTCCCTTTCAAATGGGAGTTTCAGAAAAACTTGATGGAGGACTGCAGGGCGGTCGATACCACGCTGTTCCAATGGCAAGGTAAATGGTGGATGTTTACCAATCAGATAGAAACAGATGGGGCTTCACCTTGGGACGAACTATTCCTGTATTACAGCGATAGCCCATTTTCTGGAAATTGGACACCTCATCAAAGAAACCCGATTGTCTCGGATGCAAGATCGGCGCGCCCCGCAGGTCGATTGTTCGTGCGCGATGGTCGTCTATACAGGCCATCGCAGAACAGCTCTGGACACTACGGCTACGGCTTCAACATCTG
>Ga0137364_10000921_pt1 | contig 13056 bp, 16 predicted proteins | sample SagtaG_10_FD_104798 | JGI IMG/M metagenome (GOLD analysis project Ga0137364, IMG submission 104798) | Vadose zone soil microbial communities from Sagehorn Ranch, Mendocino, California, USA - Sage1_L_20_16 metaG | ecosystem: Environmental > Terrestrial > Soil > Vadose zone | place: USA... | reverse complement strand
TTCTTGAGGTCGATGGGGTGGAGCACGCCGCGCGGGACCAGATGCAGCAGGAAGAAGTACTCCATGTCGGCGATGTCGACGGAGTTCGGCTGGGTCACGAACCGGTTGAGCAGCGCGTCATGGGCGCCGGTCTGCATCTCGACCTGAAAGCCGAGATCTTTCGACGCCTGTCTGGCGATGTCGATGATCGCCGAGTAGGAGCCGCCGACCTGGACCAGCTTGACGTCCTTGATGTTCTGGGCCCAGATCGTCGGGAATCCACCGATCGCGCCCGAGGCGGCCATCATGCCAGCCGTCGCGGCGGCACCCTTCAAGACCTCGCGCCGACTGAGCTGCCGCCGCAGCGTTTTGTTTTTCGCCGACATGGTGACCTCCTCCTGGTCGTTCGAGTCGAGGCGGACAGCCGGGCGAGCCTGGCCCGCGGTGACTACGCCCCTCTCGAGTCGCGGAACGGTCGGACGAGGCCGGGAGCGCGCCCGTGTGGCCGGAGGGCTCGCGCGCCTCGCTTCCACCTAGCCGCGCGCGGAGGGAGACATAACACCGCATCGCCCGACGTGTCAAGGGCGACGGACAGACCGCTACAGCAGGAGGTAGCGGCGGTTCAGCGGGAGATCGTCGTCCGGCAACAACGGGAGGGGCTCACCGTCGATCCTGATCTCGACCGTCCGCGGATCGATCTCGATCCTGGGGTTGGCCCCGTTGTAGAGCATGTGCCGCTTGCTGACCTGCCGCGTCCCGGTGACGGCGAGCGGCAGGCGGCGGCTCCGCACGTGCCGCCGGAAGTCGCCCGCCGCGGCGGCCGCCGAGACGAAGTTCACGGAGACGCTCGCCGCCGCGCGCCCGCTGGCACCCCAGTGCGCGGCGTAGAGCGTCGGCTCGCTCTGCGGGATCGAGGCGTTGCCCTCGCCGAGCGCCCCCCAGGCCGCGACCCCGCCCTTGATCACCAGCTCCGGCTTCACCCCGAAAAATTCCGGGCGCCACAGCACGATGTCCGCGAGCTTGCCGGGCTCAAGCGAGCCGACCCATCGGTCGATGCCGTGCGCCCGCGCGGGGTTGGTGGTGTACTTCGCCAGGTACTTGAGGATGCGCTTGTTGTCGTGCGGGCCGTCCTCGCCTCGGACGATCTTCATCTGGTGGGCGAGCTGCCACGTCCGGCGGATCGACTCGCCGATGCGTCCCATACCTTGCGAGTCCGAGTTGATGATGCTGATAGCGCCGAGCTCGTGCAGCAGGCTCTCGGCGCGCATCGTCGCGTCACGGATCCGGTCCGCGACCATCAGGCGGTCGCTCGGCACGCGCGGGTTCATACCGTGCACCGACCACATCATGGCGTGGTGCTCGGGGACCACGTTGCGCCCATAGGGGATCGTGGGCGTCGTCGACGAGCCAATCACGTTGCCAACGCCGGCGATCGCGAGGATGTCGGGGGCGTGCCCGCCGCCGATGCCCTCGACGTGGTACGCGTGGATCGCGCGGCCCCCGATCGCCGCGACCGTCTCGTGGAGCTCGCACGACTCGTTGATGCCGTCGGTGTGCATCGCGATCTGGATGTCGTGGGCGTCGGCCACGGTGAGCGCCTGGTCGATCACGCTCGGATAGCCCGCGTAGTCCTCGTGCACTTTGAGGCCGCACGCGCCGGACTCGATCTGGCGGAGAAGCGGCTCCGGCACCGTGCTCGCCGCGCGACCGAGGATCCCGAGGTTCACCGGCGTATGTTCGAACGCCTCGAACATCCGCCGCAGGTTGTACGCGGGGTTGTCGTTGAGGCCCCCGGTGATGAGCGTCGTCATGCCGGCCGCGAGCGCCACGGGGATCAGCCGCGGCTGGACGAGGTGCACGTGGGTGTCGATCCCGCCCGGGGTCGCGATGAACCCGAGGCCGTAGATCGGCGCGGTGGCGGAGCCGACGAGCAGGTCGGGATTGTCCACGACATCGGGGTTGCCGGCCCGGCCCACGCCGACGATGCGACCGTCCTTCACGCCGATGTTCGCCTTCAACACGCCCAGCACAGGGTCGATGACGACGACGTTCGTGATCAGCAGGTCGAGCTCGCTCACCGCCGGCACCCGGTCACTCATCATGATGCCGGTCCGCATGGTCTTGCCCCAGCCCCGGAGGAGCTCGTCGCCGTAGCTCGACTCGTCACGCTCGATCAGGGCGAGCAGGTTCGTGTCACCGAGGCGGATCCGGTCACCGGTTGTCGGTCCATAGCGTGCGGCGTACTCGGCCCGACTGACCTCACGCGCCACGGCGGGCCTCCTCCTCACGGTGACCGTAGCCGGCGAGGCGGACGCGCGCGAGTCCCTCGGGGAGGCGCTCGGGGTTGGTCGCGCCCTCGGTGAGGCGGTTGAACCCGACCACCACCCCGCGCCCGCCGAATGCGACGAGCCAGACGTGCTTGACCTCTGCGGGTCGCCAGCGCTCGGAGTCTCCGGCCGGGATGTCGAGGTGCATGCCCCACGCCTTCGCACGGTCGAACACGAGGCGGCGGTTCACCTCGAAGAACGGGAAGTGCGAGCTTACGAAGATCGTGTGGTCCGACGTGTTCTCCACTTCGATCTCGACGGTGCGTCGGTCGCGGTTTATCAGGATGGGACCTTCCCCGAACAGGATTTCGCCGGGCTTCATCGCGCGCCCTCCCGCGAGCCCGCCTTCGCCGCGGCACGGATCGGCTGCTCGACGTGGAGGACGCGCATTCCGTCGCCGAAGAGGCACTCGACCTTCACAGTGCCGATCAGTTCCGGGACACCGTCCATCACGTCGTTGGTGGTGAGCGCCTGGCGGCCGACCTCGACCACCGCCTCGTAGGCGGCACCGCCGCGGGCCGCCTCGTGCATCTCGTCGCAGATGATGGCGAGCGCCTCGGGGTGGGTGAGCTTCCATCCCTTCGCGCGGCGCCTTCGGGCAAGCTCGGCCGCGGTGAAGATGATCAGCCGGTCCATCTCGGTCGGCGTGAGGTGCATCGTGCCCTCCTGGTCGCCTCCTCGCCGCCCGCATTATAGGCCAGGTCTGCCTGTCGGCCTCATGCGCATCCGCAAGCACCGGGACAAGTGACGATCGACCGCGCCGCACCCGATGCTGCGGGAGACGGTCGAGGCATTTGGGGAAATCGCGGGCCACCGAGGCTCTTTCGAGCTGCACAATGGCCAAGGGTCGAGTCCTTGACGGCCCGCCAACACGCTCGGACACTTCCGGAGCAGCGGAGGTGCCCGATCTGTTTTTTGGGCGGGTCACGGTCCCGGAGGCTCGACTTCGCGCAGCCGCCGCTCGAGAAATCGGCGCTCGGCGTCGTTGGTGACCAGCGCGAGCGCTCGCGCATAGCTCTTCGCCGCTTCCGCCGCGGATCCGAGGCGACGTAGCAGATCGGCCCGTGCCGAGTGCAGCAGGTGATAACGATCGAGATCGCCGGCGGCGGCGAGCGCGTCGATGAGCGCGAGCGCCGGCCGAGGGCCGTCCACCATCGCGACCGCCGCAGCGCGGTTCAGGGACACGACGGGGGACGGTTGCACGCGCTCGAGAACGTCGTACAGCCGGACGATCTGGGGCCAGTCCGTGTCCTCGGCCCGCGCCGCCTGGCAGTGTAGCGCCGCGATCGCCGCCTGCAGTGCGTACGGACCGGGGCCGCCGCGCAGGGCCTCCTCGACGAGCGGCAGCGCCTCGGCGATCTGCGCGTGATTCCAGCGACCGCGATCCTGCTCTCCGAGGAGGACGAGGTCGCCGGCCGGGTCGAGACGGGCGTCGCGCCGCGAGTCGTGCAGGAGCATGAGGGCGAGGAGGGCCGTCGCTTCCGGTGGCGACGGCGCCATCAGCGCCCGCACGAGGCGCGCGAGCCGGATGGCCTCGGCGCAGAGGTCGGTCCTCACGAGCGCCCCGCCGCGCGTGGCCGCGTAGCCTTCGGTGAACACGAGGTAGATCACCGTCAGCACTGCGTCGAGGCGCGCCGGCATATCGTTCGTGTCGGGCACCGTGTACGGAATGCGCGCGTCACGAATCTTGCCCTTCGCGCGCACGAGCCGCTGGGCCATGGTCGCGGTGGGCACGAGGAACGCGCGCGCGATCTCGTCCGTCTCGAGGCCACCCAGGGTGCGGAGGGTGAGGGCCACCTGCGCCTCGAGCGCCAGCGCCGGGTGGCAGCAGGTAAAGATGAGCCGCAGGCGATCGTCGGGAATCGCGTGCGGGTCGGACTCGGCGGCGACGGCCTGGGCGAAGCCGGCCGTGGTGTACGCGTCCAGCTTTGCCTCGAGCCGCGCCCGGCGCCGGATGCGGTCGATGGCCTTGTGCCGGGCCGTCTGGATGATCCAGGCCCGCGGGAACTCGGGGACGCCCGAGGCTCGCCACTGGTCCGTGGCGGCGGCAAAGGCCTCCTGCGCCGCCTCTTCTGCCACGTCGAAGTCACCGACGAGCCGGATCAGGGTGGCGAGGATCCGGCCCCAATCCGACCGATAAAACGCGGCGATAGCCGCACTTGCGTCCGGGGGCATACCCCAGGTTAGATAATTCCTCGAGGGCTGTCGATTCGGGCGCCCGCCGTTCGATCCACTGATGGAGGGACACGTGAAATACATGCTGCTGATTTGCCGGGACGAGCAGGTCTGGGACAAGCTCAGCCTGGCGGAGCGCCAGAAGATCTACGCGGACACCGTGAAGCTCCAGAAAGAGCTCGAGGGGCGCGGCCAGTATCTGGACGGCCATCCCCTGTATCCCTCGTCCGCGGCGACCAGCGTCCGGGTGCGCGACGGCAAGCGGCTCGTGACCGATGGTCCGTTCGCGGAGACCCGCGAGCAGCTCGGCGGGTTCATGCTCATCGACGTCAAGGATCTCGACGAAGCCATCGGCATCGCGGCACGTATTCCATTGGCCCGCACGAGCACGGTCGAAGTCCGGCCCGTGAGGGACGGCGCGCCGAGGTGAGGGAGGCTACCATGGAAGCGGCCACTGACGACAGGGAGCCAAGGTGATGATCAGGGGACTGCGCGGCGCGACGATCTGGAGCGAAGACCTGAACAACCTGCTGCCGTTCTACCGGGACGTGCTCGGCCTCACGGTGGGGCTCCAGCTCGAGGGGTTCGTGGTGCTCGGTGATCTGAAGACGCCGGCGCTCGCCCTGGGCACGCACAGCGAGGTGCACGGCCGCAACGCGGACCCGGCGCGGCATATGGTCGGCCTCGCCACCGACGCCATCGACGCGGACTGCAAGCGCTTGAAGGGCGCCGGCGTCGAGTTCGTGGAGGATCCGACGGACTACGGCACACTGCGGATCGCGACGCTGAAGGACCCGGAAGGCAACCTCCTCCAGCTCTTGCAGGCGCGGCCATGAAATTCTTCTACGGCTGGGTCATCGTCGGCGTAGGGATCGTGGTGACGTGCGTCGGGTTCGGGGCGATGGCGTCGCTCAGCATCTTCCTCCAGCCGATGGCCGAGGCGATGGGTTGGTCCCGTACGGGCATCGCGACGGCCGCGCTGCTCAACTTCCTGTGCATGGGCGCCGGCGCCTTCGTCTGGGGCGCGCTGTCCGACCGGTTCGGCACGCGGGCCGTCGTGCTCACCGGCGGCCTCCTCCTTGGTCTGGGCCTGGTGACGGCCAGCCGCGCGACGACGCTCGGCGAGTTCCAGCTGCTGTTCGGCGTCGTCGTCGGTCTCGCATCGGGCAGCTTCTACGCGCCGATGACGGCGACGACCGCGCGCTGGTTCACACTTCATCGAAGCCTGGCCGTCGCGCTCGTGTCGGCGGGGTTGAGCGTCGGCTCGACGGTCATGGCACCGCTCGCGCGCTGGATGATCTCGAGCTACGACTGGCGCACCGCGATGCTCCTGATCGGCGATCTCGCGTGGCTCGTCATCGTGCCCACGGCCTTGCTCGTGCGCAATCCGCCGGTGTCGCCGGCCGCCGCCGGCACGGCAGCGACGGCGGCCAACGGCCCCGACCTCACGGTGGCGCAGGCGCTGCGCACGCCGCAGTTCGCCGCCATCGCGCTGACCTACTTCGCGTGTTGCGCGACGCACGCGGGGCCGATCTTCCACATGGTCACCCACGCGATGGACCAGGGCATCGCGGCGATGGCGGCGGCCACCGTGCTGAGCGTGGCGGGCCTGGCGTCGCTGAGCGGCAAGATCGTCTGCGGCCTCCTGGCCGACCGCGTCGGCGCCAAGCGCGTGCTCGTCGCCGGGCTCGGCCTCCAGGCGATCGCCGTGAGCCTCTACCTCTTCACGCGCGAGCTCGCGGGCTTCTACGGCGTCGCTCTCGTGTTCGGCTTCGCCTACGGCGGCGTGATGCCGCTCTACGCGATCCTCGTGCGCGAATATTTCGGCGAGCGGACCATGGGGGCGACGTTCGGGGCGGTCTCCCTCGCGTCCACGCTGGCCATGGCGCTGGGCCCCGTCGCCGGCGGCTGGCTGTACGACGCGTTCGGCAGCTACTTCTGGATGTTCGTCGGCTCGGTCGGGATCGGCCTCGGCGCCGTGGCCCTCGCGTTCACGTTCCGTCCACCCCGCGCGCTGGGAGCTCCGCTGCTCACGCCGCGCGCATCAACACCATGACCGGGCGGGAGGCGAGTGTCGGTGCTCGAGCCGGCCAGCTCGGTAACCGAAAGGAGACACGACGATGCGGTTCATGATGCAGGTCAGGGCCGACAAGAAGACAGAGTCGGGCGTTCTCCCGAGCAAGGAACTCGTCGCCGCGATGGGAAAGTTCAACGAGGCGATGGCGAAGGCCGGCGTGATGCTCGCGGGGGACGGGCTCCAGCCGAGCTCGAAGGGTGCGCGCATCACGTTCTCCGGGGCGAAGCGCACCGTGACCGAGGGGCCCTTTCCCGAGGCGAAGGAGCTGATCGCCGGCTTCTGGATGATTCGCGTGAAGTCGAAGCAAGAGGCGATCGAATGGGCCAAGCGCGTCCCCTTCGCCGACGGCGAGGTGGTCGAGGTTCGCCAGGTGTTCGAGGCGTCGGACTTCCCTCCCGAGATCCTGCCCGCCAAGGACGCCGCACGCGAGGAAGATCTTCGCCGGGAGCTAGGGAGGAAGCACGGAGCATGATTCGCAAGATCCTCATCGCGCTCGCAGGGATCGTCGTCGTGTTCGTGGCGATCGTCGCCATGCAGCCATCCGAGTACCGCGTCGCGCGGACGGCCATCGTCTCCGCCCCTGCGTCGGCGGTGTTTGCGCAGGTGAACGATTTCCACAGGTGGGAGGCATGGAGTCCGTGGGCGAAGCTCGATCCGGCGATGAAGCAGACGTACGAAGGCGCGCCGGCCGGAACCGGTGCGATCTACACGTGGGCGGGCAACCGCGAGGTGGGCGAGGGACGCATGACGCTGATGGAGAGCCGTCCGAGCGATCGCATCATGATCCAACTGGAATTCCTGAAGCCGTTCGCAGCCACCAGCATCGCGGAGTTCACCTTCAAGCCCGCGGGCAACCAGACGGCCGTGACGTGGAGCATGACCGGCCACGCCAACTTCATGGCCAAGGCCGTCCACCTGTTCATGAGCATGGACAGAATGATCGGCGACAATTTTGAGAAGGGGCTGGCGCGACTAAAATCGATCACTGAGGGGGCGCAGTCAACGGCAAGGAGTCAGAGATGAGCGGGGTACGGGTACTCGTCGGCACACGCAAGGGCGCGTTCGTCCTGACCTCGGACGGCAAGCGCGAACGGTGGGACGTCAGTGGCCCCCACTTCGGCGGTTGGGAGATCTACCACCTCAAGGGATCTCCCGCTGACCCGAATCGGCTGTATGCCTCGCAGTCGACCAGCTGGTTCGGGCAGATGATCCAGCGCTCGAACGACGGCGGCAAGACGTGGGAGACGGTGGGCAACAAGTTCGTGTATGACGGCGTCCCGGGCACGCACCTCTGGTACGACGGCACGCCGCGCCCCTGGGAGTTCGCACGCGTCTGGCATCTCGAACCCTCGTTGACCGAGCCGGACACGGTCTACGCCGGCGTCCAAGACGCCGCGTTGTTCCGCTCGACCGACGGCGGCCACACGTGGCAGGAGCTCCCGGGCCTGCGCGGCCACCCCTCGGCGCCCTCCTGGCAGCCGGGCGCCGGCGGGCTGTGCCTGCACACCATCCTGCTGGACCCGAGCCATCCTGGGCGCATCTTCATCGCGATCTCGGCGGCGGGCGTGTTCCGGACCGACGACGCCGGCAAGACGTGGCGGCCGATGAACCGCGGCCTCCGGTCCGAGCAGATCCCCGACCCGAGCGCCGAGGTCGGCCACTGCGTTCACCGCATCGCGATGCACCGGTCGCGTCCGAGCGTGCTGTTCATGCAGAAGCACTGGGACGTCATGCGCAGCGACGACGCCGGCGAGTCGTGGCGGGAGATCAGCGGGAACTTGCCGACCGATTTTGGATTTCCGATCGACGTGCACGCGCACGAGCCGGACACCATCTATGTCGTCCCGATCAAGAGCGACTCGGAGCACTATCTGCCCGACGGGAAGCTGCGCGTGTACCGCAGCCGGACGGGCGGACACGAGTGGGAGGCGCTCACGAAGGGCCTGCCGCAACGCGACTGCTACGTCAACGTGTTGCGCGACGCGATGGCCGTCGACTCGCTCGATCCGTGCGGCGTGTACTTCGGTACCACCGGCGGGCAGGTGTACGTGTCGGCCGACGCCGGGGACAACTGGGCCGCCATCGTCCGCGATCTGCCGTCCGTGGTGTCCGTCGAAGTCCAGACGCTGCGATGATCCGAGTCGTGCTGCCGGCACATCTGCGGACGCTCGCCCACGTCGACGGCGAGGTGAAGCTCCACGTCGAGGGCCAGACCACGCAGCGCTCGGTCCTCGACGCGCTCGAGGCCTGCTATCCGATGCTGCGCGGGACGATCCGCGACCACGTCACGCATGCGCGCCGCCCATTCGTGAGGTTCTTCGCCTGCGAGCAGGATCTGTCGCACGAACCGGCTGACGCCCCGCTGCCCGACGCGGTCGCGACGGGGGCCGAGCCTCTTCTGGTCGTGGGCGCCATGGCCGGCGGCTAGCGTGGCGAGAAAGGAGACCGACTCGTGAAATACATGCTGCTGATTTACGTAGATGAGCAGGCCCTGGACGAGACCGAGCGGGAGGAATGTTACCGGGAGTCTGTGCAGCTGGCGCATCAGATCAATTCGGCCGGGCAGTATCTCGCTGCCGCCCCGCTGCACCCGACGTCGACGGCGACCAGCGTCCGGGTACGCGAGGGCAAACGACTCGTGACCGACGGCCCGTTTGCCGAGACGCGGGAACAGCTGGGTGGCTACTTCCTGATCGACGCCAGGGATCTCGACGAGGCGATCGCCATCGCCGCGCGGATTCCTATGGCCCGCCGAGGCACCGTCGAGGTCCGGCCAGTCGTACCGATCGCGGGCCTGCCGCAGTCCTCCACCGCGACGCCCACGTCTGAGCCCGCGTCGGCCGGACCGAGGCGCACCTGACGATGGCGAATGAGACGGTCGTTGTGAGATGAGCACCGGAGGATTGTCCAAGGCGCGGATCGGCCGCATGCACGACGTCATGGCCGGCTATGTCGACGCGATCGGCACGAGGGCGGTCGGCGGCCGCGAGCCGATCCATCGCGAGACGATCTTCCGCATTCTGATGACCCAGCGCGCGTGGACATCCCCCAATCCTCCGACTGAGGCCTTCAGATGGCCAACGACACCGAGGTAGATCACCACGGAGGAGACCGATCATGACCTATGCGCTGTGGATCGTTCAGGGGCTGCTCACGGCCCTCTTTCTGTTCGCCGGTGGAATGAAGCTGGTCCTGCCGCTCGAGAAGCTGACGGGGCCGATACCGCTGCCGGGCTGGTTCGTGCGGTTCATCGGTGCGGCCGAGGCGCTCGGCGCGCTGGGCCTGATCCTCCCCGGGCTCCTGTGCATTCGGCCGGGCTTGACACCATTGGCCGCCGCCGGGCTGGTGATCATCATGATCGGCGCGACGGGGCTCGGGCTGGCGGTCGGTGATATCGCGATGACGCTGATCCCGCTGGTCGTGGGGCTCCTGGCGGCGTTCGTCGCCTACGGGCGCTGGCGGCTGACGCCGCATTGCGGGAGGTCTCACCAGTCAGGGTTCCAGCCGACCACCTGAGATGGTTCTCGTCAGCGCGCGCTCGTAGACCCCGAGGTCGGAGTCGGTGAAGAGCACGAGGCGCACCTCTTCGAGGTCGTGCCCGTCGATCGCCAGAAAGTCACGCACCGCCCTGAGCGCGATCGCCGCCGCGCGCTCGATGGGGAAGCGATAGGCGCCGGTGGAGATCGACGGGAACGCGACGGAGCGGAGCTTGCGCTCGGCGGCGATGCGGAGGCTCGCGCGGTAAGCCGAGGCCAGGAGCGCGTCCTCGCCGCGCGCGCCGCCAGACCAGACCGGCCCGACGGCGTGGATGACGAACCGGGCCGGGAGCTTGCCGCCGCGCGTGATGACCGCCTCGCCGGTTCGAGCGCCGCCGATGCGCTGGCACGCCTCCAAGATGGTGGGGCCACCGCGGTGGTGGATGGCGCCGTCCACGCCGCCGCCGCCGAGCAGCGTGGTGTTGGCGGCGTTGACGATCGCGTCGGTGGCCTGCTCGGTGATATCGCCGCACACGAGCACGAGCCGCGTCTGGCCCACCTTCGTTTCCATTGCGCCGGCCCTCCACGCTGACCTAATATCACGCCTGCGTCGCCGGCCATACCCGCATCGCGGGCCGGCGACGCCCGGTGCGCTCCAGCAATCTCCGGTGGAGGTGGCGACATGGTCTTCGCCCGATTGGTCCGAGCGTCCCTGCTGGTGGCGATCGCGGGGTGGCTCCTCCTGCCCGACGCCGCCTCGGCCCAGAAGCGGGGCGGGACGCTCGTCATGCTGGTCCAGCCCGAGCCGCCGACGCTCGCCGCCTACCTCTCGACCTCCGGCCCGATCGGCCAGGTGGCGACCAAAGTTTACGAGGGGCTGCTCGAGTACGACTTCGACCTGAAGCCTGTCCCCGGTCTGGCGGAGTCGTGGAAGGTCGGCGCCGACGGCAAGACCGTCACCTTCAAGCTCCAGAAGGGCGTTCGGTTCCACGACGGCACGCCCCTCACGAGCGCGGACGTGAAGTTCAGCGTGCTGGAGGTGCTCCGGAAGGTCCACCCGCGTGGGGCGATCACCTTCCGCGACATCACCGACATCGAGACGCCGGACGAACACACCGTCGTCTTCACACTCCAGAACCCGGCGCCCTACCTCATGATGGCGCTCTCGGGCTACGAGTCGCCGATCGTTCCCAAGCACCTCTTCGAGGGAACCGACGTCAAGAACAGCAAGTACGCCAACGCCCCCATCGGCACCGGTCCCTTCAAGTTCGTCGAGTGGCAGCGCGGGCAGTACATGCGCTTGGATCGGAACCCCGACTACTGGCGGAAGGGGCGGCCCTACCTGGACCGGATCGTCGCCCGCTTCGTGACCGACTCGGCGACGCGGAGCGCGGCGCTCGAGAAGGGCGAGGCCCACCTCGGCGGCTTCGGGGCCATTCCCTACAGCGACGTGCGGGCGCTGGAGAAGCTGCCGCACATCACCGCGACGACGCGCGGCTACGAGATGTCCTCGCCCATCGTCGAGCTCGACTTCAACACCAAGCGGGCGCCCTTCGACAAGGTGAAGGTCCGCCAGGCCGTCTCCTACGCGATCAGCCGCAAGTTCGTCATCGACAACGTCTGGTTCGGCTTCGGCAAGCCGGCCACCGGGCCGATCAGCTCGAACTTCGCCGTCACCTCACTCTACACGCCCGAGGTCAAGAGCTACAACGTGCCCAACGGAGTCGAGATCGCCGGCCGGCTCCTGGACGAAGCCGGCCTCAAGCGGGGCCCCGACGGCGTCCGCCTCGAGATCGTCCACGACCTCACGCCGTACGGCGAGGAGTGGCAGCGCTTCGGCGAGTATGTGCAGCAGGTGCTGGCCGAGATCGGCATCAAGGCGACGCTCCGCTACGAGGACGTGCCCACCTGGCTGCGACGCCTCTACACCGACTACGACTTCCAGCTCACGAGTAACTGGATCCAGGGGCTGGCCGATCCCGTCATCGGCGTCCACCGCCTCTACCACGGAAACCAGATCCGCCCGGGCACGGTCTTCGTGAACCTGACCCGCTGGTCGTCGCCGCGGACGGACCAGTTGATGGACCAGGCCACGGTCGAGCCGAATGCAAAAAAGCGAGCCGCGCTCTACCGGGAGTTCCAGCAGCTCGTCGTGGAGGCGGCGCCGATCGTGTGGGTGCACGAGCTCCACTTCGTCACCGTGTACAACAAGCAGTTCAAGGACCTCATTGTCAGTCCGCTCGGTCTCTACACCGCGTTCGATCGGGCGTATCTCGACAAGTAGGGCCGGCGCCCCGGGCCCGGTCGGCGTCCTGGGCGCCGGCGGCGCGTGACCGCGGAGCGCGGCCGCGCGAGCTACCTCCTGCGGCGCCTGCTGCAGGCGGTGCCGGTCGTGCTCGCGATCGTCGTCCTGAACTTCCTCCTGCTGCATCTGGCGCCCGGCGACGCCGCCGAGGTGCTGGCCGGCGAGGCCGGCTCCGCTTCACCGGAGTACATGGCGCACCTCCGGGCGCGGTTCGGCCTCGACCGCCCCCTGGCCACCCAGCTCGTCCTCTACGTGACGAATGTCCTCACGCTGAACCTCGGGGTCTCCTTCCGCCACGGCATGCCGGTGCTCGACCTGATCCAGGCTAGGCTCTGGCCGACGCTCCTCTTGATGGGCGTCGCCCTCCTCACCTCCGTGAGCGCCGGCATCGCGCTCGGCCTCCTGGCGGCGGTGCGCGTGCACAGCTGGCGCGACACGCTGATCTCGGTCCTGGCCCTGATCGCCTACGCGACGCCGCTCTTCTGGATCGGCCTGATGCTGATCGTGGTGTTCTCGCTCCGGCTCGGCTGGTTCCCGACGAGCGGAATGGAGACGGTGGCCGCGTTCTCCGAAGGGTGGCGGCGCGGGCTCGACATCGCGCACCATCTGGTGCTGCCCGCGCTCACGCTCTCGCTCTTCTACATGGCCCTCTACACCCGGCTCGTGCGGGCGGCGGTGCTCGAGCAGACGGGGATGGACTACGTGGCGACGGCGCGA
>Ga0137364_10000910_pt1 | contig 13097 bp, 14 predicted proteins | sample SagtaG_10_FD_104798 | JGI IMG/M metagenome (GOLD analysis project Ga0137364, IMG submission 104798) | Vadose zone soil microbial communities from Sagehorn Ranch, Mendocino, California, USA - Sage1_L_20_16 metaG | ecosystem: Environmental > Terrestrial > Soil > Vadose zone | place: USA... | reverse complement strand
CGCCGCTCGCTCCAGTCGAGGCAGGGACGGCACAACAGGCGTCCCGACTTCATCGCGCTGCGCTCCCGCATCGCCGAGATGTCGATCCCGACCTGCTCGAGAAATGCCAGGCCGCGCTCGGTGATCATGCCGGACTCGGCCGAGAGCTCGGCATACCCCGCCGCGGTCAGGGCGTCGGACAGGGCAACGCCAAGACGGCCGGCCAGATGATCGTAGCATGTCCGCGCCTGCCGCAGCGCCAGATCGCTCGGGCCGACGGAAAGATGCTGGCGCGGCGCCTGCAGTTCCGACGCCACAAGCATGATCCCCTCGATCATGCGGGCAACGCCTGATGACGCCAGGCGGTGATAGCGATGCCGCCCCTGCTTGGCGACGGCCAGCAGGCCGGTCTCGGTCATGCGCGCCAGATGACCGCTGGCGGTCTGCGGCGCGACCCCCGCTATTCGCGCCAGTTCGGACGCTGTCAGGGCGCGGCCATCCATCAGGGCGTCAAGCATCGCGGCGCGCGCAGGATCGCCCGCCATCGCCGCAACTTCGGCAAAAGCCGCCGTGCTCGCCATCGTGCCGATTTCTCCGTTACAGGCAGATCGTAACGCCTCGCGCACCGCGATGCTTCGGTCGCCGCCGTAGCATCGTTGCGCGGCTTGCCGGTATGGGGGAACGGGCGCGGCGCGCAGCGGATCGTACGCGGTCGCTAGCGGATGCCGGCAACAAAGGCGAAACAGGCGATGGCCGTTCTGACCTGGTCTGAGCGATTCTACGGATGGCGCGTAGTCGCCGCGGCCTTTGTGCTAGCCGTGTTCGGCTGGGGCCTCGGCTTCTACGGCCCGCCGATCTATCTTCAGGCGGTTCGTGATGGCACAGGCTGGTCGCTGCCGCTGGTGTCGGCGGCCGTCACCGTCCACTTCCTGTTCGGCGCGCTTGTCGTTGCCCGGCTGCCGAAATTTTACCTGCGCTACGGGCTTCCGGCGGTCACCAAGGCTGGCGTGCTGTCGCTGGCGGCCGGCATTGTGGGTTGGGCTGTCGCGGTCGAACCGTGGCAGCTGTTTGCGGCGGCGCTGTTCAGCGGCACCGGATGGGTTGCGATGGGAGCGGCTGCGATCAATGCGATCGTCTCGCCGTGGTTCGTACGCACGCGGCCGGCGGCGCTGGCGATGGCTTACAACGGCGCAAGCATCGGCGGCGTGGTGTTCTCGCCGCTCTGGGTGGCTGCGATCGGGAAGTGGGGATTTTCGGCGGCGGCCGTGGTTGTCGGCGTCACGGTCGCGATCTGCGTCTGGATCCTGGCGGATTTTTACTTTTCCAGAACGCCGCAGCAGATGGGATTGTCGCCCGATGGCGATAGCCCCGAGGTCGCGGCCGTCCTCAGCGCGAGGGCGGCGGCCGGGCCGCTGTCCGGCGCGAGGCTCTGGAGCGACCGCGGGTTTGTCACGCTAGCGGCCGGCACGGCGCTCGGCCTGTTCGCGCAGATCGGCCTGCTCGCCCACCTGTTCTCGCTGCTCGTCCCTGCCGTCGGCGCTCCAATGGCCGGCATCGCGATCAGCGCGGCCACCGTCGCCACGATCGCCGGGCGCACCCTCGTCGGCTGGCTGATGCCGGTCGATGCCGATCGCCGTCTTGTGGCCTGCGGCAGCTTTGCTGTCCAGATCGTGGGCTCGATCGCGTTTCTGATGGCGGATGGCAGCCATATTCCATTGCTTGTTGTTGGGGTCATCCTGTTCGGGGTCGGCATCGGCAATGCAACTTCGCTGCCGCCGCTGATCGCGCAGGCCGAGTTCGCAAAAGAAGATGTGGCCCGGGTCGTTTCCTTGAACGTCGCCATCTCGCAAGCGACATACGCATTCGCACCGGCCGCCTTCGGATTGATCCGGGAATTTGCCCCGCAGTCGGACGCGGGGACCACCGCAGCCGCGCCGTATCTATTCGTCGCGGCCGCGCTGATCCAGGCGATGGCGATTGCAGCGCTTCTAAGCGGCCGTCGACGGTCGGCCGCACCCTAGCGCCACTTCCCGGCCGCGCAATCTGCAGTTCACGTGTCGGATCGATGCCGGGCTATGCATTCCAGAAGCCGCGGAATCTGGTTGTGCGCGATGGCGGCGATCCGCCATCCGATGCGTGTTTCCGCAAGCGTGTATACGGCCTCGAAATCATAGAGCACCCCACCCTCGCGGCCATGCACTTCCATCGTTAAGGAAGCCTGCGTCAGGCGCGGCGAGAGTTCGACGATCGACAGATCACGAATAGATCCGGACGGTGCCTCGAGTTCGCGATGCATCGCGATGACTTTCCCGACAGCCGCCACGCAATCCTGCCTGTTCGAAAGCGGTATCAGCGCGACGCCGTCGGCATCGCCAGTGATATGGCTGGGATATGCAAAGTGGTCGGCAATGGCGGCGGCGTCCAGTCGCTCGAACGCGTCGCGATAGGAATCCAGCAATGCCCGAACCGCCACTTCGGTTTCGTTCGACGTCATAGATCCCGCTACCCGCATCTGACCAATGCATCGTATGGCTTGCGAATGTGACTGCCAGATTACATCCACGCCAACGCCCGCAGCCGAGCTGCGCGGCCAAAGAAAAAGGGAGGGCTCTGAGAAAGCCCTCCCTTGCCGGTGCTGATCTTCTCGCGCCAGGCCCGGATGATGTCTCGACCCTGCCCGCGCGACGACCAAACATGTTTGACGCCGCCTCGTGTAGCAACTTCGCCGCGCCGGATTAGCCGGCGGGTATTGGAGTGCGCGAACACTAGCAGCGCCACGCCCATCGCCAACCCCGTAGTTAATTTAACCTTAACGGCGCAAAGCTGTGCGCCGGGCGCCCGATAACGCCTCCCCGGCATGGACGCTGCAAAGCCTGTCTTGCACAACAACCAGGGGCATGCGCGTGCGCAAAGCGGGACAGATCTGTCCCTTTGGAGCGAAACGCGGGACGAGGTTCAGCCATGAAACATCCATCAAGCCGCGAGTTTTTCGCTTATTGGGACGCCAAGCGGGGCGAGGCAAGCGCGCCGGAGCGCAGCGAGATCGAGCCCCACGCAGTGCGCGAGCTGCTCGGCGATATCTTCGTGCTGTCTTATGGCAGCGCCCCCGGCTATCCGTTTCGCGTCGCCGGAACCAGGGTCTGCGCCCTGCTCGGCCGCGATCTGAAGGACCGGAGCTTTTCGGCATTGTTCGCGCCGGAAAGCCGCCGCGACATCGAGAACATCATCACTGTGGTGGCCGAGGAAATGCTGGCTGCGGTCGCCGGCATCACCGCGACGTCGCGGGATGGCTCGACGGCGCATCTGGAATTACTGCTGCTGCCGTTCAACGCCCGCGCCCATGAGCCGATGAGCCTGACCGGATTGCTGGCGCCGTTCGAAAGCGAACATGGCGTGCTGGGCGACTTCAAGCTGGCATCGTGGCGCTATCTCGGCCAGCAACCGCAAAAATTCCTTCCGCGCGCGTTGCGCAAATTGGCGGTCGCGCGCGGTCTCATGGTCTATGAAGGTTTGAGGTAGGCTCTTACTCATAAACCCTCATGGTGAGAAGGCGCGAATGCGCCGTCTCCGGACGATGCTTCGCATCGCCGGGCGAACCATGAGTCCTCGATGCTGATCTCTCGGCCTCGTCCTTCGAGACGCCGCGCGGAGCGCGGCTCCTCAGGATAAAGCGGCCTATGACGCTAGCTGATGGGCGCAAGCCAGGATTGCCTGGTCGGGAAGCATTGCCCCCTCTGAAAAAATTACAGGAGGACCTGTCGATTTTGCACCGGCTCAAACGACTGTATCGGCCAATCGGATCGCAACCCGCGAACCTGGGCACCCAATGAGGAGGCTAAGGTGACAATCGACCTCAAATATCTCGTTTATACTGCGATGCTGACCGCTGCGCTGTGGATACCGTATGTCGTCTGCCAGGTGATGACGAACGGACCCCTGCAACCGAAAGACTATATCGACCCTACGGCACGGCCGGTCCCTGCCTGGGGTCAGCGCGCACATCGGGCGTACTTGAATGCCGTTGAGGTTCTTGCGCCCTTTGCCGCGCTCGTTGTTGCCGCACAGATAGCCGGAAAGGCGAACGCGATGACGGCGTTTTGGGCCGGGAGCTTCTTTTGGCTAAGGCTAGCGCATGCGATCGTTTATTGGATCGGATTCCCGTACCTGCGGACGGTTTTATTCACTTTGGCTTTTGTCGCGGAAGCGGGAATTTTCTGGGAAATTATCAAGTAATTTTCGCACAGAATAATGCGACAGGACAGCGGACGCGCGGAACACCCAAGGCGTCCGCGCGGGTAAGGCCATCAGCGTCCGCTGAAGCGCGCCGCTCTCGCCCTCGGAAGCCTGCACCAGGATTGTCTGCTGGCGGTTCACAAAACTGACGATCAACCCACCTCATTCGGAGGCGTCGCGATCCACGGGATGATTTTACCTCGGCGCTGCCATGATTCTGGCCTGCCCAGCGGTTCTGCGGGGCTTCAATCGGATTCCGACTGTTGCGCCGAAGGTCGCGTGATTGCGCGCGCCCCGTGCAACCAGTGTAACCCCTCATTAACCCTGTTGGCCGTAGGGTCAGTCGACACCGGAAAGCCGGTTGTCGGGTGGCGAAGATGGCGTTGGCGCACAAAAAATCGATTGTTCCGGTCACCGAAGAGCGCCGGCGTTTTCAGCGGGTCAGGGTTCACCTGCTGGGCCGCTACATGCTGCCGGACCGGCGTGAATTTCCGTGCCAGATCATCAATATGTCGCCGGGAGGATTGGCGCTGCTGGCGCCCGGCATCGGCAATGTCGGCGATCGCGTGATCGCCTATCTCGACCATATCGGCCGGGTCGAGGGCAGGATCACCCGCATCATCGACAACGGCTTCGCCATGACGATCGGTGCCACCGCGCGCAAGCGCGACAAGCTCGCGGCGCAACTGACCTGGCTCGCCAACCGTGACATCCTCAATCTGCCGGAAGATCGCCGCCACGACCGTATCATCCCGCGCAACCCGATCGCGCTGCTGACGCTCGAGGACGGCACCAAGATGACCTGCCGGATCATCGACATGTCGCTGTCAGGCGCCGCCATCGCCGCGGAAAACCGGCCGCCGCTGAAATCCCTGGTGTCGCTTGGCAAGGTCCAGTCCCGGGTCGTGCGCAACCTCGAAGAAGGCTTTGCGCTGGAGTTCGTGCACGAACAGCTCGCCGAGACGCTCGAAGACGCAGTTACTGCAAGGTAAAGCGCAACCCGCCTGCCTCACTCGCCGCCTGCGTGGCTTTCCGCCCCGTAAAAGCCGCCCTTCATGACCCGATTTTTCGGGGGAACGAAGACAGCGTTACCGCGCGGTAAAGCTCCAGGCCCCCGATTTCCGGTTTTCTTGAAGCTTGATAGCGGTAGCCGGGTTGCCGGATACCCCCCTTCGTGGCTGTTGCGGCGGCCCGGCCTGGTTAACGCGGCAGGGTTTTGCCGCCGCGGCCGCAGGATTGACGGGCCCCCGCACGTTAACAGGTAAAATTTGAATCAATCCGAGTTGTTTCAAATTTTAATCGAATTTGACTCAAGTATAGATCGAATTCGCCGCAGCTTTTACTTGTATACGCTTCAAATGTACTTGCCGTACTTAGCGGCGGCGCAAATCCTTTGTGCGAAACGTGGCCAACAAGAAACGGGGGCCACAATGTTTGGGTTCAGGGGACAGGGAAAGGGATTGGCGGTTGCCATCCTGCTGGGAGTAAGCGCGGCAGCGAATGCCGACGAACGAGCTCTCTATGCCAGCCTTGGCGACACCGCGCGTTCGCCGATCGGCTGGGTCGAATTCTGCGCCGAGAATCCCGGCGAGTGCCAGGGCGGGACGTCACAGCCGCGCGACATCGTGATGTCGCAGACGGCATGGCGCGACCTGTTGAAGGTCAACCGCTGGGTCAACGAAACCGTCAAGCCGATGACCGATATGGATCATTGGGGCGTGATCGAGAAATGGTCGTTGCCGACGGACGGCTACGGCGACTGCGAGGACTACGTCCTGTTGAAGCGCAAGATGCTGATCGACGCCGGCTGGCCGCGCGAGGCGCTGCTGATCACGGTGGTGCGCGACAAGAAGGGCGAAGGCCACGCGGTGCTGACCGTGAAAACCGACAAGGGCGAGTTCGTGCTTGATAACCAGAACGAAAACGTCGTGGCCTGGACCGAGACCGGATACCGCTTCGTCAAGCGTCAGTCGCAGAGCGATCCGAACGTCTGGGTCTCGCTTGGCGACGGCCGCCCCGCGGTCGCCACCGCCAGCGCCCGGGATCACTGACGAGATCACTGACGAGATCACTGACAACAACAGACAACAGGACACGCGACCCGGTCACATCCCCACCCCTCCCCGTCCCAGACCGGATCGCGCGCGGCCAGCCCTCCCCCAAGGGCTGGCCGCAACTTTTTCCCTTTTTGTCCATGGTGGTCTGAGCCAGAGCCTCTTGAATTCGTCTTCGATTTGGACGCCACGTGCCCGATATTGATGATGCCTCTCGCATCAGCGAACAAGCTCGCGCCGGTTGTTTTGCCTCTTTCGCTCGATCGGGGTCAGGACTAGGATTGTGCCAGTTGATCTCTTGGGAGGAGACAGTGATGCGCGTCATCACCTGCGCGGTTCCGTCTGCGCGCGCGCTCTATGTCCCCGCCAGCGCCCAAACAAAGCCGCCTCCGCCCGCGATCGGGCATGCGAATTGAGCGATCCAAGCCAGGCGCTGTCGCCTTTTGCTCAACTCGGACTTTCGTGAACTCTCCTTAACGTCGATGGACTGAATAGGTGTTTTGTCCGACTTGGGGCTGACGATGCCGGAAACGGTTCTGCGGCGGACTTGGGGAGGTATATCGAGATGGCGGTGGCGGTGGTTTGCCGTGGCGTTGCTTGCATCGCTCGCGGCGTTTGGCCTGTCCGGCGGACCGGGCCCCGATCGGACAGCAGAGCAACTCTTCATGTCCCGCGCCGAGGTTCGTCAGCAGGGCGCAGTGACGGTTCGGGCGGCGGTCCTGACCGACGAGGAAAGCCAACGCTACTTCGGCGCGTCCCTGGCCGACCACGGCATTCAGGCGATCTGGCTCAGCGTGGACAACGCCAGCGAGTCGCTGCTGGAGTTTCTTCCGATCGTCACCGATCCGGAATACTTTTCGGAAACGGAGGTAGAACAGCTCCTTGGCGCCTGGTGGCGAGGCGGCGCCAACGTATCGATCAAGGCCGTGGTGGCGCAGGCTCCGATGCCGGCCGTCATTCCGCAAAAGCAGGCGGCGGCAGGATTTGTTTTTACTCACCGCGAAGGCGGCTTGAAACTGTTTTCGGTCGGGTTCGAAACCGGCAGCGAGGAGCTCCTGTTCAGGTTCGCGCTGCCGATTCGCGGTACCGCCTATGCGATCGAGAAGGTCGATTTTGGAAACATCTATCCGCCAGGTTCGGTTGAAGACGTTGACCTGGCAACGCTGCGCCAAAAGCTGGCGCAGCTGCCGTGTTGCACCACCAACAAGAGCGGCAGCGCGAACGGCGATCCCCTCAATATCGTAGTCGTCGGCCGCGGACTCGATGCGCTGTTTTCATTCATTGGGCGCGGATGGAAGCTGGACGAGCCGTTCGATCTTCACAGCGTCTACCGGACGATCCAAGCCTTCCTCTTCCGCAGCGAATATCTCAATGCGCCGGTCAGCCCGTTGCATGTCTTCGGACGCCAACAGGACGTCGCACTTCAGAAAGCGCGCAATACGGTCAGCCTGCGCAACCATCTGCGGCTATGGCTGGCGCCGTTCACGATCGATGGGCTTCAGGTTTGGGTTGGCCAAATCAGCCGCGACATTGGCATCAAGCTGACCACGCAGGTCTGGTACCTGACCACGCATCGGGTTAGCCCGGCAGTCGACCAGGACCGCTTCTACCTGCTGCAGGATCTGATTATGTCCGGGGCCGTCTCTCGCTTCGGCTTTGTACAAGGCGTGGGTGTATCGTCGATGCCTGATCCGCGTGTGAATCTCGCCGGCGACCCCTATCTGACCGATGGCCTTCGGCTCGTCCTGTTCGTCGGCGCGCCACGTCGGGCCTTCGATCAAATCGAGCTTCTCGAGTGGGAGCCTGTTCGCCCATAGTGCGACCCCGCCGCACCCTCTGACCGCTGCTCATGGCAAAGCGTGGCAGGACCACGCTCAGTGCCCGCTCAACACCAGCGTCTGGACGGAAAGCAGCAGGGTCTGAATGCGCAACGGCATCGCGTGCACGATTCCGACGGCGTCGACGGCATGCAACGCGAACCCCTTGAATGCACCAGTCTCCTTTGAAGCGATCAGCTCATGGTTGTTGGTATAAGCGGCTGGCCGCAACTTTTTTCGTCGAATGTGAAATGGATCACACACCCCCGAAAAATACCGGGCCATTGTAGCGTCTACCGGGCGGCGCAAGCCGATTTCAATGTCCGGGGCTGGCAAGGCCGTTTGCGGTATACTGCGCCGACGGCCTTGTTCTTTTCCTGCCATCTTGCCACCCGCATCCGCCGTGAGACCCCAGCCGCGTCCTCGCGGGCTGGTGATTTGCGTTCCGAAACGATTATGCGCTGGATGCGGCTCCCGATACCATGCCGCCTATCGCGCGAGCTATCGCAAGGATGCCGCCGACGATGCATGGAGCCAGATGCAGACCTGGCTCAAGAAAAACAAAGTGTTGAAAACCCGGCCGCGCTATCCAAACCGGTCGCCATTGCGGCGCGGTTTGCAAGGCGGCGTCAAAAAAAAGGCCTTGGTGTCAGGATACACCAAGGCCACCGGAATCATCAGGGCCGGGCGGCCCGACGCTCAACTTTGTTTGACCGGACCGGACGTCTCTCCCGCCGTCGAGGGCAGCATCAGTCGCATACCTGAATCGGACGGAGACGCCAGCCATAGGGCGTATACACGCGCCGCTGCACGACGTAGCAGCCGCCATCGTTATAATAGGCATCGTCATAGTACGGATAATCATCGTAGTCGCCGTAGTAGGCGTACGGTCCGAGGCCCAGGCCTAGTCCGACGCCAAATGCCCCCAATGCAAATCCACGTCCGTGGTGAAAGTGGTGAAAGCCGCCGCCATGAAACCCGGTGGCTGCGAAACTTCCGCTGCTGAATCCCGCGCCGCCGACTGTGGCCGGGCGGAAACCGCCACCTCCGATAGCGGCCGAGCGGGAACCGCCTCCACCTCCGATAGCAGCCGAATGGAAGCCTCCTCCCATCCCTCCGCCATGAAAACCGCCTCCCCCAAAGCCGCCACCATGGAAGCCACCACCGCCACCGCCACCGCCGCCGAAGCCGCCGCGGGCCAACGCGACATCCGGCGCAAGCATGCCGACCGAGGCGGCTGCGAGCAAGGCTATCATTGTTTTACGCATCATGACCGTGTCCCTCCATTTATGAATCGCTGCCGTGAAGTGATGACGCTTTCGGTGCGATAGTGTTTCAAATTCTTAGGGCGGGTTTTGAACGCTTGTCGGAGTATTCCGCTCAAATCTCCGCGACCACCGGACGCGATCGCTGCGGACTGGTTGCCGATCGAGGCTAGCAGCCGCGGCAAATGCTCTTCAGCTTGCGATCGACCGCCTTGTCTTCGGCATCGATTGCGGCGTCAGCGTCCGACGAATCTCTTCTGGTGGACCTCGCCGAGCCGGTCGTCATCGGCAATCCGGACGAATTGGCAGTGCCGGCGCTGTTGGTGCCCGGCGGTGGCGGCGAAGCGAGTTTCGCCGCATTGCCTGCGCCGCTCGGGTCGTTGCCGGAATTATTCAGACCACCGGCGCTGGCTGGGCCGGATGGCACTCCGCTCACGCCGGCCGTTCCTGCTCCCGCAGAACCGGCATTGGGCGAACCAACGGCGCTACCCGTGCCAGCGGACGGGCTACTGGAGGCTCCGCCGGCACTCTGTGCCAACGATCTCGCGGGGAATATCAAAATAGCGGTTGCAGCAATGGCGACCGCCACCGATGCCTTGGTCATTGCAGACTCCCTTTGTGTAATTTAACGACAGCGGCTACCGTAGGTTCCCCGGGGGAAATTTCCGCGGGTCGCTTCGGCGGAACCATTTCCCGGCGCCGCGCTTGAATTTGGCGAGCCGCCGCTGCCCGCGAGGAACAGACCACGCTTGCGCAAGCTGATTGCCTTCGACGACGACACCTTCGACAAGCTTAAGCAGCTTGCGCGCGACCGGATGGCGACGATTCAGGAATTGGCCGACGAAGCGTTCGCCGACCTGCTGAAGAAACACGGCATTCCCATCGACCTCAAGGACGCGCTTCGCAAAAGCGCGTCGGTCTCGAAGGCACCGCCGAAGAAGAACGCAAGTTCGAGCCCATCGAGGAAACCTGTTCATGACCACCGATCGCGACCCGTTCGAGGAAGGCCAGCGCGCCGCGCGGAAGAAGATTCCGGCTGAAACCAATCCGTACCAGGACGGCAGCGAGGAGCATTCGCTCTGGGCCGCCGGCCACGAGAGCATCGCCGGCGCGGCCGAGGCCAACGAATAGGAGGCGACTTGAACAGCGGCCGCGTCCAGGCGACCTTGCAGCATGCATTGAGTCGGCAGCTACGCTGGAAGCGATCGTTCCTGTGCGGAAGTCACGCTGAGTCTACGACGTACTGCGCCTCTCCGTTGCCAAAGGACCAGTTTTCCTTCTTCACCTCGACCAGATTGATGAACACGTCTTGCGGCCGCAGATCGAGACGTTGCTGCAAGCCCGTCGCGACGGCCTTGTAGAACGCGCGCTTTTGATCGACCGTGCGGCCCTCGTTGAGCGTCAACTGAACGATCACGCAGTCCCTTGATCTCTGGATCCCCAGATAGTTCGGGTCGATGATGAAATCGTCGCCGCCATGCTCGGTGATGATCTGGAACCGATCGTCCTTTGGCGCCTTCAAGGTCTCGACCATGGCGTCATAGACGACCTCTCCGATCGTCTTGCGGTAGTCCACCGATTTGCCCTTGGCGAGGTCGATGCGAGCGAGTGGCATTGGGAATCTCCTTGCAATCATGGGCGCCGAGATAGCGCGCGTCAGTTCGGCGATCGGCCGTCGCCGCGTCTGTCGCAAGATCAGGCTGCCAGTTTCCGACTTTCCTGGGTTTGGCCGTCATACCCCCAGGCGTTTGCCGGCACTTCATTCACGACGACGTAAGTCACGGGATGCAGTTCGGAACCAAGGACGCTCTTGAGAAGTCTCATGCTCTGCTCAATGAAGCGGGCCTTCTCCCCGGGTAAATTGGTGCCGGCGGTGATCGTTGCATCGATATGCGCCGCAACCTTCGCCGCGGCGCCACCGACGGTCCAGCCGGCCGCTGCCGGCTGCACCACCAGCACGCTGGTGAGGTCGGCGCGCTTGCCGAGCACGGAAGCCATCAGTTCCGTCATGCCCGTAGTGAGAAGCGAAACCTGCTGTGGCGCAAGCGTAGGTCCTGAAACGGTAATGCGAACGAAAGGCATGGGATGGCTCCGGATTCTGGCGACGGATGACCCGTTGCCAGCAATATGGGGCCTTCCCACAAAGAAGAAAAACGAATATATCTGATCGAATGGTTCATAAAAATCGAACTATTGTCACCCCCAATCTGGACATCGATTTTCTCCGCACGCTGGTGAGCGCGGAAGACCTCGGTGGCATGAATCGCGCGGCGGCGCGGGTGGGACGGTCGCAATCGGCCGTCAGCCAGCAAATGCGCAAGCTGGAAGAAAAGATCGGCCAGCGGCTGTTTCGCAAACAGGGCCGCGGCCTGGTGCTGACCGAGCCGGGGGAATTGCTGCTCAAATATGCCCGGCGAATGCTGGCGCTGAACGACGAAGCGATCGCCGCATTGCGCGGTTCTGGTCTCGAAGGCGTGGTGCGATTCGGCCTGCCGAGCGACTTCGCCGAGACCTGGCTGCCGGCCGCGTTGGGTCAGTTCAAGCGAGCCCACCCGCTGATCCGCGTCGAAGCCAGTGTCGACCGCAACTCCGTGTTGATCGAGCGCCTGGAAAAAGGTCGGCTCGATCTGGCGATGTTTTTCAGCAATGGTCAGCCTCCAGGCGCGGAGCGGTTGGCGAGCCTGCCGATGGTGTGGATCGGAGGCGCCGAGCGCGCCTGGGATGCAACCGAGCCCGTTCCGCTGGTGCTGTTCGAGGCGCCCTGTGTTTTCAGGACGGCAGGCATCGCAGCACTCGACGCCGCCGGAATCCCCTGGCGGATCGCCTTTACCAGTCCAAGCCTGGCAGGCCTTTGGGCGGCGGTCGAAGCGGGCCTCGGGATCAGCCCGCGAACCACCGCTCATCTGCCGGATTGGTTGCAAGTCCTCGGCAAGCCTTACAGGCTTCCAAAACTGCCTGCCATCGACTTGTCGCTGTACGATCGCGGCCGGCCGCTGACCCCGGCGGCGATGCGTCTGAAGCAGATTGTGACCGACACCATTCCGGCAGGCCTGTCGGAATTTCGGCGCGCCTCGCGTCCGGTGCGTCTTGCAGGATAGCGCGGCCTTAAGAACTTTGACGCCGACGATCGATCGTCTCGATCATTGGCCTGGTGTCAGCCGAGCTTCTTCAGGCCTTTCTTGTATCGCGGGCCGTTGCCGACGTAGAATTTCGCGGCACTGCCCATCCTGGCGAGCTGCTCCGGATCGAGGGTGCGGATCACCCGCGCCGGCGATCCGATGATCAGCGAATGCTCGGGAAACTGCTTGCCTTCCGTGATCACCGATCCCGCGCCGACGATGCTGCTGCGGCCGATGCGGGCCCCGTTCATGACGATCGAGCCCATGCCGATCAGCGCGCCCTCCTCGAGCGTGCAGCCGTGCAGGATGACGTTGTGGCCGACGGTGCAATTCTTCCCGACGACAAGCGGAAAGCCCATGTCAGTGTGGCAGGTCGAGTTGTCCTGCACGTTGGCGCCTTCGCCGATCTCGATCCACTCATTGTCGCCGCGCAGCACCGCGCCGAACCACACGCTCGCCGAATTGAGCAAGCGGACCTTGCCGATCACCGTGGCGGTGTCGGCGATAAAGTAGTTTCCGTTGGCGGGGAGTTCGGGCGCCTGCCCGTCCAGTTCGTAAATCGCCATGCGTCGTCAATCTCCTGTTCGCGGAGACTTTGGCACAGCGGTATCGTTCAGGCCAGCAGTCCGG
>Ga0137364_10000902_pt1 | contig 13139 bp, 6 predicted proteins | sample SagtaG_10_FD_104798 | JGI IMG/M metagenome (GOLD analysis project Ga0137364, IMG submission 104798) | Vadose zone soil microbial communities from Sagehorn Ranch, Mendocino, California, USA - Sage1_L_20_16 metaG | ecosystem: Environmental > Terrestrial > Soil > Vadose zone | place: USA... | reverse complement strand
TGTTGGTTGAAAAATCGCGCTTAGAATTCGATCCTGGCGCCAACCTGAAGCGTACGCGCGAAGAATGCTCCGGTAGCCGTCCCGAAAGCGGTGTTGGTCGCGCCCGCGGCGGCATTGAAAGCAAGGTCCGAGCTCACACCGTTCAGATTTACGCGGTTGAACAGGTTGAAAAATTCGCCGCGAACCTGAAGCCGCGCGCCCTCGTGGGAAAACCAGGGAATGTGGAAGTATTTGCCAAGGCCCATATCCACGTCGGCATAGCCGGGACCGCGGAAGGAATTACGCCCCACGTTACCCTCCCAGGGTCCGGTGCCGCAATTCAATTGGTTGTTTGCATTCAGCGCGCAAGGAAGAGTGAAGTTGGCGGCGCTGATGCAACCTGTGAGCCATTGCGAGCGGTCACAGCTCTTGTCCTTGGACGCTGAGGTATTGGGCAAGACGCAGGAACCCCCGTTGCCGGTCGGATGATGGTTGCAATCGACCACGGTATACGGATAGCCCCCCTGGAAGGATGCCGTACCAGTGAGTTGCCAGCTCCCGAGAATTCCTCGGACTGCGGTGCTCTGACCCTTTAGCCTTGGAAGCTCCCAGAGCCCGTGCATGGTCAAGGCATGAGGTATGTCGAAGGAGGCTGGGCCGACTTGGGCATTGATGTTATAGGGGTCGTAGACCGGCGAGAGAAGGCTGTCGCGGCCTAAGCCCGGAGCATCGACGACGCTGGTGGTCTTGCCAACCGTATAAGCCGCCTGGAACGTAAAGGACTGGCTGAAGCGGTGCAAGATCGACACTGCGAGACCGTTGTATTTGGCCCAGCCGCTGTTATCTCCGTAGTTGATGGAATTGAAGAACGAGTTCGGGCGGATCGGAGTGCCGGAGGCCGAATCGAAACACCCAACGCAGCGGTTGCGGTCAGTGCGAACATATTGGTGGACGCTTAAGGACCCGGTGTAGTCTGCTTCCACCATCCAGTTTGGCGTGAACGAGTATTGAACGCCTGCGAACCGGCTAATGGTATAGGCCTGCTTGGTGGCAGGGTCAACGCCGCCGATGTCCGAGCAGCAGGCGATTGAGCCGCCGCGAGCGTTAAGGCCCGTGGGCAACTGGCTAGGGGGTGGGATGGGACAGTTGAAAGGTGTGTGGTCATTTGGGCAGAGTCCATACACTGGTTGGGGAGAGCAGCCCGCGGGTGTCCCCGGCCCGGTGCACGGTGTTTTCGTCGAATCAGCAGTTACGCCAGCAATGAATGGTGGATTTGCGCGAACCGCGTCAGACCAGAAGATATTGGGGGGCCGCTCGTAGAAAACACCCAAACCGCCGCGAATGCTCAACTTGCCTTGCTTGGTTGGGTCCCAAGCGAAGCTGAGCCGAGGCGCGAAATAAGCGATGCTGTGGTTAGGCATCAGGCTTGGCTCGATGCCAACGGATGCACCCGCGATCTTCTGCATGAGAGTCGACCCCGAACCGAGGAGAATGGAGGAGGTTCTTCCAGCCTGCTCGTTAGGGCTGGTGTTAAAGTCCCAACGCAAGCCAAAGTTGAGCGAGAAATTGGGCTTCAGCTTCCAGTCATCCTGACCAAAAAAGCTAAAGTTGGTGGAGCGGAAGCCAATGCTCTGCTGAGAGAGAGCCCCGGTCCGAAGATCGAAGTTGATCCCGGGCTCGAGTTGAACGTTGTCATTGGCAAAGTTGAAAGTGGCCGGTACGTTTGTGTCAAAAAAGATATACCCCGGGCGCTGGGTGGGGCCATCGAAAAGGTCATTTTCCTGGTCGCGGAAGATGTCGAGGCCAAACTTCATGGCATGTTTTCCGTGGTTATAGGAGAGCAGGTCGCGCCATTCAAAGTCGTTTTGAATGAACTCGGCCGGCGAGAAGCCATCGCCAAAATCGGCAAGTCCCGAGCCGAAGATGCCTGGAACCTGGCAGTTGCTGCAGGAGCCCAGGCCGGAAATGCGCGTGACACCCATTGCCGCGTCGTTCACCAGAGTGGGCGAGAACGTACGAGTCCAATCCAAATTCGCATAATTCGTTATTCCTGCGAAGTTATTGAGCTGGTTGAAGGCTGGGCGGGGATTTGGACTCAAAGTATCCGGCGTTTTTCTGTAGTAGTTGCCATAGAACCGGTCCCTGCTGCTAGGAGTGTAATCAATACGTGTATTCCATTGCAGGCCATTGTCCCGCACGGCTACCGGCAAGTTTGTTCTTTCCCGAACGTTGAGCGTACATGGAATTCCTGCGACGGGAGCCTGCGTAGGGCAGTTAGGATCGAGCTGCTGCACAGTTTGAACGCTACCCGGAACGACGTTGCCTACTGTGGCAGGAAACTTCGTCAAAAGCTGAGTAGAGAGGTTGTTGGGGTAGTTGGTCTTCATGAAGTTCACGAAGTCCTGAGTTTCGACCGTATACGAGAGCGTCGTTGGAGTAGAGGCCCGCTTCTGGTCCCAACTGAAGAAGCCGAATAGCTTGTTCTTTACGAATGGTCCTCCCACCGATCCTCCAAACTCATTTCGCCGGTAAACCGGAACAAACCCAGCATCAAAGAAGTTCGCTGCGGTGAGTTTGTTGTCCTGGTGATATTCGAAGAGAGATCCATGGAAGTTATTCGTGCCGCCCTTCGTCACGGCCTGCACCACCAACGAACTGCCGCGTCCATATTCCGCGGAATAGTCGTTGACAGTCACATGCAGTTCCTGAATCGACTCCGGATTGGGAACGAGGTTGTATGTGCCGGGATCCGGATTGCTGGTGGCAAGAGTGTTATCCAAGTAAAACATGTTAGCTTCACCTCTTTGCCCGTTCGCGTTGACTTGGGGATTGTTGACCAGCGTGAAGATGTCTGTACCGTTGGCATTCCTCTGCGCATTCCCAGTGCCAGTGACGCCCGGGGTGAAGCTAATCAGGTTACCTATATTCCGTCCTGGCAAGGGTAGCTGGCTGATTTCCTCCGCAGAAATATCCCCGGCCACCTTGGATTCCGTCAGTTGGATGGGGTTCACCTCTGCGGTGATGGTCACGCTTTCTGTGACGGCCCCGCTCTTTAGATTGAGGGAAACGGTGCGGATTTCTTCAGCCAGGAGAACGATGTTCTCCTGCGTCGTAGTGGCGAAACCCTGCTTTGTTGTGGTTACTTTGTAACGGCCCGGGGGAAGGCTCGGAAAGCGGAACAGTCCCTCGCCGTTGCTTTGGACGCTGGTGGAGATACCGGTGTCCACGTTTGTAAGCGTCACCTTGGCATCGGGCACGACCGCTCCTGAAGAATCCGTAACCGTGCCTTCGATAGCGCTGCGGAACTGCGCGAGAGCGGAAGCAGAGAAGACCAGGCCGAGAAGCACAACAACCGCAAGCTTGCCGAAGCGAACGAACATCTTCATGATACCTCCTGCGTGATATCTCCTGAAGGATGCGAAGGGGGGCGAATGCGGAGTGGTGACTGCAAACGCTTGCATTCAAAGGCCAAAAACAGGCCTTTACGGCCATCTCTATTCTGATTCAATGCGAACACCCCAAACCGCAAACGCTTGCAATGCGATGGATATAACATTCAGACTAGATGCTGTCAAGCGAATTTGACGGATTCGAATCATGGGGTATGGGGCCAGCCAAATAGCGAGGAACGCCAGAAGGAGCGCGCCTTGCTTAGGCGCACAGAGGCAAGGCTTCGTTTGATTGATCTCGTGAAGAAACATACTCTGACGGCGCGAGTTCGGGCGACTCCGATGGAGCAGGATTCTGTACCCTCAAGGAGATGAAAGAATTGAGGGATGACCAACGTAGGTCGCCGAGGTTACCTGCAGGAACTGGCCAATTCGCTTGCGCGGCGATGGTTCCGATTCTTGCGGGAGCCCTGAGTGTGATCGTAGTTGGTATCTCCGTTTCAGGCCAGCAGAAGCCTGGCGCGAGCGGCCGAGCAGCCGCAAATGCCTCGGCGCCGCGAGTGGATTTTATTGATGTTGCAGCGCGTGCTGGATTGACGGCAAAGACGGAAGATGGGGGAGAAAAAGCAAAGAAGTACATTGTAGAGACGACGGGAAGCGGCGCCGCCTTCATTGACTATGACAACGATGGGTGGCCGGACATTTTTCTGGTGAATGGAACCACGCTCGAAGGGTTTCCAAAAGGCCAGGAGCCCACCAGTCATTTGTTTCACAACAACCATGACGGGACTTTCACCGATGTCACCAGCAAAGCGGGATTGGGGCTGACGGGTTGGGGCCAGGGCGTTTGCGCGGGCGACTATGACAATGACGGCTGGACTGATTTGTACGTGACGTTCCGGGGACACAGCGTCCTCTTGCACAACAACGGCGACGGGACCTTCACGGATGTAACCAAGAAAGCGGGACTTTGGCATGACGACGCGCGATGGGAAACAGGTTGCGCTTTTGTGGACTACGATCGCGACGGAAAAGTGGACCTGTTTGTCTCTCAGTACGTGGACCTCGATCTCGCAAATACACCAGTGCCGGGCAGCAGCAACAATTGCATTTGGAAGGGGATTCCCGTCATGTGCGGGCCCCGGGGGCTGAAAGGAACGCACAGTGAACTGTTCCACAACAATGGGAACGGCATTTTCACGGATGTAAGCAACAAATCGGGAGTGGCAAAAACGGATGCCTATTATTGTTTCACAGCCCTGACCGGGGATTTCGACAATGATGGATGGCCAGATATTTTTGTGTCTTGTGATTCCACGCCGAGCCTGCTGTTTCATAACAATCAGGACGGCACATTTAAGGAAATGGGCGCGGAAGCGGGAGTGGCGTTCAACGGCGACGGGCGCGAACAAGCGGGGATGGGAGCACATGCCGTCGATTACGATGGGGACGGCTGGCTGGACATCATCAAGACGAATTTCTCCGACGACACCGCGACACTTTATCGTAATAACCGAGATGGAACCTTTACGGATGCCACCGAGCAGGCAGGGCTCGGATCCAACACCCAGTTCCTGGGGTGGGGAGCACTGTTCGTCGACATCGACAACGACGGATGGCCGGACATTTTTCTTGCGAACGGGCACGTTTACCCGGAGGTTGATGGAAGGGACTTCAGCACGAGCTTTCGAGAGAGGAAGGTGCTCTATTGGAACCAAGGAAATGGGCGGTTCAAGGACGTCTCGCAAAATGCGGGGAAAGGGATCACGGCGCTCTTCAACAGCCACGGAGCAGCCGCATCAGATTTCGACAATGACGGGGCCGTCGAAATCCTGGTCAACAACAGCCACGACGCGCCAAGCTTGCTGAAAAATTACGGGACGCATCAAAACTGGCTGCTCTTGAAGCTCATCGGAACACGGTCAAATCGCGATGCAATTGGCGCACGCGTGACCGTTCGCGCAAACGGGCACCAGCAGACGCAGGAAGTCAGAAGCGGGGGCGGCTATATTTCTCAGAGTGATTTTCGGTTGCACTTCGGACTAGCCGGAGCCAGCAACGCGGACATCATCGAAGTCCGATGGCCTGGCGGCGTTACTGAGAAGCTTGAGAATGTCCCCGCGAACCAAATCCTGACAATTAAAGAACGAATGCAGGTAAAGAAACGGTAAGGACTTAAGCAGAGTTGAAAATAAAACCTTCGCAATCGAAAACGCACAAGAGAGTACTGCGCCTGAACCGACTCATTGCCACTGGATGCGCACAAGCGAAACGGCCTGCCGGGGCATCGGGAAATTCAAATGGGCATGGCCATGTTCTATCGGTATCCACACCGGCGAATCAAGAAGCTGCAGTTGTCCTGCGGATTGCAGTTTTTCGTATTGCTCAGCAGAAGGCGGTTGGGGCGACCCCATCCGATTCCAAAGTGCGAATGAATTGCTGTGATCGGAATCGACGCGAAAATGCTCGAGCAGTCCCTGGCTAGCGGTTGCGGGCAAACCACTAATGATCAAGTCGATCGGAGAAACGTCGGCAGGAAAATCATCATCGTGGTAATTCCAGAGCAAAACCTCCATTTCGTGTTCTCTTCGTGTGGCGATCGCATTAATCTCGGAACGACCACGTACTCCGTCGCGCGCAACGTCTTCGGTCGACAGCGCGCCTGACGACGTCACTTGTACTCGCTCGTCGGCCAGTAGCCCAAACATTCGAAAGGCATTCAAAACGGGCTTGTCCAGTCCATTCGTGGCCAGCTCACGAAATCCCTCAAAGTAGGGCTGCTCCTCGAATTCGAACGCCCAAGTTACGGCGCCAAGGAGATTGGCGTGCTCAAGGCGGGCCAGGACAAGCGTGTGATAGAGAGTCTCCGCCTCGTAAGCGGCGTACAGCGGTCCATTGCGGTAAGAGTTCTGAGGGTTGTTACGCGCGGAGCACGCCGCGCATCCTTCCGGATCCGATTCTCCGAGGATGATAGGAGTGTGGCGCCATTCCGTGAAAGAAGAAACGATTTTGAAGCCCTCCTGGATGGATGCAAGCTGCCGGTTGATGCCCATCTGCACATGATCCCCCTTCCACTTGGGGGATCCTTTGGGATGAAAGCTGATGAAATCCAGCCGGGAGCCAATCTTGCCTGTCACGTGGTTCTTCTGGTGCGCGCAGTGCTCGAGAAACATTCGTAAGAATTCCGCTGCCTTGGGGTTGGCCGGCCCCGTGCTGTCGGGTCCACCAATGCGCGCTTGCGGCAGGGCCCGCAGAATTGCGTCAACACTAAAGTCATAGAGCTTGAAAAACTCTTCAGGCGTGCCCTTCCAGTACTCGATGTCCGGTTCGTTCCAGACCTCCCACAGCCAGGTGCTTACCTCGGCCTCGCCATAGCGAGCCTTGAGATGATCCACAAATTGAAAAACGAGATTGGACCACTTCTGATAATCCTTCGGCGGATATGCCCAGCCGGTGTAAATCGATCCTTCTGGAAAGTTATGACGGTATGGATCAGGGTGCGTCGATAGCGCTTTCGGCATGAAGCCAATCTCTACCAGTGGCTTGACGCGCGTTCGATAAAAAATGTCAAAAATGTGGTCGAGAATTGTCCAATCATAGATGGCGTTCCCCGCTGCGTCCTCGGTGAAAACATTTGTCGAGCCCCATTTGAGCGATGCGGAGCCATCTCCAGAGGTCAGCAAATTATGAGTGCGAATGTACACCGGCCCGGGGCTTAGAGCTTCCAGTTCGCGGAGAAGTTTTTGTCCGTTTAGGGCATAAGTATAGTTTGGTTCGTCATAACCAAAATAATTCCAGATTGGTGCGAGCGTTCCTTCCTTCTGATCCGCGAACACACGAACGGTTACCTTCTCAGGGGTTGGCCGTAATTGACACGCTGCTCGACCCGTGAGGAACAACGCAATGATCAAAAAGGACGTGGAAAGAACCTGAGGCGCGATGCCCTTAGAAACTAACCTGAAGGGAATGATTGTCCTCAATCTCACTGATTCAATATCCACTGCCAGTCTGTTTTCTCTGGGGCTGCAACGTCCATGAGACCGACCATCAGAGCGACCACTGGGTTACAGAGTACGAACGGGGTGGCACTTCAAATCGTGTCCGCATACCCGCCGTCGAAGGTTTTTCGAATGGTCGGGGCATCACTCGCTGCGGTGCTTCGAAGCTATTAAATGCTTTCAAATCATCCTCCGTGAGGATTATGGAATCGATGACTCTCGATGGAGCATTGTCTCCCTAAAGTAGTTCCACCTCCCTCGCTTTCGAGAGGTCGCGATTGAGCACAAACACAGTGATCTTTTTCGACTCTGCACGCGCGGACGATCTTTCTTTGGTCCAACACCCATCCAGCCAGTGGTAGCCGGAGACAAAGTTGCCCCCGGATACCGAATAATCGGCACGCCCAAATGTTTTACTTCTTCCAGGACGTCTTTGCGAAAGCCGTTCGCCTCAGAGAGTTTTGACGTGGGATCGTAGATGCCTCCATAAATGGCGCGGCCAAGATGTTCAAGGAAGGATCCGAAGAGATTCCGGTCCAGAGGTGTCAAAGCGCGCCGAGCATCGACATGCACGCGCGTTGCGCTCGATGCCGGTGCCTGAGCCAATAGGGACCGACCCAGCAGGAAACTCGCCGAGCAGCCGGCGCTTACCCTCGTGGCCTGCTGCATGAAGCGGCGCCTTGTGATGGGAACCATGGCCATCTGTCACCCGTTTACAACCGGCGTCCAGACCTGCATGGGTGTACCAGCACGATTAGCCCACGCATAGTAGGGGATCAACGTTAGCTTGGCCGCAAGGTTCTTGGAGGTTTCCCGGTTGTAACGGAAGTAAAGCCCAGAGCGCGACCTGGAATCGTCGTTGACGGCGCCAACGCAATTCAGTACGACGACACCTCCCAGCAGGTCGCCACGGAACTCTTCGTGGAATTGCGAAGGCTTTTGACCCACATCCATTCGCACGTCTGCGAGGGCTATCCCCTCCGGCTGATCAAGCTGTTCCAAGCAGTAAACGAGCGGTCCGCGCTGCATGGCCACGCGGCCGTAATCGTCCACGACGCGTGGGTTCGCCTCGACCACGTGCGTTGTCAGATCGAATTTCACACTGACGACATCACCCGGCAACCAGCGCCGCCTCAGCGCAAGATACTGGCCTGCTGTGACTCCAGAAATCGCTTTGCCATTGACGGTCACCTGCGTACGGTCGGACCATCCCGGAATCCGCAGATAAAAAGCAAATTCCGACGGTTTTTCTGGCGTGACTGTGATACTTGCCGTATCGCCCCAAGGGTAGTTCGTCTTCTGCAGCACTTTCAGCCTGGTTCCGTCTTCAAGGTGCCAATCGAGCAGAGAATTGTCGTAGAGATGCAGGTAAAGGCCGTCAGTGCTGGTGCTGTAGAAATACCCAGGTAACGAAGCGAACGTACGTTCGAGGTTCGGCGGGCAGCAGGTTACGTCGTACCAGGGATTACGGATATGATCACCGCTCGAAGGATCGAACCCCAGGGGATTTCGGTAGCAATAGAGCGTTCCATCCAGGGACATTCCCGAGTTGATCCCGTTGTATAAGGCGCGCTCGATGACATCGGTATATTTTGCCTCTCCGGTTGCCGCGAGCATGCGCCAGTTCCACATCATGTTTCCTATGGCTGCGCAACTCTCGCCGTAGGCCGTGAAGTTCGGGAGTTCATACGCATCGCCAAAAGCTTCACCATCGCTGCGCGCACCAACTCCGCCCGTCACGTACATTTGGTGGTTCACTAGGTCATCCCAAAGCGTGTTGAGCGTTTTCCAGTACGCTTGATCGCCGGTTTCGAGATAGTAGTCTGTTGCGCCACAGCATGCGTACATCGCACGCACGGCATGTCCCTCAAGGTGCATGCGAGAAGTGAACGGTATTCCACAAAAGTGGTACACGTACCCATGGCGCGGCACTTTGATTCGTTCATCGCCCTGAAGAATATAACCGGCCAGTTCGAGGTGACGCTTATCCCCAGTTGTTCGATAAAGTTCAATAAGCGCGAGTTCGATTTCGGGATGGCCAGAAAAGATCGGTTTTTTCTCCGGTCCAGGACCAAAGTTGGGAAGCAGAAAACCATCGACAAAGTGAATCCCGGCGTCCATCAGAGCGCGATCGCCTGTGGCGCGGTAATAGGCAATGGCACCCTGTAGAAAATGGCCCATGTTGTACAACTCGTGGCCCCATCGTTGAACTTCGGGTGTCATGCGGTCCTTGGCACGATCTCCCACGTAATAAGTGTTCAGATATCCGCTGGGCTCTTGGACGGCGACGATTTCGTTGATGAGTTTGTCCGTGTTCGCGCGCAGATCAGGACGGTCACCAGACTGAAGGGCAAAGCCCGCCGCTTCCGTCCATTTGTAAACATCGGAATCCGAAAAGACCGGTCCACGCTGAGGAGCGTTGCTCTTGCCTGCCAATCGCAGGAAATTATCCATACGGCCATTGGCTTCGAGCAATTTTTCCATCGACGGGACGCTCTTCTCTACGTTGGTCTGGCGTCGCGCTCCCCAGAACCCGGATGCGATGGTGACGGCGTGTACCGGAACGTTTCGCAACTTTGCGTAAGGAGACTTAGCAAGGTTCAATACACCTTGATCCTTCCATTCACTGCTCATGGCGGAACTCGGAGCGGTAGAGAGAGGCGTCGGATTATTTCCGGAGAATCCTGCCAATTTCCCGAACGGTAACGAGGCCACCGTTGCGGCGGAAACAGCGGAACTCACAAATTCCCGGCGTGAAATCTCAGGGCGCTTTGTCATAACAACCTCCCGGCGGCGCTATGGACTTTGTAAAAATCTGAGCGAATCAAACCAATGCCCGATCCTTTTCAGCTAGTGGTGCTCAGCTTACTCCTCTCGCCAAATGATAATAGACATCGTTCCATTTCAGCTCCTTGATGAAATTTGTGATCTTGGTATCACGGTCGATGACCAAGCATTCCATTCCCGAGATCTCTGCGAAATCTCGAAGATGTTCAATCGTCAAAGTCTGGCTGAGGCCTGTGTGATGCGACCCTCCCGCAAGGATCCACGCCGTAGCTGCTGTCTTGAGGTTGGGCTCGGGTGTCCAGATGGCTCTGGCGACCGGTAGCTTAGGCAGAGGTTCCCTAGGTTGCACCAGGCTCACTTGATTCGCGACAAGACGAAACCGGTTGCCCATGTCAATGATGGAAGCATTCACGGCGCGCCCAACAGAAGCGGTAAACACGAGCCGGACCGGGTCCCCTTTGCCGCCGATGGAGAGAGGATGAATTTCGGCGGAAGGCTTGTCGCCGGTGATTGAGGGACATATTTCCAGCATGTGCGCGCCTAAAACTTGGCCGCCGTCTTTCAGGTGATAGGTGTAATCTTCCATGAAAGATGTGCCGCCCTTCAAACCGTGACTCATGACTTTCATCGCTCTTACAAGAGCGGCAGTCTTCCAATCACCCTCTGCGGCGAACCCATATCCATCCGCCATCAGGCGCTGGACGGCGATTCCTGGAAGTTGCGTCAGGCCGTGCAGGTCTTCAAATGTATCCGTAAAGGCCCTTGCCCCTGTATCGGCGAGAAAGTGTCGCAAACCAATCTCAATCCTTGCCGCCTCCTGTAGCGCCTTTCGCTGGCAGCCATTAGGGCGCAGCGGTTCCGCGACGGTGTATGTTTCATCATATTCAGCCGTCAGCTTCTCGACTTCCCCCTCGGTTACCTGGTGCATGCGTTCCATCAACTCACCGATGCCATATCCGTTAACGGAGTAGCGCAGTTTGATCTGCGCATCGACTTTGTCACCTTCGGTCACTGCCACGTTGCGCATGTTGTCGCCGAGGCGAGCAATCTTCAACTGCTGAGCGTCATGCCAGGCGCAGGCCGCCCGCGTCCACGCCTCAATTTCCGAGTGAACATTTGCATCGCGCCAGGAACCGACGACAACCTTGCGCGAAAGACGCATTCGGGAAGCAATGAACCCGAATTCCCTGTCGCCATGAGCTGACTGATTCAGGTTCATGAAATCCATGTCAATGGTCGCCCAAGGCAGCTCTTCGTTGAATTGTGTGTGCAGGTGGAGGTAGGGCTTCGCGAGCGCTCGGAGGCCGCCGATCCACATGCGGGCAGGCGAAAAAGTATGCATCCAGGTGATCAGCCCTACACAATTCGGCGAACTGTTCGCATCCAGGCAGAGCCGCTCAATGGACTCGCCGTCTGTTACCACTGGTTTCGTAACGATCTTTACAGGAATACGGGACGACGCGGACAGTGCGGCACCCATGCTCGCCGAGTGCAGTGCGACCAATTTCAGCGCGTCTTGCCCATAGAGGTGCTGGCTGCCGGTGACAAACAAAGCCTCCAGACCCGGAACATCAGTCATACTCTAGCCTTCACCACTGCCCGAGGTGCTGCCTGCATGCTTAGACATGCCAGTCGGAGACAACGGGCAAGAATGCAATCGCTTGCACTTCCTGACGAATACCTCCGTGCAGCTACGCCACCGAAGTAAGGAGTCGCGCAGGCAAGCCATTTCTGCAAACGCTTTCATTTAGCGCTGGTATAGCATTCCTGCTTTCTACTTGTCAATCAAGAGTGGCGGGGTATCGTACGGTCTTGGCTTAGCAGGACAAGCAGTCGGAGTTAGCCATTCGAACGCAGAAGCTCGACAAGCGAGCTCCTCATGGGCCCGACGGATCCAGTCAGCTTGCTCTCTGTTCGCGCCTGGCCATCGGTATCATGCGTCCTTTTCGGATGGCGTATTCCACGGAGCCCCAGCGGATGCGGTTTGAACCAAAACTTGCCAACCAAACCACGAAGTAAATCGCATCGCGAGCCGGCACGAGCCACAGATTCCGCTTCAGAACTTCGTCACCCACGCCCCACACGCCTACCGTCCAGGCCATCGCCAATCGCAGGACCACATAGGCTGCGAAATATGCGCCACCGATCCATGTCGTTGGTGCGCACGCAACCGCGAGCAAAGTCCATGGCAGCCCTTGCGTAAAGAGCAGTCCCAAATACGAAAATGGCCTGCACGACCGCACGGTGCGGGCCCAGCGTAATTGATGCTCCCAAAAGCTCCGAAGAGTCTGCGCCGGATACATGGTCGAAACAGGGTCTTGCGAGAGAACGATTTCTCCACCCGCCTTGCTGATCCCCATGCCGAGTTCATAATCATCCGCCAGCACATCAGCGATGGATTTGAAACCTCCCATTTTCTGCACCCATTCTTTCCTCGTGGCGACGGAGCCCCCCAAAGTGAAGCGGATTCCTTCCTTCCATCGGGCCATCAGCACTCCGGCAAAAAAATCGCTGGCAGCGCCCACGGCTTCGAGCTTGGCGCCAAAGTTGTCTTGAGCAACCGCGCGATAGAACGAAGTCACTGCTCCAATTCTTTTCTCGCGTAACGGCGCGATGATCTCGCGGAGATAGTTGCGCCCGACGCGAACATCTCCGTCCGTCAGTACGAGCACGTCGTGCCGCGCCTCCTGGGTCAGCATCGCCAGCTTATTCACCTTGCGATTCGCGCCCAGGTCGTCCGCGCTGGTGAACAAGCGAATTCGCCGCTGAGGAAATTCGCCCATGATTTGGTGGATTAGCGGCACGGCGGGATCACTCTCATCATTCACAGCAAACAGAATTTCGTACTCCGGATAGTCCAGCCTGCAGAAACTCGTGAAGTTCTCGTAAGAGCCAAAGTCCACGCCCCGCACGGGCTTGAGCAAGCTCGCCGGAGGGTTGTACTCCGCACGGGTCGGTCCCTGCTTCCCTCCGAAGAAGCGCAATG
>Ga0137364_10000893_pt1 | contig 13216 bp, 6 predicted proteins | sample SagtaG_10_FD_104798 | JGI IMG/M metagenome (GOLD analysis project Ga0137364, IMG submission 104798) | Vadose zone soil microbial communities from Sagehorn Ranch, Mendocino, California, USA - Sage1_L_20_16 metaG | ecosystem: Environmental > Terrestrial > Soil > Vadose zone | place: USA... | reverse complement strand
GTCCGAGCCGCTGCGCGCCAGCGCGTCGATGTAGCGGCCCAGCTCGACGTAGCGCATCTCGTCGGGGGCCTTGGGCTCGGCGAGCAAGTCCTCGGGGCGCTCGATCAGGTGGCGCGGCACCAGCGAGTCGAACGCGAACGCCAGCTCCTGTCCCGCGCCCAGCAGATAGCGCAGCTGGCCGCGCGCCAGCGTCCAGCGCCGGGTCGTGTCGGCGTAACGGGCCTGCTGCGCGGCGATCAGGATCGTCGGGTAGTCGGGGCCCGCGCCCTCGCGCTCCAGGACCACCTCGCGCATCGTGCGCGGCCGCACCTCCAGCCCGCCGACCACGTACACCCAGCCGTCGTCGGCGCGGTACACGAAGTTGGGCCGATAATCCCGGGCCCGCACCTGCTTCAAGCCCAGCAGCTCGGCCTTCCGCGTCGAGCCCCCCGGCGCGGCTTCGCCGAGGACCAGCCCGGCGACGACCGCGGCGCCCGACAGCAGCAGCAGCGGCCGGATCAGCCGCAGGAACGAGATGCCGCCCGCCTTGGCGGCGGTGATCTCCGAGTGCCGGCCCATCGGCCCCACGGTGAAAGTGGTGGCGAACAGCACCGCGGCGGGCAACACGAGGAACATCGTCTCCGGCATCCCGTACACGTACGCCAGCGCCACGGTGCCCTTGGAGAGGCCGCCGCTCAGATACTTGTTGAGGTTGTCGGTCAGATCGATCACGATGACCAGGATCGGAAACCCGAGCATCACGACGAAGAAGACGCGGCTCCACTGCCACCGCACGTAGCGGTCGAGCGTGCTCACGCGCGCCTCCCCTTTCGACCCAGCCAGCCGAGGAGGGTGTCGCGGAGGTCGGCCGCATCGCCGCCGCGCGCGCCGCCCCCCTCCCGTCGCACCAGCCACAGCCCCACGAGCCCCACCACGACGAAGAGCAGATTCGGGATCCACATCGCGACGAACGGGGAGACGATGAGCCGGTCGCCGAGATCTTCGCCGCCGATCAGGCCGATGTAATAGATCGCGAACACGGCGACGCTGGTGCCGATGACGACCCCGGCGCCGCCGCGCGGGAACGTGAGCGCCACGGGGATGCCGAGCAGCGCGAACGCGAAACACGCGGCGGCGATCGCCAGCTTCTTGTGCACTTCGACCGCGTACGCCGCCGCGCGCTGGCGGTCGCCGCGGGCGCGGGCGTCCTCGCCGAGCCCGGCGCCGGGCGTCACCAGCAGCGGGTTGGGGGTGGCGGCGGGTCGCTGGGCGGGCGCGTGCACCGTTGGAACCTGCGCCGCTTCCGCCTCCCGCGGCGCGAGCCACCGGATCACGCTGGTCCACAGCCGGCACACCGGCCCGTCGCGGGGATCGTCCCCGGCGGTGTCCCGCGTGATCGGGGAGACCGGGAGGCCGGCGAGCCGGCGCAGGTCGGCGGCGACCGCGGCCCGCGCCTCGACGTGCACGCGCGCCTCTTCCCGGCGGGCGATGCGCACCTGCCGGGCGAGATCGCACAGAGACATCTCGCGGTCGGTGCGATAGGTATCGTTCTGGGTCCGCGTCAGCGTGTCGCCGATGTTCGCCACCTTGATGCGGTTCGTCCGGAAGAAGGTGCGGTTGAACTGCCCGGGCTCGGTGCGCTTGACCTCCTGGATCTCGCCGTCGCGGAGGGTCAGGTACAAATCCTTGCCGCCGGGGGTATAAGCCATCTGGCCGCTGTCGGCCACGATGATGCGCCGGCGCTCGGGGGCGTCTCCCAGGTCGTAGATCGTCACGTCCTTGAGCCGGTTCGTGGCCGGATCAATGCGCGCCGCGCGCAGGAAGAACTGGCCCTGAGTCACCTCGTTGATGACCTGTTCCTTGAGGGCGAAGGACGGCTTCTTGCGCGTGATGTCCATCTGCAACGTGCGCAGGCGGTGATTGGCCCGCGGCAGGACCTGGTCGTTCCACACCAGGGCGACCAGGGTCACCAGGGCGGCGCCGCCGAGCACCGGCGCGACCACCCGGCCGAGACTCACGCCGCCCGCTTTCATCGCGGTGATCTCGTTGTCGGCGACGAGGCGGGTGAACGTGTGCAGCACCGCGACGAGCACCGCCATCGGCAGCGTCATCGCCACGATGAACGGGATCGACAACACGAACACCTCGATGATCACGCTCCAGGGCAGGCCCTTGCCGACCAGACTGCCGAACTGCTTGGCGATCTGCTGGACCATCAGGAACGCGGTGAGGCTGCCCAGCGCGAAGCCGAGCGGCGCCACGTGCTGACGCAGGAGGTACCGGCTGAGGATGCGCACGGACGGACGCGCCATTATATTCGGCCCTCCCGGTCGCTACAAGGGATGCGACGCCCCGCCCTCGTCGTGCTCTTCGCCACGTCGCTCGTTGTACCCCCCGCCCGCGCGCAGGGAGCCGCCGCCGATACTGGTGGGACGCCGGCGTTCGTCGCCCGGTTCTCCGCCTGGGCGCTCGCCGTGCCGCCCGTGGCGGCCCTGCAGCCCGGTGGGCGGCTCGGGTCGAGGGTCCCGGCCGCCCTGCTCGCGGCGCGCTGGGAGCGGGAGGTGCGTGCGCGGTGGCGTTCTTCGCTTGGTGTTGCCTCCCCTGCCGCCCCTGCCGCCGAGGTCCCGAGTCCGTCGGCAGGCGCGGTTCCGAATGCCGGCCCCCCGCTGGGCCAGCCGCGACAATTCCAGGGCGCCGGTCGCAGCAGCCCGTTCGGGCAGTACGCCGACATCGGGATGCAGCTCAACCTGCGCTTCGAGCTCAAGGCCGATCAGTTCCGGAACCTCAAGTGCACGTCGTTCGAGCGCCAGCAGGCGATCTCCGGCTGCAGCGCCGGCTTCCCCACGATCACGCCGAACCCGCAGTACGCGATCCGCACCACCGGCGTCGTGGGGCAGCGCCTCCACGTGAACGTGGACTTCGACAGCCAGCGCGAATTCGACGCCAACAACAACCTCCAGGTCTGGTACGAGGGGCTCGAGGACGAGGTGCTGCGCCGCGTGGAGGCGGGGAACGTGTCGTTCGGCATTCCGTCCTCGCGCTTCATCAGCGCCGCGATCCCGGCGAACAACTTCGGCGTCCAGGCCATCGCCCAGATCGGCGCGATGGAGGTGCGCGGCATCTACGCGCAACAGAAGGGCAACGTCGTCAAGGACCGCCAATACACGGTCGGGGAGACGACGAGCCAGCCGCTCGACCGCGCCCAGCGCGACCTCGACTACGAGCCGGGACGGTTCTTCTTCGCCGTGGATCCCGCCGCGATCGCCGGCTACCCGGCGGTGGACATTCTCAGCGTCGACCCGGCGGGGCTCGCCGACTCACTGCGCGTCGGCAGCCTGCGCGTCTACCGGATGCGCGCTGTCGCGCCGGGGAGCACCGGCAACCAGAACCTCGGCGGGGTGCGGGCGGTCGCCTGCGGCGTCGGGACCGCCGCCGTGGACTGCGCCCACCAGCGCGCCGGACCGTTCCAGTGGGAGATCCTCCAGGAGGGCCGCGACTACTACGTGGACCCCAGCGGCGCGTGGCTCGCCCTCGCCTCGCGGCTCGACCAGAGTGATTACCTCGCGGTCTCGTACGTCCCCGCGGGGCAGGCGGACTGCACGGGCCCGCGGCGCTGCGTCGGCACCTTCCCCGTCACCGCCACCGAGGACCCCACGCACGTCGACACGCTGCGACTGGTGTACGACCCCCGACCGGCGGTGTCCGCGGACTCCTCGACGTTCCGCTTCGAGATCCGCAGCGCCTACCGCGTCGGCGGCCAGGAGGTGGACCGCGGCACGGTGCAGCTCGGCCTCACGGTGAATCAGCGCGAGCGCACGGTGAGCTCCGGGGAGACCTACCTCGCGCACCTGGGGCTCGCGCTCGCCAACGACCAAAACACCTTCGACCAGTACAACCGGCTGTTTCCGCGCGCGCGCGATCCCCAGCAGGGCGCGCCGCTGCGGGAGTACTACGTCGTCTTTCCGCACCTGCAGCCCTTCGGCGACGCCACCCGCCTCACCGCGGAAGAGCGCAACGACTCCCTGTACCGCACGCCGCGCGCCCTGCTCGCCACGCAGGCGCCGCCGTCGGTGTTCATGCTGCGCCTGCACGCCAGCGTGTCCGCCTCCCAGGACCGGTCCACGCTGTCGCTCAACAGCTTCCAGATCCGCGACGGCAGCGAGCGCATCTTCGTCGGCAACACGCAGCTGACGCGCGGGGTGGACTACGACATCGACTACGCTTCGGGGCAGGTGACCTTCCGCAACGCCGACTCGCTGTTCGGCGCGGGTACGTCCCAGGTGCGCGCGCAGTTCGAGGAGCGCGCGGCGTTCGCCGTCGCCCCCACGTCGATCTACGGGCTCGCCGCCCGCTACGACCTCGGCACCGTCGGCGAGGTGGATCTCACGGGGCTGTTTCAGCGCGAGCAGAGCGCCTTCACGCGGCCGCCGTTGGGCCTCGAACCGTCGGCGAGCTTCATCGGCGGTCTCTCGACGCGGCTCAACTTCCAGCCGGGCTGGCTGACCCGCGCCGTGGACGCCCTCCCCGGCGTCCACACCGAAGCGCCGTCGTTCCTCAACGTCGCCGGCGAGATCGCCGTCTCCAAGCCCTCCCCGAACCCGCTGGGGCAGGCGTACGTCGAGGAGTTCGAGGCGGAAGGCGGCCGGTTCATCACGCTGAACGAGACCGCCTGGCACTGGGGCAGCATCCCCACGACGGCGCGCGGCGCCGAGCCGTTCGGGATCTTCGGGGCGTTCAACCCCCTCGACGCCGCGTTCCTCACCTGGCAGAGCCTGCCGGTGCACCTCGACGGTCGCCCGGTACAGTTCTTCGCCAAGGACATCGACCCCGACATCCAGGTCATCGGCCAGGCTCAATCCGCCGAGCCGGTGCTGTGGCTCACCTTGAAGCCCGATACGGTCCTGGGCCTTGCCAACTCCGTGACCGGGAACCCCAACTGGGTGAAGCCCCACGTCGTCGAGCCGCGGTGGCGCTCCATCACCCAGTCGCTGTCGGTAACGGGCATCGACTTGACGCGCACCGAATACTTGGAGTTCTGGGTGTGGGAGGACGGGCGCCGCACGGCGCTGGCCGAGCGTGCCGCCGTTCTCTTCGACTTCGGGTCGGTGTTCGAGGATGCCCTCGCCTTCGAGCCGGACTCGTTCACGGTGGTGAACGGCGACACGACCTACTACGGCCAGCGGTCCGTGGGCGTGGGGCGCCTCGACTCCGAGCGCGACCCCGTCAGCCGCTCCTGGAACGCCGCGATCGACGACGAGGGCGTGCTCGGCGACCGCGTCACGGACCCCATCAAGAACGCAACCACCGGGCAGGTGATCGACACCCTGGCGCTGTGCAGCGCGACCCGGAACGGCCAGCTCCAGTCCTACCTCCTCGGCGACCTGCGGTCGCGCTGCGGCCGCCACAACGGCGCGGTGGACACCGAGGACCTGGACGGCGACTTCCTGCTCGACTCCGTCGCCGGGGTGCGCACCAGCGAGAGCCTCGTGCGGTTCGTGTTCCCCATCGGCGACGACCGCTACTTCGTGCGCGACGGCAAGATGACGGCCGACCCCGCGGGCGGCCAGGCGGGGTGGCGGCTGTACCGCATCCCGTTCCGCACCGATACCCTGCTCCAGGGCCAGCCCAACCTGCGGCAGATCCAGGCGCTGCGGATCACCGTGATCGCGCCGCCAACGGCGGCGGGCGGGGCGGATCCGCAGGTCGTGTTCGCCTTCTCGCGGATGCGGCTCGTCGGCAGCACGTGGCTCAAGCGCGCCGAAACCCCGATCCGCGGCATCGCCGGCGACCGCGGCACCGGCGCGGGCGAGGTGATCGCGTCGGTGGCGAGCACGGAGAACCGGGACCTGGGCTACACGCCGCCGCCGGGCGTCTTCGACCAGGCCGATCGCCGCGACGCGACCTTCTCGATCGGCACCACGCAGATCAACGAGCGCTCGCTGCGGCTGCTCGCGCGCGGGCTCGGCGTCGGCCAGCACGCGGAGGCGTACGACCGCTTCACGACCGAAGGCGACAAGAACTTCTTGCGCTACCGGAAACTGCGCGTGTGGGCACGCGGCCGCGGCCCGGGCTGGGAGGATGGGGATCTCGAGTTCTACATCAAAGTTGGGAAGGACGAGAACAACTTCTACCTCTATCACGTCCCCGCCCGCACCAGCTCGTGGGAGCCGGAGGTCGTGGTGGACCTGTCGCGGTGGATCGCGTTGCGCGCCCGGATCGAGGTGGCGTGGCTGCGCGGCGATACGGCACACGTCTTCAGCGGCTGCCCCGACACCACCGTCGTCCCCTTCGACTCCGCGTTCGTTGCCTGCGACGGGCCGTATGTCGCGCACGTCCGCGACCCCGGCACCGCGCCGCCCAACCTCGCCGCGGTGCAGGAAATCGCGGCGGGAATCCTGCGGGTGGCGAGCCGCGTCTTCGTGGACCAGGCCGAAGTGTGGGTGGACGACATCCGCCTGTCCGACGTCGTCCAGGACGTCGGCGCCGCGGGCGCGCTCGACGTCACGCTCACCGCCGCCAACCTCGCGGACGTCGCCATCAGCGTCTCGCGCCGCGACGCCAACTTCCGCCAGCTCGGCGAAGACCCGCGCTACCTGACCGACGACGCCGCGAGCGTCGGCGGCACCGTTCGCCTCGAGCGCTTCCTCCCCGACCGCTGGGGGCTCGCCGCGCCGCTCACCGTGCGCTACACGCGCACGGCGAGCGCCCCGCTGTACCTCGGCGGCACCGACATCCGCGCGGACGCGCTCACCGGGCTGCGCACGCCGCGCTCGACGGCCGCCGCGTACACGCTCGGCCTGCGGCGCGTGCGCCGCTCCGCGTCCCCGCTGGGCCGCTGGTTCCTCGACCCGGTCGCGCTGGGCGGCTCGTACGCCTCGGGCGACGACCGCACCAGCCTGTCGCGGGCGAGCGCGTCGAGCTGGAGCGTCTCCCTCGATTACGCGTTGACGCCCCAGCCGGTGCGCCTGGCCCTCCCGGGCCCCCTGCGCCACCTCGCTTCCGCGATCCGCGTCAACCCGGCTGGGATCCGGTTCCGGTCGGGGTACGCGGCCGGCGATGCGTCGCGGTCCACGTACAACGTGCCGATCGCCACCGATTCCGACGCCGCGATCGTGGCGATCCGGTCCATCGGCCGGCTGTGGCGCAACAACGGCGCCCTCGACCTGCAGCCGCTGACGGGCGTGCAGTTCCTCGTCGACGCGTCCTCGCAGCGCGACCTGCGCGACTACGGCGACGCCACCACCGTCGGCCGTCTCGCCCGCCTGGAACGGCGCAGTCTGTTCGGCATGGACGTGGGCCTCGAGACCCAGCGCGGCGTCAACACGCAGCTCAACGTCACGCCCCCGGCCACCGGGTGGCTGCGCCCCCGCGCCACGCTGGCGACGACGTTCTCGCTGACGCGCGACCCCAACGCCCGCAGCCCCGTGCGCACCATCGGCGATACCGCCGGCGAGTTCCGCCTGCCGACCGCCTTCAGCAACCTCCAGCGCCTCGACGTCGGCGCCCGCGTCGATCTACGCCGCCTGGGCCAGCGGCTGTTCGGCGACAGCGCCCGGGCCGTCGCCTGGCTCGCGCGCATCACCGGCATCGACGTCGCGGCGAGCCGCACTCGGCAGTCGAGCTTCAGCCGCACCGGCTTCATCCCCGCGCTCGGCTACCAGGTGCCGTGGGGCGGGTTCGAGGGATTCCGCAGAGTCGGCGGGATCATCGCCTCCTCGGCGTCCGACCTCGCCAACGCAAGCGCCGCCACCGGGGCCGCGCTGCCGCTCGGCCTCCGCACCAGCCTCACCTATCAGCACACCAGTGGCGTCACGTGGGTGCTGCGCGGCGCGGACCCGGTCCCCCTGCGGACTCACAGCACGGAATGGCCGTCCGGCAGCGTGAGCTGGGTTTTCAGCCCGCCCCGCGGCTCGATCGGGAAGGTGCTGCAGAACATCTCCGCCCAGCTCGGCTTCCGCACGCGCCAGAGCGCCTCCGAGCAGGCTTCCTTCAGTCCGACGGCTGGGGGACTCCAAACCAGTGGCACCGACCGCACGCTCACCCCCTCGGTGTCGTTGCTGTGGATCCGCGGCATCCTGACCGCGTTCGACCGGTCGGTCACAACGAGCGACCAGCGCAACGCCGGCAACCAGTTCAAGAACACGCGCAGGCAACAGAACGCCTCGCTCACGTTCGCCTTCCGGCCGCCGGCGAGCGTGCTGCGCCTCAAGACGGACATCCGGACCACCGCCCGCTGGTCGGTGGCCACGGGGCGGTCGTGCCTGCAATCGCCCGGGGGCGCCACCTGCGTCCCCTACGTGGACAGCCGGCAATCCCAGGCCCAGCTTACCATGGATACGGATTTCCCCCCGACGCTTAGCGCCGGGCTGCAGATGGCGTACCTGGTGAACGAGGAGCGGCAGATCAACCGCAAGACGGCGCAGCTGGTCATCACGGCGTTCGTTCAACTCAACACGAGCGTGGGGCAAATCCGATGAGAGTCCTGACGGTGGCCCTGCTCGCCGCAGCAACCGCCTGCCAGGGCCAGGCCCGGGGCGGGGGCGCGGGGGGCGGGGGGCGGGGGGGGGGCCGTGCGGGATTCGACGGGCAGCGGGCGTTCGGCTACATCCAGGCGCAGATGGCGTTCGGCCCGCGCATCCCCGGGGCCCGCGGCCACGAGGAGACCGCCGACTGGCTGCTGGCACGGCTGCGTGAGCGCGCGGATACCGTCATCGTGCAGGACATCGCGCACCGGCTGCACAACGGCACGACGCTGCACCTCCGGAATTTCCTGGCGCGCTTCAAGCCGGCCGCCGCGGAGCGCGTGCTCTACCTCGCCCACTGGGACACGCGTCCCATCTCCGACCAGGCCCGCGCGCCCGCCGACCGGCGCCGCCCCGTCCCCGGGGCGAACGATGGCGCCTCCGGGGTCGCGGTGCTGCTCGGCGCCGCCGACGCGCTCAAGGCCCAGCCACCGCGCGTCGGTGTGGATCTCCTGTTCGTGGACGGCGAGGACTATGGGGACTTCGCCGACACCAGCGACGTGCTCATCGGGGCGCGCTGGTTCGCGGCGCACCAGCCGGCGGGCTATCCGCCGCTCCTGGCCGTGTTGTTCGACATGGTCGGCGACTCGGGGCTGCGCATCGCGGTCGAGCAGAACTCGTTGGCGGGCGCCCCGGAAGTGGTCGAGCGCGTGTGGCGCACCGCCGAAGAGCTGGGATACGGCGGCGTGTTCGTGCGCACGCCGGGCCCCGTGCTCACCGACGACCACGTGGCGCTGCAGCGGGCGGGGATCCACACCATCGACGTCGTGGACTTCGACTACGGCCCCGGCAACAGCTGGTGGCATACGCCGGAGGACACGATCGACAAGGTGTCGGCGCGGTCGCTGCAGATCGTGGGCGACGTGGCGGTTGCCGTGATCCGCAGCTTCTGAAAGGCGTGGGATGTGGGGTGTGGGGAGTGGGGCCCACATCCCACATCCCACGTAGTTTCGCACCGCGCTTTTTCGGGGCACCATCGCGTCGTTTCGGTACCGCTTCCATAGGGCGACCCGTTAATAGTCGACAGATGGACGACAAACGCGCCGCGCTGGTGCTCGCCGGGCTCGCGCTCGCGGGAGCGGCCGTGAAGCTGCTCCTCGCTCCGCCTGCCGGCCGCGCGCCGGGCGAGGTGACGCTCACCGCCGACACGGCGGCGCAGCCGGCGGGGCTCCGCGCCACGGCGCGGGAGGCGGCCCGGCTCGCCCGGCCGTTGGCGCCCGGCGAGCGCGTGGACCTCGATCTGGCCGATGTGACTGAGATCACCCGCCTGCCACGCGTCGGCCCCGCGCTGGCGCGCCGCATCGTCGATTGGCGGGCGACGCACGGCCCGTTCGGCTCGCTCGCGCGTCTCGACAGCGTCTCCGGAATCGGTCCGCACCTGCTGGATGCGATTCGCCCTTACGTCATGTTTTCAGGGAGTTTAGCGCCGCGTCCTTGACCGGGGTGTGCCGAAGCCATAAGTTAGCTGCTTCAATCCCAACGAGTTGCGTTTACGGCCACCGCCGCCGCCGCCGCGGACAAGCTGGGTGATATCCTCGTCCGTGAGGGCCTCATCACCCCCGAGCAGCTCAAGCGGGCCCTTCAGGAGCAGAAGGGCTCGGGGATGCGGCTGGGGTACACGCTCGTCAAGCTGGGATTCGTCGAGGAGACCGAGGTCACCAAGTGCCTGGCCCGGCAGTACCGGATGCCGGCGGTGGACCTCACCCGCTTCGAAGTGGATCCCAAGATTCTCAAGCTGCTCCCGCCCGACATCGCCTCCAAGCACACCGTCCTGCCGCTGAAGCGGGAGGGCCGCACCCTGACCGTGGCGATCGCCGATCCCAACAACGTGGCGGCGATCGAGGACATCAAGTTCATCACGCGCTGCGATGTCTTCCCCGTGATTGCGGGCGAGTACACGCTGCGCAACGCGATCGACCGCTACTACCAGCAGTCGGACGCCCAGCTGCAGACGCTGCTCAAGAGCGTGGAGGCCGCCGAGGAGGACCTCGAGGTCGTCGAGGAGCAGCAGGACGAGGACGTCAAGGCGCAGGACCTGGCCGACGACGCGCCGGTCGTGAAGCTGATCAACGGTTTGCTGACCGACGCCGTGAAGCGCGGGGCGTCGGACATCCACATCGAGCCGTTCGAGCACGAGCTGCGGGTGCGGTACCGGGTGGACGGCGTGCTGCAGGAAGTGATGAAACCGCCGATCAAGATGAAGGCGGCGCTGACCTCGCGCGTCAAGATCATGGCGCAGCTGAACATCGCCGAGCGGCGCGTGCCCCAGGACGGCCGCATCAAGCTCAAGTTCGGCAGCAAGGTCATCGACTTCCGCGTCTCGACGCTGCCGGTGCTGTTCGGCGAGAAGATCGTGCTCCGGATCCTCGACAAGGGGAACCTGACGCTCGATCTGGCGAAGTTCGGGTTCGAGCCGAAGTCCGAAGCGGACCTGTTGAAGGCGATCCTCAACCCGTACGGCATGGTGCTGGTGACGGGGCCAACGGGATCGGGGAAGACGACGACCCTGTATTCGGCCCTGTCGCGGATCAACACGATCGAGGTCAACATCCTGACGGCCGAGGACCCGGTCGAGTACAACCTCATGGGCATCAATCAGGTGCTTGTGCGCAACGAGGTAGGGATGACGTTCGCGGCGGCGCTGAAGGCGTTCCTGCGGCAGGACCCGAACATCATCATGGTGGGGGAGATCCGCGACCTCGAGACCGGCTCGATCGCGATCAAGGCGGCGCTCACGGGCCACCTGGTGTTGTCCACGCTGCACACCAACGACGCGCCGTCCACGGTCACCCGTATGGTGGACATGGGGATCGAGCCGTTCAACGTGGCGAGCGCCGTCAATCTGATCGTGGCGCAGCGGCTGGTGCGGCGCATCTGCTCCGGCTGCAAGCAGGAGAACAACTATACCGACGAGGAGCTGCACGCCTTCGCCACCCAGCGCAAGGACGGCCCATTCTTCAAGGGGCAGGGCTGCGACACCTGCAACGGCACGGGGTACAAGGGGCGGCAGGGCCTGTACGAGGTGTTGTCGATGTCGAGTCCCGTGCGGCGGCTCGTGCTCAAGGGGGCCTCGACCGAAGAGCTGCGGGAACAGGCCGTGAAGGAAGGCATGCTGACGCTCCGAATGGACGGAATGGTGAAGGTCAAGAAGGGTGTCACGACGCTCGATGAGGTCGTGAAAGAAACGGCCGCGTGAAGGAGACCATGCAATGCCGGTGAATCTGCGGGCCCTGCTCGAAGAGATGATCGAGAAGGATGCCTCCGACCTCCATATCGTCGCGGGCGAGGTCCCCAAGATCCGAGTCGACGGCGACATCGTGAACTCCTCGGCGACCGAGGTGCTCACGCCGAAGGACACGCTGTCCCTCGCCTACTCGGTGCTGACGGAGAACCAGAAGAAGCGCTTCGAAACGGAGAACGAGCTCGACTTCTCGTTCGGCATCCAGAACCTGGCGCGGTTCCGCGGCAACGTGTTCAAGCAGCGCGGCTGCGTCTCGATGGTGATCCGCCAGATCCCCTTCAGCGTCAAAACGTTCGACGACCTCGGGCTGCCGGGCGTGGTGGCGAAGCTGTCGGAGAAGCCGCGCGGCCTGGTGCTGGTGACGGGCCCGACGGGGTCGGGGAAGAGCACGACCCTGGCGGCGATGATCGACAAGATCAACAAGGAGCTCAAGGGCCACATCATCACGGTGGAAGACCCGATCGAGTTCATCCACCGGCACCAGCAGTGCATCGTCAACCAGCGCGAGGTGGGGACGGACACGACCAGCTTCCACGCCGCCCTGAAATACGCGCTGCGGCAGGACCCGGACGTCGTGCTCGTGGGCGAAATGCGCGACCTCGAGACGACGTCGTCGGCGCTCACCATCGCCGAAACCGGCCACCTCGCGTTCGCGACGCTGCACACCAACTCCGCGGCCGAGAGCATCAACCGCATCATCGACATCTTCCCGTCGCACCAGCAGACGCAGATCCGCACCCAGCTGTCCTTCGTGCTCGAGGGTGTGATCACGCAGACCCTGCTGCAGAAGGCCAAAGGACGCGGCCGCATCATGGCGGCGGAGATCCTCATCTGCACGCCCGCGATCCGCGCCCTGATCCGGGACGACAAAGTCGAGCAGATCCCGTCGATGATGCAGGCGGGGAAAAAGCACGGGATGCAGACGCTGAACGACGCGCTCTACCAGCACTACATGGCGCGCGAGGTGACCAAAGATGAATGCCTCCGCGTGACCTCGAATCCCAACGACTTCCTGCGGATGATCGGGGAGGCCCCGTTGGACGATCGCGAGCCGCTGCCGAGCGGCGGTCCCCCGGCTGGTGCCCCGAAGGTCGCCGCGCGCCGCTAGCGGCGCGGGCGGGAGGTGAACGATGCCGGTCTTCGAATACACCGCGCGGAACGTCAAGGGGGAGATCGTCCAGAACAAGGGCGAGTTCGCCACCCGCGACGACGTCCTCGCCCATCTGCGCAAGAACCGCCTCGTCGTCGTGCAGGTCCGCGAAGCGCCGAAGCAGTTCAAGCTCAAGTTCGGCGCCGGGATCAAGACGCGCGACGTCGTGATCTTCACGCGCCAGTTCGCCACCATGATCAACGCCGGGCTGCCGCTCGTGCAGGCGCTCGACATCCTCGCGCAGCAGACCGAGAACAAGTTTCTCGCCGACGTCACCAGAGCGGTGGTGTACGACGTCGAGAGCGGCCACACCCTCGCCGACGC
>Ga0137364_10000887_pt1 | contig 13228 bp, 8 predicted proteins | sample SagtaG_10_FD_104798 | JGI IMG/M metagenome (GOLD analysis project Ga0137364, IMG submission 104798) | Vadose zone soil microbial communities from Sagehorn Ranch, Mendocino, California, USA - Sage1_L_20_16 metaG | ecosystem: Environmental > Terrestrial > Soil > Vadose zone | place: USA... | reverse complement strand
GTATGGCGTTTTCTTCACGCAAGCGTTCTACCCCGGCTGGGGCGGGGGGATCTCGCTCGACGGGTTGAACCTGAATCAATCGTTCGGCAAGCTTAAAGACCCGACGACGAACCAGGACGATCCCACATTTTACCTGGACAACGGAGTTACGGCACCCCAGCAACTTCCGCCATTTATCTCGGGGTCCTTCGACAACGGCCACAGTATTCTTTATCGCCCACTGGATGCCAACCGGCGGTCCTATTCCCAGCAGTGGAACCTGACCATTGAACGGCAACTTCCGCAGAACATCTTCCTGAGTGTCGCCTATGTGGGAAACAAGGGTTCGCGGCTGCCTTCCAGTCTGAATCCCGTCAACGTCCTGAATCCCTTCGATCCGAAGATTCAGGCGCTGTTTGCGCCTTTCCACTCGCCAGAGCCGATCTGTGCGACCACAACGGATCCCAATGCTTTGCAAGGACATGACTGCAGTTACGTACCTGAGCTAAACGCTCCGTTTACTTCAGACAATCAGACACTCTTCGGCGTCACACCACCATATCCGGGCTGGGTCGCAGAGCTCAACGCCGCCGGAAACTGTTCTCCGACCGTCGGTCAGGCATTGCTTCCTTTCCCGCAGTTCTGCGACAGGCTTCAGGGGCTCAACGAAAATCACGGGAGCTCCATCTACCATTCCTTCCAATTGAAGTTCGAGAAGCGTTACAGCCAAGGTTTATACATGCTGGTGGCCTATACGAACTCGAAACTGCTCACGGATGCTGCGGACAACACGCAGCGTGACGCATCGACGTGGAACGCCTCGCAAGGAGTGATCTCGCCTTTTGAAGAGAGGCGGAATCGTTCTCTCGCGCCCGATGACGTTCCGCAAACCCTTTCCGCAGCTTTCGTTTACGAGTTGCCTTTCGGTCGAGGTAAGCGCTACTTGGGCGGCAGCGGCGGCCTCGACCGCGCGGTCGGCGGCTGGCAGATCAGTCCTATCATTCGCTATTCGAAAGGCACGCCGATGTGGATCCGTTCGGGGTCTTGCCTCACCTCCTACACATCGCAAGGATGTTTGCCAGGGCTCATTTCAGGACAGAAGCCCTTCTTGCAAAATCCGAATAACTTCAATCCCGACAAAGGTCTACTCATCAATCCGGCTGCATTTGAGCCCCTGACCTCATTCGAGGCAACTGGGTCGTGCCCGACGTGCACGGGAGTATTTGGGTACACTGGGACTGGTCCTCGCATATTTGGCTTCCGAGGACCAAACTACAAGAACGTGGACTTTGCTATAACCAAGAACACGAAGCTGAACGAGAGGGTTAACTTCATATTCCGCGCAGAGTTTTACAACGCCTTCAACCAACATATGTTCGTCAACGATGGCAATTTCACCATTTCTGGAGGCAATGCATTCGACACAGATATAAGTTCACCGAGCTTCGGCCAGTGGACAGGCAATGTCAGCGCACCGCGAAGAATTCAGTTGGGGGCCCGATTTGAATTTTGACCACCCCTAAACACTCCAAAACACAGGACCAGCGCCCCGATGAAGAGTCGGGGCGCTGTTTTTTTTGTCTTGACCAAAGTCTTAGAGCACAGTTCAAAGTAACGATCAGAGGTAAAGCACTCCGCTACATTGGAGGAGGCGGGGAGCCACTCGCAGCTTGCGCTTCACTGGCTTTCCTTAGCTCTTGAAAGCGGCCAATTTCCGATTTCGAAAGCGCTTCGTTTCCTAGCCGGTGATAGATTTTGCCCAGCAGATAATGCGGTTCCGGATAGTCTGGGGCCAAGGCGACGGCCAGTTTGAGCGATTCAACGGCAGCTTGATATCCGCCTTGCATCTCCAGAACGCGGCCGAGTTGATAGTGCGCCTGTGGAAGCTGCGGGTCGTAGCCAACGGCTTCCCGAAGATTTTTTTCCGCTTCGGGCAGTCGATTTAGAGCAATGAGCGAAATGGCTAAATCCACGTGAGGCCAAGCAGAGGGCTTCGCTTGCAGCCGGTTCAGCTCGACGGCGCGATTGTAATTCTTTATAGCCTCATCGAATTTACCGAGGTAGTCGAAGCAAAGCCCCAGGGTGTCATAAGCGCGCATCATTTTCGGGTCCAGTTCGGTGACTTTTTGCAAACGGGTGATGGCGGAAGCGTAATTCCGAGCGTCGTAATCCAGACGGCCGAGCCAGTACAAGAAAAGCGGATTTTGCGGCTGCGCCCCGGCAAGCCTCTCCAATTCCGCGCGCGCCCCATCTCGCCGGTTGAGTCTGACGTAGGCCATAGCCAGGGTGAACCGGTTTCGATCGTCGAGAGGGACGATGGTCTCAGCCCTTTTCCAAGCGATGGCCGCTTCCAGGTATTGACCGTCCAGGAAGAAGATTGCCCCGGCAATTGCAAGTAATTTTGCCGAACGAGGTGATTCCTGATCGCGTTCGGCCTCTTCAACCAGGATCTTCTCGGCAGTTTTGTATTCGCGCGCGCGAATGGCCCTTTCCAGGTTCCCGAGCCGCTCGGGGTCCAACTGCAGGTTCAACAGTTGGCGAGCGAGATTTGATGTAGTGGGCTCTTCTTGCTGCAACACGGGGACTTGAGCGCAAATGAACAGCGCTTGGCCTAGGACAAGTGGAGCCAGACCGATGATCCATCCCTTGCTTTTCACAGAGGTTCGCCAATTAAGGCGCTGAACCAGCCTTCGCATTTTCAATCTTTGTCTTCAGTTCTACGGCGGCCTTGCTTTGGGGCACGAGTTTCAGCTCCAGTGCAATTTCCGCGAGCGCTTGGTCGTATTTCTTCTGCTCCAGAAGAATTGTGCTAATGGCCAGATGAACTTCGGGCAATTGGGGATCTGCCTCTGCCGCACGCTGGAAAGCGGCAAGCGCCAGGTCGTATTTTTCCTGAACGGCATACTCCTGTCCAAGTCCCTGCTGCAATCGCGGGGAATTCGGGTTGATTCGCGCGATCTGCTGATAGGACCAGCCGGAAAGTCTCATCCAGGCTTTTCCCATTTGATAAGCATATTCCGGCTCCTGGGGATCTAACTCGACGAGTTTCTGGAGTTGTTGAGCCGCGGCGATCCAATCTTCTGAAGCCTCATACGCTTTCGCTAACTGGAGGCGGGCCTGTGGCTGCTGGGGCATCAGCAGGACCGCGCGCTGGAGTTCGCGTACAGCTTCGGCATTTCTTCCGAGTGCCAGGAAGCTGGCTCCGAGTAGCAGCCGTGATGCACCATAATTCGGTTGAAGTGCCAATGCTTCGCGAAACCTCCGAACAGCTTCCAAATGCTGGCCGCGCATTTGGGCAATGACCCCCAGGTTGTGATAGACGAGCGGATGCTTGATGCCGTGACGGAGCGCACTCGAGAAAATCTTTTCTGCCGAGTCGAGATCGCCGGACTTCAATGCCGCTATTCCAGGGGCGACCTGGGTTTCAAGAGAGAACGGCGGAGGCTCCTGCGCAGGGCACTGAGTTGCGGCGGCGACAAGCAGGAACAAAAAGATCTTGCGGCGCAAGCATCTCAGAAAAGGAGCTGCAGAAGGCATCGATGCAACCGTACAGCTAGAAGAGACGCGCAAATCGCAGATAGTATAAACCAGCGCAGAGCCCGACCCTATGGAAACAATCAGACCCCTTACTTATAATTGTGTCGCTAAAACTACACAATCCCCCGTGAAAGGAGGGTCCAGACGACGGTTCCTGATGCGATCGCACTGGCCAATTCCGGTAGTGGCTCTTGCGGTTTTTTTCTGCTCTTCGCGTTTAGGTTTTGCTTATTCCGGGCAGAACCGAGCGAGTGAGAGAGAGCAGAGAATTTTGCAGATTCAACAATTGATACACGAACACGATCTGGAGAAAGCGCACCTCGAGCTTGCCGAGGCTGCTAAAAAGTATCCGGGTGACGAAGGATTCGACAACCTGCTTGGTATCGTCGAAGCGCAGCAAGGCGATTACATCGCCGCGGAAAAGAGCTTTCGCCGAGCGATTGCCAAGGCGCCAAGATTCACGGGAGCTTACCTGAATTTAGGAAGGCTGTATCAAGAGAACATGGCCGCCGACCCGCAGGCGCGGCGGAAAGCTCGCGACATTTACAGGCGAGTGCTGGATTATGACGCGGCGAACATTGAAGCTAATTACCAGAGTGCGGTTCTTTTCCTGCAACAAGGCCAATACCAAGAGTCACTCGATCGTATTTCGCGTCTCTCTGCCGAGCAGCGGAACGCTGCGCAAACGATGTCCATCGAGTGCGCCGATTACGCTGGACTGCGGAATCACAAGGGCGCTGATGATGCGGCTGCAAGGCTTATGGCCGCTCCGGATTTTTCTGAGCCGGATGCCCAGCAAGCGTTGTTAGGTCTGCTTCCAGGCAAGCGTGACGACTTGATTGTCTCCCTGCTGGAGAAGCTACAAAGCCGCCAGCAACTGGGTCCAGCCCTTTTGGAAGCGCTCGGCTTAGCTTATGAACGTATGAACCGGCTAGCAGAAGCGCGGGCCACTCTGGAGAAGTCTTTCACTAACGGAAAGTCTTCCATCGGCCGGCTAATGGAGTTGGCGCGTATCGCGCACCTACAAAAAGACTATCAGGGAGCCCTCGGTTACCTGGCGCATGCGCGAGACCTGGAACCTGGAAAGGCCAGCCTGCATTATTTCTTTGGCGTTGTGTGTGTGGATCTAAGCCTCATCGCAGAGGCGCGAAATTCGTTTGAAAAGGCGGTGCAGCTTGAACCGGAAAATCCGGATTATAACTATGCGATGGGGGCGGCCTCTGCTTTCGGGCACGATCCGGCGGAGGCCGTTCCGTACTTTGAGAAATACTTTAAACTGAAACCGCAGGATCCGCGTGGCAAGCTTGCCTTGGGTGCGGCCCTTTTCCGCGCCAAAGATTACGAGCACGCCCTTCCTTGGCTGAAAGAATCTGCCGGAATCCCAGAAACCGCCACAAGGGCTCATTATTACTTGGGGGCGATTGCGCTGGAGGAGGACCGGCTTGAGGAAGCTTTCGTCGAACTGCAGGAGGCCTTGAAAGCCAAATCTGATTTTACGGACGCTCTTGCGGACCTAGGCCAATACTATCTGAAGCGCAGAGACTACCAGCAAGCGGAGAAACAGATTCAACTCGCGCTAAAAATCGATCCGGACCACTATGTCGCGAACTTCTATCTCTTGATGCTGTACACTCGCACCAAAGATGCAAGACAAGAATCGCAGGCTAAACGGTTCGATGAATTAAAAAAGCAACTGGCAGAGAAGACCCAGGAATTCCTGCGCATCGTGGATGTACGTCCCTTTGAGAACCCATGAAGATAGTTGGTTGGAAATCCAAGGTCTTTAAGTCGCGGTCGAGGCTATGCGTTTTCTGGCTGCTGGTGCTCATGGTTGCGATCGGGGCGACGGTAAATGGCCAGTCACCGGCGCTAACCGAATGTACGCGAGCTTTTTATGGCGAGGACTATGCATTGGCAATTCAACTGGCAGAGAAACATCTGAGCAAATATCCCAAGGATGTGCCCGTCCGAGTGGTTCTTGCCCGTGCTGAACTTGCTCAAGGTAAGGCTCTGCAAGCTTTTGCGACACTGCAAAGAGTGCTGGAGTTCGATCCGAAAAACATCGATGCCCTGTATTACTTGTCCCTAGTCTCCAAAGAGCTTTCACAGAGCGAATACCAGCGGCTATTTTCAGTGGCTCCCGACTCATTCCGCGGGCACCAACTTCTTGCCGAAGCTGCTTTGAGTATCGGCAACCCGACGGAAGCCGAAGAGGAGTTCAAGAGAGCCTTGGCAGTGAATCCTCATTCCATGGAGGTCTCGACGGAATTAGCCGAGCTGAAGCGTTCTCAGTCAAAGTTTGATGAGGCCATCGGCTATTATTCTCAGGCGGAGAAGAGCGGACCGCTGAATTATGACATCGCTTACGGGCTAGGTGCTTGTTACACATACAAGCAGGAATATCCTCAGGCGATTGAGTGGCTGCGGAAAGCGGTGGCCCTCGTCCCACGCTCCGCGGCGGGTCGGTTCGCTCTCGGCAATGCATTGTTTCAAAACGGACAATTCGAAGAGGCCGTCCCGGAATTGAATGAAGCCCTCCGTCTCGAGCCGCGCATGAAACAGGCATATTTCCTTCTTGGGCGAGCTTACTCAAAACTAGGCCGCCAGGAGCAGGCGAGAGCAGCAATTAGGAAGCTAGACGAGCTCAACCGTTCTGAGGTGCCCGAGAAAGAGAAGAAGTCTGGCCCCGATAGCAATCCAAAGCCACGACGATAGAAGCTTCCTTGAAGATGCTTTGCAGATGAATTCTATCTAATCCGGATTATTTGGAAACTTTGAGCAGCACCACACCGTGCTTCGGGACTTCCGTTGCATACGAATTCTGGGCGGTGGCCAGGTCTTTGTGATCTAGGAGGTTGCGGAGTTTCGCCGCGGCAGGCGCGCCAATCCCTTTGAAATCGAGCGTCATTTGGATCGCGGACTCGCTGCGATTGAAGAGTCCCACGGCTTGGCTGCCGTCGGCGAGGGGCTTGGCCCAGATTTCCAGGGGGCCCTCTTGCCAAACCCTGTGTCCTTGTACGCCCTTACTGTCCTGATCCACGGCGATGACGTCGGAGTTGGTTAGTAGCTCCTTCGTTTCTGCGGACATATTCCGCAGGTCGTTTCCTGCCAAAAGGGGAGCAGCAAGCAGGGCCCAAAGCGCCATATGTGTCCGATATTCGTCGCGGTTCATGTGGCCGTTTCCCACTTCCAGCATATCCGGGTCATTCCAGTGCCCGGGACCGGCAAATATTTCCAGGCCGTTTTGCCCAAACCCAATGAGAGACATGCTGTCGTAACTGTCGCTTATGTCTCCCGTGGTCCTCCACAAATTGCCGGTTTTCGGCCCCCACCGCCACGGCGCTTTTACACCCCAGTTGCAAATGCTGAACACAATAGGACGCCCGGATTGTGCAAGCGCATCGCGAAGTTTTGCATATTGCACTTCCGGGTCAAGACCTTCCGAGTTGCACCAGTCGATCTTCACGTAATCGATTCCCCAGGAGGCATACGTTTTGGCGTCTTGGACTTCGTGATTCAGGCTGCCGGGCCGCTTCTCGCAAGTACCTGTGCCCGCATCCGTGTAAAGGCCCAGCTTCAAACCTTTAGTGTGGATATAGTCCGCGAGCCCTTTCATGCCGGAGGAGAACCTTTGGGGATCCGCGACGATAGTCCCCTGCGCATCGCGACTCACCTGCCAGCAGTCGTCGATGTTCACATACTGATAGCCGGCCGCCTGCATCCCGCTACTGACCATGGCGTCTGCCATCTCGCGAATGAGTTTGTCACTCACATTGCAACCAAACTTGTTCCAACTGTTCCAGCCCATGGGCGGAGTAGCCGCCAGAGAACTGGAAGTCTGAGAGACAGCGGATGGCGTGAGCAAGGCCGCGGCATTCAGGAAAAGTAAAGCACCCAGAAGACTACGAAGGGCAAGGCATCGTAAAGAAATCATTGTTCCTCGCATATTTTCGAGCCGTAAGCGCTTACGTGAGCCTAGCACGGCGTGGCAAAAAGTGCGATGCTATTTGCCGCGGTTCCCAGTAGATTCATCCTCAGTTGACGAGCCCCTTATGGAATGGGATGCCGCGAAAAAAAAACGCAGCCCGCGACGCATGAAACAATTGCCAATTCCCATGGCTGCCAGGAAAACGAACCAACTTGAGATGAGAAAGAATGTTCGTCGCCTGGGTTCTGTCGCGCTGGTCTTCATTTCGGCTTGGCTCTGGCCAGGTGCCTCCGGCCAGGAACCTGAGGATCGCAAGCCAGAAAAACCGAGACCCACTGGAGTTGCCACCGGTGCTCCTCACGCCCCGGTGAAGGACGCCATGTCCCGCCCCATCACCGCGGGCGGGTTTGTGGATGGAGCGCCAATCGTTTTCGTGGACATCACCAAACAGGCCGGTCTTGAAAAATTCCACCATCGTTCGGGGACTCCCGAGAAAGCAACCATCCTCGAGACGCCCGGTTCCGGTGTAGCCCTCCTTGACTATGACAACGATGGCTGGCTGGACATCTATTTGCTCAACGGATCCACGTTTGCCGCCCTAAAGGGGAAAGAACCAGCCCCGCGCGCTATGCTCTTGCACAACAATCATGACGGCACTTTCACTGACGTTACGGCCAAGGCCGGCGTGGCGAACGAGCGATGGGGATTCGGCGTGGCTGTGGGCGATTACGACAACGATGGCTGGCCAGATATCTACGTGTCTAACTTCGGCAAGAACCGCCTCTACCATAACAACCACGATGGAACATTTACGGATGTGGCGGAGAAAGCGGGCGTTAGCCTGGGAGGTTGGTCGACTGGACCGACCTGGGGTGACTACGATCGTGATGGCTTGCTGGATTTGTTTGTGCCTGGCTACGTGCAATTCGATGCCGATCACCCGCCCGCTGCCGGTCGCGATGGAATCCCGCTGAGCGCCTGCCAATATCGCGGCGTGAACTTCTCGATGTGCGGGCCACGGGGTCTTCCTGGAGAAACCGATCATCTGTTCCATAACAATGGGGATGGTACGTTCACCGACGTAAGTCAGAAGGCGGGCGTAGCCAACTCACAGAGGTACTACGGCCTGGCCTCGGTATTTGTGGATGCGGACGACGATGGCTGGGTGGATTTGGCCGTGGCCAACGATTCGACGCCCAGGTATCTCTACCGCAATCTTTACGACGGCACCTTTGAAGATGTAAGTTATTTGTCCGGGTTCGCTTTGACAAATGAGGGACTGGCGCAGGCGTCTATGGGAATCGCTGTGGGCGACTACAATCGCGACGGCAAAGTGGATTTCTTAATTACCACATTTTCGGACGACTACAAGACACTCTACAGAAACGATGGCGGCAACAACTTCTCTGACGTCACCTTTCGAGCTGGATTGGGAGGTCCCACAATCCCTTTCCTGGGGTGGGGGACCGCGTTTATGGACTTTGACAACGACGGTCTCCTGGACATTTTTGTCGCGAATGGACACGTTTATCCGTCGGTGGATCAGCGGGACTGGGGCACAACCTGGGCCCAGCGGCCACAATTGTTCCGCAATCTCGATGGGACCAAGTTTCAGGAAGTTCCACCAGCCACGGGAAGCGGCTTGGCCGATGTAATTCCCTCGCGGGGCGCGGCGTTTGGGGACCTTTTCAACGAAGGGCGCATTGACGTCGTGCTTGATAATATGGATTCTCCCCCCACACTACTCCGCAATGTCGTAAAGAACGGCAATCACTGGATCACTTTCAGATTAATTGGCGGAGCGAAGAGTCCGCGGGATGCCATTGGTGCCAAGATCTTCCTCACCGCGGGCGGTGTACGCCAGCGCGGTGACGTCTTCAGCGGGGGAAGTTACGCCTCGAGCTCTGATCTGCGTCTTCATTTCGGTTTGGGGACGGCCACAAAGATTGAAAAAGTTGAGATTCAATGGCCTAGCGGAAAGCGAGAAGAGATTATCGTGCCGCGCGTGGACAGCATCCTGACCGTAGTGGAAGGACAGGGAATCGTTGAGAAATAATCTCTGCCAGATCATTTGCGTCAACCCAGAGTTCAAACCGGAAATGTGATGTTTTCTGGTCCAGTAGCTCGATACATCTGCATCTGTGGCGTAGCTGTGTGCGCGCTTCTGCTTTCTCGCTCAGCACTCTCTCAAATGAAACGAGGCCGTGCAGCCGCTCTTTCCGACTTTCGGCCCCGAGAGGAGGTGCCTGGGGAGAGCTTTATAGGCGCAGCGGCGTGCGCCAGTTGTCACGCGCAAAAAGGTGGTTCGCATTTGCAGACTGCCATGGGACATGCGCTGCAGAAGCCTACGGAAAGCGCCGTGTTGCAAAGCCATCCCAGAATGACATTTCAAGCGAGGCAATTTTCTTATGAGATCGTAACTGACAACCAGCAAAGCGTGTATCGCGTGACCGACGGAAAGGAAACTTTCAGTGAGCCAATCCTTTATGCATTCGGTAACGCCCATGTAGCCCAGACCTATGTATTTCGCCACGGTGGAAAGCTCTACGAAGCCCGCGTGAGCTATTACTCTGCAATTGACGGGTTGGATTGGACCATTGGAGACGTTCTCAATCCGCCGCCAAACCTCGAACAAGCGGCTGGGCGCGACATCGACGGCGATGAAGCGCGCAACTGCTTCAGTTGCCACGGCACCGCCGCGCTGATCAACGGGAAGCTTCGGCTCGATCGCATGTTTCTCGGTGTTACTTGCGAAGCGTGCCATGGGCCGGGAGAGAAACATGCCATCGCAAAGCTTCTCGAAACAGGAGAAGGCTCGGCTATCTTTAATCCCAAGAAGCTCGCTCCTGAAACACTATCCCAGGAATTCTGCGGCGCCTGCCACCGCGGTGTCGACGCGGTCGCCATGATGCCGGACCTCGGGGGCATCAGCAATGTTCGCTTTCAGCCGTACCGTTTGTTTAACAGCCGCGGACATGATCCCAAAGAACCGCATTTGGCATGCACCGCCTGCCACGATCCACATCAGGATTTGAAGCAGAATGAGGCGGGCAACGACTCAAATTGTACGGTTTGTCATGAAGCGAGGGGGCCGGCGCAAAACGGAGCGGCCGGCAAAAGATGTCCCGTGCGGAGCGATAAGTGCGTCACCTGTCACATGCCCAAAGTGGAATTGCCCGGGGCGCACTTCAAATTTACCGATCATCGAATCCGAATTGTTCGGCCTAGAGAACCGTACCCTTATTGAGCCTTTCTCTGCGTCACCTGATCCCTGAGCCCTCAACAATTGTGATGTAGCGGTCGATGGGAAGATTTTGTGTCGCACTTCCCACTGTTAACCAGGTAGATGTACATCCAGCCATCGTTGTCGTAGTCCAAAAAGGCACAACCGGCTCCGGTAGTTTCGGGCAAATAGTATTCGGGCGAGCGCCCGTTCACCTGGCGCCAGGCGATCCCGCTGACTGCGGAAGGCACTTGTTCAAACAGAGGCCGGAGAGAAGTGGTAGCGTATTTTGTTACGGCCGTTGCGTCCACCGTAGCATCCGTATTTCTTCGCGGTGCTCAGAGTCTGCCGTAACATCTGTGGCTTATGACGATTCGTCAATCCGTTCCGCGGCGCGATTTGCGGAACGCGTGGCCGCTTCCATGCCCCAATTCAGGTTGTCGGCGTAGGCTCCCGCGAAATGAATTCGTCCGTGAGGTTCAACAAGCGCCGGCCAAAGCTTCGTGAGGTCACCAGGACGATAGTTCAGCGTCTCACACGCCATCACCCATGGGTCCTTCGACCAGTCATGCACCAGCGCCAGTTCGATGTCTTCGGATTTGCCGGGATAGTACCTGCGGAACGTCTTTAGCGCAGCTTCGCCAGTAGTTAAGGCGTCCGCCGTAGAGACGAGAAGGCCCCGCTTGGTATCCACGTCATCCGCCATTCTCCAGATATGATTGAGTGCGCGTTCGTTGAACTCGATACTGGGGCTGACTCCGTCCTTTTCCCAGAACCGGCTGCGCGATTGAAAGAATGGCCGCGAAGCCGTGTAGTAGGGAACTGTCGCGATTGCATAACGCTTGCTCTCCGGCCACGCGGGGGTCACGGGGATTTGCCGCAGCATCACGGCCGACATGCAACAAACAAGGTACTCCGCTTCCATGGTCTTTTCTTCACTCGATTCGCGATAGCGTACGCGCACGCCGCTCGGGCTGTGCTCGATTCCCGTGATGGGTCTGTCGAGGCGAACACGATCGCCGAGCCGCGAAGCGAACGCATCGGTCATTTCTTGGTTCCCGCCCTTCAGGCGGAAGACTCTCGGAGGGAATAGCGGCACCTTACGCAGCTTCAAGATAGCGGCGTGCCATAACACATGGAGCGCGGACATGCCCGTGCCTCCAATGTATCGAATCGCCGACGCCGACGCGCCCTGTTGCTTCAGCCATTGGTCCATCCCCAAGTGGTCAAGATCGTTCAGCCCGGCGTCAAACGGTCGGTACTCGTCAGTGAATTTGTCAAGGACGGGGTCGAAATAGAGCGACGGCAGCTCCCACCAGGCTTGACGCGCGAGGGACTGGACTTCTCGCTGGTTGAACCCGAGCGCCTTGAGCACATTCGGATTCTGCAGGTCGTCCTCGGAATACATTTTTCCTTGCAGCACGCGAAGCATGCGGTTCCGGCGTGGATAGGGGAGCGCCGTCAGGTTGAACTCTTTGACGTATTGCCAGTAACGGTCATAGCCGGGCTGGGTGAAGTGCTCTGCGCCGGCATCCACGTAAAGTCCATCGGCGAGGCCTTCGCGCACAGTACGAACGTGACCTCCCGTGCGCCCGGACGCTTCGAGGACGGTCACATCGTGCCCTCGCCTCATCAGTTCGTAGGCGCACGATAGTCCGGCGATCCCGGCTCCCGCGACTATGACTTTCTTGACTCGCTTCGTTTGGCTCTGCCCGGAGAGCGCCGGCAAGGCCGTGAGCAGAAGCCCCCCGCCAATTTTTAGAGCTTCGCGTCGCGGGATGCGATTGCGACCTTCGGCCTCCCTTGAGTTTTTCGGTGGTTTGGCAGATTCGGTTGACATGAACACCTGCGTTAATAAGGAATTGTATTCGGATTCTTCACCATTTAGGTTGCATGCTACCCAATCCAGCAATCAATTCCGTTGGATTATGATGCCGCGCCATTCTAATGGTTCGCGGAAGATTTGGACAGATCCACCTCCCGTCGATTGCTTTGCAGGTTTAGTCGCGACTTGTATTCGAACAGTCTTAACCTCGTAAGGCGGCGGGAGCGACGGGGCTCGAATCCGCAACCTCCTGCGTGACAGGCAGGAGCATGCCAGCGCCACGAGGACATGCCAACAAATAGCCCAGGTCCCTAGACACATGCGACGAGCTGTGCTCACCCGTCCAATCCAGCAGAAGTTCTAGCTGCGGTGCAATCGCAGCTCCCTCGTTGCCCAGGTACGTCTCGCGGGAAAATGTATTGGTAGTAAGGATTGTTTCTTACTTTATCCCTTATCGAGGTTTCTTGGATGAATAGAGGGCTATTTCATTTGCAAGCGGTGTCGGGCACGACGCGGAAGGCCCAAGACAAGTTGGTCGAGGCTGTTTTGCCCGTGCAAATGCGCGTGATAACCATTGTGGAAGCTCAAGCGAAACCAGTCGCACCCTAATTGCACTCAGAATGAGCGGCGTCCAAGCTGTAAGTCTGTGGTGAGCGGCCTGAGACATAGGAAAATATGGCGGGGACGACGGGACTCGAACCCGCGACCTCTGCCGTGACAGAGTGGCAGTTTGTTG
>Ga0137364_10000883_pt1 | contig 13242 bp, 8 predicted proteins | sample SagtaG_10_FD_104798 | JGI IMG/M metagenome (GOLD analysis project Ga0137364, IMG submission 104798) | Vadose zone soil microbial communities from Sagehorn Ranch, Mendocino, California, USA - Sage1_L_20_16 metaG | ecosystem: Environmental > Terrestrial > Soil > Vadose zone | place: USA... | reverse complement strand
CTTTCGGGCGATGTCCAGGCTCTCTCAAGCGCCGAACAGCGCGGGTTGAGAACGTTCCTGGAGACTGGCTGCGCAACCTGTCATAACGGCCCAGGCGTCGGGGGTAGCATGTTCCAGAAATTTGGGGTCCTCGAAGATTATTGGAAGGAAACAGGAAGCACCGGGATCGACAAGGGGCGCTTCGACGTCACGCATAACGACGCCGACCTGTACGTGTTCAAAGTCCCCAGCCTGCGCAACGTTGCAATGACGCCGCCATATTTCCACGACGGAGCAATCAACACTCTGCCAGAAGCCGTGAGTATCATGGCCAAGGTGCAGCTGGGAAAGGATCTTGCTCAACAAGACGTTGCGAACATCGTAGCCTTCCTGGGAAGCCTGACCGGCCAGTTACCGGATAATTTTCGCGAAGTGCCTGTACTGCCCCCTAGCGCCTTCGAAGCGCCGAATCAAACGACCGGACAGAGGCGCTGAGCACCGAGGCACGAACGCTCGGCCATATCCGCCAGGTCACCCCACGCGAGAGTGAGCCATGACGCGAACCATTTTGAGCATGCTGATTTTGATCAGCCGCGTCGAGAGCGCAGCCGGTCAAGATCAGCGTAGCAAAGGGTCGAGCGATGCAGTTCGCGGCGAGGGTCCGGTTCGGAGCGCTTGCGAGGCTGAGATCGAGAATTTCTGCCCTGGCGAAGAGCGAGCTAACCGCTGTCTGCAGGACCAGAACCCAAATGATTTGTCACAAGGATGCAAGTCGGCATTGGCGAGGCGAGGTCGTACCAGCGTAACACCACAGGGGCGGGTTTGAAACCATTCCTTAGGTCTTCGGTCCGTCCATGTCATCGCGCTCGGGCTTCTGCCTGCGCCCAAAGCGACGTCCGTGGCGAGGCGATGTTCCCTTCCCGGCCGAAGCAACGTCCCGCTCGCCCGGCTGGTGCCGCTTGCCGGGCGGTCGTCGGTCCAATTCGTTGCTGTGCGGCTGTACAGCAGCTTCGCTGGAAGCCTTCGAGCCCGAGTCGGCGACAACACGCAGGACGATCACCGACACGAAACCGCTGAGCACGCCGGCGATCAGATTCGGCACCAGCTTGACGGCGGGAAAGAGGTAGATCTCTGCCCGCGCACCGAGCAGCAGCACGACGACAAATTCGGTCGCGGTGCGGGCGATGGCCGCGAAGAACCCAAGCACGCAATAGCCGAGCGCCCATGGTGGCCATCGCCGCACCAGCGGCTCGCCAATGTCAATGACGAGCCCCGGTGCGACGTGCTTGAATATTTCCAGCACACCGAACCGGCCGTCGCCCTGGAGGAAGCCGATGACACCCATGATCGAACCCGCTGCAGTGGCGCCCCACCGGGATTGCGTCAGGCGCGCGGCAAGCACATACAACGGAAACAATAGAAACGTTTTGTGCCCGGACGCGAACGGCAGACCCGGCAGGATCTTAAGCATCTTGAGCGACGCCATGCACAGGGCGATTCCGGTAATGACCGCGACATCATGAGCAAGTTGACCCCGAACCCGTGGGTCGGCATCGGCCGCGGCGCGGGTTTCCGCAAGTGCAATGTTCTGTCGGATGACATCGGCAAACGCGCCAATGTCGCCTCGCAAAACCTGCCGCAAAAAAACAAAAACTCCGGACCTCGACGCGCGGACGCGTGCGCGGCCGCCTCCACGCCCAGTTCCGTGCCTGCCTTCGAGGAGAGCAAGAGTCCAGTCGAGCGCATGCACGAACAGCGGCGGCAATCGGAATGCATGCAGGCCATCGACCAGATCGCGGCCGGTCCCGGTCAAGCGCACGACAGCTGATGCCAGCAGGACAGTCAGAATCTGCAGACACATGAGCGTCGCCTTTTCAAGCCCGCTCAAGTTGATCGTTAGCGGCCAGCCAACCCATGGAATGGGCCACTCCGTCAGCACGTCGTTTGCAGACGGGTTCTCGGATGGCAGCAGGGCATACATGCCAATTAGAAAGACGAACAGCCACTTAAGCCGTAAGGCCATGCGTGTGACATCTCGCAGACCGACTCGGCAGGCCAAGAGAATGATGGCCTGAATGCCTGCAAGGCCGGGAATGACAAACCAGCGCGCCGGCTCGGTCAGCGAAAGCGCCGGCACAGCGAACCCAACCACCGTCACCGCGAGGAGGTACGAGACCTTCAACACGGCGGTCCTGGTAGGGGTCTCGTGCTGTATCTCAGTCACGCTGGACCACTCCTCTGCCAATCCAGCGATGGCAATGAACGATACGCTGGATCGCGCTTGATCGGGACTGCTCTTACGTGCGTCTCGTTACCCATCACTTGGCCGGGATATCTACTGCCGCGCCCGCGTCGGTTCGAGTGCGCGGGGCGCGGTGTTCAAATCTGCGCCTTTCGACATTGGGGCGCAGGCGATCGAGCGCCAAATACACGACGGGCGTCGTGAACAACGTCAGCACCTGGCTCACTAATAGCCCACCAATAATTGAGATGCCGAGTGGCTGCCGAAGCCCGGAGCCGACACCCAGCCCGACCGCTAGCGGCACCGCCCCAAGAATCGCCGCGACGGTAGTCATCAGGATAGGACGAAATCTCAGACTACACGCCTCGAAAATCGCCTGCTCCGGCGAGCAGGCGTATTCGCGCTCAGCGACGAGCGCATAATCGATCAACATGATCGCGTTCTTCTTGACGATGCCAATGAGCAGAATGATTCCGATCACGCCAATGAGATCGAGCGGGCGTCCAACCAACCAGAGCGCCAGGATGGCGCCGATTCCGGCTGACGGGAGGGTCGACAGAATCGTCACAGGATGGATGGTGCTCTCGTAGAGAATACCGAGCATCACGTACACGGCGAAAAGCGCCACAGCGATCAGCATGGGCTGCGTGGCGAGTGATTCCGTAAACGCTCGTGCATTGCCTTGAAAACTGCCCCGGATATGACTTGGCGGGCCAATTTCGCGCATCACGCGCTCGACGATCTCCGTACCTCGCTGGATTGGTAGGCCGGGTCGCATGGAGAACGTGAGCGTCACGGCCGGAGCTTGTCCTTGATGGGCTACAGCACTCATTTGGATGCCGTGCTCGACTCGCACAATGTTCCCCAGTGGGACCTGCCTCCCGCCTGGCCCTGCGACGTACACCTTCGCCAACGAGGACGGGTCCTCCTGCAGCTCCGGAGTGGCCTCAAGGACGACGTGATACGTGTAATGCGGAGCATAGATTGAGGAGACAAGACGCTGGCCGAAGGCATCATAGAGAGTCTGGTCGATATCATTTGGCGCCACCTGGAGCCGCGCGGCCGCGTCGCGGTCGATGACGAGCATCGCCTGCAAGGCGCCTACCTCAAGATCCGTAGTTACGTCGCGAAGATCGGGAAAGTCCTTCAGACGCTCTACAAGACGTCCCGCCCATTTCTCCAATTCAGACAGATCCGGTCCCGTGATGGTGTACTGATACTGTGCCTTGGAGATCCGGCCGCCGACGCGCACTTCCTGGACGGGTACCATATAGAGTGCAACTCCCTGTACCTCGCGCGTCGCTCGGCGCAGGCGCGCGATGACCCGCTCCGTGTCAAGGTCGCGCTCAGCTAGTGGCTTCAAGGCGATGAAGATGCGGGCCTGGTTCGAAGTGGCGCCGGATTGACCGGTATAGCTCCCCACCCTCGCTACAGCCGGATCATTGAGGAGGACGCTCATAAGGGCCTGTACCCTCCGCGTCATGGCCTGGAACGACACGGTCATCGGCGCTTCAGCGATGGCAACAATAGCGCCTGTGTCTTGCTGGGGGAAAAATCCCTTTGGCACCTGGATCCAAAGGACAACGGTGGCGAGGACAGTTGCTCCGATCATGACGAGAGTGGCGTTGCGATGTCGCAGGACGACCACGAGGGCCGCTTCGTATACGGCGAGCAGCTTCTCGAAAATGAGCTCAAGCGGGGGTTTCCCCGCCCCCGTGCGCGCCTGACCGAGATAGGCGCCCATGACCGGAACCAATGTCAGGGACACCATCGCGGAGATCGCGATGGCCAGCGCCAACGTGACGGCAAACTCGCGGAACAGCCGCCCGATCATGCCCCCCATGAACAGAAGCGGGATCAAGGCGGCGATCAGGGACACGCTGATCGAAACTACCGTGAAACCGATCTGGCGAGCGGCTTGGCGCGCCGCCTGGAGCGGCGACTCGCGGCTTCCCATCCGGCGGCTGATCGCTTCGATGACCACGATAGCGTCGTCGACAATGAAGCCCGTGGCAACCGTGAGCGCCATCAGAGACAGGTTGTCGATGCTGTAACCGAGCAGGTGCATCGCGCTGAAGGTACCGGCAATCGACAGCGGGATGGTAATTGCTGCGGCCAGGGTGGCCCAGAGCCGCCGCAAGAACAGGAATACCGTAACCACGATAAGTCCGAGGCTGATCAGGAGGCATAGTTCTATCTCACGCACGCTAGCGCGGATCGTCTCCGTTCGATCGTTCATCACCGACAGATCAACGGCCGGCGGGAGCCAAGCCTGCAGTGTAGGAAGGAGCGCGCGGATACGATCCACTGTCTCGATCACGTTGGCGTTGACCTCCTTGAAGACGAAGACCAGTACGGCGGGCTGATTGTTGAACCACCCCGAGGTGCGGACGTTCTCGACGCCGTCGACGACCGATGCAACCGCATCGAGCCGGATCGGCGTTCCGTGGCGGGTAGCGACGATCACTGACTTATATTCGTCGGCCCAGCGCATCTGGTCGTTGACGCGAATGACATAAGAGCCGTCCGTTGCGTCCATGCCTCCCTTCGGTCCCGTTGCGTTGATGGCATTCAAGGCGGCCCGTACATCCTCAAGACCGAGTCCCATCGAGGCAAGCGCAGCTGGGTTGACCTGCACGCGCACCGCAGGCTTCTCGGAGCCGTTGACCGTGACTTGACCGACGCCCTCCACCTGAGAAAGCTGCTGCGCCAGAATCGTTTCTGCTGCCTCGTAGACCGCGCCGGAAGGAAGCGACGTGGATGTCAGTGCCAAGATCAGGACCGGCGCCGCCGATGGATTATTCTTGCGCCAGGTTGGCGGGCGCGACATACCCGCCGGAAGATCGGGTGCTGCCGCGTTGATAGCGGCTTGCACGTCGCGAGCCGCTGCGTTGATCGGGCGGTTAAGCTCGAACTGGACGACGACGGTCGTGGTGCCGAGAAGACTGGTGCTGGTGAGCTCCGCAATGCCGGCGATTTGTCCGATCCGCCGCTCCAGCGGTGCGGCGACGGCGGTGGCCATCGTTTGCGGTTCGGCGCCCGGAAGCTCCGCCGTTACCATGATGGTCGGGTAGTCTACCTGCGGCAGTGATGCCACAGGCAGAAATCGAGACGCCAGTGCACCGCAAAGCAGCAGCGCCAGCATCAGCAGGCTGACGCCGACAGGTCGCCGCAGGCACGTTTCCAGATAGCTCACCATGAACTCCGATCGTTTTGGCTCGTGCTACCTCATTCCGCAGCCCCCAGACTCATTCGCAAGCGACGGCGAAGCAGCGCCCGGACCTGGTCGAGCGCAACGTAGATTACCGGGGTCGTGTAGAGCGTCAGGAATTGGCTGAGCAGCAAGCCACCGATGATCGCAATGCCAAGTGGACGGCGCAGCTCTGATCCTGGACCGGTGCCGAGCGCGAGAGGAATGGATCCAAGAAGGGCCGCCATCGTCGTCATCATAATTGGACGGAAGCGCTTTAGCGAGGCCTCGAAGATCGCTTGCTCCGGACGCAGCCCTCGCGTCCGCTCCGCATCCAAAGCGAAATCGATCATGATGATCGCGTTCTTCTTAACGATCCCGATGAGGAGGATGATAGCGATCACCGCGATCAGCGACAGGTCGTTTCCCGTGATCATAAGCGCGATCAAGGCGCCGATTCCCGCGGAAGGTAATGTCGACAGTATCGTAATCGGGTGAATGGTGCTTTCGTAGAGCACGCCGAGTACTATGTAGACGGCGAACACGGCGGCGAGGATGAGCCAAACCTCGCTCACGAGTGAGGCCCGGAACTCGGCGGCCTCGCCGGCGAACGAGCCGATGACGGAATCGGGCATGCCAATCGCCGCCTCTGATTCACGCAAGGTCTGCACCGCCCGTCCGAGTGAGACACCCGGGGCCGGATCGAAGGAGAGCGTGACGGAAGAAAAAAGGCCCTGATGTGTGATCGCAAGTGGGGCGTTACCAAGCTTCACCGTGGCGAAGCTTTCGAGTGGAACCTGTTTGCCCTGGCTCGATTGCACATAAAGGCGTCCCAGGTCAGCTGGGTCGAGCTGGAAGTCCGGCGCCACCTCCAATACGACGTGATACTGATTCTGCTGCGTGTAGATGGTCGAGACTTGACGCTGCCCAAAGGCATCGTAAAGCGTATCATCTATTGTCTGCGGAAGCACTCCAAGGCGTCCAGCCTTGTCGCGATCGATAACCACGTCGGCGGCGAGGCCACCCGTTTGTTGGTCACTCGCCACATTGTGGAGCAACGGCGTCGAGCGCAGTTTTTCGAGCAACCGCCCCGCCCACTCGGCCAACTCCACGGGGTTCGCGTCGACCATGATGTATTGGTACTGCGTCCGACTGGTGCGCGTCCCAATCTGAATTTCGGGTGCGGGCTGGAGGTAGACCGAGAGGCCCTGCACCTCGGCCATGGTGGTACGGAGCCGCGCTGCGATTTCGGCAGCCGTGTCGGTCCGCTGGTCGCGCCGCTTGAGCACGATGGTCATACGCCCGCTGTTCGAAGTCGAATTAACAAGTCCGACGCCCACGAACGAATCAACACCCCCGACATCTCGATCGCGACGGACGATCTCAGCAGCCCTCGCCTGCAGCCGCACCATCTTCTGAAACGAAATTTCGGGCTCCGCATCGGTGGTCGCAACGATCACGCCTGTGTCCTGGACAGGCAAAAAGCCCTTGGGGACCAGCACGTACAGCGCGACGGTAGCGACCAGTGTCGCAATTGCGACCGCGAGTGTGGTCGCCTTTTGCCGCATCACCCAAGCGAGGCTCCGTTCGTAGAGCGCCAGACTCGTTGCGAATGCCCGCTCGGCGGCACGCAGGAACGCGTTGCTGCGCTGCTCCTGCTCTCTACGCAAGAGGCGCCCGCACATCATTGGAGTGAGCGTCAATGATACGATGGCCGACACAACGATGGTGACCGACAGTGTCAGCGAGAATTCCCGAAACAGTCGCCCGACGATTCCCTGCATGAATAGGAGCGGGATAAACACCGCAATAATCGAGACCGTCAGGGAGATGATGGTGAACCCAATCTGACGTGCGCCCTCATAGGCGGCTTCCAGCGGCGCCTCTCCAGCCTCGATGTGGCGCACGATGTTCTCGATCATAACGATGGCGTCGTCGACGAGGAAACCGGTTGCGACGGTGAGCGCCATGAGGGAGAGATTGTCGAGGCTGAATCCCGCCAAGTACATGACGCCGAACGTACCGATGATCGAAAGCGGGATGGCGACGCTCGGGATGACCGTCGCCCAGAAGCGTCGAAGGAACAGGAAAATCGCGAGCACGACCAGCCCGACGGTGAGCAGCAGCGTGAACTCGACATCGGCAATGCTGGCCCGGATAGTCTCCGTGCGATCGCTCAGGATCGTCAACCGAACCTCTTGCGGCAGGGCCGCACGCAGCCGCGGCAGAAGCTCATGAATTCGGTCAACCGTCTGGATGGTGTTGCTCCCAGGCTGGCGCTGAATGTCGAGGATGACGGCTTGTCGACCGTTGAACCAAGCGCCAACTTTCGCGTTCTCGGCCCCATAAACCGCGCTACCGACGTCGCCTACGCGGACAGGAGCTCCGTTTCGGTACGCGAGGATCACGTTTGTATAGGCCTCGGGTGCCAGAACCTGGTCATTAGCCCCTATCATGAATGATTGTTGGGGGCCGTCGAAGCTGCCCTTTGGCTGATCGACATTCGTGCGGCCCAGCACTGTGCGGACCTGTTCTAGGCTTAGACCATATGCGGCGAGCTGGACCGGGTTGACCTGGATCCGCACCGCAGGTTTCTGCCCGCCCTGGATCATCACCGCCCCGACGCCAGTTACTTCGCTCAGCTTCTGCGCCAGCACCGTATCGGCAAGATCCTGAACTTTCGTGATTGGCTGCGCGTCGGAGGTAAGGGCGAGAATCAGAATCGGCTGGTCTGCCGGATTCACCTTTTTGTACACTGGCGGGTATGGAAGGCCGCTTGGCAGCGAAGCTGCTGCCGCGTTGATGGCCGCCTGTACGTCCTGCCCAATCGCGTCAATGTCCCGGTCGAGGACGAATTGCATGGTGATCACGCTGATTCCAAACGAACTTGTCGACGTCATCAGCGACAGGCCTGCGATCTGCCCCAATTGCTGCTCGAGCGGCGTCGTGACCAGCGATGCAGTCGTGTCCGGGCCTGCACCGGGAAGCTGTGTCGAGACTTGGACGGTAGGAAAATCGATCTCGGGCAACGAGGAGACCGGAAGCAAACGAAATCCAAGCGCCCCGGCGACAAGGATCGCGACACTTATCAATGAGGTCGCGACCGGACGGGCGATGAAGGGTGCGGACACGCTCATGGCGGCCGCCGATGCTGCCGATTCGGCGCTACTTCTGATGGACGCATGGGCGAGCTGATCTGTGGGGCGGAGATGCCGCCTTCAGCGTCAGCCGTAGCCTCAGTCGGAATCACACTCGCGCCCGGCCGCAGTTGCTCCTGGCTGGTCACAACGACACTCTGACCGGGCTCGAGGCCGGATTCGACAAGTGCCACATTGCCGTCGATCTGGCCGACTCGCACCGGCCGCATCTCGACCCGGTTCTCGGGATCGACCACGTAAGCAAACGTACCGCTTGAATTACGCTGAACGGCCGCACTGGGCACGACGGTGCCGTCCTTGACGGTATCGAGCCGTACGCGAACGTTGACAAACTGCCCCGGCCAAAGCTTGCGCTCGGAGTTGGCGAATGTGGCCTTGAGCCTGATCGTGCCGGTCTGAGAATCGATGCGATTATCGAGAACCGCAAGGACGCCCTCTTCCCACAATCTCTTCCCGTCTGCATCGAGCGCTGCCACCGCAACCTTCCCTTTGGCGAGCGCATGATTGACCGTCTCGAGACGCTGCTGGGGCAGAGAAAAGGCGACGGAGATCGGTTCCAATTGCGTGATGACGACAATTCCACTCGACTCCCGCGCGCGAACGAAATTCCCTGCGTCAATGAGCCGCACTCCGGTGCGCCCGGAAATCGGCGCCCGGATGCTGGTGTATTCGAGTTCCAAAGTGGCTGCGTCGATGTTCGCCTGGTCCGTCTGCAGGGCCGCTTCCAACTGCCGGGTCAGCGCCCGCTGGGTGTCCACAGTCTGCTGTGTGGCAAACTGGCCAAGCTTCACAGCGCGATCGAGATCGAGCTTCGCGTTGGCCAGTTGTGCTTCGTCCTTCGCCTTTATGCCTTGGACCTGGCTGAGCTTGGCCTCATAGGGACGCGGGTCGACCTGGGCCAGCAGATCGCCGGCCTTTACTTCCTGACCTTCAGTGAATTCGACTTTCTGGAGTAGACCGTCGACTCTCGCTCTCACAGTGACAGTATTGAAAGCTTCAACGGTGCCAATGCCGTCAACATTAACCGGCACATCCTGACGGACCACTGGAGCCATGACGACGTTGACCGGGCCACTGAGGCGGTGCCTGCCGCGGCCTCCACCACCCCCTCCGCCGCCTCCACCCCCGCCACGATAGGCGTTTGCTACATCCGCGTCGTCGCGAGCACGGGTAGCCCCAGCCTGGTCATACACAAACCACACGGCCGCGGCGGCCATGATCAGAAGAACGCCCCCGGCACGAACCGCATTCAACATGGGGATCATCCATTGCGCATAATGTAGGCCTGCCTGAGAGGATTGGCAAAGGTCGCGCCATGAACTTGAAGAGCCTCTCAAGCGTTATCCTTGGTAGTTTTTGAAAAGTTCCGTTTGCATCGAGGAGATCTCTTATGCGTCGAGCACTCATCATCCTCGCCTCAGGCGTCTTCTTCCTCTGGCTTGGCCTCGGCGGTACCGAGGCCGCGTTCAGCCCAGCTCGGCTGGCGCAGCCGGAGGGATTGCTCATCCAGGCGCAGTACGATCCCGGTTGGCGGTGGCGCCACCCTGGCTGGCGTTGGCGGCATGCTTACGCTCATCCGTACTGGCACCGTTATCCCGGATGGCGCTGGCGTCATCCCGGTTGGCGTCAGGGCTATTAGCGTAGAGACGCGGCAGGAATCATCTGCGGTCCTGCGGCTGAAAGGTTTTGTCCGTCTGCGTTTCGTGCCGAACAGACGGGGTGACCGCCATGTAGAAGGTGCCAGCTAGCATTATTGACGCGACCATGCTGGCAAGCGCCTTTTTGACGGCTGTCGCGTCCGGCCGCCGCAGCAGAAGGGCCGACCAGAGCAGCAGGGACACCGCATAGGCAACGCCGGCAAAAGCAGCATGTCTCGCAAAAAACCGAAGGCTGGGTTCAGGTTCAAGACCTCCAGTCGAAAACAACGCGAACGCCGCATAGAGCAGGAGGCAGGTGGTCAGCAGCGATAGAGCCTGCAGCGCAAAGCGCCGAACGAAGCTGGTACCTGCTACCCCAAACATCGTCAGGGAGAACCAATGGAACTCCTCGGCCAGAATGACGAAGAGCGCGGCCGCCCCACCAATGCGAACCGGGTCCGGTATTTGGCGAATAAAGGTTTGAATGGCGGCCACCAGAGCAGATCCTGCGGCCCAGGCCGTGAAAGCGATAAGCACGAGCGTGGCCGCGATTGCCCAGACCAGCGCAGAGCCCCGCGCTCGCTTCGCCACGTTTGCTGGTCCAAAGCCTGACCCCTGAATTGCCGACGGGCCACTCTCCGCTTTCGAACCGATGCTTCGGTAGCGAGCCTCGCTCACTTCTTTGGCTTTCTTGGCTTCGTCAAAAATGTCCAAGTCCGACACCGGCCGCCAGCACTGCGTTTCATGGTCCAGGTATAGCGACCGGGGTTCGACCGCGCCGGATCGGATGGCTACGATCCAGTCTGACAAATCTGACATGTTCCGCTCGACACCGTCCGCGCCGATCACTCGATATGTGGTGCCTGACGGCAGTCCAGGATGGGCGATAGCCATTTACGGTTTCCCCGAATGAGTTCGGGAGCCTCGTGCACTGCAACGTTTGGCTTAGGTGAAAGTTACACAGGGAGATTGTTGCAAAACGAAGCACTCCGGCTGGAGGGTCCGTGCCTAACATCCATGTCAGAATTCCTGAACATGCACGCCGGCAACCCGCCTCTCAGGCGTCCAAACGTTCAGGCACTAGGATCCGAAGCGCCTTCTTACTCTTGCTTTGCGCGGCTCTGCTTGCCCTAATTTGCACTGGCAATGCGCGACCCGCTCGGGCTGAGCGTCCGGATGTGCTCGTCTTCGCCGCGGCGAGCCTCAAAACTGCCCTCGATGAGATCAACGCCCAATGGCATGAGCGCACGGGCAAACATGCCGCAATCTCGTACGCTGCGAGCCCCGCGCTCGCCAAGCAGATCGAGCAGGGAGCGCCAGCCGACCTCTTCATCTCGGCGGATGAAGATTGGATGAACTACCTCGCCGAACGCAAGCTGATCAGGCCGGAAACCCGTTCGGATCTCGTTGGCAACCGCCTCGTGCTTATTTCGTCAAAAGGCGCCGATCTCCAGGTGATTATCGCGCCCGGGTTTCCCTTGTTGTCGCTTCTCGGACAGGGACGCCTCGCGATGGCCAACACGGACGCGGTTCCGGCTGGCAAATACGGCCGGGCGGCGCTTGAGGCGCTCGGCGTCTGGGAGTCGGTCAAGGGCCGCATCGCCCAAGCCGAGAACGTCCGTGCCGCGCTGCTCATGGTCTCCCGTGGCGAAGCCCCGCTCGGCATTGTCTATCAATCCGATGCAGCGTCGGACCCAAACGTATCGCACTTGGCGACCTTCCCGGAGAACACGCACCCGCGCATCGTTTATCCGATCGCGGTTACAGCCAGTTCGATGAAACCGGCCGCGGGTGCCTTCATCGACATGCTCAAGACGCCGGAAGCGCGCACTGTGTTTGAGAAGCAAGGTTTCACGTCGCTGAACTGAGGCCAGCCATGTTCACGCTAACGCCTGAGGAACAAGCCGCCGTCGAACTGAGCATACGGGTTTCTCTCTGGGCGACGGTGACGAGCCTACCGCCGGGGCTTGTCGTAGCGATGCTACTGTCTCGGGGAAAATTCTGGGGCAAGTCGGTCCTGAACGGAATTGTATTTCTGCCCCTGGTCCTTCCGCCCGTGGTCACAGGCTATATCCTACTTCTCTTGTTTGGCCGGCGAGGACTGCTCGGCGCCTTCCTTGCAGACAACCTCGGAATAGTCTTTGCTTTCCGGTGGACCGGCGCAGCGCTCGCTTGCGCGGTGATGGGATTCCCACTCCTGGTCCGAGCGTTACAGTTATCCATAGCCTCGATCGATCGCGGGCTCGAGGACGCGGCGGGAACGCTCGGTGCCAACTCCGTCTGGGTCTTCGTAACCGTGACCCTGCCGCTCATTTTGCCGGGTATCATCGCTGGCACAATTCTTTCGTTCGCGCGCGCCATGGGAGAGTTCGGCGCGACCATCACCTTCGTTTCAAATATCCCGGGCGAAACCCAGACGCTTCCTTCGGCCATCTACACGTTCACACAGGTTCCCGGTGGCGACGTTGCCGCATTCCGCCTCACCGTGATCGCGATTATGGTATCGATGTCCGCTCTGCTCATCTCGGATGCAATCGGCTACTTGGTTGGACGGCGTATCGGAGTGGAGGGATGATCCAAGTCGACGTTCAGCACCGTCTCGGCTCGTTCGATCTCAACGCCCAATTTGTGAGTGAGGGGCGGGTCACGGCACTCTTTGGTGAGTCCGGTTCCGGCAAGACGTCGCTGGTAAATATCATTGGCGGCCTTATCCGTCCTGACCACGCCTACATCTCGTTGAACGGCGACGTCATCGTCGACACAAAGCATAAAGTGTTTGTGCCAAAGCATCGTCGGCGGGTCGGCTATGTTTTCCAAGAGGGGCGGCTATTCCCCCACCTTACCGTGCGCCAGAACCTCCTCTACGGCCGGTGGTTCACGCCCGCGGCCAAGCGCCTGGGCGAGCTTGCGCCGATCGTCGAGCTGGTCGGGATCGGCTGTTTACTCGATCAGCGTCCTCGCTCTCTTTCCGGCGGCGAGAAGCAACGGATGGCGAAAGGACGGGCCGTACTGGCCACACCGCGGCTGCTACTACTG
>Ga0137364_10000874_pt1 | contig 13263 bp, 12 predicted proteins | sample SagtaG_10_FD_104798 | JGI IMG/M metagenome (GOLD analysis project Ga0137364, IMG submission 104798) | Vadose zone soil microbial communities from Sagehorn Ranch, Mendocino, California, USA - Sage1_L_20_16 metaG | ecosystem: Environmental > Terrestrial > Soil > Vadose zone | place: USA... | reverse complement strand
TCCGGTGTTTGCGTTCTTAGTTGCAGCGGGTTGCCCCCAGGCGCGTTCCGAAATTGAGACGCATCTCACTTTCGCGGCGCGATTACCGGCAAAATCGGCCCAGGTATCAATTCGCCAGCTACAACCGAAAATCGAAAACGAAGTTGTTTTGGAGATGGCTGCAAGTGCTTGATTCAAGAGAGATAAGTGGCGCGCCCGGGGAGACTCGAACTCCCGACCCTCTGCTTAGAAGTCCGTTGACCACTTTCATCAGAACTTGCCGGAGCGAGCGTAAAGCGAGGGGAAATCAGCAACTTGTGATTAACGGTGACAAACTACTTACTCCTTTTTCATCACCTTTAAGCAGCCGTTTTGCCGCCATTTGTCACAATTAGTATGACATTTTTATGACAGAACGGCGCAAGCATGAATAGCACCAATTTTCGGCCCCCCAAGCAGAACCCAAGACACCAAGCCCCGACTTCTTTACCGCCTCGTCCGTTCTGACGAAGTGCCCAAGGGCGTGATCCTTGCTGACTACTCGGTACAAGAGCATAGAGCGATTATGCCTCACCACCTAGACCCGTCCGTCCGGTTGGCTGCAATCCATGCGCAGTCGCGCCACAACGGGAACCTGCAATTACCTCTGTCGCCTGTCGGGCTATTGCCTTGCTCCGCCTCTCTCCTAGGGCCCGAACCGCCTTATTATTTATTAGTTCACGCCCTGCGGGGGTTGTGTTGTGGTCTCTTTCTACTCTTTTGCCTTCTTCTCGTTTTCTTCCTGCAACTTCCTTAGTTCCCGCCAACGTTTGTACTGCTCGGCTTTGGTGGGGTCGGGATCTTCGTAGTCTTGGAGCCAGAAACGGAACCAGTCCACCGATCCGCCCTGCGACGCCATGCGTACAGCCGGATTGGTTAGAACGTGCTCGTCGGTATTCAACATGATCAAGTCCACCGGCTTATGCAAATAACGAAGTCCGGCATACGGTTCCCACATGTCAAGCACGCTGCCAGGACCTTCTCCAACAACTAGCAACGGAGTGTTTATCTTGTCGAGGTTGAATCCTGGTGACTCTTTCAGCCATTTTTGCAAACCTTCTCCGAAAGGCTCCGCGCCGATGATCTGTTTGGCTTCGCCAAACGCGTCCGGCGGCCACAATATAAACTGAGGATACGTAAACATAACACCAGCCGTGATCGAGGCCGCTTTGAGGTGAAAGAAACCCTTCGTCAGCATCTCCATCACGTGGAAACAGGTGCGGCTGAATCCGATAATGCCAGCCCTTTCCGGATCCACCAAACGCTCGGATACCAGTTGGTTTGCAACAGCCTCGTAGCCGGCAGCATTGCAAGGTCCCTCGTCAACCGTGTCATACTGACAATTTCCGACTTCCCCTACCTGCAGAACCATGATTCCCTTCGCAGCCAGCTCTCTGGCCGCCATTGCCGTCGTAAATGCGCCTGAAGGCATGAAAATCGATTGATTAAAACCGTGCGTCTGAATTACCAGCGGATAGCGTTGTCCCGGTTTGTAGTCCGAGGGCTTATAAAGCCCCCCTTTCCGCTCTTTCCCTTCTTTGTCCCTCCACGTATATACGCTAGGTTTGCCTAATTCGATATTCTGGAATTGCGGATTGGGATCCCAAATGACTCGAGAGATCTGTTTGTCCGTGGCGACAAGCCGCGGAGGCTCATTGAACGACTGCTTGACGGTAACCTTGAGACCGTTTTGTTCTACTTGTTCTACGGCGCGCCATGTTCCATCAGAACTTTGCTGATACTCTGTTGACTGAATAGCTTGGTCGGGATTCGAGAAGGTCACCTTGACCCGATGTTTATCGCCCTCAACAAAGCGGGCATCGCTAACATAATGGTAACCTTCCTCGGCACTGCCATCTGCACCGAGATGCCCTTTCAATATCTCCACGCAGCTTCTGGTATTCGACTGGAGATCCACAACAGCAACGCACGGCCGGGACGGGACACTATCCTTGGATTTGAGGAATGTGTTCAGCAACACGATTGCCTGACCGTCGCTCGACCAGCGAGGGGTGCCACCCATTCCCCAACCAGCCCACCAAGCGTTATCTGGGCCGATCGGTGCGTCTGTCAAGGCTTCTACGAAATCCGTTTGCAGATCAATCCGCACGTACTGGTGCGCAGCGCGACCGTTAGCGAGACGGAATCGAAAGTCCGGCGAGGACGGAGAGTAGGCCGGCAGGTAGAGCGTTTTCCATGCCGGCGGAACCTCGTCAACCGGCAATGTCGTGGCCAACCAATGGCCATCGGGAGACAATGTGAAATCGACGTAATCACCTTCGGAAACAAGTGGCGCACCGTTACGTTTAACCCCGAATCGCTTGCCGCCGACGACCGCTAGCACATAATTGGAGCGGGGGACAGCATGATTGGGCTCAAAGAGCAGCCACGCATTGATAGATCGTCCTTTGCCGACAAATGCCGCCGATTGACGTTCCGCCTCCATCTTCTGTAGCGGCGCTGGATCAGCAACCGTATAGATCAAGTTGTTTTTGTCACGAACGTCAAACTTGCGCACATCCTCTGTTACCAGACTTAATTGTTCGATTTTCTTCTTTCGCACATCTGCCAGCATGAGAACACTAACGTCAAGATAAGTTTGGGCTTCCAGAAAAGCCACTCCGCCCGAGTCCGCCAGCCATTGCCAATCCCTGAAAGGCGCCCGCTCTTTCTGAAAACGGTCTACGACCCATATCGGCGATGGGGCCCGCAATTCCTTGGGATTGTGCAAGAAGTTCTCCACTTCCTGGCTACGATAGAACCGCAGAGAACCCTCAACACGGTTCAAATCCAGACGCCCACGGTTCGTACAGACGGCGAAGTACTTCCCATCCGGTGAAAACTCGATATCCGTTGTGTCTCCATTAGAATTATCGCCAATCGTTGTCATACTTATATCGTCGGCGACGGTGAACGGTCGCTTTGTTTGTTGCGCCGATGCAAGTGGAGAAGCTATGCCGATCAAATACAAGAATCCGACGACTACGAACGGAATGAGCTTGGCTTTATTCAAGGGCGTAAGTATCTCCTTCGAAATGATCGAAAACATCGCAAATCATCGGACCAGGCAGGCACAGCATCTGTGCCCCTAACAACCGAAAATTACTCGCTCAGAAGATGATTTTGAGCGCGAACTGCATCGACCGCGGTCCGCCCTGTTGGTAAAGTGGGTTCAGAACGCCAATCGACGCCGCAAGTGTGCTAGTGGCTTGTCCAAACGTTTGCTGGCCGAATCGTGTGTTGATGGTTCCAAAGTTCGGGTGATTGAAGACATTGAATGCTTCAGCCCGAAATTGCAGCTTCAGATTCTCGTAAATCGGAAACTCCCGACGCACAGCCAAGTCCATCTGCACGGCAGCGAATCCCCTTGCGAAGTTTCGGGGAGCATCCCCGAATCCAGAATTTATTTCAGCAAAGGCATTTGGATTGATGGCCCGACCTCCGGGACATCCTTGCCCAGGCTTTAGATCATTCAACCCTTGAAGGACTGAGGCGCAATTGGCGCCGTATAGATAAATCGGCTGCCCCGAAACAAGGTTTAACCCCCCATAGTACGTCTTCCCGTTCGGCTGCAAGAGTTGCTTTCCCTGGAGAGGTACTGGGAATGCGGTTCGTGCACTGAAACGGTCATCGAGACCCCAATGGTGCAGCATGGCGTTCACAAAGCCGCTATGTCCCACGCTCGGCAGGTCGTAAGAGAAAGCAGCCGAAAGATTGTGCCTTATATCGAAATCGCAATTTCCTCGCTGATAACCAAAATCGAGGTTCGATGACCCATAGTCGATGCAGTGAGACCACGTATACGAGGCTAGGGCCGTCAGACCTCGGCTGAATCTTCGCCTGAATTGAACCTGCAACGAATCATAGTCTGAGGTTAGGCCGTTCTCCTCCATATAAAAGCTATTTGCCCCGTTCGGGTTGTTAGTGGAATCGAATATGGTCTGTTTGAGCAGCCTCGCTGCGTGCGAACCGACATAGGAAAGCGTGAGAGCCTGCGACTTGCCCAACGCCTGCTCAACGCTGGCGTTCCATTGAAGCGTATAAGGAAGCTGTAAATGAGCAGCCGGGAAATATAAAGTTGCTTTGTACGGTGCCGTGGGAGGGTTTGGAATTGTCGGCACCAAAGAGGGCCCGTTTACCGGGAATGATCCGGGCAAGAAATCCGACTGTGCGCTGAATCCTGGCCCGTTAAAACCTTCCGCCCCCGCCTGGTTCCCCGTATCAAAAAAAATCCCCCCTCCCGCACGAACAACCGTTTCCGAGCCCGGCGTATTGCGAAGAATGTACGCGGCACCCAGCCGCGGTGCAAAGTTGTACCAGGTCGTCTTCCATAGTGGAGTGCCTTGGGGCGCCAAAGTCCAGTTGCTAGGATCGGTCCCTTGAACCGTGTACGGCATCAACCCTCGTGTAGCGCCCGGCGGAGGATTTACCTCCCAACGCAGTCCGAGAGAGACGCTCAGACGCGGGGCTACTCTCCATTCGTCCTGAGCAAACGCCGAAAAGTTTCTAAATAGGGGGTACGCAGGGGCGTTGGCTTGCACAAATGTAAACGCATTATTCGCCTCAACGTCGGATTCGCTGAAGAAATAATACGCTAGATTAGTAGGATAACTTCCAAACGGCGCCAGCCGGCGATAATCCGCGCCAAATCTAAATTGATGGCGCCCTAGAGAAAGGCTTACCGTATCCACGACATTCCATTGTCTCTGAACAGCGGATTCCGGAAGTTGTTCCAGTGTTGAGCCTTCACCGAAGAGGAGGTTAAGGCCAGCGTCTGTTCCGGCTCCTAGACTCGAAAGCTGTATGAGATCAACGGGCTTGCTCCCCCCGAACGCGTCTATAACCTGGTTTTGCGAGGACTCGTTTGAGCTGTAGTTTACGCGGACCTCATTGCTGAGACGGCTTGAGAAAACAATATTTGCACCCGCAGTGTACGTCCGGATCGCATACGCTGAGATTGCATTCTGTGACGGCGGATTCGCTTTTGTTGGCCCCCCTAGCCGAGCCTCCGAACTAGAACTCGTGTCACTGAATCGAAAGAAGAGCCTCACCTTATCGTTGACGACGTGATCGAAACGGACGCCGGTGGAATCGATCGAACTTGGATTCGACCAACCTCCGATGAACTGTCCAAACCCGTTCGTGGCATCCTCCAATCCGTTTGGATTCGGCCCAGGAAACGCATTCATCACCGGCAGCAGCGCACTGGCGGCAGGCTGCCTCCCCGACGGGCATTGAGTAGCCACACCTCGCATGCAAAGATCCGGCACGGAGCTTGCTACAGTCGGCTGCGGCTGGAGCAGGCGCAACCCTTCGTAGGACACAAAGAAAAAGGTTTTGTCTGTTCCGTTGTACAGACCGGGAATCCTGACCGGCCCTCCGAGGGTGCCGCCAAAATCGTTCTGACGCGTGGAGGGTTTTGTTAAAGCAGGGTTCAACGGACGAAAATAGTCGGTGAAATAGTCCGCGGCATCGAAAAAGTCGTTCCGCAGATAGTCGTAGGCCGTGCCGTGCCATTGATTCGTGCCGGATTTCGTTTCGAACGCAAACTGACCTCCGGGATTGCGCCCGTACTCGGCAGAGTACGTCGAGCTCTGCACGCGAAACTCCCGGAGAGCGTCCACGCTGACCAAGGCTTGCGTCGTACCCAATGCCGTGGAAGCGGCAAGAGTACCACTACTATACGTACCACCAGCTAAACCCGGGTGCGCCCCCACATTGGCACTTACTCCGTCCACACTGTAATAGTTCGCTTCCGTGCGCTGGCCATTCACGCTAAATTCGCCGCCATTGGAACCGCCCTGGGGGCTGTTGGTCACAATTCCCGGCGTGAGCAGGATCAAATCCTGGAAGCTGCGTCCATTCAACGGCATGTTCATGATGTACGTTTGGTCCACCACAGTACTCACCGACGCATCCGTCGTATTGACCATCGGCGCGCCGCCCTCAACAGTCACTGTCTCTGTAACCGATCCGACTTGGACCCGAAAATTAATCGAAGCCACGTCTTGCACGTGCAATTCGATGTCCCCCTTGACGATGCTCTTGAATCCATCTTTCGTCACATTCGCGCGATAAATACCGGGCGGCAAGTTCGGGGCGCTGTAGATTCCGTCCCCGTTCGTTTTCGCTTCATATGGAACCCCAGTATTCAGATTCGTCAGCACCACGGTTACACCGGGTACGACCCGTCCCTGCTCGTCGGTGATCTGTCCACTGACCGCGGCAATCGTCGATTGCGCATGCGAATTTCTGACAAGGAGTCCGAAAACTACCAACACCACCACGAGTACACGCGCCAAAAGCGAAGTTCTCATCTTCCCTCCGACACAACCGTAGACACTCGCCCCTGACTCGCCACTGCCTTGGGGACAACCCTCTATTCAGGTATTTGCTCAAAACCGGAGGATGTTCTCAGTTCTCATTGTGAAAATTTTCGAAAGGAAGGAAAGAGTCCAGGTTAAGGGTGGTTCGCGGGGCCGGCGAGGTTCGCATAGAGCAGCCTGCGACCACGCGGGGAGGGACTACCGTTAGGCGGTTCCAGCGTCACGAAAACGGCGTCTATGCGTTCGAGAACTCGCGGGTTATTCACCTTCAAAACCCATCGGTTCGCGGAGGCGTCGTCCACATCGAATAAGCCCAGGCTCTCGGGTTTACCGTCCGAGGGCTGACGATAGCCCCACGCCTGAAATCCGGCGGCGGCACGGTTGTGTTTTTTGTCTTGCAGATCAAAAGCGTAAAAGATAAGCAACTTCTTCTCGACATAATAGACGCGCCCGTAGCTGCGGCGCGTGTTCCCTTTGACGTCCACGTCGTAGACATCCACGATGTGCAGATCCCGTGCGCCGAACAGTTCTTTGGCTTCCGCGTCGCCGAAGCCCTGGCTTTCCGACGTATTTGCGGCTTGCTGCTGGACCTGCTGCTGTGCCCATTGCAGTTTGCTTTGCAGGTTCTCTGCAATCCTGCGCTGTTCTTCAGTCCGCTGTACAGCGTTCTGGACCCTACTCTCTAGCTGTGCGATTTCCTTATTTCTGTCCTCGGCTGCATTCCGCGCAGCTTCGAGTTCCTGCCCCTTCTGGTCGACCTGTGCGCGCTCGCCAGCAAGCTCAGCCTCCAGCGACCGCTGCTGCGCCTCCAACCCCGAGTATTTTGCCGCGGCATCCGCGAGGGCCTTTCGCAGGCGCTCGCGCTCGCTTTCTGCTTGGTTTAGCGATTCCGAGGCAGACTTTTCCTGCGCGGCGATAGCGTTGGCACGATTCTTCCACTCGGCTACTGCGTTGGTTAGGCCATTCAGTGTGGGCGTGAGTTGCGCCTCTCTCAGACGATAGGCTCCCAGCGACGCCACTGCGCACAAGATCAATCCAAACGAGCCATACGACAGGGCGGGCCGGCGAAGCCAGATCCTCAACCCGGCGAATCGCTCACGCGTCCGCCGCCGCTCCAACTCCGGTCCCGGAGACCTGCTCTCGCTAGACCGATGTACTCGCTCCCGCGTCGCTCGATCCAGCAAGCGACCCAAAACCGCGCTTTCGTCCACGAGTGCTCCGGCTTCATCGGTAGTTCGATCTGACTGCTTCAGGGCTGCGACCAAACCGAGGTCCCCGCCTGACACGCGACGAAAATCCGCATAAACCTGCCGGCAGTCGCCGCATTCCGCCAGGTGCTTCTGCAGATCCCCAAACTCTGATGAGGAGAGTTCGCCTATTGCGGCAAGGGCGCAGAGCTCTTCGTACCAGTCCTTGCCGGGGTGATTAGGACTCGACGCGGTATGCATCTTTCCTTTCCAGCACCACGGTTTCATGGGGCTTCTTCAGCGCCGCCTTGCCGTTCAGGAACTCTTTGAGCTCCTTCAGGCCTCTGTAATATAGATTTCTCGTATTAGCCAAAGATTCTCTTAAAATTTCGGCAGCCTCCTGCAATGTGTAACCATCGAAATGCACCAGTTCGATCACGCGGCGCTGTTTTATGGCCAGCGTTGCTATGCCGGTTTCTACGTACCGGGCCCATTCCCCCGAACTCATTCCCCTCAGGCCAGAAGATTCACTGGCACGCATCTCGCGTACTTCGGAAAGTTCCTCGTCATTGTAGAAGTGCCGGATGCGGAGATATCTCCGCCGCAAGAGGGACTTAAAGTAGGCAAATTGCAGAATCCACGTCCTGATGCTGCCGCGCGAAGGGTCGTAGCGTTCTTGCTGCAGGTAGATCGATAGGAACACTTCCTGAAGGATGTCTTCCGTTTCTGCCTTGTCTCGGATGATGCGGAAGGAGACAGAATAAACCTGACGGCAGTAGCGATGAAACAGCAGCGCGAAGCAGTCCGTACAGCCCTGAACTATGTTGCGCAGCAGATCATCGTCCGCCACCGAATCGAAATGCTCATGCGGCGGCATTAGATTTTAGGAGATTATAGGCGCAGCCTCAGCCACTAAACAATAGCGCATGGGGTAAATTATTTTTCAAAGACCTTGATACAAATCGCCCGTTTCGAGAAATACGCAGAAGACCGTCCCTCGATTTTCCGCGCAGAGCGCTCCGGGCGTTCTCCCTTTTTCGGAGACACCAAACCCAGACACCATGCTCCTCACTCCACAAGAAGACCCCACAAATGAAATTTTGGTGACGTGCTATTACGACATTTTCATGACAGAAATCATCTTGGTTTTGATTACTAGACATCGAAGTCCTGGAATCCCTTGAATCTCAACGAGAAATTGAAAGCAAGCCACCGATTTGCCGGCCCGACCATCTGTCAAAAAAGCAGATGGCCGGGGTGAACACAGTTTTATCCAACTCGTACGGTTTCAATGAGTTCCAAAAGAGTGGCGCGCCCGGCCAGACTCGAACTGGCGACCCCCTGCTTAGAAGTAACCGAGCCGCGATGCGCGGCTCAAGCAAGGAAGGAACGAATGACTTGCAAGTGCACTCCTGTGAAGGGGTTAGAGGCTACCTCTTGGCCTGACGCCCTCTGGATCGGAAGTTTGTTCCTCAGAAGTCCGTTGACCGCTTTAATCAGAACTTGCCGGAGCGACCGTAAAGCGAGGGGAAATCAGCAACTTGTGATTAACGATGACAAGCCACTTACTCCTTTTTCATCACCTTTAAGCAGCCGTTTTGGCGCCATTTGTCACAATTAGTATTACATTTTTATGACAGAGAAATCGCCCCCATCAAGATATCGATCGGAGTGCGAGCAGCATTCAGCGGAATCACACTTCCTAGATCCGGACTTCTGGCCAGCGGCGTCAAAAGTTTTTCCGGGGCATAACTACCGAGTAGCCAGGCGGCCTTGCGGCCGCCCGGCCCTCTCAGAACTGGGCGTGAAGGTTTCCTTTGACCCAGCTCAAGCCCTTCGAACGCCTCTTTAGGGGAGACGCGGTTGCGAAACGGGAAGACGCTGACGATGAACCCGGTCATGGCACTCGGGATGAAGTAAAACGCAGTTCGTAGCACCAGTGGAACCGCCCTTCACACGGGGGACGCAGTAATGAAGGCGCCAGCCTGTGATCCGGGTGATTTTTATGTTGCACTGGGTGCAGAGTCCACGTTGCTCATACCAGAGATAGCAAAGGGTGCGGGTACCACGAAACGTTTCCAGCATGTGAGCCCCTTCGCGTTCTTCGAAGTAGGTTTCATAGGTTGGATCGTACGGGTTCGCTTCGCCTTTAACCTTGACGTGTCGTTTGATGGGAGTGCTCTTGGCGTAGTACAGCCAGACTTTAGTCGGCCGTCCTTCGTCATCGCAGGTTTCACCGAAGAAGGACCAGTCACGATTCCCGCGCCGGTCAAAGTCGGGGATCCACCCCGATCCAAGGCATTCAGGTTGATCGCTGGAGGAACCGTTGCTCCAGTGATTCCAGGGCTTTTTCCTTTTCCCCCAGATCGGCGTAGGCAGTCGCGACGGTGAACCGACAGACATAACGTTCCTTTGCCTGCTCTAAGGCTTTTCCCAGAACCTGCTTGGCCTGGTCGGCCATACAGCAAAGTGGTTTCGGGCCATCGCGACGGTCTTCACGCATTTTCATGATGCGCGTTTATGGGGCTCGCTTCTGATTGTCCGTTTGCCGAAGCGAGTTCATTGCGGGAAATTCATCCGGCGGAGCAAGTCCTGGAATCGCGGGTCGGACTGGAGCACATCGAATTCGCGCATGCAGCGAATATCCAGAAGCGCATAGGAGTGTTCATTGTAGGCTTTCTCCAGCCAGGCCATTGCCAGATTTTTTTCACCAAGCGAAGCGTATCGCCTTGCCAAGTCCACCGGCCAATCAACCCACTGATAAGGAAGATTCGCGAGATCGCTTAGAATAGCGCTGGCCTCGGTTCGATTGCCGCTCACGGCGTCGGCCGCAGCCAGTTCGAGCCGGCGGCCGTTTATCTGAGCGGCCTTCCGGTATTCGGCCGCGCTCTCGGCTTGCATTCCTTTATACAAGTAGATATCGCCCAGGAGGTCGTGTACGCGATAATCGTTGGGTTTGAGATCGGGAGCATCCCGCAACTGTTTAATCGCCCGGTCGTACTGGCCAGCGCAAGCGTAAATCCTTCCCGCGTCTACTTTCTGTGTAAAAACGATCGGATCGACCTCCTGGGCCCTTTGAATTTCCGCAATCGCCTCGTCATGTCGCCCGGCTGAATTCAAATAGAGTGCATATCCGTAGTGCGCCTCTCCGAAGCTGGGGTTTAGCTCGATTGCTCGTCGGAATTCCTTCTCAGCGCCCGGCCAATTCCAATCGTAGAAATAGGCCACCCACCCCAGCACGTAGTGCGCCTCCCCGACGGAGTCATCGATTTCCAAAGCTTTGTCAGCGGCTTCCCTCGCCTTCAAATTGCCTTTCCTGTCAGACCCAGATTGCCAAACATAGGCAATGCCCATTCCAGCGTACGCCGGGGCGTAATTCGGGTCCATCTGGGTAGCCTGCGAAAAGTACTCAATGCTGCTTTTCAGGAGTTGGTCATATTTGTGGGGGTCCGCCTCGTCGTGGCCGGCACTATAATAATAGAGGCCCCTCAGATACGCTTCATGGGCCTCGGAGTTGACCGGGCGGGCGGTTGTCAGGCGCGCCTGTTCTTGTGGCGTCAGCTTCACTTTGATCTCATCCGCGATGGCGTGGGCAATCTCGCGCTGAAGCGCCAGGACATCACGCAGGCTACGCTCATAGGACTTAGCTAAGAGGTGGCGGTCCGTCGGCGCATGGATCAACTGCACCGTGATTCCTACCTTGTCACCCGAGCGCTGCACTGCGCCCTCGACCACGGCGTCCACACCCAACTCCTTGGCAATTTGCGGCAGTAGTTTCTTCGTTCGCTTGTATTGCATCACGGAGGTACGCGAAATCACCTTGAGCGTGCCGATCTGCGCTAGTTCGGTGGTCAGTGCCTCGGTCATGCCGTCGGCGAAGTATTCCTGCTCGGGATCGTGCGATAGATTTTCGAGTGGCAGCACGGCGAGCGAACGAATCGTGGTGGCGTCGGATTTTCTAAACAATTTCTCGCGCAACCCAGTTGCGCCGAGAGCTACGCCGAGCGCGACCGACAAGGCTAGTAGCCACAACCAGAGGCTTCTCTTTTGCCCTAAGGGCGGCGCGGTTGGAGCCTGTTCAGAGGTTTGCGGAGCCGCTGGATGAGACGCGACAGGTTCTGCGTCGTCCCGGACCGCAGCCACAAAGCGGTAGCCTCGCTTGGGGATGGTCTCGATGTAGTTACGGCCGTCCTCTGTATCACCCAGCACCTGCCGCAGGTTGAAGATATGCCGGGCCAGATTGCCTTCCTCGATAAAGACACCAGGCCAGACTTTGTCCAACAACTCTTCCTTTTCGACGATGTGGCCCGCCCTCTCGACGAGGACGAGAAGGGTTTCGAGATCCTTTGGCGGGAGGATGACGGGTTGGCCATCGCGGAGCAAAACCCGCTCGACGGCGTCGAGGCGATAAGAACCGAACCCGTATAAGTGCTTTGCTTTCAACCGATCACCCACGCGAAGAATTTCTCAAGAAATGTTTCAGAACTCCTCAAAGACATTTAAGGCCCGTAGCCGCACCATGCGCGGAACACGGGCAGTCTTGGCACCGCCCTTCAGCCCAGGAGATGCGAGCGATTCTAACGCATCCGGGCCGGTTTGGGAGTGGCTCAGTGAAACCGAAATCACCTAAGGAGGCTTCTGCGATGAAAATCGGACGACTCGCAACACAATTCCAACATTCGATGTTGACTCTCGTTTTCTTGAGCGCTTGTCCCGGGAGCGCGCTGGCACAAACCGGGCACTCGCACGCCACAGCACCTCAACAACTGACGCCCGCCCAGGGCGCACTTCTGAAAATCGTTCGGGATAACACCGAGCGCTTCAAGGATGTCTCCGTGGCCGAGGCAGAGGGGTACTCCCTTCTATTCGGCTGCGTGAGCGGACCCGACGCAGGAGCCATGGGACTTCATTACGTGAACTTGTCCCTCGTGGCAGCTGGCGTACTAGATGCCACTCGCCCTCAGGTCGTCATCTATGAACCGACGCCAGACGGCCACCTGCAACTGATCGGCGCCGACTTCTTGGTGATTGCGAGCGACTGGGATAAGGCTCATCCGGGACAAGGGGCGCCGCAGCTCATGGGACAGCTCTTTCATTATTTTGAGAGCCCCAATCGCTTCGGGCTTCCAGCGTTCTACACGCTTCATGTGTGGGCATGGAAGGAGAATCCCAACGGCGCGTTCGTGAATTGGCACCCCAACGTTTCCTGCCAGGCCTTCGCCGGCCAATAGCCTAAGCAAGTAGGACGGTCCTGTCGGATCTGTTTGACGACTGATTTTCGCGGTCCAAGGAGGAAGCTATGTGGTCATTCACCAATAAGATTAGGAGCAGGATCGTCGGCAAGAAAAGTCCAGTGATCCTAGCATCAGTCTTCCTTCTTGGAGCCGGAGGATTGATTGCCACGGCGGAGAATGCCAATCGGATTGTGCCGCCGTTTCAGATATTCGCGGACCCGGACGGAGCTTTTGCCACTTTGAATCTGGGAGGGCCGACAGACACGACGACGAATCCTTTCTTTCAGGACTTAGGGAGCAACGGACGCCGCTGTGTCACCTGTCATCAGCCCAGCGACGCCTGGTCGGTCACACCGCCGCATGTTCGAGCGCGCTTCGCGGCCTCGAATGGGACAGATCCTATTTTCCGACCGGTGGACGGCGCTAACTGCCCTTCGGTGGACGTCTCCACGCTGCAAGAACGTCGCGAAGCCTACAGCCTATTGCTGAGCAGGGGAT
>Ga0137364_10000871_pt1 | contig 13305 bp, 13 predicted proteins | sample SagtaG_10_FD_104798 | JGI IMG/M metagenome (GOLD analysis project Ga0137364, IMG submission 104798) | Vadose zone soil microbial communities from Sagehorn Ranch, Mendocino, California, USA - Sage1_L_20_16 metaG | ecosystem: Environmental > Terrestrial > Soil > Vadose zone | place: USA... | reverse complement strand
TTCACGACCTCGCTGGGGATGCGCTCGTGCCACACGTGCAGCCGATATCGCCCGGCGGGCACGTTCTCGATCGTGAAGCTGCCGTCGCTCGCGGGCTGGGCGTAATAGCGGTTCGCCATCACCAAAACGTACGCCACCATGCGCGGATGCACGTTGCAGTAGACGCGCACGAGGCCGGGATGCTCGAACGTAAAGCTCTTCGCCTCACCGCGGCCGTACAGCCCGAGGTCGAAGCTGTTGGGCTCGCTGACCGAGAAGACGTTGTGGTTGAATGGATCGTGATTGGGAAAGCGCACCGTCGAGCCGACGGGGACGACCACGACGTGCGGCGCGTACGTCTTGTCGGTGATGGCGATTTCCACGGTGGCCGGGTTCGCCGCCGTCGCCACCGCGGCGGGCGATTCGAGATAGAGCACCGCGTCGCTCAGGTCCGGCGAGGGCTTGTTGTTCTTTTCGAGAATCACGATCCTGCCGGCCACGCGATTGGCGGCGGACACGGTCGCAAGGGCAAGCAGGGCAACGATTCCCACGAGCAAGCGCATGGGCGTGGAGCTTACTGTCTTGCTATCCGGTTCCGCAAGTGAATCTGGCAGCCGGCTTCAGGTTCTTGGAGAGGAAGGAGGTTTCCGTTTTCGATACGCTGCGAGTGCGATTCCGGCGCAAATGAGAAAGGCAGGCACCATGAGGATGACCATCGCCGTCATCGTGGCCTGCATGTAGCCGGAGCTCACGGCGCGGAGAGCCGTTGGTGCAGGAGGCGGAACGCGTCGAGCCAGAAGTGATCCATCAGCAGCACGGTAATCACGACGGCAAGAATCAGACTCCACGTGAAGCTGCGGCGCTCGTACCTGAGGTGCATGAAGTACATCAAGCCGAGCCCGGCTTCGATAATCGCGAGGACGAGCAGACCCGCCAGCTGCACACCGGTCCGCAGATGCGCCAGCGTCAGCACCACCTCCAACGCAACGATGGCGAGCAATCCCAGCCAGACGACGACGTAGCGTTTCATCCTGCGCCCCCCCCTCAGCGCACGTTCATGAGATAAACGAGCGGGAAGACGAACATCCAAACCAGGTCGACGAAATGCCAGTACAGCCCCGTCGTCTCCAGGTGCCCCGGATCGAATCGTCCGCGCTTGTAGCCGAGCGCAATCACGCCGATCACGACGACGCCGATAATCACGTGGAGCAGATGCAGGCCGGTGATGCTAAAGAACGTGGCGCCGACGAGCGGAGCGCCCCCCAGCGGATTGCGGAACAGCCGCCAGCCGTCCCCGATCATGGCCACCCATTCGCGCAAGTGCAGCGCCGCGAACAGTGTGCCGAGCAGCATCGTCGCCCCGAGCCAGCGCAGCGCCGTCGTTTTGCGCCCCGACTGCGCGGCCAGCACGGCGGCGATGACGGTCAGGCTGCTGCTGAGCAGGACGACGGTCATCACGATGCCATTGACGATGGTCGGCCAGATCGCGAACGGACGCGTCCAGTCGGGATTGGCGACGCGCACATAGCCATAGGCGAACAGCAGGGCGGCAAATGTTGCCGAGTCGGCGACGATGAACATCCAGATGCCGAGCTTGCGTGACGGGACGCCAAACGGCGACGGCTCGCTGAAGGCGGTGAGCTCAGCCACGGATCGTCAGCAGGGTGAGGAGATAGAGCCAGAGGACGGCCATGAAGTGCCAGTAGACGGCCGCTGCCTTGAAGGTCGCCGGCGCGAGTGCGGCGCCGGCCAGCCGGCGCTGCACATAGAGGAGCCCACCCAGACCACCGAGGACGTGGAGCGCGTGCAGCGCGGTGAACAGGTAGAAGAAGGCGCTGCGTGGACCCGTCGCCAGGAGCAGGTGCTGCGCGCCGAGCTGGCGCCACGCCAGGACCTGGCCGAGCACGAACAGCAGTCCGAGCACGAGCGTGGCATTCAGCGTCGCGATGGCCTCTCGGCGCCGGGACTGCTCGAGCGTCACGCTGCTGAGGAGCAGCACCAGAGTATTCAGATACAGCAGCGGCGGCAGCGGGAAGTGCTGCCAGTCGGGCGCGCTGCTCTGACGCACGACCAGGGCGCTCGTGAGGGCGGCGAAGGACATCGAAATCGTCGCGATGCCGATCCACACCCCCGTTTGCGCCACCGACGGACGGGGTCCGCCACCGGTCGCCACTACGGGCGCGGCGGGAACGTTCGTCGAGGGCGGAAGAACCGCGGTGCTCATTGCGGGTCGGCCTGCATCACGTAATCGCGCGGTCCGGCGCCGCCGTACTCGTTCGGGCCATGGCTGACCACCGGTTGGCGGCCGCCAAAATTATCGTGGGGCGGCGGCGAAGAAGTCGACCACTCGAGCGTGGTGGCTTCCCAGGGATTGTCCGGCGCCTTCGGTCCCCGCACGCGGCTGCGGATCAGATTGAACAGGAAAATCAGCTGCACCGCGCCGGTGAACAACGCCGCGACCGTGATGAATCGATGCAGCGGAATGAGCGGCTGGAGGTAGTCGTCAGTAAATGCTGAATAGCGGCGGACGTTGCCGGCGAGTCCCAGGTAGTGCATCGGCATGAATACGCAATACACGCCGATGAACGTCAGCCAGAAGTGCCATTTGCCGAGCGTCTCGTTCATCATGCGGCCGAACATCTTGGGGAACCAGAAGTAGGTGCCCGCGAAGATGCCGAACATGGCGGCCACACCCATCACGAAATGGAAATGCGCTACGACGAAGTAGGTCCCGTGCAGATAGATGTCCGTCGAGGGCTGCGCCAGGAAGAAACCGCTGATGCCGCCGCTCACGAACACCGACACAAACCCGAGCGCAAAGAGGGAGGCGCTGGTGAACCGCAGCCGCCCGCCGTACAGCGTGCCGATCCACAACAGCGTGATGATCGTCGCCGGAATCGTGATGACGAGCGTCGGCACCGAGAACAGCGTCGCCGAGAGCGGGTTCATGCCGCTCAGGAACATGTGATGGCCCCACACTGTGTAACTCAGGAACGCGATGGCGATCAGGCAGGTGATGAACACGCGCGGGCCCAGCAACGGCTTGCGCGCGAATACCGGCAGGATTTGCGAGACGATCCCGAATCCCGGCAGAATCGCGATGTACACCTCCGGATGCCCGAAGAACCAGAACAGATGTTGCCACAGCAGCGGGGAGCCACCCGCGTGCGGCTGCAGGCGATCGCTGATCACGAGGCCGGCGGGAATGAAGAAGCTCGTGCCCGCGACTCGATCGAGAATCAGCAGGATGCACGCCGGCATCAGGACGGCGAACGCAACGAGCCCGATGACGGAGGTGATGAACCACGCCCACGTGGCGAAGGGGAGACGCGCGAGCGACATCCCCCGCGTCCGCAGATCGAGCGTCGTGGCAATGAAGTTGAGTGAGCCAAGGAGTTGCGCGATGCAGAAGATCGCGATGGACACGGCCCACAGCGTCTGCCCCACCCCCTGCCCCGGCCCCGCATCCTTGCCAACGGCGCTCAGCGGCGCATAGGCGGTCCATCCGGACAAGGGCGGCCCGTCGCCGACGAAGAACGCCGAGAGCAGCACGAGCAACGCCAGCAGCGTCACCCAGAACGACGTCATGTTGATCCGCGGGAAGGCCATGTCTTCCGCGCCGACGTGGATCGGCAGAAAGAAATTGCCGAACCCCGCGAACGGCGCCGTCGTCAGCACGAAGAACACCATGATCGTGCCATGCATCGTCATCAGCGCGAGGTAGAACTCTGGGGTGATCACGCCCCCAGCCGCTCCCGTGGGGGCGAGCTTCCCCAGCCCCGGCACGGGCGTCTCCGGCCACCCGAGATGGAACCGCATGATCCAGGACAGCACCATCCCCGTCACGACCGCAACGAGCGCCAGGTCGAGATACTGCCGCCCGATCACCTTGTGGTCGACGCTGAAGACGTGGCGTCGCAGGAAACTCTGTGGCCGCGCGTGACCTGTCGCGACGCCGTGCGTCATAGAGCCGCCGCCTTCTCCTTGAGCCATTGGTCGAAATCCGCCCGCGGTTTCACTTCGACGAACGCGCGCATGTTGTAATGGCCCAGTCCGCACAATTGGGTGCAGACGAGCTCATACTTGCCCGGCGTGGTCGCCGTGAAGTGCAGCGGGATCACCAGGCCGGGGACGAAGTCCTGCTGGATGCGCAGCTCGGGGACATAGAAGGAATGATTGACGTCCTTCGCATGCATCCGCAGCTCCACCGGCTGGTTGACGGGAATCACCAGGCTACCCACGACGATGTCGTCCCGCGCCGTCGTGTCGTTGGCGGGATCGAGACCAAAGAAGTTCTCCGTGGCGTCGCTCATCAGCTCGGGATGCATCGCGCCGAACTTCCCATCGGCGCCCGCGTAGCGGAAATAGAATGCGAACTGCTCGCCCAGGACCTCGACTTGCAGCGAGCCGGGCGCCGGGGGAGTCTGATAGACGTCCGCCCACACTTTGGAGCCCACGAACGTGAGGACCAGGATTTCGATACCGACCAGCACAGTGGCAAGGACCACGAGGGGCGTGGGCCCACCGGGGAAGCTCTTGACCGCCCGCGTCTCGCTGGCGCTGAAGCGCCACACGAACACCGCCAGCGCCAACTGCCCCAGAACGAACAGGGCGCCCGCAACGACCATCGTTTCGTTCATTTGACGGTCGATCCGGACGCCGTGCGTGGAAATATCAGGCGGGAGCCACCACACGTGGAACGCAAAGATCGCGGCTGACACCAGCGCAATCACCGACACGACAACGGCAAACAGCCTTCCCATCGCTCAGTAGGGCCGGGCGGTCAACACGAAATTGGCGGTCTTCGTCTCGCTCCCGCCGATCGTCACCTCCTGGCTCTGTGTCCCGAAGCGCTCGTGCCATGCCGTCACGGTGTACTTGCCGGCCGGCAGCCCCGTCAGGCTGAACTCGCCGGTCGAATCGGTGACGGTGAAGTGCGGCGTCACCAGCACGACGAAGTAGCCGTGCATCCACGGGTGCACGTTGCATTTCACCGCGATGAATTCGGGCTGGTCCCATGACGTCCGGATCGGTGGCGCTCCCTTGGGCTGCGACTTGTTCCATTCGGGATTCACCCGCGCCAGTGGATGAATGTTGTGGGAATGGGGATCGTCATTGAAAATCGCGAGCGGCTGGTGCACCTGCATCGCCGCGACGTGCGGAATGTACAGACAGCCTTTCTGGTCGTAGTGCACCGTGTCGGTCGCCGCCGGAGCGCCCTGGTCTCCAGCCGAGATGTATACCACCACGTAGCGCACGCTGTTGGCCGGGCCCGTCACCGCGTCCTGCGTCATGACGGGCGTCGGATGCTGCGTCACGCAGTTCGGCTCCTTCGCCATGTCGATCGGCCGCAGCTTGGGCAGCGTGCCGGTATAGGTCACCTTTCCACTGATAGTGCCGGCCGGCAGGGGCGGGGCCCGGTGCGGCGGCCCCGCGATTCCGCTACTGACCGACACCAGCGCTGCGAGAGCGATGAAACGCGCAATCATTGCCCTCCTCCTTCTGGACCAATCGGCTTGAGCTCGCCTGCATGCGTCGCCGCCCATTCATGCCAGATCGCCGACTCTCGCGTCTTCAGCGGCTGCAACGTGCGCAGGAAATGCACGAGATCCCACGCCTCCGCCGGCGAGAGTTGATCGGCGAACGATGGCATCGGAGAGCCGTCGAGCCCCGTCATGAAAATCCGATACAGATCCTGGTTGGCCGTCCCGCACATGAAGCGGGAGCCGGTTTCGAAGTTGTAGGGACGGATGGGATCGTCTTTGTTATCGGTCAATTCGTGCGCCGAGGGGCCGTCGCCGTGCCCCGCCGGCCCGTGGCATTTCCAGCACTCCATGCGCTGATATAGCTGCCGCCCGTGCAGAATGCTCTGAATCGTCGCCGTGGGCTCCGCGGGAATCGTGATCGGCGTCCCCGGCTTCGCCGTGCGCCAGCGCGGCGAGAAGGTCTTGATGTAGGCGACCAGGTTGATGCGGTTCTGCGGCGTGAGCGCGACCCACGGCGGCATGTTCGTGGTCACGAATCCACGCTCCACCGAGTTGTACAGATCCTGGTCCGTCGGCAGCGAGCCGGACGGCGTCGAGCGGCACTTGAAGGTCGCCATCGTGAAATCGCGAGGTTTGGGATCGATCCACATGGCGTTCTCGCCCTGGGCGTCTCCGTCATCCCCGTGGCAGCCGGCGCAATACCGGGTGTACAGCGGCTTCCCGGCGGCGGCGTGCCCCGTCAGTGTGCCAACGTGCGCTTCCTGCGCCACCGCCGGTGCCGGCGTCACGCCGGCGAGCAGGAGCGCAGCGCCACACGCCGACACGAGCGACATCCAGCGCGTTTGCGGTTTCATTTGTGGGCTCCTCTCAGAACGCGAAGTCGAAGGCGAGCAGCAAGCTGCGGCTCCAGACCACCGTCGTCGGGCTCGCCGGGTCGACGCCGGAACCGTCGCCACTGAGGGGCGCCGTCCCGATCGTTTTCGTCATCGCGAATTCGCCGTGGATGGCCATGCCATCGCGGCTGAACATGAACGGATAGGCCCGCACGCCGACCGCGAAGGCATCAGCGTTGCCCTGCGTCTTGGGAAACGCCGGATCGCCCTGCTTGGACATCCGCACCAGCTCGTACCGTCCCTGAACCATGAGCCGCGGCGTCGCGACGTAATGGGCTTCGAGCAGCGCCGAATTCCATGCTGGCTTGTCGCCACCGGGCCCGAGCTCGGCAGCATCGGACGCATGCGCGACGAGCGGGATGAGCTCGAGATTGCCCACCCACAGCTGCGCCGTGGCGCCGAACCGGACGAAAGACTTGTTCGCCGAGCCGGTGCCCGGAATCGGCGCACCGCCGCTGGTATCGAAGACGGTGGGACGGTGTCCCAGATAGCCGAACACGCCGATCCGCTGCGGACCCAACCCGCTTCCCATCGCGAAGGCTCGACTCGCCGTGAACATCGCGTCCAGGCTCTTACCGCCGGGCAACCCCGGCTCGCCGTCGTCGGTGGTCAGCAGAGACACACTGTATCGCGTGTAGCTGTTGAGCGAGTGGCCTGACAATTCGGCGCCGATCTGGTTGTCCCCGAAGCCGAAGTTGTTGGCGCTGCCCACCGGCAGGTAGTGATAGGCGTACAGGAATCCGCCGTTGGCGGACAGCCAGGTGAAGCGTTTCTCGGAAAGCAGGTTGTCCAGCTCGAATTTGCCGACTTTCACGTTGGCCCAGGGCGAGCGGCCCAGGTTGTCGAAGCGCACGAACGCCGCCTCGAGGCCGGTGGTGCCGTCCGCGTCCAGGGTCGGCACGAGACCGAAGGTGATGTCCTTGTACAGCGTGCCGAGCAGCAGGAAGTCGACGCCGGAGAGATCGAAGCCGGCCTGCGTGATCGTCTTCCCGGTCAGCACCGCGTCGGTCACCTGGTTCGTCGTGCTTTCGAGATGGATCTGCGGCGTGGTGCGCATCGCGATGGGCCAGTACGCATTGTTTTGCCAAATCGGCGAGTCGCGATCGTTGCCCAGCTGGTACCCGTTGTCTTTGAAGCGTTGGCCGAAGGCGTTCAGCTCGGGCCACGCGGTGTGGCAGGCTGAGCAGCGCAGGCCGTACTTGCGGGCGAAGGCGGGAATCGCGCTGGCGTAAGTGGCGTAGGCGGCGGCGTACGTCGGTGCCGCCGTCCCCGTGCTGGTGGGAGCCATGGCCGTGCACAGCAGCATCGCCAGAGGTGCAACGGCCGTCAGGAACCGCTTGACCATGTGACCTCCCCTTGTTGGGAGAGACCCTGCGGGATCACGGCTGGTTACATCTTCGGGGTTCATCTATGGCGCGAAACGCCGGTTGTCAAATGGGGAATCCCCTACTCTTCAGCCGCCCCCCGTTGATGCTTTTCGCGCCGCCGATAGGCCTTTTTAGAGCGGTGCACCTTATGCGACGGGGTTCTTAACCGCTCCTTCACCGGCGCATCAGGATTCGGCACCCGCACGACGAGCTTCTTCTTCTCCCGCTTGCGGCTCATTGGCCGACGCGTTGGCGGATCTGCCGGGCGTGGTGGCGGGCGTGAATCATGTGGAATGTCAGCCATTCCTCGATCGTCAGGTCGCCCATCCGGGGGTGTTTCACGAAAAGATTGAAGCGTCGCTCAGGCAGCAGCGCGCGGTCGACCTGATCCCACGCCTCGATCCCGGCGAGGAAATGCGCCTCGGCGCTCGCCCGCGTGATCCCCGCAGCGGGTGTCGTGCGTTCCGGTGACTTGCGGCCCGGCGGAAACCAGCGAAATCCAAAAATGAACAGCTTCGCGATCTTCTCGGCGGGTGTGCGCGGCCGTCGCGACATCGGCGCGTGATTCTTGCGCGCCTTGAACGTCTCCGCGCTGAGCGTGAGTCCCAGCGCGAGATGCTCGACGATCTGGGCGGGCGTCCATTTGCCGGACGGCCCGTGCTCCCACTCCCTGTCGCTGCGCCCGCGCAGCGGGCCGAGCACGAGCGTCGACAGCTCCGCCAGGCTGGTCATGACGGCAGCAACCGCCGGCGCACCTGATCGCCCTGCTCGAGCCACTCATCGAGCGCAGCGGCGGCCGGGAGCCGCACGTTTCGAAACCAAAACAGAAAACGGCCGCCGCCGGCGACCTGTTGATTCGGCGTGGCCTCGAAGAAGCGGCGGATTTCCGGCGTGAACAGCCGGCGGATCGCCGGCTCATCCGGCCCCTTCAGCTGGTAGGCCCTGGAGAACTCGGGAGACTCGGGAAAATCGATGTCCTGCGCACCGAACATGTGGCCCAGCCGGGAGAACCATCCCGCCGGAGACAGCGCGAATTTCGGGAACGCGGCGTCGTCGCGCTCCCACACAATGCCACCGATGCGATGCGCCGAGGAATTCTTGCCGCTCCCGGTCACCCAGCGGTACTCGAATACCGTGAAGGGCGCCTGATTCTTCGTGCCGCTGATCGTATAGCCCCACGAGCGCCGCCGCCCGGCAGTGAAGGGGTCGAAGACGTCGGCAAAACGACGTTCGCCGTCCGGGCGCTCCGGCTCGAATGTGAAGCCGCGGATCATGCAGAATTCTTCATACGCCGCCCGGCGCTTGCGCTCCTGTGCGCGCGACACGAGCGCCAGACTGCCGACGAGGGCGGCGGCCCCACCCATGATGAGCCATTGCGGCTCGATCGTCATCGCGCGCGGGGCCGCCGACTACTAGTTTCCATCCGACCCGACATGCGGGGAATCTGCGAGTGAACCTGCTGCGCCGCCACCCGGTTGCGATCGCGCTGGTGCTCCTGCTCCTCGCCACCGCGATTCATCCGCTGTCTCCGCTCGTCGACGCGGTCACCGGCTCCGTGCCGGGCGATGCGGACCTCGATCGCCCGATCTTCTATGTGATGTTCGCGCCGCTGTCCAACACACTCGACGCACTCACGTTCTTCAGCACGGCGCGCGCCGCATGGGCGCTCACGGTCTGGATCCTGCTCCTCGCCGCATGGGGCGCGCTGCGTCGCTGGGAGACGCTGCTCACGTGGCGACGCCGCACCGTGCGCGCGCTGATCGGCCCGGGCGTGCTGATCGTCCTCGCCATCGCGGCGGTACTGTTGCCCCGCCCCGTGCCGCGACTCACCACCGCCGACGGGGGGGACGCCGGAACGGTGATCGATTACCACGCGCATACCAGCGCGTCCCACGACGGCCGCCCGGGGTGGAGCCTGGCGAAGCTCGCCGACTGGCATGCGCGCCAGGGCTTCGAAGCGACGTACGTGACCGACCACAACGTGGTGTACGACGGCTCGCTTCCCCCTCCCGGGACGTCGATCAGCCTGCTGCCCGGCGTCGAGTGGAGCGTGTACCGGCAGCATGTCGTCGCGATCGGGCCGGTCGAGCCCCTGCCCCGCGACAGCTTCGGCGGCAGCACGGAGCGGATGGTACGGATCTTCGCCGCGATCGAGCGCCAGGGCGGCCTCAGCATCGCCTCGCTTCCCGAGTATTGGCGCAATCATTGGGACGATCTCGGCGCGTTCGTGGTGGCCGGTGTGGACGGATTCGAGATCGTCAACTGCGCGCCGCAGGCGCTCGCCTTCCCGACCGAGCGACGCCGCGCGGTGCTCACGCTCGCCGGGAGCCACGATCTCCTGGTCGTCGGTGCGAGCGACAATCACGGCTGGGGCAAGGTGACGTGCGTCTGGAACGTCTCCCGGCCGGGCGCCCAGGGCTTTCACACGAACCGCGTTTTTGCGCGGCCACTCGCGCTGCTGCAAGGGGACTGGCCGCCGTGGACGGCGCCGCTGACGCAGCCGTGGTTCATGCTGCGGTCATTGACCTGGAGCGAGCGGGCGATCTGGCTGACCTGGGTGCTCGTCATTCTGCTGTATCGGGCGTTCCCACGCCGGGAGGGACAGGCGGCGGGACTCGGAATCCTGGCCCGCTCCATCTGGCGACGTCCCCGCAAAGCGCCCGTTCCTGACGAGACTCCGACATGATGGCGCGCAACCAACGTGCGAGCTTGTACGTCTTACTCGCGGGTACCTCCTCCTCTTTTCTTTCCTCTTATTGGAGACCGTCCATGCTGGCAGCAGCTCGCATGTTGGTCCTTGGGGCATTCGTCGCCGTGGCCGTGCCGGCGGGCGCGCAGACCGCGCTGCCCCTGAAGCACGCGCCGGCGCGCACGCACACGGCGATCACCCCGTCGGATCTCATGACCCGCGTCTATCTGTACGCCGACGACTCGATGATGGGCCGGATGGCGGGCAGTGAATACAATCTGAAGGCCACCGCGTACATCGCCTCCGAAGTGCAGCGCATGGGATTGGTGCCGGCCGGAGACTCCGGCGGCTACTTCCAGAACGTGCCGCTGGTGAAGCGGGGCCTGGACGCGAACGCGACGCTGTCGGTCGACGGCACGACGCTCACGCCGTGGGTGGATTTCGTGCCGCGCGATCCGGGCCGGGCGACACGCGCCTTCGACGGCGCTCCGGTGATCTATGGTGGCGTGTGGACCGACAGCACGATGATCAGCCCTGATCAGGCGGCTGGAAAATTCGTCGTATTGGCGGCGCACAGCGGTCCCAACGTGCCGCAGGCGCAGCAGGTGAATCGCGGGGCGATTCTGTCGCGCTACCGCGGCGCCGCGGGTATCGCCGTGGCGGCGCTCGAAACCTTTCCGCCGCAGGTCATCGCGTTCTTCCGCAATCCGCAGACGTCGATGAAGCGGGATGCTGCGGCCGCCGATACGACGAGCGTGCCGGTGTACGTCTACGTGAACGCCGCCGCTGCCCGCACGTTGCTGGGGAGCGGCGGGGGGGGCGGGGGGGGCGGGGGGGGCGCGCCGCTCGACAGCCTGCGGCCCGGCGCGGCCGGCAAGACGGTGCACGGTACGGTGGCGTTCACCGAGACGCCCGCGCCGGCGCGCAACGTCGTCGCGATTCTGCGGGGCAGCGATCCGCAGCTGCGCGGGGAGTACGTCGCGATCGGCGCGCACAACGACCACATCGGGTTCGATCAGACGCCGGTGGATCACGATTCCATCCGGGCGTTCAACGATGCGGTGCGGCGGCTCGAGCTCGCGGCCCCGCCCCCCGATCACCGCGTGACGCCGGACCAGGTGCGGCAGATCCACGTGAACGTGGACAGCGTGCACCGGGTGCAGCCGGAGGGAGCCCGTCGCGACTCGATCTTCAACGGGGCCGATGACGACGGCTCGGGGACGACGGCGGTGCTGGAGATCGCCGAAGCGTTCGCCGGCGCGCGCGCCAAGCCGAAGCGGTCGCTGATCTTCGTCTGGCACACCGGTGAGGAGCTGGGCCTGTACGGGTCACAGTACTTCACCGATCATCCCACGGTCGCACGCGACTCGATCGTGGCGCAGCTCAACATGGACATGGTCGGACGCGGCCGCGGCGACGACGAGAACGGCGGCGGGCCGGGGTACTTGCAGCTGATCGGCACGCGCCGGCTGTCAACCGAGCTGGGCGATCTGATCGAGACCGTGAACAAGCACCGCAAGCAGCCGTTCACGTTCGACTATCAATTCGACGCGACGGGCCATCCGGAGCAGTACTACTGCCGCAGCGATCACTACATGTACGCGCGCTACGGCATTCCGATCGCGTTCTTCACGACCGGCAATCACCGCGACTATCACCAGGTGACGGATGAGCCGCAGTACATCGACTACGACAAGCTCGCGCACGTGTCGCAGTTCGTGTACGACGTCGCAACGGCGGTGGCGAATCTCGATCACCGCGTGGTCGTGGATAAGCCGAAACCGGACCCACACGGGAATTGCGTGCAGTAACCGGCGAGTGTAAAGAGAAAGGGCGCCGAATCGGCGCCCTTTTTTTTGCATTCGTGTCGTTAGTTACCGAGGAATTCGACCGTGCCGGCGGCGGAAACGGCAAAACGATAGAACCGCCGCTCAGTGCAGCCCGCGGGACAATCGCCGGAGCCGAAGCTGTAGTTGAGCAGCACGCGCGAGCTGCCGATCGACGCGGCGATGTCGTTGCCGTCACCCACCGCCCCGTTTGGTTCGGAGAATCGCACTCCCCGAATCTCACCAAACAGTGGGGCGAGCGCGCGGATATTAAGGGGCTCTTGCGAGCCGAGGGTGAGGAGTATGTCGCCGTCATGCATCGTGTACACGGATCCCAGCGACAGCGAGTAGCGCGCGAGCAGATCATCGACCGTCTGCTCACCGGTCGGAATCTCACCGCGCGCCAAACGCTGGACCCACGGCTCCGAGCCCAGGAGCTGGAGCAGAAGGCTGCGCGTCGTGGGATTGGGAAACGTGTGGATCGCATAGACGTCCACGACGGTGTCCCGTGCCGGCAGCGGGGTCGCATTGTAAACCAGCACGAGCGCGTCGTAGTATGGCTGGACGCTCTCACGAGGAATGGAGATCTGGCCAAAACCCATGCGGAGCAGGTCCCGCAACGCCAGGCGCGAGGCATCCTCGAAGTACGCAGCGCGCAGTGCGGGCGGGACACCCGAGTCGTCGACAGCCGACCTGAACGAACGGAGTGCGGTCGGAGACTCGCAGGCAACGACGAATGCCACGGCAAGCAGCGCTGACCACGAAGGTTTCATGACGGCCTCCCTGCTCTGGATACCCCGCGCCGATTGGCCGAGGTCACACTACTTTTGAATTCCATGCCCGCCGGCTACTCTGGAAGATCGCTCGCGGCGAAACTGGGCATCAAGGCCGGCGCGCCTATCGTCATAATCAACGCGCCGCGGGGGTATCGCTCCACGCTCGGCAGACTCCCGCCCGGGGTGCGTGTGGCGGCGACGCCACGCGGTCAAGTCGCCTTCATTCAATTCTTTACCAAAGCGCGCGCGGAGCTGGAGCAGCGACTGCCCGCCCTGCTGCGCGCCCTCG
>Ga0137364_10000870_pt1 | contig 13305 bp, 15 predicted proteins | sample SagtaG_10_FD_104798 | JGI IMG/M metagenome (GOLD analysis project Ga0137364, IMG submission 104798) | Vadose zone soil microbial communities from Sagehorn Ranch, Mendocino, California, USA - Sage1_L_20_16 metaG | ecosystem: Environmental > Terrestrial > Soil > Vadose zone | place: USA... | reverse complement strand
ATGTCCAGGGCGCTGAACGATTGGTCATCGCGGGAGCGCGCAACCTTTTGGCGGCCGGCCGTATCATCGCCTTTTACTCCGAAGTTTGCCTGATCCCGCAATACGAAGGTCAGGCCACGTTTGACCAGGTGGACGACGCGATGCGGCAGGCCGGCTTTGTGCTCTTCAACATCTACCCCTGCGGCAAGGACGCGACCGGCCGGGCGGTATGGACCGATGCACTATGGGTAAGACCGGACGATGTGTTGCCTCTGTGATGCACGCCAGATTCCTAACAACTGACAACTGATTACTGATCGGCGGTCACTGATCCCTGACTTCTTCGTCGCATCGGTGGCAACTTCTGGCGATATTTCCAAATCAGCCATGGGAGTTCCACTGCATGGGACAGTCGCGGGATAAAAATGTGCGGCTGCGCAACCAATCGCCAGAGCCAGCCGACATAAAGCCGGTCCGCCCAATCCGGAATTGCAGTCTGCTCGCCTGTGATGAATCCCAGCGCCGCGCCGATGCAATGAATCGCGGGTCGATACGATAAATTCTCGCGCAAGTAATGCCCGAGCTTTTCCTGTGCACCGCTGCCGATCGCGATGATGACGTGCGCGGGGCGATGCTGTTGAATCAGCGTAAGAAGATCTCCATCTTCGACTTCCGAACCGTACCGCGGCGCGACATAACAATTCTCTCTCGTGATTGGAAACGCTTCGCGGCGCGACCAACCGAACAGTCTTTGCTGCGCGCGTTCGCTGGGAAGAACCCACAAAACTTCTTCGGTCCCCTCACCCTTCAGCTTCTCGACCAGGTGTTTCAGATATTTAAGACCGGAAATGCGCTGAACGTTTTCGTGTTGCAATAAGCGCCACGTGCTCACCATCAACCCGCTGTCAGCAATCGCCAGATCCGCCGAAAGTATGGCGCGCCGGTACGTCTCATCTTCGCGCAGTCGCGCGAAGCAAGTTCCCGACGGAGCCACAAGAAATCCTCCGCGGTGACACATCGCCGCAATCGCCTCATCCACGTCGCCATTGAAGAAGCGAATACCGAGAATTTGCACGGTCATATTAACTTGTGGTGACGCGGTTGCATTCGCATTAATCAGCGCGTTTCTCCAGAGCAAATACGAATCACTCAACCTCTAGGATCTACAAATTTCGAGAGATTGGTAATTGCCCATCAAAAAAAATCTGTGTGAATCTGCGCAATCTGTGGATCGTTTGCGGAGAGAGGTGACTTCGCTCCTCGTTACGACCCCAAGGACTTGTCCACTCCGATCTTGTGCGAGCCTTTCATTTTGTTACTCCTCACCTCGACTAACAGCCAACGGATGCTCGGTCGCATCGCGACGCTGCTGTCCGCTCGTTAGCCACCAAACCGCGCGATCACGCCCGAGGCCATATTGAAGTGCTGTTCCCAGGATCACGCCTCAAACACCCGAAAGGTACGTGAAGTCGAATCGACGCAACCTGGTTAAAAAAGAAGGGCCGGCTCATCGCCGGCCCTTCGTTACTTTTGGTGTGCTGTTAACGTTCCGCGTTGCTTATTAATTCTTGACGAGATTGAGCCCGCTGGTCGAACCAGGCACCCCTGTCGTCGCGTAGTCATAGTGAACGGTTGTCGGGTTGGGAGCCGTGGCGCCCACCACGCTCTTCGAGTCGTACTTGACCCCGATGATGTAAGTGCCTGCCGTCGGCGCGTTAAACGACACGGTAGTCGTGTTGCCGTTTTGGGTGATCGTATCCGACACACTACCACAGTTGGAGCTAAAGACACTGCTCCCACTGGCCATGTCGAAAAACGTGCTGAAGTTGCCGGTCGTGATCGTTTGCGTGATGGTGAAGGTGTTGTTGCCGGCTGGCGCCGTAACCGACACCCAGTAGAAGAACACACCGGGCGTGACATTATTTTTGATTTTCCCACCACTAACGCTGTAGTTCAGGGTGGCGAGCGTCTGGGCGCTGCCGTTCGCGAACTGGCTACAAGTCGTGCCTGTCGGCGTGATCTTGCTCACATTTCCCGTTGGTGTTGGTGTTGGTGTGGGTGTTGGAGTTGGCGTTGATGTGGCCGTGGCGGTTGCCGTCGCTGTAGCCGTGGGCGTAGGTGTGAATGTGGCCGTAGCCGTAGCTGTAGCTGTAGCTGTTGCGGTTGCCGTCGCTGTAGCCGTTGGCGTAGGTGTGAATGTGGCCGTAGCGGTTGCCGTTGGAGTAGACGTTGCTGTCGGCGTCGGTGTCGGTGTCGGCGAAGGAATGGAGCAGTCAACGAAGGATGAGCCCTCGTATCCGCCGCCGGCGGTGTCGAATGTCATCTGATCATAGCTAGAGCCATTCCAGTGTATTTTGGTAATTCCAAGGCCCGACTCGCTGGGAATGATGATGTCGCCACCAAACCCCAGGAAGTCAGTCAGCGGAAATGCGTGGACCTCGTTCTGCTGTTGCAACGCCGAGAAGAAGGCTTTGCCCGTGGTGGCGAAGGCGCATGGAACAGCCGGGATGAGGTGAACGCTTTCCGCACCGCCCCAAGAGAAGGCAGGTGTAAAGGTACCAGCGTTGCTGATGGCCCAGACCTTACCCGCGTCGTCGCTGGTCGCCAGAATCTGGCCGCCGAACGGCCCGAAGCTTAGCGGCGCTACAAGTGGCCCTTCAAGCGCAGTGTTTGGTTGGTACGCGAACTCGTTGACAGCGCCAACCGGGTTAATACGCGCTGCAATGCCGTTATCACAGGTTACGATCATGTCGAAGCCAAATGTGCCCACCTTGTCGAACGTAATCCCGCTGTGGTCATATCCACAGTCTGGGACCGTCGCAAACAGCGTGCCGGCACCCCCGAGAGTCGGGATCTTATAGACCAGGGTGCCGTCTGTCAGGTAAATGTCCGTCGGAGCCCATGTCCCCAAGCCTGGAGAGATAGCCATGTATCTTTCTTTGCACTCACCAACATTGCCCGGAACCGTTGCGAACGGAGTGACCACCCCAAGGGGGCTGATCTGATCGACCTGTGGCCTGCAGTATTGACTCACGAGCAGTTGGGTGGGCGAAACGGTGATGCCGGTGGGAAAGCTCTCATTGGCAAAGAACATTCGATTGGCGGCGTAAAGGAGTCCTCCGGCCGCGAGGAACATTACAATTATCAGACTGATTCGTATTCTGGTTTTCATTTTTATTTTTGTGATGGTTTTCATTTTTGTTCTGGTTTCTAGCTATTTTTATTTCACTCAAGTGATAGGGAGACGCGGAGTCTCGGGTATTTCACTTTTTTCGCAATACGCATAAGAGCGTACGAGAAGCCTTTCCTTGGGAGTTGCCCAACTCTTCTCGTACTACCTTCTCCGGGAACTGCGTGACGAAGTTCCGGAAAACTTTAAGAATTTTTCAGAAAAGAGGGACTTGATTCAATGCACTGGCGGGACTGGTGCAGAGACAATGGATATCGTCCATGCGGACGGCTGGACGCGTTCCGCAGCAGACGTAATTCTCGATTCCAGGCGGACAAGGCAAACCGGATTTCGGTTGCCCGTTAATTGCGTACGAAAAGTCTCATCATCGTACCGGATCGCTCATTTTCTTACGTCGGCCAATTTCGCAAGGGCGATTGCAGCGGCGGCGGTACGATTTTCGACGCTTAGCTTCACCAAAATGCGCTGGACATGCTTGCAGATCGTTCCCGTGCAGGCGCTCAGAATCACACCGATCTCATAGTTGGTTTTACCTTGTGCGATCCAAGTCAAAACCTCCGTTTCGCGTCGGGTGAGACCGAGTGAATCAAGTGCGCTAGCGTTGCCCTCTCCGTTAAAAATGGGCGATGGATACATGTACGTCATAATATTTCTTGAGGTCTTGGACTTTGGATTTCTTCTTTCGTTTTCTTTGTCTTCGGTGACACAGACAACCGTATCCGATGCCCCTCTTATCAGCATCTGTGCCAAGTCCACGCAAGACCCGGTAAAATAAAACGGGTCGCCTCATTCGGCACTAAACAAGAGGCACTTGTACTGAATATCTTGAGCGCGAATCGGAGAGGCTCGAGGACATAGAGAGGATCGTCGAGCTGATTTTAAGTCCGACTGGACTCATTTTTAGACCAGCCGTGTTTCACTTTTTGAGCCACCTCTCGCAGATAACGTGCCAGCATCGACGAGATTCCATTCCGCTGCGTGACTACGACCTGAAAACGGGCGTGCTCGAGCTACAACCAATTGATTCGAATTTCTAATAGAAACCGAATCTTTTTCCGAAACTTCGGCCCGCCATTCCCGGAGTAATAAGTGACAATGGAAACGACATGCCAAACACGGCTGCCGAGGCAGCGTTTGTTTGCCCCAACTCCAGAACTCACATCATTTCGCCTTTCTTCCAAAGAGACCAACGGGCAGATCGCGCAAAGGCCGCGCGGACATCGATCGCGCGTTCTTGATGGGGAGGGCAAGGCTGGCCCGCGTGGTGCAATCCCGGCTCTGACTCCGCGCGAAACAGAGGTCCTGACGTGGGTCGCACAAGGTAAAACTAACTATGAGATCGGCGTGATCCTCTGCGCAGCGACCAGGACGATCTGCAAGCATGTCGAGCGTATTTTATTCAAGTTAAGCGTCGAAAATCGTACCGCTGCGGCTGCAATCGCCCTTGCAACATTGCTCAATGTAAAAAGATGAGCTGATCTGGTGGAACACAAGACAACGAAAAGCAAAGAGAGAAAACATCAAAGTCCAAGACCCGAAACCAAAAAGAGACGCCAAAGGCGGTGTCCACCAACAGAAGGTCCACCAGAGGGGCGCAAAACCCTTCACTTCAATTGGAAACCAGGAAAAAGAGAACTGCCCCTGCTCTGGCGCAACCGGCGAAGCGGTTCAAAGACGCATGCCACATCGTACTTGGATCGAGCGCGGATTTTTAACGGACAGGGCAACGCTGGTCCACTTCGTTCACTGGGTCTCACCCGGCGTGAAACAGAAGTTCTGAGTTGGATCACACAAGGTAAAACTAACTATGAGATCGGCGTGATCCTCGGTGCAGGTACCAGGACAATCTGCAAGCATGTTCAGCGTATTCTAAACAAGCTAAAAGTCGAAAATCGCACCGCCGCGGCTGCAATCGCCATTCGGACATTGGCCAACGCAAGAAAATGAGCCGAGATTATGCGGTTCTGTTTGTGATTCTGAGCGGAGCGCAGCGAAGTCTGAGATCTGATTAGTTCTTACCGGCTTGGCGCATATCCTCCCCGGTTTCTTCGCCCACGGCTCGGGCCAGCATCCAATTCAGCTAATCTGATACAGCTTACTGCTACGCCGCATCGGTGACGGAGGACAAAATCAGATTCCTGGCACGAACTTGGTCGTTCCCGACACGATACTGCGCATCAATGACATTCGTATCCAACAAAGTCACGCGCCGCGGGTCATCTTCCGCAACTGTTCGGGACCCTTTTCCAGTTTCGTATCTCCTTGAGAACTCGCGAATAGATTCCGGGTTCGCTTTGCGCACAAATTTGGTAAGCTCTCGGGCGCGTGAAAAATCTAGCAACTCCACACAAAGCCCTAACCGGCGGCAATCGGAATTCGCAAATCAAAAAGCGAACAATTGCTCCAGTCATCGCAATCAATGATTAGCAATTTTATTCTTTTCGCGGTGAATTAGCCTTTCGAAGATGGGATCAAGCTATCCAACAGTATGAATATTGACCTCAACGCTCGCGTGCGGATGCGAAAGGACGTCCTGATTCAGAAGATCGAAGGTGAATCCATCCTGCTTAATTTAGCTACAGAGAATTACTTCGCTCTTGATGAGGTTGGCACCTCGATTGTAACCACCCTCGATGAGAGTGATTCTGTGGAGGCCGCCGTCCGAAAGCTATTGGAAATCTATGAAGTGGGAGAGGCAAAACTGACGGAAGATATTACGCAGCTCGTCAACCAGTGTGAGCAAGAGGGGCTTTTACAGGTCATTTCGGCATAAAGCGCGTCGATGGAGCAGCCTAAGTGCCCGGGAACGCGGCATTTTTCTAAGAGCGCTTATTCTCCCGTTGCTTGTGACGACCAGTCTCAAAACCGTTGGCTTTCGCCGCACGCAAGCGTGGCTCGCCCTAAAAACCGATGGCGCGTTTGCGGCGTCGGCCGAACGGACGCGGGCTGAAGTCTGGCGTACAGCGGACCTCGTGCGTGCAGCTCGGAAATGGCACATTGTGCGCAGCACCTGTCTTTCGTACAGCCTGGTTCTTTGGAGGTTGTTGCGACGGCAAGGCATTGATTCGGACGTCCGCATTGGCGTCCGGCGGGGAATGTCCGGAGAAGTGGAAGCTCATGCTTGGATTGAGTGGAATGGCGAAGTGCTAAATGATTGTGCAGATGTCGCGGCGCATTATGTTCCTTTCAGCGGCGCGATCTCGACTGGCCTAACTTTTGATTGACCTTCAGCCCCGAGATCGTTGTGGCGGATTCGGTAGTATTCGGCAATCGCTAAAACTGCCTGGTTCGTCGGAAATTTTTGCTTTATGAGCGGCTTTATTGGAATACTGAATTTGGATGGGGCGCCGGTCGACAGGGATCTGATGCAGCGTCTGACGCAATCTCTGGCATTCCGCGGGCCGGATGCTCAATCAGTCTTGTGCAAGGGAGCCGTCGGTCTCGGTCACACATTGTTTCGCACTACCTGGGAGTCTGTCCATGAACGACAGCCGCTAACGCTGGACCAGCAAGTCTGGATTGTCGCCGACGCTCGTGTGGATGCGCGCGAAGACCTTGTCCGCGATCTTGGGTGCGGGCACGACATCGCGCTGAACCAGACGCCGGACGTGGAATTAATTCTACGAGCTTATCTTAAGTGGGGCGAAGCGTGTCTGGACCATATGATCGGTGACTTTTCGTTTGCGCTGTGGGATGGTCGTTCGCGAAGGCTTTTCTGCGCACGTGACCATTTCGGCGTAAAACTTTTCTATTACGCCTGGATTGGAACGACCTTTATCTTTAGCAATACGATCGCAGCTCTCCGCTTGCATCCCCAGATAACAAATCGCCTCAACGAACGCGCACTTGGCGATTTTCTTCTCTTCGACTGTAACTGGACTCTCGATACCACTTTTTTCGCGGACATCCAAAAACTGCCAGCGGCTCACCAGCTGATTGTGGCCAGCAGCGGCTTAAAGCGGCGCAAATACTGGCAATTGGCGGCACCAGAGAGGGTCTCTTTTCGCCGGGAGCAGGAGTGTGTCGAAGGTTTCCGCGAACGGCTCGATCAAGCGGTCGCCGACCGGCTCAGAACTGAGAAGGTTTCCATCTCCTTCAGTGGCGGGCTGGATTCTACAAACATGGCATTGGCAGCCATAAACGTAGCTCACCGCCGTGGCCAGCAAACTGATCTAAAGGCGTTTACAGTAGTTTACGATACGTTGATCCCCGATAACGAGAGGCATTATTCCGGAGTGGCAGCACGGTCTCTGAATATTCCGGTCGATTATTTGTGCGCAGATTCTGACCAACCCTATGCTGGGTGGAGTGAACTTTTGTGTTATCAGCCCGAGCCACTGCACGATCCGCGGTGGATTGGCAGCGTGAATTTTTATAACATCTGCTCTGCTCACGGCACCGTTCTATTGGATGGGCAGGGGGGCGATGAAATTTTTCCCACGACGTGGCTTTCGACGCAATTGCGCTACCTGGGTTTGTCTCAAGCGATAACCGATTTTTGTCGCAGCATTTTTCGGTACCACGTTTTTCCTCGCTTAGGCACTGGGATCCTGGTCGGCTTCAGAAAATTCGTGCGGCCCGGGATCAGTCCAGCCGCCGCAACCTTCCCGGACTGGTTGAGACCTGAATTCGCGCGGAGGCTGTCGTTATTAGATCGCTGGGCACTCGGGCGAAACAACGAGAGTCAGACGATAGACCCGTTGGATGCTTTGGCGACACCCCCGGAACGCAGGTTTATCGCCCCTCTCTGGGACCGTTATCTATACAGTGCCGACATCGGACAGCACGGCGTACTCGTTGAAACCAGGCTACCTTATCTGGATTTGCGAGTAGTTGCCTTCGGTCTAGGCTTACCAAGGATGCCGTGGAGTTGCCATAAACACCTGCTGAGAAGACTCGGAGCAACTCTACCTAAGGAGATAACCTCTCGGCCAAAAACTCCATTGCGCGCTAATCCTCTTGCGCGAAGCCTGCAGCGCAATAAGGAACTCGTTTTGAAGCTGGCGCAGTTGCCATTGGTTCCGCCTCTGGAAGAAATGATTTGCGCAGACCGATGGCGTAGAGCGCTTCGTGAAACATCTTTTGAAGCATGGCCATTATGGGAGTCGTTGCGCGTAGTAACCTTAAACTATTGGGTACAGCGCAATGCAACCGCCAACCAGGAGTTCTAGCTTGTCTTTTTATTATCATCTCTTCGGCTTGAACGTAGAAAGCGACCTGGCTCTGCCGGGGCTGCGATCCCGCATCCCTCCCCGAAATCACGCATCCTCGGTCAACCTGTTCTTGCGCGACGCCCTCACACATTGGCCGATCGAAACTTGCGCAGGCAAGAGCACCCTTATTTACGACTCAGGGCAAAATGAATCCGCGCTATACACTGTTCGGATTGAGTACTTTCACGCCGCGCGATGCTACCGCTTTCTGTATGAAGATGGAATCGCGTTCGCTTTGGATCGCGATGGAACAAACATGTGGGGAACATGGCCTTCACAAATGTCTTTGGAGGATTCGATGGTTTACCTGTTAGGTCCGGTTTTCGCCTTTGTGCTTCGGCTTCGCGGGTTCACTCCCCTCCACGCTAGCGCTGTCGTGATAAGAGGAAATGCGGTGGCTTTTGTAGGCACAGGGGGCGCTGGAAAATCTACAATTGCTGGAGCGCTCGCGCGCGAAGGCTACCCAATCCTGGGCGATGACGTCGCCGTTCTGGAAGAGATTTCCGACGAGTATTACCTCAGGCCCGCTTATCCCCACGTGCGTCTCTGGCCCGACTCGGGCTCTATTCTCTTCGGCGCAAAAGACGCACTTCCACAACTGGTCCCGTCGAGCGAATGGAACAAATGTTTCCTGGATCTGGATCAGCCTGCTTTTTGCTTTCAAACGGAACCTGCGCCAATCCAGTGCATCTTTTTGCTCGAACCTTACTCGCCTGAGATTGAACTCGCACGCATTGATGAGATAACACCGGTTGACGCTTTTGCCCGACTGGCAGCGAACACTTGTGTAAACTATGGCTTAACCACAAAGATGCGAGCCAGGGAATTTCACGAATTGGGACAACTAGTTGCAAGGGTCGTCATCAAGCGCCTGACTTTAGGCAACTCATTGGAATGGATAGCCGATCTGGGTCCCTTCCTCGAACAAGATTTGCGCTCCGGAACTTCAAAGCAGCCGCAGCTCGAATCGGCCGGCAAAGCTTTCGCTTGATCTAATGCACCTTTACGGCCTTTCCGGTTACGGAAAGATGATGATGGACCGCGTCCGGACAGGCGCTTATTGCCAAGCCTTGGCACGTGCGATTCGGCCCGGCGATGTCGTGGTCGATCTTGGCGCCGGTGCCGGCATCTTTGCGCTTCACGCGTGCCGTCTCGGGGCGCGTCTGGTCCACGCGATCGAACCGAACGCCATCATCCAGGTAGCTAGGGAAATTGTGCACGCGAACGGGTTTTCGCAGCAGGTCACTTTCCATCACGCCATGTCATTTCAAGTCGAGCTTCCTGAACCGTGCGACGTGCTGGTAACCGATCCGAGGGGTGTTCTGCCGCTCTACGAGCAGGCCATTCCAACCATCATTGATGCCCGCCGCCGCCTGTTGAAGCCCGGCGGTGTGCTCATTCCGCAGCGTGACATCATCTGGGCGGCGCTGGTTGAGGCGCCGGATACTTACCACCAGCATTGCGAAAACGCCTGGCGATCGGGCAACGACGGATTTGACATGGAGGCTGCATACCGCCGAATCATCAACAGTTTCGGCAAATACCGGTTCGAGTTGACTCAGCTCTTGAGCGACCCGATGCAGTGGCTGCTCCTGGATTACCGGGTAATAGAAAAAAACTCAGCTTGTGGCAGGGTGCAGTTCGAAGTCAAACGACCGGGCACGGCGCACGGCTTCGCACTCTGGTTTGATTCGGAACTGATTGACGGCGTCAGCATTTCGAATTGCCCTGGCCAACCCAGGTTAATCTATGGACAATTGTTTTTTCCGTTCCAAGAGCCGCTGTCAGTTCTGCCAAGTCAGATAATCACGGTCGATCTTCGTGCCGACCCCATTGGGGGCGATTACATCTGGCAGTGGACCACCGAAACGACAAGCGCGCTTTCGCCAGAAAAAATCGAAAGGCGATATCACCAATCCTCCTTGTTTAGCAACGTTTTGGGCCCTGAACGACTGAAGAAAATGTCCGATCAGCATATCCCTTCATTGAATGAAGAAGGTGTTGTCCATAGGCGCGCGCTTGAACTGATGAACAGCCGGAAACCATTGGGCCAGATAGCTGAAACGATGGCGGCAGAATTCCCGAAACGTTTTCCCAGCTCGGACGATGCGCTCGGTTTTATCGGCGAACTCTCAGCGCGCTGGAGTTGCTAGAGCGATTTCATAAACGTTGTAGCCAGCTGCCTGTGGCCGGTCCACCCCAGCGCTCCTTTTCACACTAGGGAGACGGCCTACAGGGCCGTCGCTACAGCAGTGCTACAGTGGCTACAGTTCGATTTAACTCGCTCTAGAATCCCTCTCTGGCAATGTTGAAAAGCCGCGCGCTGAAGTGCCCGAGCGCCGGTGGGCGCAGCATGTTTGTAGCAAATTCCATCTCCTAATGTGTCAAGCTCTCTTAGGAGCCTGTTGAAAAACGGACAGCACCTGGTTTGGAGTTCCGCCTTCAGGCCGTCCTCCCTGGGCGCCGCGTATAACCCGGCACTATATATAAGACAGGTCGTCCCTGGAGGCGCTCTCAATCAGCTTTTCAACAGCGCCAGGTTCAATTTGCCTCAGCCGTGTCTCATTTATCCGTGCCGCACCCCATTCGAAGTCTTGGATCCTCTAGCCGATCACACTTTCGGGACTGCAACATCTGGCGAGCGCCAACCGATGCGCAGTTCCTCACACCACTTTGGCGATCGTTCGAGGCCTTCTACCAGCGTCGGAAGCTTTCGCAAAATGCGGGTCATGTGCTCAGTGAAGTTGCTCTCGTTGAAAAAGTTGTGGCTTACGGTGATCGACTTCTCCAAGCCTCTGACGCAGTGCCACCAGTCAGCAGGCATTAACAAGGTCTCTCCTGGTTCGATCACGCATTCATACGCTGTCGCGCGATCAAAGAGGGGAAAGCGTCCGAAATCTGGTTGCTCCGGGTCGATTTTTCCGCCGTATAGAAAATCGGAATCTTCCGGGGAGAAGAGGATGGCCCGTTTTCTACCTTGAATCTGAGCCAGATAGGCATGCGTGTTCCAATAATCCTGATGAAGCCGGGAGAGCGAGCCCGCCGGGCCTAAATACACCGCCCAGTAGTCTTTTTTGGACGTCCACTCGAAAACTTGCCGTAAGGTCGGACTGAGAGCGGACACCAAATCGAGGACGAAATACGGCGCGGGTGTGATGTCATTATATAGCTCGGGATGTCTGTGGAACGCACGCCAGTTGTATAAATAGGGCGGCGAAGCGCCGGGTTCCGGTTCAACCGGAAGCGGCCGACCAGCCTTATCTAGCCAGATGCCAGGCAACTCCGCGGTAGGTGTGTCGAGAAAGTCGATGTAGGCGGCCAGCTTCGTCAGTTTCGCCACATCGCTTCCCAGTCCTAGTGGTGCAGTGGCCCAGTCCGATCCGTAGGCGGCCCTGAAAAACTCAAACGTCCATTTCGATCGAGCCGGCCAATGGTCCGTGGCGTCCGTGATAATAACTGGTGTGCCCCGGCCCTGAAGATGATCCCGCGTCAAGTCCGCCTGTGACACTTTGCTCTTCCGCTCTATTAGAACTCGCCTCAAAAACTGTCCTCCCAAGGCTCCGTGGAAAAAAGACTCTAGCTCTGATCAAGTTTCACACTTGCTTTTCTGAAGGAGACAGTCAAATCCCATCTGCCGTGTGTCAATGCAGTGCAGACGTGCTGCTCGCCCGCAGCACTCTTGCAGAGCAACTTCAAGCGTCGGCTGCGAAATGTTCGAGTTGCCAACACGACACGCCTGAAAGAGCGCCGCGCTCTCGCCGGCCTGGGCAAAACAGTGACTCGCTGCCGCGAGCCCTGGAATGCTCTCAGCGCGCTGAAGCCTGTAAGGATGTGCGGCGAGCCAGCAGCCTGCCTGCCGTGTGTTTGCATGCGAGTCGTCCGACCCTGATCGGATAATAGAGAGCGTACAGGCTAGCCGGTAAAGGGAGTAGGGCCCATTCCAGAGGTGTAGGTCGAAGCATAGTGTCGAACCAGTAAAAAGCCCGATCAGCCAGGGATTCCATGGAGGCCCGGAATAGAGGGTCCAACGGCGTGGGTTGATCCACTTTTGTATCCGCCAAAAGCAAACGTTTAAGGATTCTTTCAGCAATTTTGATGCTACAGGCATCGTCTGTTACCCAGTCGGTAATCCTGGCAGGCAAAGTGACTTGGAAAAGTAGTTGGATAAGCCGCAAACTAACACGAATCATACGCGCTGTGCCAAAAGAGCCAGCGCGCTTTTGAATCTGTTGCCAATCCATCGCCGGTGCCTGGCGAATTAGCGCCGCCAGGTCCATCAGCCATCCCAGCCGCGACCAGTTGTGTTTGGCCTGATGGGCGCAGGCAAAAAGCAGTAGGGTTTCATGCGAAAAAGTTTTAATGGCGCGACCGGCAATTGAAACGGTTTGAATAGACTCCCAAGGGATCTGGGCGGCCGGTGAAAAGGTGTAGCCAGGTGTTAGAAGAGCCCAATGGACCTCGACCAGCACGTTCTTCGCCGGATGATACAGCCCCATTTGGGACCTCATCGTCTGGAAACGGGCAAACTGTTGCCGAGTAAGAATGAACTGCGGCTCGAAACCTTTCGCAGAGAGCAACGAGATGACAGTGGAGGCGTGGGTTGGGGCGACGAGAATATCAAGGTCTAAAAATTCCCGAAGCGATAGATCACCGTAGAGTTGTTGGGCCAACACGGGCCCTTTGAACGCCAGCGCACCAACACCGCTCTTTTCGAGAACTGAAAGGACCTCCAGTAGTTCTCTGGTAAGCTCGAAGTTCCTGATCGTTTGAGCGCGAAATCGTTCGATGAGACAAAGACGGATTGTCTCAGGCACTCTTGCGGCCGCGTGCTGTTGAACCTGGCAGCTCAGAATCGGACTCAGCCGGTGGCCGGAAGCAAGATCGATGGCTTTGAACCAGTCGAGAGGCTGCGCCGCAGCGGAT
>Ga0137364_10000863_pt1 | contig 13346 bp, 10 predicted proteins | sample SagtaG_10_FD_104798 | JGI IMG/M metagenome (GOLD analysis project Ga0137364, IMG submission 104798) | Vadose zone soil microbial communities from Sagehorn Ranch, Mendocino, California, USA - Sage1_L_20_16 metaG | ecosystem: Environmental > Terrestrial > Soil > Vadose zone | place: USA... | reverse complement strand
TGCGCAGGACGATGGTGGTCGCCGTGTCCCTGATTGGGACTGTGGGCGAGGCGCAAACGCCCGTCGGCGCCGGCGTCACGGTGGGGGTCGCCCAGCTCTCCGCCGCGCGCACGGAGCAGGTGGTGACGGGCGTGCTGCAGCTCCGGCCTCGGCCGTGGCTGGCACTGTCGGCGATCCCATCGGTGGTCCGCCTTTCGCACGACACGAGCGGAGCGACCGTGGCGAGCGGCGGCCTCGGCGACCTGCCCCTCGTCGCGGGTGCGACCGCGATGCTCCCAGCGCCCTGGACCCCGACCCTCGGCGGGGCGCTCATCGTCTCCCTCCCCACCGGCGATGCCGCCTGCGGATTCGGCAACGGGGAAACGACCCTGGGGATCGATGCAGGGCTGGGAATCGCGCCCTCAGCAAGCTTGCGGTTCTCGGCGGATGCGAGCCGCAACCTCTCCGGCCTCGCGGGCCCGTCGTTCCTGAGGCTCGAGGCGGCGGCCGACGTGGCTCCGCGGTGGACGCTCGGCGTCGGCGTGAGCGCAGAGGTCGGCGCTGAAGACTCGCTGGCGCGGAGCGTGGGGGGTGGGATCACCCGCGCCCTCGCCGGGGCGATGGCCCTCACGGTGAACGCGAGTCACGGCTTCACGGCCGCGTCACCGCGTTGGGTCGTCTCCGTGGGGATCGGGACGGTCTACACGGGGATCTCCCCAGTCGCACCAACGTCCCCGCTCCGGCGACTGCAGGGCAGCTTCGCCGGTGGCGTGGGCCGGGGCGGGGGCCACGGGAATGGAAAGGCCGCCTGCGGCTAGGGCCGCACGACGTCCACCGCAACGTTCGACGGGTACCGCGCCGTCCGATACACGCGGTGCGTCGCGGCGCGATAATCCGTCGCCGTCGCCTTGAAGATGTTGGGCACGAACGTCTGCGGGTTGCGATCGTACAGCGGGAACCAGGTGCTCTGCACCTGCACCATGATGCGGTGGCCCTTCTTGAACGTGTACGCCTGCTGGTGGAGGTCCACCGTGAACGGCACGACCTGATTCGCCGGGATCGACTGCGGGTGCTCCCAGCTGCTCCGGTAACGCCCGCGCATGATGTCGCCCGTGACCATCAGCTCGTAGCCGCCCATCGCCGGCCGGTCGGGGATCGTGTCAGGGTACACGTCGATCAACTTCACCACCCAGTCGGCGTCGCTGCCCGTCGTGGCGGCAAAGAGATGCGCGACGATGTTCCCTGCGACGGTGACATCCTCGGTGAGCGGCGCGGTCTGCCACGTCAGCACGTCGGGCCGGCCGTCCACGAAGCGCTGGTCCTCCGTCTCCCAGCGGCGCCACCGCGACGGTGGCGAATACGTGCGCTCGACGGGGCGGGGCCGGTACGGCACCGGATGCGCCGGATCCGACACGTACTGGTCCGCGCCGGCGGCCGCGGTGGGCGGATCGAAGGACAGGCCGCCGTTGTCGCGGAAGTAGAGGTGCTTGGTCTGCGCCCCCGCCGGCGGCCACTTGTCGAACGTGCGCCACTCGTTGCTCCCGGCGTCGAACACCGTCGCCTCGGGGAACTTCCCGTCCCCTTCGCCCTTCAGCCAGTACGCGAACCAGCGCGTCTGCAGCGCGCGGAAGTCCACGCCCGTGGGACGGCCGAAGCGGATGTTGCCGAGGGACGTGGCGGAGTCCGCGAACCACTGCCCGTGATACCAGGGGCCCATCACCAGGAAGTTCACGCCCGCGGTGTCGGTCTTCTCGAGCGCCGCGTAGCTCGCGAGCGGCCCGTACTCGTCCTCCTGGTCCCACCAGCCGCCGACGGTGAGCGTCGGCACGACCGTGTGGGTGAAATAGCGGGGCAGGGAGCGCGCCTGCCACACGCTGTCGTAAGCGGGATGCTCGGCGAAGTGGCGCCACGTGGGCCACTGCTCGGCGCCGACCGCCGCCGCCAGCGCGCCCAGCGTCGGGAACGAGCGGTACCACTCGTACGTGTCGAAGCGGGAGGGCGACGGCGTGACCGAGAGGTCGGGCGACGCCTCCATCATCCACGAATACTCGAGCCCGTAGCTCACGCGGAACGCGCCCTGGTGGAAGAAGTCGTCGCCCATCCAAGCGTCGCCCATCGGCGCCTGCGGGCTCAGCGCCCTGAGCGCCGGGTGGGCCCCGATCCCCGCCACGGCGGTGAGCCAGCCGGGATACGAGATGCCGAACACGCCGACCCGGCCGTTGTTGTTGGGCACATTCTTCACGAGCCAGTCGATCGTGTCGTAGGTGTCGGTGCTCTCGTCGGTGCCCTGGGGCCCCGAGTGCGGGGGCCGATTCATGGCGAACGTGCCCTCGGACGTGAAGCGGCCGCGGATGTCCTGGGCCACGATGATCAGGCCGCTGAGGCCTAAGTAGCCCGCGTTCCGCGCGGCGCCGGCCGCGGCACCGTCCGCGCCGTAGGGCGTGCGGTCCATGAGGAGGCCGAGGGGCGTCGCCGCGTTCCGTGGCGCCTCGATCACCGTATGGAGCTTCACGCCGTCGCGCATCGGAATCATCGCTTCGGTGCGCGAGTAGGCCGAGTCCTGCATGGGCTGCTGGGCGAGCGCGACGGTCAACAGTAGCAGCGAGGGCAGCATTATCGACTCCCGGAGATCGCGGGGACCCGGATTATACCGGAGGGATGTGTCGAGAGAAAGCGTCTGATCGCCGCGCCTTTCTGTGCCCTAAAGGGCCACTAAAGTACAGGCGGCTCGGCGCTAGCATGCGTCCTTAAGGACGCACAACGTGCCGAGCCGCCTGTACTCTAGTGGGGCTTCAGCCCACGGACCATGGCGGACCGGCAATAGGTGCGCGAGCATTCACGGTGACACGAGCCTGACGGAGATCCACGATGATCGCTCGACTGTGGCACGGGTGGACGAGCCGGGAGAACGCGGGCGCCTACGAGACCTTGCTCCGCAACAAGGTGCTCCCCGGAATCCACCGGGTGTCCGGATACGGCGGCGCCTACCTCCTGAAGCGGGCCGTGCCGGAGGGCGTGGAGTTCGTCACGATCACCTTCTTCGAGTCGCTCAACGCGGTGCGCGCGTTCGCGGGGTCCGACTACGAGCAAGCGGTCGTGCCCCGTGACGCCCGGGCGTTGCTCAAGCGCTTCGACGAGCGCTCGGTCCACTACGAGATGGTGCTGGGGCCGGAGTGACGACGATGCCGCGTCCCGATCGCCGCCGCTCGCTGCTTCTCGACGTGTTCGACCGCTCGTTCCGGGGCCCTGCGTGGCACGGGACGCCGCTGTGGGGCGCACTGCGCGGCGTGCGCGTCGCCGAGGCGCTGTGGCGCCCTGGGCGCGGCCGGCACTGTATCTGGGAGCTGGTGCTGCACGCCGCCTACTGGAAGTGCATGGTACGGCGGCGGCTGCTTCGCGACCCCGCCGTCACGTTCCCGCGGGCGGGGAGCGACTGGCCGCGGCTGCCCGGGCGGGCGGACGCGGCGGCGGCCTGGAAGCGCGATCTCGCGCTGTTAAAGCGCGAGCATCTGCTGCTGCGGCGGGCGATCGTCCGGCTCGCGCCCGTCGCCCTGGATCGCCGCGCCGGACGCTGGACTGTGCTTCAGAATGCCTACGGTATCGCGACGCACGACCTTTACCACACCGGGCAGATCCAGTTGTTACGACGACTTTATCGCTAGCGTCCGGGCATCCTCATCTCGGTGTAGTCGGCGGGTGGCTTGAACAGATCGTCGGCCAGGCGGCGGCGGTCGATCTTCGTCGCCACCATCGTCATGTGGTCGGTGAAGCGGCCCCTAAGGTACCGCGCGCACCGGGGTCGCGCTCGCGCGCAGGGCGGCGTGGAGCCGCTGCGCGACCGGCCCGGGCTCGCCCCCGCCGATGGGGCGCCCGTCGACGCGCACCACCGGCATCACGTCCGCGGAGGTGCTCGTGACGAACACCTCCTCGGCGTTCGGCAGGTCTTTCGGCGTCACCGCGGTCTCGACGACCGCCACGCCGAGCTGCTCCGCCTCTTCGAGCAGGATTTCGCGCGTGATGCCGGGGAGGATGTGGTGGTCCGCGGGATGCGTGCGCAGGGTGCCGCCCAGCACGGCGAACAGATTGGTACTCGCGCCTTCGGTGATGCGACCGTTGCGCACGAACACGGCCTCGAACGCTCCGACGCGAGCGGCCCGGTCTTTCGCGAGCACGTTGGGGAGCAGCTGGATCGATTTCACATTGCAATGGGCCCAACGGTCGTCCGGCATGGTCACCACGCTCGCGCCACGGGTGCGCACGTCGTCCGGCGGGGTGAACGCGTTCGCCGTCACGTACACGGTGGGCGGCGTGTTCGCCGGGGGGAACTGGTGGGTCCGCGGCCCCGGGGCGCCGCGGGTGATCTGGAGGTACACGAGCGCGTCGCCCCGGGTCAGCCCGTTGTCCTGGAGCAGCCGGCGCGCCGCGGCGAGCAGCGCGGCGTCGTCGAGCGCCGCGGGTCTGGCGAACTCCAGCTCGGCGAGCCCGTTCGCGAGTCGTCGCAAATGGCGGTCGGCGGCGAACAGGGCGCCGTCGGTGGCCCGGAAGACTTCGTAGACGCCGTCGCCGAAGAGAAAGCCGCGGTCGTCCACCGACACCGTGGCCTGCGGTTTATCGACGAATTCTCCGTTGAAGAAGACGATCACCGAGCGGGTGCCGGGCGTCGGGTGCCGCGTGCCGGGGCTACGAGACCGTCCACGTCTGGCCGCTGCGCAGCAGGCCATCGAGACTGGCGGGCGCGCTGCCGAGGCCGGCGGCCCGCGCCTGCGCGTGCACCTCGGCTTCGAAGGCGGGAGCGGGGTCGCAGTAGAGGACGCCGAGGGCGACGGGGAACGCCGGCGGTTCGAGACTGGTGAGCAGCTGGGCGAGGGCGCGGTTGCGCTCGTCGTGGACGAGTACGCCTTCGGTCCCTACGCCGTTCTCCCCTACGTCTACGACTTCGAGTTCGAGCTTGTCCCGCTTGAGGCGAAGCCCCTTCTCCCGGTTCTTGCCGAACACCAGCGGCTTCCCATGCTCGAGGTGCAGCTGCGCCTCCGGGGCGATCTCCTTGGCCGTAAAGTTGTCGAACACGCCGTCGTTGAACACAACGCAGTTCTGGAACACCTCGACGAACGACGCCCCGCGGTGCTCGTGCGCGCGCTCCAGCACGCCGACCAGGTGTGGCATCAGGGTGTCCACCGAGCGCGCCACGAAGCGCGCACCCGCGCCCAGCGCCACCTGGCACGCGGACACGGGGTTCTCGACCGAGCCCAGCGGGGTGGACGGCGAGCGCGTGCCGCGGCGCGACGTCGGCGAGTACTGGCCCTTGGTGAGCCCGTAGATCTCGTTGTTGAACAGCACGAGCTGCAGATCGACGTTGCGGCGCAGCACGTGCAGCAGGTGGTTGCCGCCGATCGAGAGGGCGTCGCCGTCCCCGGTCACGACCCAGACGTCGAGCTCGGGGTTGGCGAGCTTGATGCCGGTCGCGATGGTCGGCGCGCGACCGTGAATCGTGTGGAAGCCGTACGTCGAGATGTAGTACGGGAACCGCGCCGCGCAGCCGATCCCCGATACGAACACGGTGCGCTCGCGCGGCGCGCCGATGTCGGCGAGCACCTTCTGGACGGCCTTGAGGATGGCGTAGTCGCCGCACCCCGGGCACCAGCGCACTTCCTGGTCGGAGGCGAAGTCCTTGGGCTGCAGCTCGCGGTCGGTGACGGTGACGACGGTCATTTCGCGTGCTCCCGGATCGCCGCGAGCAGCTCGGCCACATGGAACGGCTTGCCGGCGATCTTGTTGAAGCCGCGCGCGTCCACGAGGTACGCCGCGCGCAGCAGCTGCACCAGCTGGCCGTTGTTGAGCTCGGGGACGAGCACCCGCTCGAAACGGCGCAACAGCTCGCCGAGGTTCTTGGGGAACGGACTCAAGTAACGGACGTGGATGTGCGAGACCGCGAGCCCTTCGCCGCGGGCGCGGCGCACCGCCTCGTGAATCGCGCCGAACGTCGAGCCCCAGCCCACCACCGCCAGCGCGCCCTCGGTCTCGCCCAGCGCCACGTCCTGTGGCGGGATGTCGCGGGCGATGCCGGCGATTTTCGCCGCACGCGTCTGCGTCATGCGGTGATGGTTTCCCGGATCGTATGAGATGTGCCCGGTGTCGAAGTCTTTTTCGATGCCGCCGATGCGGTGCTCCAGCCCCGGCGTGCCGGGGAGCGCCCACGGCCGGGACAGCGTGTCGGGGTCGCGCTGGAACGGCTGAAAGCCCGCGGGGTCCGTGCGGAAGCGCACGGGGAACGTCGGCAGCTCCCGCTCTTCGGGGATCCGCCACGGTTCGGCGGCGTGGGCCAGGTAGGTGTCGCTCAGCACGATGACCGGCGTCATGTATTTGGTGGCGAGCCGCACCGCCTCCACGCCCATTGGGAAGCAATCGCCGGCCGTGCACGGGGCGATCACCACGAGCGGCGAGTCGGCGTTGCGCCCGAGGACCGCCTGGAACAGGTCCGACTGCTCGGTTTTCGTCGGCATGCCCGTGGACGGGCCGGCGCGCTGGCTGTCCACCAGTACGATCGGCAGCTCGGTGGCGATGGCGAGGCCGAGCATCTCCGTCTTAAGGGCGATGCCGGGGCCCGAGCTCGACGTCACGCCGAGTGCGCCCGCGTAGGCGGCGCCGATGGCCGCGCCGATCGCCGCGATCTCGTCCTCAGCCTGAAAGGTGAGGACGCCGAACGCCTTGAGGTTCGCCAGCGTGTGCAGCAGCGCCGACGCCGGCGTGATCGGATAGCCCGAGAAGATCATGCGCGAGAGGCCGGCCGCCCGCATCCCGGCGATGAGCCCCCAAGCCAGCGCCTCGGTGCCGCTCACCGTGCGGTAGACGCCCGGCGTGAAGTGCGCGGGCGCGACCGTGTAGCCCACCACGTGCTCGGCCATCTCCGCCGTTTCGCCGAAGGCGTGGCCGGCGTTGAGGGCGGCGACGTTGGCCGCGGCGATGTCGGGGCGCTTGGCGAATTTCTTCTGCAGCCATTCCACCGTGGCCGCGCGCTCCCGCCCGTACATCCACAGCATCAGCCCCAGCGCCCACATGTTGCGGCAGCGGTGCGCTTCCTTGGTGCCGAGGCCGAACGCCTTCACGGCGTCGGCGGTGAGCTTGGTGATGTCGAAGGGAAGGAGACGATACTTCGCGAGCGAGCCGTCCTGCAGCGGGTTCGCCGCGAAGCCCGCCTTCGCCAGGTTGCGCTCGGTGAAGGCTCCCGTGTCCACCACGATCGTGCCGCTGGGCTTCAGGTCCCTGAGCTCCACCTGGAGCGCCGCGGGGTTCATCGCGACGAGGACGTCCATCGCGTCGCCGGCGGTGAGCACGTCCGCGGTGCCGAAGCGGATCTGGAACGCGGAGACGCCGAACGTCGTGCCGGCGGGCGCGCGGATCTCGGCGGGGAAGTCGGGGAACGTCGCCAGGTCGTTCCCGGCGAGCGCGGTCTCCACCGTGAACTGCGAGCCCGTCACCTGCATCCCGTCCCCCGAGTCGCCGGCGAATCGGATCACCACCGATTAGACGGACTCGCGGGGGCGGCTGGGGCGCGGCGGGGTGGAGGTGGCCATGATCCGTAAACTACCCTCGTTGCAAGGCAATGACAGGTGGCGGATTCCGGGGTATTAAGTTGGAGTCCCCCGCGCCCCCATGACCGCTCCTCGTTGCGCCCTTCTCGGCGCGCTCATCACCGCCGCCGCTTGCGCGCCACGCGGCGCGCCGGGACCTGGATTTCTTCTGCCCCCGCCACGATCGATGGCACCGCCCAGCGCCTGCGATCTGCCGGGCGATTCGACCGCCGCACCCGATACGCTCACGGTCGCCGCTCCCGGCGAAATCGATCCGGCCCACGCGCCGTCCCCCGTCACTCCCGGCGAGCGCGTGTTGTTCCGCCAGCTGTACGAGACGTTGCTGCGCTCGGACTGCGAGGGCCGGCTCCATCCCGCGCTCGCCGCGACGTGGAGCTCGCCGGACGGCGGCCGGACGTGGACGCTCACCATCGCCGACAGCGCGCGGTTCTGGGACGGCGTACCGGTCGGCGCCCGCGATGTACGCGCGTCGTGGGGAGCGGCGATCACCAGCGTCGCCGACTCCGTGGTGGCGAGCGGGGAGCGGACGGTCGCGGTGCGCCTGCGGCGGCCGACGCCGCAGGGGCCGGTTGCCCTCGCGGATCCCGCGCTCGCCGTCGCCAAGCGGGTCCCCGGCATCGCGTGGCCGATCGGGACGGGACCGTACTGGGTGACCGGCGCGGCGGCCGACCTTACGGCCACGCCGGTCGGGGCGCGCCGGGCGGTGCTGCGGTGGCGGTCAGCGGCCGGGGACGCGCGCGACTTGCTTGACGCCGGCGTGGACCTGCTCGTGACCGACGACCCTGGGGCGCTGGCGTACGCCGCGACGCGCACCGATTTCACTTCGGTGCCGCTCCCGTGGGACCGGACCTACGTGGCGATCGCTCCAGTGCCGCTGCAGATCGCCGACCAGGGACAGGACGACCTCGCCCGGCATGCCGTGCGCGTGGAGGCGCGTCCCCCGGTGCCGCCGGTTTGGTGGGAGGACGTTTCGTGCGCCGCAGGCGCGCTTCCGGCGTCTGCTGCTGCCCCGGATGCAGACTCCATCCTGTTTGTGCAAGGCGACCCCGTGGCCCGGGACCTCGCCGACCGTCTCGTCGCCCTCTCGCTCGTCGCGGAGCCGCGACGATCGGTGGGCCTGCTCCCGGACGCCCTCGGCGTGCGCCTCGCGTCTAACACCGGCGTGTGGTACGTCCTCGCCCTGCCGCGCGCGCCACTCGATCCCTGCGCGGCGTGGCGCGACCTCGCCGCGCGCGCCCCATGGCTGAGACCATCGGGAATCGCCCCGCTCGTAGATGTGCGGCGCCGGATGCTGCTGCGTCGCGGCGGCGCTCGCCTCACCATCGACTGGGACGCCGTCCCACGCATCCGGTGAGTCCCTCATGACGTTCCGCACCCGTCTCCTGCTCGCGTTCGCCCCGGTGGTGCTCGTGCCGCTGCTGGTGTTCGGCATCGGGGTGCGCCGCGCGGTGCGCGACCGCCTCGCGGCGCAGTACCGCCGGCGTGTCGATGCCCTGGTGGCAGTGATCGAGGAGGACTTCGCCCAGCGCGGCCGCTCCATCGGCGACCGTCTCACCTCGCTGACCGCGGCGGCGCTCGAGGACAACCGGCTCCGCCTGGCGGCGGTGCAGGCCGGCGATCGCCAGTATCTGCTCGACTACGCCGGCTCGGCGATGCGGCTCGCGGGACTCGACATGCTGCAGATCCAGGATGCCTCCGGCCGCATCGTCAGCTCGGGCCACTTCCGCCAGGAGTTCGATCGCCTGGAGCCCGCGCTGCCGCGCCTCCTGGCGACAGTTCCCGGCGGCGTCGCGCTGGTGCGGGCCCGGACACCGGAGGGAGGGTTCCTCGCGATCGCGCGCGTGGACTCCCTACGGCTCGGCGGCAGCCGGTTCACCGTGGTGGGGGGGATGGCCGTGGATTCCACGGTGCTGGCGCGGCTCGCCCGGGACACGACCCTGCGCGTTCGGCTCGAGACCCCGGGCGGGGTGCTGGCATCGCGGCTCGCCGACACGACCGCGGCGGACGAAATTGTGGGCGACGTGCCGCTGGCGTTCGTGGACGACTCCGCCGGACTCACCGCCGCTCGTATCGTCGTGACGGCGCCGCTCACCGCCCTCGCCGTGGTACGGCGCAGCATGGACCTAGGGTTCCTGATCGCCGTGCTCGCGACCGCGGCGGTCGCGGTACTGCTGGGCGGCTGGCTCGCGTCGCGGGTGACGCGGCCGCTCGCGGCCCTGGCCGAGACCGCGAAGCGGGTGGACCTCGAGCGGCTCGACGTCGCGTTCGAGAGCGATCGCGCCGACGAAATCGGCGCGCTGACGAGACTCCTCGGTGAGATGACCGACCGGCTGCGGGCGGGCGTGGCGCGCGTGCGTGAGATCGAGCGGCGTGCGGCGATAGGCGACGTCGCCCGGCAGGTGAACCACGACGTCAAGAACGGGCTTGCCCCGCTGCGCAACGTGCTACGGCATCTCGCGCAGGTGGCCCGCGAGGAGCCGGGGCGCATGCCCCAGGTGTTCGCCGAGCGGCAGGCGACGCTGGAGTCGAGCCTCGCCTACCTCGAGACGCTCGCCGCGAACTACGCCCGCCTGTATCCTGAGACACGGGCCGTCCCCTGCGACGTGAACGAGGTCGTGCGGGAGACGCTGCGGCTGGTCGCGCCGCCGGACGGAATCCGTGTGGGAGCGACGCTCGCCGATGGCCTGCCACGCGTCCGCGCCGACAGCCTCGTGTTGCGCCGCATTCTCGAAAACCTGGTGCGCAACGCGGTGGAAGCGCTCGAGGGGACCGCGGGCGCGGTGACCGTCACCACAGAGCGCCGCGACGGCGCGATCCGCGTCACGGTCGCCGACAGCGGCAAGGGCATGACGCGCCAGCAGCTGGAGCGCGCCTTCGACGACTTCTATACGACCAAGGCTGGCGGCACCGGCCTTGGCCTGTCGATCGTCCGGCGCCTGGTGCTGGATCTGAGCGGCAGCGTCAAGGTGGAGACGCAGCCGGGGCAGGGGACGAAGTTCTTCGTGGAGCTACCCGCGGAACCATGACCCTGATCCTCATCGTCGACGACGTCCCCGCGATGGCGCAGCAGTACGCCTACGACCTGAAACGCCTGGCCGGCCACGAGACCCTCGTCGCCCGCTCGGGGGAGGAGGCGCTCGAGGTGCTGACCCGCGAGCCCGTGGACTGCGTGATCCTGGACCTCGAGATGCCGGGGATGGACGGTTTCGAGGTGCTGCGCGCGATGGAGCGGCGCGCGCTCCCGGTGCCGGTGATCGTGTACACCGGCACCGGCAACTACGACCGCTGCGTGCAGGCGGTGCGGCTCGGCGCGCACAGCTTCATCGACAAGGCGGAACCGATGGAGCGCGTCGCGCAGGAGATCGCGCTGGCGCTCGCCCGGCGCCGGCTCGAGCAGCAGGTCGCCGAGCTGCGGCAGGACCTCGGCCAGGATGGGGCGCTCGTGGGCCAGAGTCCCGCGATGCAGAAGCTGCGCGACCTGATCGCCCGCGTCGCGCCGATCCCCAGTCCGGTCCTCATCGTGGGGGAGAGCGGGTCGGGGAAGGAGCTGGTGGCCAGAGAGCTGCACCGGCTGGGTGGCCGTTCGTCGAAGGGCGGCCCCTTCATCGCCCTGAACAGCGCCGCCCTCCCCCACGAGCTGGTGGAAAGCGAGCTGTTCGGCCACGAGCGCGGCGCCTTCACCGGCGCCGTGGCGGTGCGCAAGGGGGCGTTCGAAGCGGCGAGCGGCGGCACGCTGTTCCTCGACGAGATCGGGGACCTCCCGCCGGCCGCGCAGGCCAAGCTGCTGCGTGTCCTGGAGCAGCGCGAGGTGACCCGCGTGGGGGGGACTCGCACCATCGCCGTGGACGCCCGCGTCGTCGCCGCGACGCACCGCGAGCTCGAGGACGAAGTGAAGGCGGAGCGGTTCCGCGAGGACTTGTTCTACCGGCTCAACGCGCATGTACTGCGCGTGCCGCCGCTCCGCGAGCGGCGCTCCGATGTGCCGGAGCTCGCGACCCACCTCCTCGCCGCGACGTGCGCGCGCTTCGGGTACCGCGCCAAACGCCTCGCGTCCGATGCGATCGAGGTGCTGATGAGCTACGACTGGTCGCGCAACAACGTGCGCGAGCTGCGCAACGTGATCGAGCGGATGGTGATCGCGACGGACAGGGACGAACTGACGGCAGACGACGTACCAGAAGAAATACGTGGAGGGAAAGGCGTAGAGAGGAAAGACGTGAAGGGAAATCGTACGTTCCAGGAACAGAAGGTCGAAGCTGAGCGGCAGATCATTCTCGCCGCGCTGGAGCGCAACGCCTGGCACATCACGCGCACCGCCGAAGCGCTCGGCCTCGCGGACCACTCGAGTCTCTTGAAGGTGATGAAGCGGCACGGCATTTCCTCACGGGAGGACTAGGCGCGCCCGCTTGTACCACTCCTATTGACACATTCGCTGAACCCGTTATTGTTCACTCCCACTGGTACAAGATTGGACTGATTTCGCTGGAGGGAGGTCCGCATGTCAGGCTACAACTTCACTGACCGGGTCCGTTGGGTGTTACAAGCTGCGCGGGAGGAGGCCGCCCGTCTTCGCAACGCCCATGTGGGCACCGAGCACCTCCTGCTCGCTTTGGTCAGGGATCGCGGCGGAGTGGCGCAGCGCGTTCTTCTGAGCTTTCAGGCTGACCTTGAAGGGATCCGTCGTGCTGTCGAGTCGAAGATCAAGCAGGGTGAGTCAGCGATCGCGGAGGGCCAAGATCTTCCCTACACGTCGCCGGCCAAGAGGGTGCTCGAGCTCGCGATGAGCGAAGCGAGGGAGTTGAACCACCGTTACGTAGGCACAGAGCACCTGCTCCTCGGCCTGTTGCGAGAGGAGAAGGGAATCGCCGCTCAAGTGCTCACGGAGGCCGGCGTCACGCTCGAACGCGCCCGCGCCGAGACGCTGCGGATCCTGGGCGATCGTGCCTCGGCCGCCGGGCTTCCGGCGCCGGGCTTCGAGGTGCGCATCGACGATGCGTCCGATCGTGCGATTCACGAGCAGATCGTGTCACAGATCCAGGAAGCGGTTGCGACGGGCACGCTCCGCCCCGGTAACCGGCTCCCGCCGGTTCGACAGCTGGCCGATCAGCTCGAGATTGCGCCCGGTACGGTCGCGCGCGCGTACAGCGAGCTCGAGCGGCGCGGGATCGTGGTGACCGACGGCGCCCGTGGCACGCGCGTGGCGGAGCGTCCGCGAACGCCCGTCGCTGCAAGGAACCGTCCCGAAAACCTCGTCGGGTTGCTGCGCCCGGTCGTGGTGGCGGCGTTCCATCTCGGCGCGACTGCAGAGGAACTGCGCCGCGCGTTGGAAGAAGCCATGCGCGGGATCTTCGGGGATTCGTCGGAACCAAGCGCGGCGTAGCGCCGAGCCGCCTGTACTTTAGTGCGGCTTCAGCCGACGGTGTAACCGCGAACACAACCCCCTCTCCAGATTCGTGTCCTTCCCGACACGAGCTCAACCCCGCCGAATCGCATCTCCCTCTGGCTCACGCAGTTCCCCGACACCCGACACCCGGCACCCTTCCTGCCTTCTCTCCGGGCGACCCCAACCCGGAGACTGTATGCGCTACCAGTTCACCCTCAGCGAGCCCCCCCCCCGTCGCCACTACGAGTGGCTGGGGCTCATTCCCCTGCTCGCCGTGATCGTCGCGATGGTCATCGCGGCGGCGTGCGGCGAGAAGACGCCCCCGCGGGCCGACGCGAGCGAAAGTGCCGTCGGGCCCACGGCCACGGCGACGACGCCCGGCACCGGCACGAGCG
>Ga0137364_10000862_pt1 | contig 13352 bp, 10 predicted proteins | sample SagtaG_10_FD_104798 | JGI IMG/M metagenome (GOLD analysis project Ga0137364, IMG submission 104798) | Vadose zone soil microbial communities from Sagehorn Ranch, Mendocino, California, USA - Sage1_L_20_16 metaG | ecosystem: Environmental > Terrestrial > Soil > Vadose zone | place: USA... | reverse complement strand
TGCTGTGGCTCGAGACCGGTGTTGAATCCCCCCGAGCCCGACGGCGAATTGGCGAGCTCCGTGGTCGTCGGCGTCTCGAACGATGTGCCGACATTGCCATAGACCGTCAGCCTGTGCGCCGGATTCACGGCGATACCGAGCGAGCCGGACAGCGCCCGCATCAGCCGCGCACCCGAGTCGTCGGGATTGTTGGGCGTCACGGTGATCAGATGATCCTGTACGCCGAACTTCACCCAGTCGTAGCGCAGTCCAGCGGTGATGGTGGTCTGCGGCGACAGCTCGACCACGCTTTGAACGAAGGGACCGATCTCCGTCACGTGCTCCAGCTGGTCGAGTGAGCGGACGGTGTCGGGCTTGGCGGAATCGCCGGGCGTATTGAGATAGTTGAAGTTCCTGCGGTCGTCGCGCTGCCGTTGGAAGTCGACCCCGGCGGTCAGCCGCTGCGTCCGCGACCCGAGAGCAAGCGGATACGTGATGCTGGCCCGCGCGCCATAATCCACGCGATCGAGCTTGATGTACGTCGTGGTAATCGGGTTTGTCAGGTCCCGGCTGAGCCCAAAGACCGTGATGGTTGCTTCGCCGCCGTTCACCATCGTATGGCGCGCTGTCGCGCCCGTCTGGAGCTGCGTGACTGCTTTGCCGGCGTTGCGGTTGCGGTTCAGGACCGGGACCGTGTCGCGATCGGCCGTGAGCTCGGCGGCGGTCAACGCGCCGGGATTGTCGGCGCGCGGATTGTCGCCGGCATCGGCCACGAGCGAGAGCGACCAGTCGCCGGCGAGCGGGATCTGTACTCGCGCGTTGAGCACTCGGCTGTCTGCGGCGCTGTGATCGCGCTCCCCTTCGTAGTCGAGGCGCGAGACCGTCACCTGCGCCGTCGTTGCCCCCCCCCCGATTCGCAAGCCCGTCGTGGATTGCCACTTGTTCCACGTCCGATCCGACCGCTCATCGAACCGGCCGGCGACGAACCGCACCTCTTCATCGGCGGAGAGCACCGTCTGCGGTTTGGTCCAGATACTGATGACGCCGCCGGACGCGTTGCCGTACAGCGCCGAAATCGATCCGCGCAGCACCTCGATGCGATCCACTTCCCCCAGCTCGAGGTTCGTGAGCTGGCCCTGGCCGTCGGGCAGCGTCTGAGGGATCCCGTCCACGAGGATCTTGATGCCGCGCACCGCGAACGCGGAGCGGGCGCCGAAGCCGCGAATCGAAATGCGCTGGTCTTGAGAGAAGTTGTAGCGGTTGGCGACGTATACGCCGGGAACGGCCAGCAGCGCTTCGTCCAGTCCCCAGGTCGGTTTGGCGCGGCTGATTTGCGCCCGATCGAGGGTGTGAACGGATTGCGGGACCTTCGTGAGCGGCAGCTCACTGCGCGTGACGGTGACGGTGGTCGGTGGCAGTGTGTAAGGCTTCGCGGTATCCGGAGCGGTGGAAGGCGTCTGACCGGAAAGCGCGGCGAGCGACACATACCACAGTGCCAACATGAGTGGAGCAGGTAAACCTTCTTTGTCCTGTCGGCCCTGGCGGCGGGACCCGTGCAAGCTCCTACGCTACCGGGTTGTGCCAGCCGCCGTCCGCCGCGATGAGCGCGTCAGCTTCTTTGGGCCCCCAGGTGCCGGGCTTGTACGGACGAACCCGCGAATGAGTCTTGAGGACGCGATCGACCGCGGCCCACGCGGCCTCCACGGCGTCCTCGCGCGTGAACAGTGCCCCATCGCCGGCCATGGCATCGCCGAGCAGCCGCTCGTAGGGCGCTTCTTCTCCCGGCTGCTCTTCCACTAGATACAGCTCCCCCTGGTCGCCGACGAACTCCTTGCCGGCACGTTTGACGCGGGCGGCGAGAGCGACCGCGGAGTTGGGTGAGAGTTGGAAGCGCAGGTAGTTGGCGCGACCGGTCGCCGGCGCGGAGTCCGAAAAAAGACGCTGCGGCGGCGGCTTGAGCTGGACGAGTACCTCGACGGCCGTCTCGGCCAACATCTTGCCGGAGCGGAGGTACCAGGGCACGCCGTCCCAGCGCCACGAGTCGATGAACAGCCGCAGGGCGCAGAATGTCTCGACGTCCGAGTGCCGCGCGACGTGCGGCTCCTTGCGGTAGCCCGCATACTGGCCCCGGACCACGTCGGCCGCCCTCAGCGGGCGCATCGCCCTGAAGACGGCGGCCTTTTCGTTGTGCACAGCCTCGAACCCCCGGTACGCGGGCGGCTCCATCGCCAGCAGGGCGACGATCTGAAACAGGTGGTTCTGGATCACGTCCCGCAGGCAGCCGGCAGTCTCGTAAAACGCGCCGCGCCCGTTGACGCCGAACGTTTCGGCGAGAGTCACCTGGACACTGGCGACGTAGTTGCGGTTCCAGATGGGCTCCAGAAATGAATTGGCGAAGCGGAAGTACAGGATGTTCATGATCGCTTCCTTCCCGAGGAAGTGATCGATGCGGAAGATCGCTTTCTCCGGGAAGACCGATCGCGCGACGCGATTGAGCTCCCGCGCGGAGGCCAGGTCCCGTCCGAACGGTTTTTCGACGATAACCCGCGCACCCTTGGCCAACCCGGCGGTGCCGAGCCCTTTGATCACCGTTTCGAACAACACGGGCGGGATGGCGAGGTAGTGCGCGGGGCGCCGAGCGCCCTCCAGCGCTTGTTTGAGCGCGGTGAACGTCGCGGGATCGTTGTAGTCGCCGCTCAGATAGCGGAGCAGCGAGAGCACATGGCGCAGCGCCCGCCGATCATCGATCGGGCCCGCGCTCCGTATCGAGTCCGTAGCCCGCGCGCGCAGCTGCGCCTGGCTCAACGGTCGAGACGCAACGCCAATCACCGGGACGTCGAGGACACCGCGGCGGGCCATCGCGTACAGCGCCGGGAAAATCATCTTGTAGGCGAGGTCGCCCGTCACGCCGAACAGGACCAGCGCGTCCGACGGCGCAGTACGAGCCATCAGCGGCCCTCGAGGTCGCCCGCAGCGGCCGCGTCGAGCAGCCAGAGCAGACGCCCGCCGGGCGGCGCGATCAGCTGAGCCGGAAGCTCCTGGGGACGCCGGGGTCCTTCAAGCACTCGGCGAACAATCGCGGCCTTCGCTTCCCCCGAGACCAGAAACAGGACCTCAGCTGCCGCGTTGATGAGGACAGGCGTGAGCGTCACTCGCCACAGCGCGCCTGCAACGTGATAGCGGGCAGCCACCCACGGCTCGCCGTCCGGGACCTCGACGGCGCCGGGGAACAACGACGCCGTATGCCCGTCATTGCCCAGGCCGAGTAGGACGAGGTCTATGCGGGCTCCGGGAGTCTCGCGCGGCGGCCCCCGCGGCGTCCGGAGCGCGGTGCGCAGCGTCCGCTCGTACGCTTCTGCGGCCGCGACGGGGACTTCCTCGCCGCGAATCCTGTGCACGTTCTCCGCGCGAATTGGCACGTGATCGAGTAACGCTTCGCGTGCCATCCGATAGTTGCTCGCCGCCTGGTCCGGCGGGACACATCGCTCGTCTCCCCAGAGGACCTGCACCAGCGACCATGGGACACTGGAGACGTAGGGTGGCGCGGCAAGACGCGCGTACAGGCTCCGCGGTGTCGCACCGCCGGAAAGTGCCACCACGAACTCTCCGTGGGACCGGACCGCGTCGCTCGCTGCCCGGGCGAATCGTTGGGCTGCGTCCTCGGCGAGCGCCTGAACGGTAGGTAATACGACGCGGGGGATCGTTGACACCATAGGGCGCCAACAAAGCTATCACGGGATTCAGCGGTGGTTGTTACGAGAAAACATCCGTCACAGATCTGCGTGATCTGTGGCCATGGGCCTGGGTAGAGTTGAACTACCTCACGCTTATCAGCAAAGATGATAACTTCATTGCGATCGAGACCTCAGGGGGTCATATGGTCGCAGTCCCAAATATCGCGTTGAACATTCTCCTCCTCGTCGCGCAGGCCCCATCCCACGACAGCACGGGCGCAACGGCACGTTTCCACCCCCCTCGATAGCGCCGGAATTCAAGAAGCGATTGGCCTCGGCCGCCAAACCAAGAAAGCGTATGGCTACAGTTCGAGCGCGTGGGGGTCAGCTGGGTTTCTGGCGACGACGTATGTAAGCAATTACGTCATTTACGCTCAAGGGCCGTTCGGCCGGGTCGCTACGGCCGCCGCCAAGAACGCGCGCAATTACCAGCCATTCACCGGCGACAGCGTGCGCCCGGACATGATCGCTCCAGTCCTAACTGTATTGGCCTATCCCGATATCTTGGACCCGGGCAAAAACAAACAGATCTCGGTGAGTCCCGAACGAATCGTGCTGCAAGCCGTGACGCCATCCGGAGATACAGTCACCGTACAGCCGGTGCGCATGGACTCGGTCACCTCCGATTACGCGAATCTCTTTGGCGCGAAGATTACGCGCAGCGGCTTGATCGCGACATTCGATCTCCGCGCGGCTCCGCAGCCGCCCTTCGACATCGTGGTGGTGAACCCGGCGAAAGAGGCCCGGCTGCACGTGAAGCCAAAGGACCTCCCGAAACTGCGGTGATGCTGCAGCTCACCTAGGCACGACGCCCCGTCTCGGCTTAGTGGTGCGTTACCGCGACGACGGTGACCGCCGTTGCGAGGGTTGTGACGATGATGCCGGCGACCCGCCATTTCGATTCCGGATCGCCTCGTGGGGGCACCTGGATGCGATCACCGGCGCGGATGCCGAGCTCATCCAGCGTTGCGCCCCGCGCGATCGCCGCCTGTAGGTCGGTCCCGCTCCACAACGAGGCGTTGCCGCGCAGGATGCGTAACCGGTCGACCCGCGCAGACTGGGTCGCGCCCCCGGCGAGCATGAGTGCGTCCGGCAGCACCAGGTCGACTGGCACGGCATAGAATCCCGGCCGGATCACCTCTCCGACGACGGATACGCGTATCAGGGCGCGCGCTTGCACGACGGGATCCTTGATGTAGCGGCCCAACTCGCGGGTCAGATGGGCTTCGAGATCCGTACGACGCACGCCGGCGAGCGCGATTTCGCCGATGATCGGCAGGCGGAGGGCGGGCCCCGCTACGACGGTGAAGGTGTCTGAGAGGGCGGAGTCCCCTTCGACGTGCAGCAGGATGCGATCGCCCACCTGAAACGTCGCGGCGCGTGTTTGCGCCGCCACCACACCTGCGCCGATCGTGAGTAGCGCCGCTGCGACGGTCAGGGACCCTAGAAAGCGCTTCATTGGACCGTTGTACCCCTTTGCCCGCTAAACCACCCGTGGACCGGACGTTCGGCCGACGCCTTCGTCCACGGCTTCGTAGCCGGGCAGATAGTAGGAGTAGTACGCGTAGTAACCGTAGGCGGCGTGCCGAGGCACGTCGTTCAACACGGCGCCGAGCAAGCGGATCGGGAGACGGTCCAGCACCTCGAGTTTCGCCCCTGTGACATCGCGATGGCTATGCCCGGTCCTGAGCACGAGCAGCAGCGAACCCGTCGCCGTTCCAAGGATAAACGGATCGACTCCCGCCGTGAGCGGCGGGCTGTCGACCACGATCACGTCATACTGCTCGCGCAACTCGGCGAGGAGCTGAGTCATGGCCGGCGACCCCAGGACCTCCGGAGCGCGTTGCGTACGCGTGCCACAGCCGATGAATGCAAGCTGTGGGTACGGCGTCTCTTGCACGATGAGCTCACGCCCGATCCCGGCTTCCCCACGGAGATAATCGACGAGGCCGGGCCGGCGGTTGGCCTTGAAGCGGCGGTGCAGCGTGCCACGGCGGATGTCACCGTCCACCAGCAGCGTGCGATGACCGCCATCGGCGAACGCGAGCGCCAGATTGGCCGACAAGAACGACTTCCCATCACCCGGTCCGGGGCTCGTTACCGTGACGACCACGGGCGTTTCGGCACCGTACTCGTGGAGTACGTTGAGGCGCAGGCCACGCAACGCTTCGATGACTTCCACCGGTTCCTTGGCGCGCAGGTGCGGCACCGCGCCGAGGATCGGCACCCCAAGGTCGCGCGACACCTGCTCCGGGTACCGTACTCTGGGGTCCGCGCGGTCGAGGACGATCGCGCCCAGCACACCGAGCCCGAGGCCGGCCACGAGTCCCATGAGCAGGAGGCGCGGCGCCGTGTTCTTGACGGGGCGCTGCGGCACGACGGCCGGATCGAGAATCCGGACATCCGGAACCGTGGCCTCCGCGGAGAGCCGGGCCTGATCGTACCGCTGCTGCAGTTGGGTATACGTCTGCTCTTTCAGCTCGGCATTGCGATTCAAGCGCACTTCCTCGATGGCCCGGCCGGGAATCTGGCGCAGATCGTTCGATGCGGTGTTCACCTGCCTCGCGAGTTCCGACTCACGGTCCGCCAGCTGCGACGCGAGCGCGCGCGCGAGCGTGGGGATCGTGCGCTCCTGCAGCTCCGTGATCTCGGCCGCCAGGTGCTGCAGCGGCGGATAGGCCTCGGAGTAGTGATACCGGTAAGTGCGTGCCTGCGCTTGCTTGTCGCTCAGTTCTTTGAGCGCGTTCGATAGCTCGGGCGCACGCTGCACCGACCCGATGGCGGACAACGCGTCCGTCTGTAGTCCCCCGGCTTGCGTCAACAGGCGCTCGAGTGCCTCACCGTCCCGTCGCAGCTGGTCGCGCTCGACCGCCATATCGAAGAAGCTCACCCGGATCGGGTCACGGGTCTCGGCGGCCGCTCCGGGGCGCTGTTGATCGGACGGCAGCGTGATGGTGCGGGTGCGGAAGCGCCGCTGCGCGTCTTCGGCCTCGTCCAGATTCCGCTTGGCGGTCGTCAACTGGTCTTCGAGAATCTTCGTCAGCTCGGTGAGCTTTTCGCGCTTCAACTGGGCGGCTACTTCCACGTAGCGCTGGGTCACGGCGTTCAGAATCTTGGAAATGAGCACCGGGCTGGTGCCGCGCAGCTCCAGTGCCAGGAAGTTGCCGTTCATGTCCATCTGGACCTGCAGTTGCTCGCCGAGCCGCGTCGCGGCGTCGCGCGGCGGCATCACCGAGAACTCGACGCTGCGCCCGGCCGGCAACGTCCCCGGGGCGGGGACCCACCGGAAACCGAACCGGCTGCCGACAGAATCCCCGACCGTTCCGCGCTCGAGCGTCAGTCCTGCGGCCGAGGTCAACGTGTACTGCCTGCCGTTATCGGAGATGTTCAGGCGGTACTCGCCCGGGCGGAAATCGTCGCTCACGCTGAAACCGGCGAAGCTCGGACGGTCGCCGAGTCGTTTCACATCGAGGTACAGACGCAGGTCGCGCACGACCTGGTCCATCACGACGTAGGACCGCAACAGTTCCACCCATGCATCGGCGTCGAGCAGCGCGCCTTGCCGGATCGGGCCCCGAGTGTCGGCGTGCGGGTCACCGCGCCGGTCCGGCACGTCGACCCAGACGTTCGCCTGCGCCCTGTAGATCGGACGCAGCAGACGGGTCGCCGCGACGGCCCCGCCCAAGCCCAACACCACCATGAGGAGCACAACCCACTTGAAGCGTAGCAGCGCGCTGGCGAGGCGACGCCAATCAGGACCCGATTCGGCTTCGGGGAGACTCGGCGCCGCAGAACCGTTACCGCGCCGCAGGACCGGCGCCGACTGACTGCGGATCGCCGGAAGAGGCCTTGGATTCATCAAGCGTTCCCGCAGCAAGACCTATACCGCACACGTCTTCATCAAGGCATTCGCGGCGCCGTCGCACGCCTCCTACAAGCGGCAGCCGTGCCATGTGGCATCAAGACCGCACATCGCCTTGAAGCGGCACAGGCCTTGCGACTCACGGGGGCATGACGCTTCCTGGGCTGCGTCCGTTCTCTTGGGTTGTCGTCGCGTCGCGGAGCGACGGTGACGGAGCTCGGCGCGTACTCAATCTCGTCATTGCAACGCTGGCGTTGGTTCTTGCCCTGCCGCTGATGATCACCATTGCGGTATTGATCAAGCTGACGTCTCGTGGGCCCGTCCTGTTCGCGCAGCAGCGCATCGGCCTCGACCGGCGGGCGCTGGGCAACGAGGGCGGCAACGCCCGGCGCCACGCAGACCACGGCGGCCGGACGTTCGTGATGTACAAATTCCGCACCATGCGCGCGGACGATGGCGCGCCGGTGGAGGTCTGGGCGTTGCGCGACGATCCGCGTGTCACACCAGTGGGAAGGGTGCTGCGCAAACTCCGGCTCGACGAGTTGCCGCAGTTGTGGAACGTCCTGGCGGGCGACATGAATATCGTGGGCCCGCGCCCGGAGCAGCCCACGATTTTCGCCTTCCTGCGCGGCCAGATACGGGAATACGCGCAGCGCCAGCGCGTTCTGCCCGGGATCACGGGCTGGGCCCAGATCAACCGGTCGTACGACAGCAGCGTGGACGATGTCCGGCACAAGCTCAGCTATGATCTCGAGTACATCCGCCACCGCTCGACGCTCGAGGATTTGAAGATCATGCTGCTCACGCCCGCCGTGATGCTCGGCCGGCGGGGCGCGTGGTGAACCATTGTAGGGGCAATTCCCATCCTAGTCTGGGGAAATCCCTGTAATCCAAAGGGTTGGTCGGACTGAATCTTGCAGGCGCCGGATCACGACATGGGCGTGGTCCTGATCGTCAGCGCGGACGGGCAGTCGCTCGACCCGGTCGTCGGGGAACTCGAGGCCGGCGCGTGCGCCGTGGTGCTCGTGCCGTCGGCCCAAGCCGCGCTGGCAGCCGTGCGCCGCACCGCGCCCGACGCGATCGTCGTCGCAGCCACCGTTCCCGACATGGAGCTTGCCGAGCTGTGCCGGCTGCTGCGCGGCGCGCCGCGCGTCACGCCGCACACGCCCATCTTCATCGTGGGCGACCTGGCGTCGCGCGACGCACGGCTCGCCGTGCTGCGCGCCGGCGCCTCCGATGTCTTGGGCGAGCCGCTCGACGTCGCCGAACTGCTCATCAAACTCGACACCTACGCGCAGCTCAAGACCCTGGCGGAACAAATGCAATGGGGCAGCCACGTCGATCGCGAGACGGGCCTCTACAACCTCCAGGGGCTTTCGCGGCGCGTTGAGGAGTTGGGGGCGCTGTCGGTGCGGGCGCACGGCGCGCTCGCGTGCCTCGTGCTCGCGATCGAGGTGGAGGACGACCACGCGCTGGCCGACGTGACGGCGTTCTGCGCCCAGGCGATCAAGGGCGGCGTGCGCCATTCGGACGTGTCGGGCCGGATCGCCGCCGCGGAGTTCGCCGTCGTCGCGCCCCGGACCGGCATCACCGGCGCGATCCGGCTCGCGCAGCGGCTCGCCGGCGAGATGCGACGTCGCTCGCACGACGCCGCCGGCGCCGTCCCGTCGTTCCTGCTGCGCGCCGGCTACGACGCGGTCGGTAACTTCGCGTACGCCCCGGGCAGCGCGAGCGATCTGCTGGTGCGGGCGCGCCGGGCGTGGCACGACGCCGACTCGGAATCGCGTCTCGGCTGGATCCGACCATCCGAGGAGTGAGCCGCCTATGAAAAAACCGTCCCCGGGCGGCGCGTATCGCGTCACCCGGGGACGGGCATGCTTTGGCCGCGGCGGTGAGCGCCGAGGCTAGTTCACACTGCTCGACGCCGACCCGACGATGATATTCCCCACCGTCTGGTAACCGATCACCTGGCCCAAGAACCCGAGGATCGGCTGTTGCAGCACCACATGGATCATGTTGACCGTGATGCCGCTCGTCGTCACGCCGTCGCCCGTCGCACTCTGCTCGTTCAGCACCACGTAGCCGACACCGGGCAGGTTGACCCGCGTGTTGGGAGCGGGGTCTGACACTGCCGTCCCGTTTACAATCAGGTTCGAGAGACTGGATCCCTCGGCGTCACTCGTGACGAGACCGTCGCCGAGCGTACTGCTCGCGATGGCCACCACGCCGTCGGTCGTGATGAGGCCGTTCAGCAGGCTCACCGCTCCCAGCGTCGCGCTGCTCACCGCGTCGGAGCCGTATGTCGGGTCCGCGTCGCCGGTGACGATGGCGAACGCGTCTTGCGCGCTGACCAGGCCCGCCACGTCGACGGTCTGGCCCTGATCCGTGGCCATGTCGCCACCCGCCGGCAAAACGGCGTAGGGGGTCGTCTGGTTAACGGTCGGCGTGTTCACGGAAACGCCGAACGCCTGGGCATTCGCGGCTCGCATCTGCGCCGCGACGGAGCCCGCCATCCAGCTCATCGGCAAGACGAGTCCCACCAGACGGATCGCCCGCCGCATCGTGTCGATCTTCATCGTATTCCTCCTTGCCAAGATCATGGCGATCCCAGCGTTAGTGCGTCGGGTGGAACTGCCGGTTCCCGCCGGTCAGCGTACAGGTGGGCTCCGCATGCGAGTCCCAGCACATCACCGCATAGGGCGCGCCGTTCACGATGAGGTCCGGCACGCTGATCGCGAAGCCATCGCTTACGCCGGGCTCACCGTCGTCACAGTCCCACACTTCGAAATCGAGATCTTCCTGCCCCGTGTTCTGCACCCGCAGCTTCCCGCCCCAATGCGCGCCGCCATCCTTGCAGTCGGTAGCCGGCGGGGGCGCCACTTCCGCGAAGGTGATCTCGGTCGCGTGAAGGTTGAGGGGATGACCGCCGACGCGATAGTCCGGCCGGTGGTCGATCCATTCCAAGGCGCCCTTGTCCGCCAGGCAGGTTCCGTTCTGATCCCGCTGACCGGAAGACATCACGTGGGCCCCGAAAGTCTCGTAGATATGGCTGGCTGGGGGGTTCTTCACGTCCGTGCCGGGCGGGTAGTCGATCCGCCCACCGCCGGTCATCTTGAACGGCGTACACTGAAATTCTTGGAAGTGCGCCAGCGGCGTACCAATCGCCGGCGCCACGGCGTTCGGCTGCCGATCGCAGCTCCACGCCGTCAGCGCCATCGCGACCGGTGCCGTCAGCATCGCCAAGTTTCTGAATTTGAACATGAGCTCGCCTCCGTGAGTGTTGGTGGCCCGAGGGCCGACTCTTCACAAAGGCAAGCGTGGTGCCACGACCGTCATCATCTATTCGCTTGCGCCACAACGCATTAGGAAGCGTGGCGCCCCTGCCGCAGCGCTCGCGTGCATCACTCCGAGGCCCGCGGTCGCTGCGCTGGTGCACCACGGTCAGCTCACCACTCGCCCTCCAAGCGACTCAGGAAGGCGTTGCCACTCAGGATCGCTTCCAGCACGTCGGGCTGCTTGGCGTGCGCCAGGGTCCAGTGCCCCACCTGCCTGAAGTAGCAGTGCTGTGACGACATCTCGCGCACCATGCGCGGCTCCAGGCGGCCGGACAGCATGACCGTCCCACCCTTCCAGGCGTCGTCGAGCAGCGCGTGAAACACCGCGTCCGCGGTGCCTTTTCTCGCCACGAGCTGGACGACCTCGCTCTCGCCCCCGGGCGCGAGAAAATAGAGAAACCACCCAACGACCTCACCACGCGAATCGCGCACGACGCGCCGTCGCAGCACGCGGTCCGGCTGGCTCTGCTGCGCCACGCTCAGCAACCAGCGCAGCGACCGCTCGTCGTATTCCGGACGCAACGCGCGATCGGCACAGAGCTCGCCCATGCGCGCCGCCAGCAGGTTCGCCGTGAGGTCATCGGCCGTGTAGCCGTTACGCGCAGAGCGCAACTCCGCACGCCCCCATCGCGCCACCAGCGCGTCGGCGACCGAGCCCAACGGCCGGAGACAGTGCGTAATCACACCGGGCACGCCCCGCGCGTGCAGCCACGAGAGCGAATGGCGCGCCGGCCGCACCGGCCGCTGCCACTGAAGGCTGAAGAGCAGTGCCGTCGCGCCGCCCAATCCCTCCCAAATGCGGCGCCCGGCGTCAGTGCTCAAGTCGGACAGCAGGACATCCTGCGGCCCGGCAAACGCGCGGCTGAGCAGCCGCACGGCCGCCAGGGGGTCCGCTGCGGGCGACGCCATCAGTTTCGTGGCGACCGCAGCGCGGAGGCGCCGCCCCCGCAGGACCAGCGGCCTCGGCTGGACGCCGACGAAAGCGATGATGGACCCGCCGGTATCGAGGTGCACGTACGACGGCAGGTCCTCGTCATACCACGGGCTCTCGAAAAACACGCGCTCGAAATACGTGTCGAGCCCGGCGGGGACGCTTTTCCCGGCCTCGAGAAATGCCGTTCGAAAGAGCCCCAGGACCTGTGGAATGTCGTCCCGGCGAAACGCTCGAATGCGGTCCATCAGACGGCCTTGGGTGCTCCCTGCAAGGCGCCGACGTCGTGCTTGCCGTTGGGCAACCGTGGCAGAGCGTCCCGCGTTTCAAACCTCGCGGGTTGCATGTGCCGGGGGAGCTCCAGACGGGCGTACCGCGTCAACCGCTCGAGCGATCCCCCGCCGGCCAGGACCACAAACGCGACGATGCGCTCCCCCCGCGCGTCGTCAGGCTCGGACGTGATGATGCACTCGGCGACCTCGCCCGAACCGTACAACACCGTGGCGATCTCGTCCGGACTCACGCGGTAGCCCAGCGTCTTGATCATTCGATCACGGCGCCCGACGAAATAGAGCCAGCCCTCGGCATCGCGTCGCACCAGATCCCCGGAGAACACGACCCGCTCCGTGTCCGGCGACCCCGCGGGTCGCAGCGGATGTGGACGAAACGTGCGGGCCGTGGCCTCGGGGGCATTCCAGTAGCCGAGCGCCACCGTCGGGCCCCGATGCACCAACTCTCCCACCTCCCCGGGGGCACAGGCGGTGAGATCGTCGCGCAGCACGAGCACTTCGGCCCCAGGGATCGCCCGGCCGATCGAGTCCGGCCTGCGGTCCACCTCCTCCGGGGGGAGAAATGTGCTCCGCAACACCTCCGTCAGACCGTACATGAGGAAGAGTCCCGCCTGCGGTTGGGCCTGCCGCAGTGCACGGACCACCGTCACCGGGAGGTGGCCGCCGGCATTCGTCGCGATCCGCAGCGTGGCGAGCGGTTCGTCGCGAAACGACGCGACGTTGAGCAGCTGCTGCCACAGCGGCGGCACGGCGGCCAGGACGGTGATCCGCTGCGCCCGCAGGTTGGCGACGAGTTGCGTGGCCAGCGGGGACCGTTCCACCACCAGCGCCGCTCCACTGCCGACCGCGCACAGCACCTGGCTCAGCCCGTATACGAAGCTGAAGGGCAGCACGCTCGCAATCCGGTCGCTGGCGATGATGCCGAGGTACCCGATCACGGTTTGCGCTGCCGCCAGGAGATTGCCGTGTGTGACCGTGACTCCCCGGGGGAGACCGGTCGATCCTGAGGTGAAGACGATCTGGACGGGGTCCATCCCGACCCGCGCGACGGGTTCGAACATCCCCTCCGCGCCGAAGTCCCGAACCGAGAACACGCGGCCCGGCGTCTCGATGGGACGTGGTTGCCGGGCGGTGAGGTCGTCGGACGTGATCAGCGCGGCCGCGCCCGCACCGTCCACGATGTGCTCGACCTGGCGCGGGCGCAGCGATTCGTTGATCACG
>Ga0137364_10000855_pt1 | contig 13377 bp, 15 predicted proteins | sample SagtaG_10_FD_104798 | JGI IMG/M metagenome (GOLD analysis project Ga0137364, IMG submission 104798) | Vadose zone soil microbial communities from Sagehorn Ranch, Mendocino, California, USA - Sage1_L_20_16 metaG | ecosystem: Environmental > Terrestrial > Soil > Vadose zone | place: USA... | reverse complement strand
GGCTGCCGCCGCTCTACGCGAAGGCGCTTGCGCAATCGCTGCCGCTCATCGGCGGAGGCGGCGAGAGACTGCCAGAGCACGCACTGGAGGTCGAGGCCGTCGCCATCGACCGCGATCACCTCGCAACCTACTGTCGCATCTGCGGGTGCGGCCTGCGCGAGTCGGCAGTCCCGCCGACCTACCCGCACGTCCTCGCGTTTCCGCTCGCGATGGCGCTCATGTCCGAGCGCTCGTTCCCGTTTCCGCTGCTCGGCCTCGTGCACATCGCGAACCGGATCGAGCAGCGGGCACCGATCGCGGCCGGGAGCAGGCCCACGCTTCGGCTCTGGGCGGAGAACTTTCGCCCCCACCGCCGCGGCCGCCAGCTCGACCTGGTCACCGAGGCGAGGGTCGACGGGGAGGCCGTGTGGCGCGAGGCGAGCACCTACCTGCGCCGGGGAGAAGGCGGAGGCGACGGAGGCCGCTCGTCCAGGGCCGATCAGAGCGCCCGCGGGGAGGTGGCCGCGGTGTGGTCGGTCTCCGGCGACGTCGGGCGCCGCTACGCCGAGGTTTCCGGCGACCGCAACCCGATCCACCTCCACGGGCTCGCGGCGCGGCCGTTCGGGTTCCCCGGCGCGATCGCGCACGGCATGTGGATGAATGCCCGTTGCCTGGGGGCGCTCGAGGGACGGCTTCCCGGCGCCCTGGTGGCGTCCGTGGAATTCCGCTCGCCGCTCCGCATCCCCGGCCAGGCCCGCTTCCGCCTCCGGTCCGAAGGCGGCCGCTACGCGTTCGCGCTGGAGAGCGCGGACGGCGAGCGAACGCACATGGTCGGCGACGCCGGATAGGCGCCGCTAGGATTGCCGCGCTCGCCGTCCGCCCCTCGCGCCGTGCCCTCGTCCCGTATCGCACTCGCCCTGCTCGCCGCCTGCGTCGTCCTCGCCGGCTGCGCGACGAAGTCGTCGTCGACGAGCTCCGCACCGGCGAGCGCCGCGGCATGCACGCCCGCGCGCCTGAAGACGCACACGAAGGGCATGCTCACGGTGGCGACCGACCAGCCCGCCTACCCGCCCTACTTCATCAGCAACAATCCCGCGAACGGCAAGGGGTTCGAGAGCGCCGTCGCGTACGCGATCGCAAAGCAGCTCGGGTTCGCGCCCCAGGCGGTCAAGTGGACGGTCGAGCCGTTCAACTCGTCCTATGCGCCAGGCCCGAAGGACTTCGATTTCGACGTCAACGAGATCTCGATCACGCCTGTGCGCGCCAAGCAGGTGGACTTCTCCTCGCCCTACTACACGGCCAACCAGGCGGTGGTCGCGCTGCCAGGAACATCCGCGGCCAACGCGAAGTCGCTCGCCGATCTGCGGGACTCCGAGACCGGCGTCCAGGTCGGGACGACCAGCCTCGACGCCGTGAATCGCGAGATCGAGCCGACGGTGCAGCCGAAGGTCTTCAACACCTCGAACGACGTCGTGACCGCGCTCAAAGAGCACCAGGTCGACGCGATCGTCGTCGACCTGCCAACGGCTCTCTACCTGACCAGCGCGCAGGTCCCGAGCGCCAAGATCGCCGGCCAGTTCGGTGCGCCCGGCGGCGACAAATGGGGCGCGCTGCTCCAGAAGGGATCGCCGCTCACCCCGTGCGTCTCGCGGGCGCTCGACCAGCTTCGCTCCTCGGGCCAGCTTGCCAGCATCACGAACCGCTGGATGAGCCGGGCCGCGAGCGCGCCGCTCCTGCGCTAGGAGCGCCGGCGGCGAAGCTCAGAGCGCGGTCCCGGGCGCGGGCGCGCCGCCGGTCGGCACCCGCCGCCACTGCACGATCTTCGTGTCGCGGACGCGAAAGGCGACCTTCGCCAGGTCGCCGGCGCCGCGGCCGCAGCGCCCTCGGCCCGGGCGCTCGGTGAGGCGGAAGCTCGCGATTGTGAACGGGCCGTGGCGCACGGCCCGCACCAGCGCCGCGCCGCAGGGGAGCGATGCGTTGAAGAGGAGCGCGCCGCGGCGGCTCCGGATCCGGAGGGGCGGTCCGCCGTTCTGGACCACGCTCGGGATCTCGAAGTAGGCCGCGGCCTTCCCGACCTCGCCCCGGCGAAGCGTGTCGACCCACCCCTTGATGACTGCCACGTCGGCCGGATCGGCATTCCCCGGCACCTTCGTCGATGGCGCGGGCGAGCTCGAGCCACCGCAGGCGCAGAGGGCGAGAACCGAGCTCGCCAGCCCGATCACGAGCGCCCGTGCCGCCACAGGCCAAGTATCCCGCCCGCGGCCGGGTGGTAGCCGTCCGCCGGGGCCGTCACGCTCGCGGCCGTGGAGGCCGCCGGAGCCAGCGCTGGGGTCGACCGCCGCGCCGCCAGGGAGGCGGCCACGCGCGCACGCGCGAGGCGCGGCCAGGCGATCGCGGCGCTGTCATCCGCCGTCGTCCTCGGCGGCCTCGCCGCGCTCGCGCTGACGAGCCCCGGCTGGCCGACCGTCCGCGACACCTTCTTCTCCTCGAGCGCGTTCGCCGATGCGTTCCCGAAGGTGCTCTCGGGATTCTGGCTCGACGTGCGGATGTTCCTCGTGGTCGAGGCCGTCGTGCTCGTCCTCGGCCTCGTGATCGCGCTCGTGCGGACGAGCCGCTCGCCGGCGCTCTTCCCGCTTCGGCTGCTCGCGGCCGCGTTCGTCGACGTGTTCCGGGGGATCCCGACGCTGATCCTCGTGTACGTGGTCGGGTTCGGCATTCCCGCGCTCGAGCTCACGGGCCTTCCCACAAACCCGGTCGTTCTCGGCGAGGTGGCGCTGTCGTTCTCCTACGGCGCCTACGTGGCCGAGGTCTACCGGGCGGGGATCGCCTCGGTCCACCGTGGCCAGCACGACGCGGCCCTGGCCGTCGGGCTCACCGAGGGGCAGGCGCTTCGCCACGTGATCCTTCCGCAGGCGGTCCGCAGGGTGGGGCCGCCTCTCCTCAACGACTTCATCGCCCTTCAGAAGGACGTCGCGCTTGTGTCCATACTCGGGCCGCAGGAGGCGTTCCGCGTGGCGCAGATCATCTCGGCGCAGACCTTCAACTTCACTCCGTTCATGGCTGCGGCGGTCCTCTACCTCGCGGTGACGGTGCCGCTCGCCCGCATCGTGGACCGCCTCGGCGTGCACGGGGTGGCGCGGTGAGCAGCGGGTCCGCGCCGGTCCTCGAGGTCCGCGGCGTCACCAAGTCGTTCGGCGAGCGCGAGGTGCTCCACGGAGTCGATCTCGCCGTGCCCGAGCACGGGGCGGTGGCGCTGATCGGAGCGTCGGGGTCCGGCAAGTCGACGCTCCTGCGGTGCATCGACCTCCTGGAGGAGATCGACGACGGCGACGTCTTCCTCGACGGCGAGGTCATCACGGATCCATCCGTCGACCCGGTGAGCGTCCGCCGCCGGCTCGGGCTGGTCTTCCAGGCGTTCAATCTCTTCCCGCACCTCACGGCGCTCGAGAACGTCGTCCTCGGCGTGGTTCGCGCGCACGGCACGCCGCGGCGCGAAGCCCAGGAGCGGGCACGCGAGCTGCTCGCGCGGTTCGGCCTCGCCGGTCGCGAGGGCGATCGCCCCGACGAGCTCTCGGGCGGCCAGCAGCAGCGCGTGGCGATCGTGCGCGCGTTCGCCTCGCGGCCACGGGCGCTGCTCCTCGACGAGGTGACGAGCGCGCTCGACCCCGAGCTAGTGGGCGAGGTCCTCGAGGCCGTGCGCGAGCTGAAGGCCGAGGGGGCGACGATGATCCTCGCCACGCACGAGATGTCGTTTGCCCGCGAAGTCGCCGACGAGGTGGCGTTCCTGCATGACGGGCGCATTCTCGAGCGCGGTCCGCCGGCATCGGTCCTCTCGGAGCCCCGGCGGCCCGAGACGCGCCGGTTCCTACGCCGGCTGCTGGAGGGAGGACGGCTGTGATGCCCCGGCGGGGCTCCGCGGGCGCGCTTCCAGGCGCGCGCTGGTGGACGCTGCGCCCGGCGCGAAGCCGCAAGCCGGCGACCTATCGCTGCCCGTTCTGCGCGCGGAATCTGCTCGCCGCGACCGATCACGTCCTGATCGCGCCGGAGGGGGATGCGAGCCGCCGCCGCCACGCGCACCTCGAATGCGTGCGGGCCGCGCGGGCCGCCGGACGGCTGCCGACGCGTGAGGAGTGGCGGCGGGCGAGCGGAGGAGCCCCGGAGGGCTCGGCCTGGCGGCGGCTTTGGCGCCGCGGGAAGGCCTAGAGGCTCGCGAACGTCGTTTAGCTGGCGTTTGGATTTCCCGCCTTAGACTGACGCGCCGGAGGTACAGACGATGAACACGATGCGAAACGGACTGCTGCTCGGCCTCCTCGGCGTGCTGGTGATCATCTTCGCCTTCGTCGCGCACTCGATCGGGATCGGACACTCCGGCTTCGGGACGAAGCACGTGATCGTGCTCGTGATCGGCATCGTCCTGCTCGCGGCGGGCGGCCTGATCGCGATGCGCTCGCAGCGCGCCGCGTAGGGCAGGTCAGCTCACGCCGGCGAGCGCCCGGCGAATCGCCGCCGGGCTCTGCGGACCGCGAAGGACCTGGGCGATCCGCCCACGGGCGTCGAGGATGAACGTCGTCGGCAGGCCCCGGATCCCGTAGGCGTCACCGGCCGCGCCGTTGGCGTCGCGGAGGACCGGAAACCGCCACCCGTAGCGGCGGACGAACGCGCGGGCACCGGTCACGCTGTCGCTCCAGTCGACGCCGACGAGCCTCGCGCGGCCGTGAAACGACCGTGCGAGGGCAGCGATGCCGGCAGCTTCGTTGCGACAGGGGTCACACCAGCTGGCCCAGAAGTTGATCGCGGCCGGCTTCCCGCGCAGATCCGCGACGGTGACCCTCGGCGGCACGAGCGTCTGCCGCGGAAGGCGCGGGGCGGCGCGCGCGACGCCGCCCGAGCCGCTGAGGAGCTCGGCCGCGGCGATGCCCGCCACCACCAGCAGGGCCACGGCTGCTATCGCGATTCGGCGGTTGATCGGAGGGCGCTACTGGGAGGCCAGCAGCGGGACGTCGTGGACGATCGTCCGCGGTTGGAAGTTGGCTGGGTACACGGTCGTGATCTTGCCGCTCGCGTCGATGCCGTAGACCTCGGCCGAGTGCTCGACGACGTCGGGGGCGTTCGGACCCTTGGGCGGATGGACGACGATGTTCCACGCCTTCCACACCCTCTCGAGGTTCGGACGCGAGCCGATCAGGTACTGCATCTTCCCGGTCATCTCGTGCGCGGCGAGGAACTTCTTGACCGTCTTCGGCGTGTCGCCGATCGGGTCGGTGGAGACGGCGATGATCTGGAGCTTCGAGGCGGCCGGCCCGAGCGTCGCCAGCGCCGAATGGAGGTGGCCGACGATCAGCGGGCAGACATCGGGGCAGTGCGTGTAGATGAAGGTGACCAGCACCGCCTTGCCGCGGTAGTTGCTGATGTTCACCGGCTTCCTCAGCGAGTCGCGCAGGCGAAGGGGCGGGGCCGGCACCTGGGGCTTCGCCTGGAGCCCGGCGAGCTTCGGCTTCGGGGAGTCCGAGGATGAGCCGCCGCAGGCACTGAGGCCGACCACCAGCGCCGCGATCGTGGTCGCGCCAAGTCCGGTCAAGGCCTTCGACATTCGCGCGTCCAATTTCAGCGCCCCCGCCTCAACCGAGTGTAAAGAGCGGCTCGCCGGGCCCCTGGGTCTCTGCGATGATCGCCACCGATGATCGTCGAGCGGACGGAGCATCCGCAGTGGCTGTCGAACGCATATCTGTTCGCCGAGGGGCCGGGCGGGAGCGGCGTGCTCGTCGATTGCAACGACGTCCCCAACCCGCTGTTCGAACGGATCGTGCGCGATCGCATCGCGATCACCCACATCCTCCTCACGCACCACCACGCCGACCACATCGCGGGCCTCGCCGAGGTCCGCGTGCGGGCCGGCTCGCCACCGGTGCTCGCACATGAGGTGACCGCCCGCGAGATCCTCGACCCGGTCGACGCCACGCTCCGGGATGGCGAGCGGGTGCGGAGCGGCGAGCTCGAGGTCGAGGCGATCCACACGCCCGGCCACGCGGCGGGGCACCTGGCGTTCCTCGTCGACCGCACCGATTGCGTCACGGCGGACCTGATCTTCAAGGGGACGGTGGGAGGGACGATGGCGCCTGGCGCCACCGGATTCACCGACCTTCGGTCGTCGATCATGGAGCGGGTCATGTCGTTGGACCCGCAGACGGTGCTTCATCCCGGGCATCGCGAGCCGACCAGCGTCGGCGCCGAGTGGGAGGCGAACCCGTTCATCCGCGTGTGGCGCGGCCTCGACCAGGAGAGCGCGGAGCGCTGCGCGGTATGGGGCAGGAAAGCGACGCTCGTGCTGTGGGCGCCCGACTACGACGGCGGCCACAAGGCGTGGGTCCGCTTCGCCGACTCGGGCGAGGACGCGGTCGTCGGCGGCTCGCAGGTCGAGCGCGCCTGACCCGCCCCCGCGACCGTCAGGCGCGCTCGACCGTGCGGACGCGCAGCTCGGTCGGCGCCCCCTTCTCGCGGAGGCGCCGCGCGCGCCCGATCCGGTAGCGCTCGGCCTCGAGGAGCTCGCACGCCGGCGCCGAGACGAGCAGCTGCTGCGCCTTCGCCGCCGACACCACACGCGCGGCGACGTTCACGTCGACCCCGAGGTAGTCGCCGCCGAGCCGCCGCGGGCGACCCCAGTGCACGCCGCACCGCATGCGCGGGACGTAGCCGTCGACAACGATCGTCGCGACCTCTCCGAGGCCATCGAGCGCCGCCTCCACGGCGTCGGCCGGATGGTCGAAGGCGGCCATCAGCCCATCGCCGAGGCGCTTGACGATCTCGCCGCGGCGGGCGAGGACGGCGTCGTCGAGCGTGTCGCCGACCTCCCGCAACAGCTCGATCGCGGGCGCATCGCCGGCCTCGAGCGCCCAGCGCGAGAAGTCCACGAGGTCCGTGAACAGCATCGCGACCTCGCGCTCTCCCGCGCCACGGCCGGCGCTTCGCGAGAGCGCCTGCCACACCTGAAGCGCGCCCAGTCCCAGCTCGTGCGCCGCGCTCGGCCGCCCGGGGTCGAGCGCTGAGACCCCGCGGGCGATCCGCTCGACCGCCCTGCTGCCCTCGGTCGAGAGCCGGTCGCCGAACCGCTCATCGCCCGGCAGCCGTTTGCGGAGGCCCACCACCGCGCGAAGGACCGGTGGCGCGGTGTCGAGCCGGATCGCGGTCGATCGGATGCGCGCCAACCGCTCGGCCGCGGACCCTTCGCGGCCGGCTTCGGGGTCGCCCTGCGGCTCGTTCTCGGGCACGGGCCGCGAGCGTACCTGCGAGGGGCCCTGCCGCGGGCTCAGCGGCGCTCTGCAGGCAGCTCGATCCACACGTCCGCGCCGCCGCCGGCTCGGTTCGCAGCAGCTGCGCGGCCGCCGTGCGCGCGGGCGATCCGCGCGACGATCGCGAGGCCGAGGCCGGCGCCGGGCGGGCGGCCATCCGGGCTCGCCGTCGCTCCGCGGTCGAACGCGGCGGTCAGGAAGTCGGGCGGAAAGCCGGGACCCCGATCGGCGACATGGATCTCGACACGCCCGTCAGTCAGGCGGGCGCTGAGCGCGATCTCACCATCGCCGTGGCGGAGGGCGTTCTCGACCAGGTTCGCGAGCGCCCGCTCGAGGCGCTCGCGATCGGCGTCCACGGCGACCGCTCCGTCGCTGACGGCGAGCTCACGCCCGGCCGCCGCCGCCCGCGCGGCGAACCGGTCGCGAAGCTCAGCGAGCAGCGCTCCCACCTCGACGCGGCTGCGCCGAAGCTCCGCATCGCCTCCGGCCGCGCGAGCCGTTACGAGGAGGTCCTCGGAGAGCGCGATCAGCCGGTCCGCCTCCTCGATCGCCGACGCGATCGCCTCCCGTAGCTCGCGGGCGTCGCGCGAGTAGCGGAGCGCCATCTCGAGCTCGGTTCGCTGTAGCGCGAGCGGGGTTCGCAGCTCGTGGCTCGCGTCGTCGAGGAACCGCCGCTCGCGCTCCAGCGCCTCGTGGATCCGGCCGAGCATCGCGTTCAGCGTTTCACCGAGGCGCGAGAGCTCGTCGCGGGCGCGGCCGACCGGCAGCAGCTCGCGCTCGTCGGCGCCGGACATCTCGGACGCTCGCTGGCGCATCGCCTCGACCGGCCGCAGCGCCGCCGCGACCGCGGCGTAGCCGGCAAGCGACGCCAGGAGCAGGGTCGCGATCCCGCCGCCGACCAGCAGGTCGCGAAGGTTGGTCAGCGCGTCGGCGCGGTCGTCGAGCGGGGTCCCGGTGACGACGATCACATGGCGGCCAGCTTCCGTCACCGTCGCCGCAGCGAACAGGCGAACCGGATCGTGCGTCACCGGCACCGAGACGTTGTTCACGAACGTCGGCGAGCGCTTCGCGGCCGCGATCGAGGCTTTATCGATGAACGACGTGGCGGCCGGGCCCGAGCCGGGCGCCAGCACGGTGCCGCCGGGACCCAGCACCTGCGCGAAGCTCTCGGGCTGCTCGACGAAGGGGCCGGACTGCTCGCGGCCGGGGAGGCCCGCCTGCTGCATTCCGCGCGAGATCGCCGCCACGCGGGACCGGAGGTCCTGGTTGATCGTCTCGTCGAGCCTCGCCTCGAACCGCAGGTAGATGAACAGCCCGAGCCCGGCGAGAAGCACCGCGAGCGCCGCCGCGAGGACGAGCGCGATCCGCAGCTTGATCGGCAGTCGCCACATCGCGCCCGGCCTCAGGGCGCCGCTTCTTTGAGCCGGTAACCGGCGCCTCGGACCGTCTCGATGGAGTCGGTGCCGAACGGCCGGTCGATCTTCCGGCGCAGAAGCCGCACGTACGAGTCGACGACGTTGGAGCGGTTCTCGTAGGCGCCCTCCCACACGTGCTCGAGGAGTTCGAACCGCGACAGCACCCGGCCGGGGTTGCGCATGAAGGTCTCGAGCACCGCGAACTCGCGTCCGGACAGGACGATCTCGGTGTCGCCGCGCCGGACGCGGCGGCGAGCGGGGTCGAGCGCCAGCTCGCCCACCACGAGCTCCGGGGGGTGCTCGACCGGGCCGCGGCGCGCGAGCGCGCGGAGGCGCGCGAGCAGCTCGTCGTAGGAGAACGGCTTCGTGAGGTAATCGTCAGCGCCCCCGTCCAGCCCGGCGACACGGTCGCGGATAGCGTCGCGGGCGGTGAGCATGAGGATCGGCGAGCGGACCCCGTCGTCGCGAATGCGACGGCAGACCTCGAAGCCATCCATGCCGGGGAGCATCAAGTCGAGGACGATCGCGTCATAGTCGGTCGAGCCCGCCATCCAGATCGCGTCGGCGCCGCGGTCCGCGACGTCGGCTGCGATGCCCTCGTTCCGCAGGCCCCGCCGCAAGAGCGAGGCCATCTTCGCCTCGTCTTCGACGATCAGAACTCGCATGACAGCCCGGGCCACGGTGGCCCGCGTTCATGAAACCACGATGAAAGCGCCGTCGTATGCCGCCGTCGTACGAGTTAGCTGGGCTCAGGCCGCCTAACACGTACAAGGCGGCGAGGGCCTGCGCGCCGGCCGCGTTATGGTCAGGACCGTGACCGGCGAGGCGGCGGCTGACCGCGCCCTCCCCGGGCTCGCGCGGCCGCGGCGCTTCCGGCCCCGCTTCCACTACGAGCTTCTGGTCTGCGGCCTGCGCGGCCACGAGCTGATCGGCACCGATGTGGCGGAGCTCCGTCCCGCCGACGCGATCGTCGCCCGGGAGATCGACGGCGTCCGCTGGCACCGGTGCCTACGCTGCGACGCCTGGTTACCGCTCGCGCCGCCGGCGCGGCCGACTCGCGGGCACCCGCCGGACCGCGCCCATATCGAGCTGCCGCTCCGCGGGCGTCCGCTCCGCGACAAGATCGTCCTGCGAGCGATCGCGATCGACCGCGCGATCCACTTCGTGGTCCTCGGGCTGCTCGCGGGCGCGATCTTCATCCTCGCCGCGCACCGAGACCAGCTCCGCGCGGTCTTCTATCGCGTTCTCGCCGACATCCAGGGCACCGTCGTCAACCGCGCGCACGGGCCGCGCCACGGCCTCGTCGGCGAGGCCGAGAAGCTGCTTTCGCTCGACAGCGGGACGATCCGGCTCGTCGGCGGAGCAGTGGCGGTGCTCGCCCTGGTCGAGGGGGCGGAGGCGGCCGGTCTCTGGTACCAGCGTCGCTGGGCCGAGTACCTGACCTTCGTCGTCACCGCGGCCTTCCTGCCGCTCGAGATCTACGAGCTCACGATCACCGTGTCGCCGCTCAAGGTCATCGCGCTCGTCATCAACGTCGCGATCGTCGTCTACCTGCTCGTCGCCAAGCGCCTCTTCGGGGTTCGCGGCGGGCCGGCGGCCGAGGAGGCGATGCGGGCGCGGGACGTGGGGTGGGAGTCGCTGGAGCGATCGGCGCCGGAGTCGTTCGCGAGCAGCGAGGCGCAAGCGCCGAGCTCGTTGCAACGATCGATGTAACACCGCCTAGCGGCACCGTAAGCTTTCTCCGGGCATGGCCAGCACGCAAGCCGACCTGACGATCGACGAGCTCGCCCGGCGAACCGGGATGACGGCGCGAAACATCCGCGCGCACCAGTCGCGCGGGCTCCTGCCGCCGCCGGAGGTACGAGGCCGCACCGGCTATTACGGGCCGGAGCACCTGGCCCGGCTGGAGCTGATCCGCGAGCTTCAGGCCGAGGGGTTCAACCTGGAGGCGATCAGGCGCCTGATCGAGGCCGGCAATGGCTCGAGCGCCGACGTGCTGCGGTTCACGCGGGCCGTGCGGGAGCCGTTCGAGGACGAGGAGCCGGAGGCCGTGACGCTCGATCAGCTCGCCCGCGCGTTCGGCCCGGGGGGCGGCCCGGAGCTGCTGGAGCGGGCCGTGAAGCTGGGACTGCTTCGGCCGCTCGACAAGTCGGGCGAGCGATTCGAGCAGCGAAGCCCCCGGCTCGCGCGTGCGGCGCGCGAGCTACGAGCCCTCGGAATCCCGCCGCAGCGTGGCCTCGAGGTCGCGGCCGAGCTTCGCCGGCATGGTGACGCGGTCGCGAAGCTGTTCGTGAAGCTGTTCCTCGACGAGGTGTGGAAGCCCTTCGAGGCCGCCGGCCGCCCGCCCCAGCGCTGGCCGGACGTCGCTGAGGCGCTGGAGCGGATGCGCCCGCTCGCGGCCGAGTCGGTGCTGGCGGTATTCCAGCTCGCGATGAGCGACGCCGTGGAGCGAGCGTTCGGGCGCGAGCTCGAGCGCATGCGCCCGAACCCCCGACGCCACTAGGGGCTGTCTCGAAACCCCCGCGTGTGCGGCTGGCGAGTGAGGGGGCTTTGAGCCAGCCTCTTAGCCCCCGATCCCGTAGAGCTCGCCGTACTTCGCGGTCAGCTGGGCGAGAAGCGGCGTCGGGTCGATCCCTCTCCCGAGCGCCCGCTCGACGGTCGCGGCGGCCGGAAGACGGCCGGCGTGGCGGAAGAGGTTGTCGGCGAGCCAGCCGTAGAGCGGCTCGAACTCGGCGGCAGCGAGATGTCGGTCGAGGTCGGCGATCTCCGCCTGGGCGCGCTCCCAAAGCTGGGCCGCGATGACGTTGCCGAGCGAATACGTCGGGAAGTAGCCGAACGCGCCGCCCGGCCAGTGGACGTCCTGCAGCACGCCGGCGGCGTCATCGGGAACCTCGAGGCCGAGGTAGGCCGCGTACCTGTCGCGCCATGCCTCCGGGAGCTCCGCGACGGCGAGCCGCTCCTCGAAGAGCTCCAGCTCGAGCTCGAAGCGGATGACGATGTGCAGGTTGTAGGTGACCTCGTCGGCCTCGACCCTGATCAGCGACGGGCGCACCACGTTCGCCGCGCGGTAGAGCTCCTCGACCGACACCGACGAGAAGCGGTCGGGAAGGTGGGCCGCCAGAAGCCGCTGCAACGGCCGGAGGAACGGCCGCCGCCGGCCGACCCAGTTCTCCCACAGCCGGCTCTGCGACTCGTGCAGCGAGAGCGACCGGGGCCGACCGGCGGGAGTGCGAGCGAGATCGCGCGGCATTCCCGCCTCGTACAGGCCGTGACCGGCCTCGTGGATGACCGACCAGACCATCGTCCCGACGTAGGCGCGGTCGTAGCGGGTGGTGAGCCTGATATCCGTCGGGGCGAGGCTCTCGGAGAACGGGTGCGCGCTCTCGTCGAGCCGCCAGCCGCCGTCCGGGAGGGGCAGCATGCGCGCGAGCTCCCCCGCGGCCTGACGCTGCGCGTCCAGCGGGAAGTCGCCATGAAGGCACACCTCGGCGAGTTGCGGGCGGGCCCCGATCCGCTCGACGAGCGGGACGGTCCCCTCGCGCAGCCGTTCGAGGATCGCGCGTACGTCGGCCGTGCGCGCCTCGGGCTCGAAGTCGTCGAGAAGCGCGTCGTATGGGTGCTCGACGTCGAAGCACTCGATGTAGCGGCGTTTCAGGTCCACCACGCGATCGAGGTGGGGGCGCAGGATCTCGAAGCTCGACGCGGTGCGCGCCTCGATCCACGCCTGCTCGGAGAGCGACTGGGCGCGGGCGAGCTCCCCGCGCAGCTCGCCCGGCACGCGGCGCGCCTTCTCCCACTCGCGCAACGCGACCGCGAGGACTCCCGCGGCCTCGCCGTCGCGCTCGCCGTCGAGCCGGTCCCGCGCGTCGGCGAGCAGGCGGCCGAGGCGATCCGAGGCGAGCCGGTCGTGGATGACGCGGGCGAGCGTCGCCTGGTGCTCGGCTCTCGCCGCGCCCGCGGCGGGCGGCATCTTCGTCCGCTCGTCCCAGCCCAGGAGCGCCGCGGCGCTCTCGAGGTCGGCGATCTCTCCGAGCAACTCGCGAAGCTCGTCGCCGATCGCGGGTAAGCCGGTCACTGCGCCGACGGCGGCAGCGCGGTGCGCTCGATCGCGACGTGAAATCCCTCGGTCTCGATTGCCTCCAGGATGCGATCGCGGTGCTCGGGGCCGTCGGTCTGCACGACGAGGCGGATCGCGGTCTCGCGAACATGAAGGTCGACCCCCTCGCGGAGATGCGCCACGTCGAGCACGTTCGCCCCCTGCTCGGCGACGATCCGCAGGAGGCCCGCCAGGGCCCCGGGGCGGTCCGGGACCACCGTGACGAGCACGGCGCGGCGACCCGCGGCGGTCTCGCCCAGCCGGATGCACTCGACGAGGCGGCCCGCGTCGACGTTGCCGCCGGAGAGCACCGCGCAGGTCTCACCGTCGGCGGGCGGCTCGACCTTCCGGTGGAGGATGGCCGCCACAGCCACCGCGCCGGCTCCCTCGACGACCAGCTTCGAGCGCTCGAGCAGGAGGACCATCGCCTCGGCCACCTCGTCGTCGGAGACGGTGACGATGGCGTCGACGTAGCGCCCGACCAGCGGCAGCGTGAACTCGCCCGGCTGCTTGACGGCGATGCCGTCGCAGATCGTGCTGCCGCCGCGGGCACCGATCGGGCGGTTGGCGGCGAGGGAGGCGGGGTAGGGGGCGCACGCCT
>Ga0137364_10000841_pt1 | contig 13442 bp, 9 predicted proteins | sample SagtaG_10_FD_104798 | JGI IMG/M metagenome (GOLD analysis project Ga0137364, IMG submission 104798) | Vadose zone soil microbial communities from Sagehorn Ranch, Mendocino, California, USA - Sage1_L_20_16 metaG | ecosystem: Environmental > Terrestrial > Soil > Vadose zone | place: USA... | reverse complement strand
GCATCAACGTGATGCCCATCCAATGGGGCAGACCATGACACAGCCAATCTCGTCCAATCGCCGGCCATCGTCGCGCGCGATCAGCGTGCTTGTGTTCGCGACCGCCGTTTTCGTGGCGCCCGCGATCTTTTCGATCGCCGCCAATGCCCAGACGCTGGGCTACGCGCGGGCGCAGCCAAACTCATTCCCATCCGATTACGTGACGCCGGATCAGGGCGCGGGTAGCGCCATCCCCGACCGGCTCCGGCGCGCGGTCGTCGCCTTCGATAGCAGGGAAGCGCCCGGCACCATTGTGATCGATACACCCAACACTGCGCTCTATTACGTGCTCGGCCAGGGCCGCGCGATTCGCTATGGCGTCGGCGTCGGCCGCGAAGGCTTTACCTGGTCCGGCGTGCAAACCATCAGCCGCAAGGCGGAATGGCCGGATTGGTATCCGCCGGCGGAAATGATCGCGCGCCAGCCCTATCTGCCGCGTTTCGTGGCGGGCGGCCCCGGCAATCCGCTGGGCGCGCGCGCCATGTATCTCGGCTCCAGCCAATATCGCATTCACGGCACCAACGATGCCTCGACGATTGGGAAGTTCGTTTCCAGCGGCTGTATCCGCCTGACCAACGAAGACGTCGCCGATCTGTTCAGCCGCGTCGATGTCGGTACCAGGGTGGTGGTGCTGCCAAAGAATTCGCCGCGCCTGGAAGCCAAAGGCACGGTCGTGGTTCGGCCGACAGCGGCGCAGCCACGTCCGGTTGCGACAACGGTGTCCGCGGGCCGTCAGGCGATGCACCTCTCGATATCGTCGTTGTATTGAGCTCGACAACCGCGTTCCGGAGGCCGACATGAGCAGGAAATCGGATAAGTGGCTGGCGTTGGGAGGCGCAGCTGTGGTGTGCGTGCTGGCGCTGGCTCCGGCAGCCCAGGCCGAAGATTTTTTCTCGGCGCTGTTCGGCGGGTTCGGCGGCGGCCGGTCGCGGGCTCCGGCGGTGCAGTCGCCGTTCGGCGGTGAGGGCAACCCGGTCGCTCCGCCAAATGACGTCTCCCGTCCGCGCGCCGGCTACTCGGGCGGCTCCCTGGCCTATTGCGTGCGCACCTGCGACGGGCGTTATTTCCCGGTCTCGGCGCCCGACAACCAGAGCCGGGCCGCGTCGTGCAACAGTTTTTGCCCGGCCAGCGACACCAGGATCGTCTACGGCAGCAGCATCGATAATGCGGCGACGGAGAGCGGAAAACCCTATTCCGAATTGCCGAACGCGTTTCGCTACCGCAACGAGATCGTCGCGGGATGCAGCTGCAACGGCAAGGACCAGGTCGGTCTTGCACCGGTTAGCATCGAGAAGGATCCGACGCTTCGCAAGGGGGACATCGTGGTTGGCCCGGGCGGGCTGGTGGTCGCCGGCCGCGGCGCCGACAAACGTGGCGCGTCGCTGAATTTCTCGCCCGCGCCGGACGCGGTGCGCGCGCGCTATCCGCACGTGCCGGTAGTCGCGGCGGAGTAGTGCCGCCGCCAGGCCGGCGGCCGGTGTCCCGCAAGATCAGGCGGCGCGAATTTTCACCAGGAACTGCGTCACCTGGCCGCCCAGATGCTGACTTTGGGCTTCCAGCTTTTCGGAGGCGCGTTTGACATCCTCGGCAGCCGCAGCCGCGGCATCCGCGTCGGCCTTGACGCCGGTAATGTTGTCCGAGACGTTTTTGGTGCCCTGCGCGGCGAACTGGGTGCTGCGGGTGATCTCCTGGGTGGCGGCGCCCTGCTGCTGGACCGCGGCCGCGATCGCGGTAGCGACCTCGTTCACCTCGCCGATGATGCTGCCGATGCCCTTGATGGCATCGATCGCCTCGCCGGCTACCTTCTGGATATCGGCGATCTGCTCCGAGATGTCCTCGGTCGCCTTCGCGGTCTGGCTGGCCAGCGATTTGACCTCGGAGGCCACCACGGCAAAGCCCCGGCCGGATTCGCCGGCGCGCGCGGCCTCGATGGTTGCGTTGAGCGCCAGCAGGTTGGTCTGGGCGGCAATGGTATTGATCAGGCCGACCACTTCACCGATCCGGCCGGCCGATTTCGCCAGTCCCTGCACCGTGCCGTCGGTCTCCTGAGCCTGATTGACCGCACGGCTGGCGATACCGGCGGCATGGGCGGCCTGCTGGCTGATATCGTTGATCGATGCGCTCAATTCCTCCGACGCGGAAGCGACATTGTCGACGCTGAGCGAGGCTTCTCCGGAGGCCTTTTCCGCGACCTGAACCCGCTCGTTGGTCTGGCGGGAAACCGTCGACAGGCCGGCCGAGGTATTCCTCATCTGACCGGAAGCGTCGTTCAATTGGTCAAGCGTTTGCCGCACCGTGCTTTCGAATTCGCCGACATAGGATTCGATCGCCTTCTGCCGCGTCGCCGCGCCGGCATTGCGTTCACGTTCCTGCGCTTCGATCCTGACCTTGTCCGTGGCCTGTTGCTTGAAGGTTTCCAGCGCACCGGCAAGCGCGCCGATCTCGTCACGGCGTTCGACATAACCGGTGTCGACAGTCAGGTCGCCGGACGCCACCTTCAGCATGGCGTCGCGGATATTGTGCAGCGGGGTGATGACGCGGCGGCTGACGGCCGTCATGGCGCCGGCGGTCAGGGCGATCGCAAAGGCCAGCAACGCGAGCTGGACCACCAGCGAGCGCTGCGCCGTGGAGTGCAGGGCTGAGGCATTTTCCTTGGCGGCGTCGAGGGCTGCTTCGGCAACGCCGACGGCAGCAGAGAGACGTCCGACGGTGACCGGGGTCCATTGGTTCGAGGTCAGTTCCGGCTTCTCGCCGGCGACCAGCGCATTCAGCAGGCGATCACGCAGAGCGAGATATTGCGGCTCGAAGTAGGCGGTCTTGGTCGTGGCCATCGCGGAGGAAAGCGCCGCGGGCAACTGCATCCCTGACGCCGTCAATTCCAGGGCGTTCCATGCGATCTCGGTGCCGCCGACGAATTTGGTGTAGGCAAGCTTGGTCTCCGGCGTGACGCGTCCGGCGCTGATCCCGGTCGCGACCAGGAGCGAGGCTTCGCCGGCGGTGTTACGCAGCAGCCAGGCGATCTGCTTGATCGCCAGCAGTTGATCGATCGTGGCATCCTGGTGGTTGACGTCGGCGGCAAGGATTCCGGACAGCTTGTCGAGCGTCTCGAGCAACGCATTCTCCGTGTCCATATATTCCTTGGCGAGCGTCGGGCGGCGCGACGCCTTCGGCTGGCCCATCGCCTCCCAGAAATCCTTCTGCAAAGCGGTCAGCGTCTTGAACAGGCGGTCCAGCTCCGGCACCAGCGTCTTTTGCTGCGCGAATTCCATCCCTCCCAATAGCTCAAGCGCGTTGCTCATCGCGGGCATTTCCGTATTGCGAATGCCGCGCAGATATTTGTCGAGCTCGCCGTCGACGGGCGGCTCGGAATTCAGCAGCCGGTTGGTCGTGGATCGATCGGTGCGCAGGCTATGCATTGCCTTGAACAGATTAGCCGAGGCATCGGCGACCACCGAGATGCGGCTTGCCACCTGCAAGCGCTCCCAGGAATCCCAGGCGTTGAGCGAAAATCCGATCACAACGCAGAAAGCCGTCGTCAGGATTACTGCCTTCAACAGCGCGGATACAGTCAAACGATTCAGCATGATTGGCCCCCAGAGCTGCTGCCATTTGGGGCGAAAAGGGTAAATACTTAGACATCATTACTGACGTATAACTACGGCCGGCGAAATTGTTGGGTTTTTTCGAGGAGCGCTGAAGCGGTTCCCCGGCCGGGACTTGCTCGTCAGTCATACGTTAACAAAAGCCTAACAGCTCTTCCCACGAATGCTCTCGGGGGACGCCGCACGCTGCTCGACGGCCGCGCCAAGCAGATCGCGGCCGTCGTCGTCATCGTCAATGTGATCTCGCTGCTGAAATACACGCGGTGTTCCGAGGAGTCCAACCAGAATTCGGCGAATAGGATCGGCACGTTGTATTAACGGTCGTCAAGCGGGGCAAAAGCGCGAAGCGCGTGTCTTCGCGCTACAAAAGCGCTAAGCGCGCGTCTTCGCGCTACAAAAGCGCGAAGCGCGTCTTTGCGCTAGATGTCCCGGGCAGCCGCGTCTTGGCGGGCGTAGCAGCACAAAAGACCTGGATGGCCGGAACGGGCCCGGCCATGACGGAGGAGCAATTGTCGCTCCATCTAAAAAAGCCCCGGCGGATGCCAGGGCTTTTCGGTCGGTCAGTGGCCTGGATTTATTTCAGCGTCTTGAACCAGTCGTCCACATCCCTGCGAATCTGGTCCTTGGCAAAGCCGTAACGCTGCTGGAGCTTGCCTTCGAGCTGCTCGCGGCGACCCTGGATCACGTTGAGATCGTCGTCGGTGAGCTGGCCCCACTTCTCCTTGGCGGCGCCCTTGAACTGCTTCCAGTTGCCTTCAACCCGGTTCCAATCCATCGTCATCTCCCATTGCGTTGATACGGATTTCCAACGGACGGGCAATTCAAACGTTCCGGGAACAATCGTGCGGCATCGTGACCGGTGCGATCAGTCCGCTGCTTTGGCTTCCCTGCGGCGCGCGGTCAGGATGAATTCGGTATAGCCGTTCGGCTGCTCGCGCCCCTTGAAGATCAGGTCGCAGGCCGCCTTGAACGCGACGCCGTCGAAGCCGGGCGCCATCGGCCGGTACAGCGGATCGCCCCTGTTCTGTCCGTCGACCACCACCGCCATCCGCTTGAGCGATTCCATGACCTGATCTTTGGTGATGACGCCCTGATGCAACCAGTTCGCCAGATGCTGGCTCGAGATCCGCAACGTGGCGCGGTCTTCCATCAAGCCGACGTCATGAATGTCGGGCACCTTTGAGCAGCCGACGCCCTGATCGATCCAGCGCACCACATAGCCAAGAATCCCCTGGCAATTATTGTCGATCTCCTGCTTCACATCGTCGGGCGCCCAGTTCGATTTCGATACCGGGATGGTGAGGATGTCGGACAGTTTGGCCCGCGGGCCACCCTTGGCCAGTTCCTGCTGGCGCGCCTGCACGTTGACCTGGTGATAGTGCAACGCGTGCAGCGTCGCTGCGGTCGGCGACGGCACCCATGCGGTGGTGGCGCCAGCCTGCGGATGGCCGAGCTTTTGCGCCAACATGTCCGCCATCTTGTCCGGTGCGGCCCACATGCCCTTGCCGATCTGGGCATGTCCGGGCAGGCCGTCGATCAGGCCGATGTCGACGTTCCAGTCTTCATAGGCCTTGATCCAGGGTTGGGCCTTCATGTCGTTCTTGCGGATCATCGGGCCCGCTTCCATCGAGGTATGAATCTCGTCGCCGGTGCGATCGAGGAAGCCGGTGTTGATGAAGCAGATGCGCCTGGAGGCGTTCTGGATGCAGGCCTTGAGGTTGAGCGTGGTGCGGCGCTCCTCGTCCATGATGCCGATCTTCATGGTGTTTTCCGGCAGCGACAGCAGCTTCTCGACCTGGCCGAACAGTTCGCAGGTCAGCGCGACCTCGTCGGGGCCATGCATCTTCGGCTTGACGATATAGACCGAGCCGGTGCGGCTGTTCCTGGTTTTCGAGGTGCCTTTGAGATCGTGGATCGCGAGCAATCCGGCGACGGCGGCGTCCAAGAGGCCTTCCGGAGTTTCCTCGCCTTTGCTGTCGAGCACGGCGTCGGTGAACATGTGATGGCCGACATTGCGCATCAACAAAAGGCTGCGGCCATGCAGCTTGAGTTCGTTGCCGTCCGGCGTCTTGTAGATGCGGTCGGGATTGAGCGCGCGCGTCAGCGTCTTGCCGCCCTTCTCGAAGTCGGCGGACAGGGTGCCATTCATCAGCCCGAGCGTGTTGCGATAGATCAGCACCTTGTCTTCGGCATCGACCGCCGCAACGCTGTCTTCCATGTCGAGGATGGTAGAGACCGCCGATTCCAGGATCATGTCGGCGACGCCGGCCGGATCGTCCTTGCCGATCATGTGGCCGCGGTCGATCCTGATCTCGATATGCATGCCGTTGTTGACCAGGAGGACCGCGCTCGGGCTGGCGGGATCGCCCTGATAGCCGGCGAGTTGCGCGCTCGATTTCAGCGCGGTGGCGTTGCCGCTCTTGAGTTTGACCGCGAGTTGTCCGGCGATGACGCTATAGGAGGTCACATCGGTGTGGCTTGCGGTCGCCAGCGGCACCGCGTGATCCAAAAAGGCCTTGGCTTTGGCGATCACCTTGTCGCCGCGCGCCTTGCTGTAGCCGTTGCCGCTTGCGCCGGCTTCATGCGGGATCGCATCGGTGCCGTAAAATGCATCGTACAGGCTGCCCCAGCGGGCGTTGGCGGCGTTCAGCGCGTAGCGTGCGTTGGTGAGCGGCACGACCAGCTGCGGCCCGCAGATCTTGCCGATCTCCTCATCGACATCCGAAGTCTCGACCTGGTGGGTGGCGGGCTCCGGCAGGAGATAGCCGATCTCCTTGAGCAATGCCGTGTAGGCGTTCATGTCGAACGGCTTGCCTTTGTTGGCGCGGTGCCAGCCGTCGATTTTCGCCTGCAAAGTATCGCGGAAGGCGAGCAGCTCACGATTTTTCGGCGCCAGATTCTGGATGATGGCGGCGAGCCCGGCCCAGAAATGGTCAGGTGAAATTCCGGTCTTGGGGGTGGCTTCCTTGGCGACGAAATCGAACAAGACGGGGGCGATCTTCAATCCGTGGGCATCGACGCGATTCATGTTGGGATTCTCACAGCAAACGGCGGCAAGCGCCGTCTTCTTCGGGGACGAAGGCCAATAAGCGCCGCAAAGGGCGGCGTTCACAGCCCTTTTAGCGCCAAAGACGGGGCTGTGAGAAGGCCTTTGGCGGCCTTCGATTGCCGATACTAAAGGCGGGGCGCGCGGGATGCTTCAGATATTGGCGGCGAGGTCGACCAGTTCGCCGAACAGAACGCCGGTCCGTGCCAGCATCTGTTCGATCTCGTCGGTCGCATCGGGGACGGAGCGCGTCGAGGTATCGATCGTCAATTCGCTTTCGGTAGGCGGCTGATAATCATTGCCGATCCCGGTGAAGGCCTGCAGGCCACCTGCGCGTGCCTTGGCGTAGTGACCCTTGGGATCGCGGCTCTCGCAGACTTCAGCAGGCGTCGCGACATAGACTTCGCGAAACGACGTATCGGCGATGCGCCGCGCCGCGGCACGATCGTCGCGCGCGGGCGAGACCGCGGCGACGATGGCGATGTGGCCGTTGCGGGCGAGATGAGTGGCGACTTCGGCCAGCCGGCGGATATTCTCGGTGCGGTCTTGCGTAGAAAAACCGAGATCTCTGTTGAGGCCGGCACGTAAGGTATCGCCATCCAGCAACACCGGCGAACCGCCATTGCTGAATAGCCGGCGTTCCAGCGCGCGCGCCAGCGTCGATTTTCCGGAGCCCGGAAGTCCGGTCAGCCAGACCACTGCGCCGCCGTGACGATAGCGCGCCGAGCGCTCGTCGGGGCGCAACGCGGATTCCACCGGCACGATATCGACGGGAATGGCGCGCTGTCCGGCATCGACCGACAGCACTAGGCCGCCGCCGGCAATGCGGCCATTGACCTCGATCACCAGCCGTCCGCTGCGGGGATTATCGGAATAGGGATCGGCGGCCAGCGCCTGCCCCAGCGAAATGTCGATCTCGCCGACATGATTGCGCGCGATCGATCTCGTCTCCACGCTGGAGAGTTCGCCGGGATCGACAGCCTTCTCGATCGCAACCACGGTGGCGCGGGTTTCCCTGGTGCCGAGGCGGACCAGTATGGAAGCGCCGGTGACCAGCGGCTGGTCGTGCAACCAGAAAATGCGCGCGTGAATCCGCCGCGTATCGCGCGGGCTGGTGCCGACATGACCGATCACGTCGCCGCGCTCAATGAACAGTTCGCGATCGAGCGTGAGGCCGACCGATCGCCCCGCGGTCTGCGCGCCCTTGACCGCGGTAACCGGCCAGCCCTCGACGGTTTTGATCCTGGCGATCTTGCCCGCCGGCATGATGACGATCTCGTCTCCGGCGGCAAGACCGCCGGACTCGATGCGGCCCGCGACAATGCGGCGGTCGTCGAATTTGTAGATCGCCTGCACCGGCAGCCGCAGCGCAAGTTGCTCCAGCGGTCGTGCCGGGTCGAGCGCATCGAGCGCTTCCACTACCGTTGGGCCGCCATACCATTGGATGTTCGGTGTGCGCTCGGCAACGCCATCGCCGTCGCGCGCCGAAATCGGGATCACCGCCGTCGGCGTCAGGCCAAGACCGGTGAGATGGGCGGAAATCTCATCGCTGATCTCCTTGAAGCGCGCCGCGCTGAAATCGACGCGATCCATCTTGTTGACGACAATGGCGACCTGCTTGACGCCGAGAAGATGCAGCAGATAGCCGTGGCGCCGGGTCTGGTCGCGCACGCCTTCCAGCGCATCGATGATCAGCAGCGCGCCGTCGGCCTGCGCGGCGCCGGTGATCATGTTGCGCAGAAATTCGGCGTGGCCGGGCGCGTCGATCAGCACCACGTCGCGCGAGCGGGTGCGGAAGCTGATCTGCGTGGTGTCGATGGTGATGCCCTGGTCGCGCTCGGTCTGCAGCGCGTCGAGCAGGAAGGACCATTCGAACGGCATGCCGCGGCGCGCGCTGACGGCTTTGAGCATTTCGAGCTTGCCTTCGGGCAGGCTGCCGGTCTCATGCAGCAAACGTCCGACCAGGGTCGACTTGCCGTGATCGACATGGCCGACGATGACGATGCGGACCTGCGGACGCGTGGTGCCGTTCGGCATCGCTGATATTGCGTTGGGGACGATCATGTTCATCGGAGCACTCAACTCAATATCCGTCAGAGATAGCCGGCGACGCGCAGCCGCTCGAAGGCGTCTTCGGTTTCGTGGTCGAGCGCGCGGCCCGCGCGTTCCGGCACCCTGGTGCCATCGAGCTCGGTCAGAATTTCCTCGATGTTGGAAGCGGTCGACGCCACGGGATTGGTGATGTCGGCGTCGCCGAGCGATCGATAACGCTTGCCGTCTTTGGCGAGATAAAGCGGAATGATCGGGATATTTTCGCGCCTGGTGTATGCCCAGATGTCGGCTTCGGTCCAATGCAGGATCGGATGAATCCGCAAATGTGCGCCCGGCGGCGGCGAGGCGTTGAACTGATCCCAGAATTCCGGCGGCTGATCGCGCACGTCCCATCCGCCTTCGGTGCCGCGCGGCGAGAACACGCGCTCCTTGGCGCGGGTGGCTTCTTCATCGCGGCGAATGCCGGCGATCAGTCCGTCGAAGCCGTATTTGGCGAGCGCGAGTTTCAGCCCTTCGGTCTTGCGCGCCGCGGAGCGCGCCGCCGGCGGCAGGGTCGGATCGATGCTCTCCAGCGGCGGGCAGGGTTCGATCTTGAGATCAAGCCCCCATTCCTTGCCGTAACGATCGCGAAACGCGTACATCTCGGCAAATTTCTTGCCGGTGTCGACATGCAACGCCGGAAACGGCACGCGGCCGAAGAAGGCCTTGCGCGCCAGCCAGATCATCACGTTGGAATCCTTGCCGAGCGACCACAGCAGCGCCAGCTTCTTCAGCCGCGCGAAGCCTTCGCGGAGAATGTAGATGCTCTGGGCCTCGAGCGCGTCCAGATGGTCCATCGCGGGTGCGACGGGGCGTCCGTCGGCGGGAATTTCTTGGACCAGTGGCGCCGCAGCGGCGTCCGCGCGGTGCAATCGGTCTTTTGCCTGATCGTTGTCGAGAAGATGCATCTAATGCCCTTGGCCTTTGGAGGCGAAAATTCTATAGTTGCACTGCAATAGAGAAGAAATAATTTTCTCTTTGCGACGCTTGAATGAGACATATATAGAAAATAATTCCAGTCAACCCCACAATTGGGGAAGCGAGTATCGTATGCGATTCCTGCCGGTATTTCTCGACCTGCAAGCCGGTCCAGTGCTGCTTGTCGGCGCTGGCGAGCTGGTGCGGGCGAAGCTGCGCCTGCTGGCTGCCGCAGGTGCGCGCATCCGCTGGTTCGCGACCGACGGCAATCATGACATCGGCGGCCTGAATGCGGCCGACGCGGCCCGGATCGAGTTTGCCGTTAGTGATCCCTTAACCGCAAGTCTCAGCGGTGTAATTGCGATCCTGTGCGCAGGTGCGGGCGACATCGGGGGTGCGATGTCGGCGCGGGCGAAGGCCGTCGGCCTGCCCGTCAATGTGATGGACGACCTCGCGCATTCAACCTTTATTTTTCCAGCTATCGTCGATCGCGGCGACGTCGTTGTTGCCGTCGGCACTGGCGGAACCTCTCCGGTGGTGGCGCGCCGCGTGCGCGAGCGCATCGAGGCTGTGCTGCCGGCGCGGATCGGCGATCTCGCGACCCTCATCGGCCGCTGGCGCAAATCCATTCATTCCCGCATTCCCGAGTTTTCGCTGCGCCGCCGTTTCTGGGAGCGCGTGATCGATGGGCCGATCGGCGCGCTGGTTCTCGCCGGGCGCAACGACGAGGCTGAAGCGGCGCTGGAAAATATTTCCGATCCATCCGCCTTTGCCGGCGCGCATGTGTCGGGCCAGGCCGAGGGCAGGGTAACGCTGGTCGGCGCCGGTCCAGGCGATCCGGATCTGCTGACGATCAAAGCGCTGCGCGCGCTGCAGGATGCCGACATCGTGTTCTACGACGAACTGGTTTCATCCGAAATTCTCGATCGGGTGCGCCGCGATGCGTCGCGCGTGCCGGTAGGGCGCCGCGTCGGCAAGCCCGGTATCGGCCAGAATGCGATCAACAAACGGATGATCGAGGCGGCGAAGTCAGGGCAGCGCGCGGTGCGCCTCAAGGGCGGCGACGCCTTTGTGTTCGGCCGCGGCGGCGAGGAAGTCGAAGCGTTGCGAGCGGCCGGCGTTGCCTATTCGGTGGTGCCGGGAATTACCGCAGGGCTTGGCGCCGCCGCGCAATTCGAAGTGCCGCTCACCTTCCGCCACGAGGCGCTGCGCATCACCTTCCTCACCGCGCACAAGGCGAAGGACGCCGACGTGGTGGACTGGTCGGCGCTGACCGACGTCAAGATGACGGTCGTCGTCTACATGGGCATGACCGCGGCGCCGTCGGTCCGATCAGGCCTGTTGGCCGCGGGCCGCTCGCCGCGGACCCCGGTCGGCGTGTTCGCGCGGGTGACACGGCCGGACGCGCAAGCCGCCGTGGGAACCCTGGATCAATTGCCGGCGCTGGTCCAAAAGATCGACGGCGGCCCGGCCATCCTCGTCATCGGCGATGTGGTCGCGCACTCCGCACCCTGGCGCCATCAAAACCTCAATCAAGTGATCTCAGAACTGCTGGAAGCCGCCGCATGACCTCTCCGCTCGAACAGAAAAAAATAAGAATTACCGGCCCGTCCATGGTGACCGCCAATCGCACCTGGGACGGTGTGGTGATCTACCGTACCGCCCAACAGGGCTGGTCGCCCGAGCTGTCGGATGCCGCGATCGTCCGCACCTCGGATGAAGCCCGCGCCCTGCTCGCCGAATCGGTTGCCGACGACGTCGGCGCGGTCGGCGCCTACATCGCGCCGGTCGAGATCAAGGACTCCGACAAGATCAAGCCCGGCAATCTGCGTGAACATATCCGGTCGGCAGGCGTCACCATCGACTTGCCGGTTCCGGCGTAAGGCTGATTTATCATGTACGCATACGATGAACTCGACCGCACGCTCATCAACGAACGTGTTTCGGAATTTCGCGATCAGGTGAAGCGCCGGCTGTCCGGCGAACTCACCGAGGACGAATTCAAGATGCTGCGGCTGCAGAACGGCGTCTATCTGCAGCTGCACGCCTATATGTTCCGGGTGGCGATCCCCTATGGAACGCTGTCGTCGAAGCAGTTGCGGGCCCTGGCCCATGTCGCGCGCCGCTACGATCGCGGCTACGGGCATTTCACCACGCGGCAAAACATCCAGTTCAACTGGATCAAGCTTGCGGAACTGCCCGACGCGCTGGCCGATCTCGCCGAGGCCGGCATTCACGCCATGCAGACCTCGGGCAATAACACCCGCAACGTGACGTCGGATCAATGGGCCGGCGTGGCGCCGGGCGAGATCGAAGACCCGCGCATCTGGTCGGAGCTGCTGCGGCAATACACGACGCTGCATCCCGAATTCTCGTTCCTGCCGCGCAAGTTCAAATTCGCGATCACCGCGTCAGAGCACGATCGCGCGGCGATCAAGGTGCACGATATCGGGTTGAGGCTGCACAAGAACGCCGAAGGCGAAACCGGCTTCGAGGTGCTGGTCGGCGGCGGGCTTGGCCGCACGCCGTTCATCGCCAAGACCATCAAGTCGTTCGTGCCGGGACGCGATCTCCTGAGCTATGTCGAGGCGATCCTGCGCGTCTACAACCAGTACGGCCGCCGCGACAACATCTACAAGGCCCGCATCAAGATCCTGGTGCACGAACTCGGCATCGAGAAATTCGCGCAGGAAGTCGAGGACGAGTGGCGGCAGATGGGCGACAGCGCGCTGACGCTGGATGACGCCGTGGTCGAGGAAATCCGCTCGCGCTTCAGCTATCCGCCTTACGAAAAACTGCCGCACATGCCGGAGGAATTGAAGAAGGCGGCGCACGACCCGCATTTCGAGGCATGGCGCAAGAATTCAGTCGCGCTTCACAAGGTGCCGGGCTATGCGATCGTGACGTTGTCGCTCAAACCGGTCGGCGGACCGCCCGGCGACGCCACCGCGGATCAGATGGACGCGGTCGCCGATCTCGCCGACAAATATTCCTTTGGCGAAATCCGCGTCGGCCACGAACAGAATCTGGCGCTGCCCCATGTCGCCCGGCGCGATCTGCCGGCATTGTGGCGGGCGCTGGACAAGATCGGCCTCGCGACACCGAACGTCAATCTGGTAACCGATATCATCGCCTGCCCGGGGCTGGACTATTGCTCGCTTGCCAACGCGCGTTCGATCCCGATCGCGCAGGAACTGACGCGGCGGTTTGCCAATCACGACACCGCCAACCTGATCGGGAAGCTCCACGTCAATATTTCCGGCTGCATCAACGCCTGCGGCCATCATCACGTCGGCCACATCGGCATTCTCGGTGTCGAGAAGAACGGCGAGGAATTCTATCAGATCACGATCGGCGGCCGGGCCGACGAACACGCCGTGGTCGGCACCCTGATCGGGCCGGCCGTGCCCTATGGCGAGGTCGCCGATGTGGTCGAGGACATTGTCGAGGCCTATCTCGCGCTGCGCGCGCGCCCCGACGAACTCTTCATCGACACCGTCAAGCGGCTTGGCGTCGAACCATTCAGGGAGCGCGTCTATGCCACTCGTTAAAAGCGGAAAAATCTTGGGCGATGCATTCGTCCACATCGCCGATGACGGCGAGATTCCGCCCGACGGCGCGATCCTGATTCCGGCGGCGCGGTTCCTCGAGAACGCCGAGGCGCTGTCGCGCCGGGTCGGGCAGACCGGCGTGATCTGGCCGAACAATCGCGATGTCGATGACCTTGTCCCTTATCTCGACCGGCT